>Ga0187887_10003532_pt1 | contig 12059 bp, 9 predicted proteins | sample June2016WEW_7_10_FD_132977 | JGI IMG/M metagenome (GOLD analysis project Ga0187887, IMG submission 132977) | Peatland microbial communities from SPRUCE experiment site at the Marcell Experimental Forest, Minnesota, USA - June2016WEW_7_10 | ecosystem: Environmental > Terrestrial > Soil > Wetlands...
CAGCACCGTTTCCTCGGGGCGCCGCAGGCAGGCCAGCATCGGCCGCTCGATCAGGAATTCATCGCGATAGATATCGATCTGGCCGGCGCCTTCGCTTTGCTGGCGCAGCGCCAGCATCTGGCGCGGAAAATTCCATTCATAGAGCGCTGCCGCCGCGTCGATGCCCTCGTAGCATTGCAAGCGCAAGAGGGCGCGACCGAGCACCCCGGCAATCGCTTTGGCCGCCTCGGTCTTGCCGACGCCCGGGGCGCCTTCGAGCAACAATGGCTTGCCGAGGGCGAGCGCGAGATACGCGGCGGTCGAAAGCTCCGCGTCGGCCAAATAGTAGGCGGCGCGAAGCGCCTCCTCGAGCTCGCGCGGGTTGCCGATGCCGACGATGGTACGGCGAACAGCCATGACCGCTTATCGCGCGCGCGACTGGGCGGCTGCGCCGCCGCGCGCCTTCAGTGCCCGGAGGATCTTTTCCGGCGTGATCGGCAGCTCGTTGACGCGCACGCCGACCGCAGCAAACACCGCGTTGGCGACCGCCGGCAGCACCGGATTGGCGCACATCTCGCCCAGGCCCTTGGCGCCGAAAGGTCCGTCGGCAGCCGGTCTTTCGAGCACCACAATGTCGTGGGGACAGATGTCGCCGGGACCAGGCATCAGGTATTCGCCGAAATCCCGCGGACCGTCACGCGGATCCGGGTAATAAGGCTCCGGAGTTTCGTAGAGCGCGTGGCTCATGCCCATCCATGAGCCGCCTACGAGTTGTTGTTCGACGAGCTTTGGATTGATCGCGCGCCCGACCTCGTACGCGCTGGTCATCTTGAGCACGGTGACTTCGCCGGTCTCGTCATCGACTTCGACTTCGACAATAAGACAGGCGTGGGCGTAGCACGTCGCTGGCGACATCTCGCCGGTTTCCGGATCGACGTCCGATAGCGGCACCAGGAAAATGCCGCGCCCAGAAATCGTCTTGCCCTGGCGAAACTGGGCGGCGACGGCGACGTCGCGGACCGAGATCGAGCGGTGCGGCGCGCCCTTCACCCGGATCGAGCCGAGGCCGTCGGTCTCGAGGTCGCCCGGATCGACTTCAAGCTCCTCTGCCGCCGCTTCCATCATGACCGCGCGCGCCTCGCGCGCCGCCGCCATCACCGCGTTGCCGACGCGGTGCGTTCCGCGCGAGGCGAACGAACCCATGCAATGCGGGCCGGTGTCTGAGTCGGCGGTGTCGACATAGACGTCCTCGACCGGCACGCCGAGTGTCTCCGCGCAAATTTGCCGTGTCACCGATTTCATGCCCTGCCCGAGGTCGATCGACGACAGAGCAACGGTGAATTTTCCGCTCGGATTGGAATGAACCAGCGCTTGGCTCGGATCGCCGCCGAGATTCATGCCGATCGGATAGTTGATAGTCGCCACGCCGCGCCCACGATGCTTGGCCATGATCAGCGCCTCCTGGTGCCGAAGACTGAAGAAAAGCGCGGAGCTCCGTGCGTCGATCCGGCCGGCGCCGGTGCAGGAGGTGGCGACGCGCTGCGCGGAGGTGCCGGCGGTGGTGGGGTATGTGCCGGCCCGGTGGCAATGCCGCGATCGTAGGGCACGCGCTGCGGAACAGCCGACCGCGCCGTCGCGCCAGCCGGAGCTGGCGCCACGGTTCGCACAGCGCCACCATGCGCCGCAGCGCCGCCGGTCCGCGACGACATCCGGCAGAATTCGTCGCGCAGCGGCCAATTGGCCTTCTCGGCGGCGACCTGGGCGCATTCAATCAGCGCGCAATTCTTCGCCTCCCGCCGATGCGCTTTCATGTCACCGTCGCGGTAGGCGTTGAGCATGCGGAACTCGAGCGGATCCATGCCGGTGGCGACGGCGAGCTTGTCCATTTGGCATTCCAGCGCGAAGTCGAGCGCCGTGACGCCAAAGCCGCGCATGGCGGTCGCCGGCGTGCGGTTGGTAAAGACGCAGAAGACGTCGGCGTGAACGTTGGGGATGGTATAGGGCCCGGGAATATGGGCCACGCATTTGACCACAGCGTAGCTCGACAACCGCGTGTAGGCGCCGCTATCGAAATAAGCTCGCACCTTGCGGGCTATGATCCGCCCGTCCTTCATGACGCCGTCCTTCACATAGATGCGCTCGGCGCCCCGTGGCGAGCCGAACTGCATCTCCTCGTGCCGGCTCAGCCGATAGCGCACCGGCGCGCCTGTCATGCGCGCGGCGAGGATGGCGAGCGGCTCGGTCAGCGTATCGACCTTGCCGCCGAAGCCGCCGCCGACGGTGCCGCCGATGAAATGCAGTTGGTTCGACGGCATCGCGTTGATCTTGGCGGCCGTATCGAGCGAGAAGAACAGCGCCTGGGTCGAGGTGTAGACGATAAAACGACCGTTCGTGTCGGGTACGGCGATGGAGCCGTTGGTCTCGGTCGGGGCGTGTTCGATTGGCGACATCTGATAGCGGTCTTCGAGGACCACATCCGCTTGCGCAAAGGCCGCCTCGACGTCACCGAAGCGCAGCTTCTGGTGGTCGTACTTGCCGTGGTATTCAAACGTATTCCTCGGATAGGTCGGATTGACCGACGGCGCTCCAGGCTTCAGCGCCTCTTCGACGTCGAAGACCGCAGGCAACGGGTCGTACGAGACCCGCACCAAGGCCAGCGCCTGGCGCGCCGCGCGCTCGCTGGTCGCGACAATTCCGAGGATCGGCTCGCCTTTGTAACGCACAACGTCGGTCGCGAGCGAAGGCTCGTCATCCTTACCGAATTGGATGAGACTCAACAGCGTATTGAGATTAACCGGCACGTCGGCCCCCCGAATGATCCGCTTCACGCCCGGAGCGCGCGCCGCCGCGGCGTCGTCGATCGAGCGAATGCGCGCATGGGCATGTGGGCTGCGCAAAATCTTCAGGTGCAGCAGATTGGCGAAGCGGTGATCGTCGTAGAAGGCCGAGGTGCCGGTGACATGCCCGAGGATGTCCTGGCGCGGGGTCGGCTGACCGACCTCTTTCAGGTTGTCATCACGTTCGTCGGCGAAAATGTCTTTGCGAAATTCCAGCATGACGTTGTCCTCAGGCGCGGCGACGGCTGTCGCCACCGGCGGCGTCGAGCACCGCCTCGATGATGGGCTCGTAACCGGTGCAACGGCAGATATTGCCGGCGATCGCCTCGACGATATCCTGCCGCGTCGGGTTGGGGTTGCGGTCGAGCAGCGCTTTTGCCGCCATCAACATGCCCGGAGTGCAATAGCCGCACTGAGCGGCAAATCGCTCCATGAATACGTTTTGCAAGGGATGCAGGTCCGGGCCGCGGCGCAGGCCCGCGACGGTCTCGACTGACTTGCCGGCGCAGCTCTCCGCCAGTGTCAGGCAGGAGAGGCGCGGCGCACCGTCGATCAACACCGTGCAGGTGCCGCAAGTGCCCTGCCAGCAGCCTCCCTTCACCGACAGATCGCCGACCGACTCGCGTAGCACGTCGAGGAGGTTGGCGCCGCCGTCGGCAAAGGTTGCGACATCCTCGCCATTGAGGCGAAATTGAATAGGAGTTTTCATTGGCTGCTCACGCTTGGTTCGCGCCGAGCAACAGCCGGCGCAAATGGATGGGTAGGATTTCGCGCCGCCACCAGGCGCTGGCGATGGCGTCGTCGGCGGGCGATGTTCCGTCGGTCGCCACCGCCAGAGCCGGAGCGATGCCTGCGGCGTCGAGGGTGCGGCCTTCGAGCGCACGCTCCGCGGCCTTTACCCTCAGTGGTATCGGGGCCATGCCGGCATAGGCGATCCGCGCCCCGGTGACGCGGCCGCTCGTCAGCGGCAATTGCACCGCGATCGAAAGTACCGACATGCCCTCAGGGTGGATCCTGGTCACCTTCGCGAACCGCAGCGCCGCGGCCGGCGGGCGCTTGAATGCCACGGCGGAAACCAGCGCCGCTCCGCGCTCGCGACGACTCATGAATTCATCGAGTTGCAGCTCGCGCTGGCCGAAGCCGCCGGCAAGCATCACGGTCGCGTCGAGCGCGAGCAGCGCCGTCGCGAGGTCGCCTCTCATGGCGAACAGGTTACCGCCCACGGTCGCCGCCTCGCGCAGCGCCGGACTGCCGACCGCGCGCGCTACCGGGTGCAGAAACGCCAGTTCGCGCTCGGCGAGGATCGCGGCCATGGTCACGCCGCCGCCGAGCTCCACCCGACCCGACGAGACCGCAATGTTGAGGAAGCTCGGGTCGGTCGAGCGCACGATCGTCTCGATCGCCGGATCGGCTTCATTGACCGCGCGCATCACCAGAGTTCCGCCGGCTAGGAAACATGCGCCGCGTTCGCTCGCGAGCGCAGCCGCGGCGTCGACCAATCGGGCAAAGGTTTTTACGGTGACGGTCATGCGCGGCCCTCTGTTGCCGATGATGCGGCGAGATGGGCGCGCACGGCGGCGAAACCCGCGTCATAGATGTCTTCGCCGACCATGCGGGTCATCTCCGCCTCCTCGCCTTTCCTTGTTGAGAACGAGCAACGCCAATCCCAGAATGTCCGGTCGCCGTCGGTTACCGGCGCGAGGCGGACATGGGCGACGTAGTTAAAAAGCGGAACCGGCGTGTCAATCAGACAATAGCTGAACGTCTGCTCGAGATCGGACAAGGTCAGTAGACGCTCGCGCAGCTCGGAGCCGTCGCGCAGCACGAAGCGCCGCACACAACCCAGCTTGTCGGCGCTCTGGCCGCGCTCGATCGCGCTCTTGGCCACCGCCGGGTGCCAGCGATCGTGCCCGTTGAAATCGCGCAGGAACGCCCACACGCGGTCGGTCGGTGCGTCGATGATCGTCGAGCGGACGATGCTGATCACCGGCTCATCCTCCGAATTGGCGCTTCAAAGCGTCAAGGCCGCCTTGAAAGACACCACCTCCGATGCTCGAGACGAGCTCGGCCTCGCGCTCCGGCGGGCAGTCGAATTCCGCCGTCCATTCAACAAAAGTCCGATCGCCGTCGGTAATCGGCGTCAGGCGCAACGTGGCCACATAATTCTCGACGCCCATGGGCGATTCGAGTATCGAGTAGGTGCAGAATAGATCGAAGTCCGAGAGGCCGAGAAGCTTCTCGCGAATACGATCGCCGTTGCGCAAGCGGAAATCGCGCACGCAACCGACTTTGTCCGCCGGTTCGCCGTTCTCGATGCGGCTTTCGGCAATGCCCGGATGCCACGCGGGCAGGCCGTTAAAGTCTCGCACCCGCGCCCATACGCGGTCGGAACGGCCGTTGATGACGCTCGAGATATAGACGCGGGCCATAGGCTTTTTCCTTGTTTGGGACCTCGTCTTCAGCTTTGTCCGGCCGACCCGCCAGCGCCGCCACCACCACCTTCAGGCGGCTTCTTTGGCGCCGCTTCCTTGCGGATGCCCTGCATGTCACGAGCCTCACGAATAAGGCCAGGCATGCGCGACAGGCTGCCGCCTTCGATGCCGATCTCGGCGAGGATCTGATCGATCATCGGCGCCTGCACGCGGTAGCGCAACGCCGAATCGATCACCTCGTCGGTGGGGCTGCGTCCGTCGCCACGGCCGCCGCCGCCGTTGAGGCCGTCGACTTGCAGGATGCGGATACCTTCGATCTTCTCCATCGGCTTGACGCTCTCGCGCACGATGCCTTCGATGCGCTCCAGCAGCCTGCGGCGGAACAGCGACGTACGCGCCGCGTCGGAGAGCACGTTCTCCGCTTCGTTGAGCAGGCGCTGCGCTTCGGCCTCCACCTCGGCGCGTACCGCTTCTGCGGCGGCCGCGATCCGCACCTCGTCGGCCTCTTTTTCGGCGATCAACACTTCGACCGCGCGCCGACGGCGTGCCGCCTCGCTCTCCCGTACCGTTTGGACGCGCTCTTCGGCCTCTACAGCCTGAGCGCGGGCCGCTTCAGCATCGACCTGCGCTGCCGACTGTTCGCGCGATTTGCGATGGATTTCGATGGCGCTTTCCATGCGCGCGGTCTCGACCGCCGTTTCGCGGCCGATTTCGAGTTGACGCAATTCGCGGTCACGCAGGATGCGCGCCTCGTCGATACCGCGCTCCGAAGAGATGCGCGCCCGCTCGACTTCCTCGCGGGCCGCGATCTCGGCTTCCTGCAGCGACTGCGTGCGGGCGACCTCGAATTGCTCCACCGCGCGGCGGCGTTCCAGTCGCGCGAGGTCGATGGTCTGCTCGCGGACGACATCGGTGCGCGCCACCTGCTGCGCCGCGACGATGTCGGCTTCCTTGACCCGGCGATCGGCATCGGCTCGTTCAGCGAGCTTGGACGCGATTTCAATCGAGCGATCCTGCTCGGCAATCTCCACGACCTTCCTGCGCTCGACCTCGAGGATGTCGCGCGTCTTCGAAGATTCGATTCGCTCGCGCTCGAGCGCAAGCTCGGTCGCGATCCGTGCGGCCTCGATGGCCTCGCGGCGCCTGATCTCGGCGTCTTCGATGACCTCCTCGCGAGCGATATCGCGCGCTTTGGTCTCCTGTTCGGCGGCGATGCGCTCGGCCGCCAGCCGCTTCTCTTGGGCTATTCGAGCGGCTTCAACGGCTTCGCGCGCCGTGATTTCGGCGGTGTCGACCACGCGATTGCGGGCGATCTCCAACGATCGGACTTCTTCGTCGCGCGATATGCGCTCCGCGGCGATCTTGCGGTCCTCGAGAATGCGAACCGACTCGACGATTTGGCGCGACGCGATCTCGGCCGACTCGATCGCTTCGTTGCGGGCAATCTCCAGACCGCGAGTTTCCTGTTCAGCGTCGATGCGATCCGCAGCGATCTTCTTATCGAGGGCGATGCGGGCGGTCTCGGTTGACTTACGGGCGTCGATTTCAGCGACCTCGATCGCTTTGATTCTCGCGATCTCTCGGCTCTTTGTCTGCTCCTCGGCAACGATCCGCTCAACCGCGATCTTTCTTTCCTGGGCGATGCGCGACGCCTCCACCACCTCGCGTGCCGCGATCTCCGCCTCGTCGATTGAGCGGGTGCGTGCGATTTCGAGCGCGCGTATGCGCTCCTCCTGCTGAATGCGCGCCGCGGCCATCACTTCGCGCGCCGCGATGTCGCTTTCCTCCAGCGAGCGCGTGCGTTCGATCTCGAGCGTCCTGGTGGCGAGCTCCGACGCGATACGCTCGGCGGCGAGCGCTTTTTCGCGGGCGATCCGGGCGGCCTCGGTCGCCTCCGCGGCGGCGATCTCTTCCTCATCGATCGCGCGATTGCGCCCAATCTCGCGGCGGCGGATTTCCTCTTCGAGGGTGATGCGCTCGTCGGTGACGACGCGCTCCTGCGCGATCCGCGCCCGCTCGGTCGTCTCGCGGGCAGCAATCTCGGCCTGCTCCAGGTTGCGAGCGCGCTCGATCTCGAGGCGCCGGTTCTCCTCTTCCTGGGCGATGCGCGCGGCGGTGACCGCGACCTCCTGCGCGATACGCGCTTTCGCGGTTTCTTCGCGCGCAACGATTTCGGCTTGCTCGACGTTGCGCGTGCGTTCGATCTCACGCCGCTGGTCGTCCTCCTCGCGCGTGATCCGCGCCTCGGTGAGAACTCGCTCCTGGGCGATGCGGGCGCGCTCGACCCGCTCACGCGCGGCGATTTCCGCCTCGTCAATTTGGCGCGCCCTATCGATCTCGCGCTCGCGGATGTCGCGCTCGGAGGCGATGCGGGCCTCGGCGAGCGCGCGTTCGTGGGCGATGCGGGTCTTCTCGACCTCCTCGCGGCCGGATATCTGGGCTTGTTCCGCTTCGGTGTCGCGCAGCGAACGCTCGCGAGCGAGTTCGGCGCGTTGCACCGCGCGTCTGACCTCGATGTCGCGTTGCTGATTAAGCCGCGCGGTTTCGCTCTCGCGATCGATATCCAGCGCTTGTTTCTCGGCCTCGAGATTGCGGCTGCGAATGAGAATCATCGAATCCTGCTCGATGTCGTTGCGCAGCTTGCGGCGCGTTTCAATGTCCTCAATCAGTTTGGTCAGACCTTCGGCGTCGAAGCGGTTCGACGGATTGAAGAATTCGAGATCGGTCTGATCGAGATCGGTGATCGCCACCGATTCCAATTCAAGGCCGTTCTGCTTGAGGCTCTCCAACGCCGAATCTTTCACCCGGGCGACGTATTCGCCACGCCGCTCGTGCATCTCCACCATCGTCATCTCGGAAGCGACCGAACGTAGCGCGGAGACCAATTTGCCGGACAACAGCGCGTCAAGCTCGGCGATGTTCATGGTGCGCCGGCCAAGCGTCGCGGCGGCAATCGTCACCGCTTCCCGGGTCGGCGGCACTCGCACGTAGAATTCGGACTCAATGTCGACGCGCATACGATCCTTCGTGATGAGCGCGTTTTCACGATTGCGAACGACCTGCATGCGCAGGACGTTCATGTTGACGGGCGTGATCTCGTGAATAAACGGGAGTACGAAAGCTCCGCTGTTGATCACCACTTTTTCGCCGAAGAGGCCGGTGCGTACGAAGGAGACCTCCTTCGATGACCGATAGTAGAGCCAGTTGACGAAATAGACGACGATCGCAATGACGACGACCGCGACGATGAGCCAAACGATCAGGCTACCGAGAATGGCGACTGACATCTTACTTCCTCCCAGCCCGCCGACCTTTTGGTTTGAGGCGGGCTTGTTCTTGCTCCGTCTAAACTTTTCTAATGGCCTTGAATTTCTCAACCTGCGCGCAAAGCGCGCGTTCGACTGGAAGGCGTTCCATGGACGACGCCCCGTAGAAACCGTGGCAGCGCCGCGCCCGCGACAGGACGTATTCGGCATCGGCCGGTTCGGCGACTGGCCCGCCGTGGACGAGGATGATCGCGTCACGGTTCACCGCGAACGCCGCCTCGGCCATTGCGTCGGTCAGCGCCGGACAGTCTTCTAGTCGCGTCGAGGTCGCCGCGCCGATCGAGCCGCCGACCGTCAGGCCGAAGTGGCAAACCAGAACATCCGCTCCGGCGCGAGCCATCGCCGCCGCCTCCGATGGGTCGAACACGTAAGGCGTGGTCAAAAGGTCACGCTCGCGCGCCTTGGCGATCATATCGACCTCGCGGGCATAGCCCATGCCCGTCTCCTCGAGCCCCGCGCGAAAGCGGCCGTCGATCAGCCCCACGGTGGGGAAATTCTGCACGCCGCTGAAACCCAGCCGGACTATTTCATCCAAAAACACGTCCATCTGGCGTGACGGATCAGTCCCGCACACTCCGGCCAGGACCGGGGTACGAACGACAACGGGCAGCACATCGCGGGCCATTTCGAGCACCACACCGTTGGCGTCGCCATACGGCATCATGCCAGCGAGGGATCCCCGGCCGGCCATGCGGAACCGCCCCGAATTGTAGATAACGATAAGATCGGCGCCGCCCGCTTCCTCGCCTTTCGCCGACAGCCCAGTTCCGGCGCCGGCGCCAATGATCGGCTCGCCCCGCGCTTTCATTGCGTGGAAACGCGCGAGGATGTCGGAGCGCGCGATGCGGGGCATACGGTTATCCCTTTGCCCGGCGGCGGGCCGACCGACCGCCGAACAGGCGGCGAAATTCGGCGACAATTTCCGCTGAAAAGCGCGGTTCGTTGATATGCATCGGCGGCCGAATGAGGCGCCGCGAAGCGGTTTGCCGAACGGTCGCCTCGAGCGATCTGAAAAGCTCTTCGTCGGCATTCGGGTCCCAGAATGGCCGTCCTGGCGTATCGAGCGCCGAGACCCCGCCGCCCGGCAGGAAGAAGCGCACCGGGCCCTCCATGAGATTGAGCCGCTCGCCGATCCAGCGCCCGATCCGCACGTTCTCTTCAGGTGTCGTGCGCATCAGCGTTACGGTGGGATTGTGCACATGCAGCGTCCGGCCGCGGTAGCGCTCGGGCACGCTGTCCATCGGGCCGAAATTCACCATGTCGAGCGCCCCGCACGATCCGATATAGGGGACTCTGGTGCGCGCGATCGCTCCGAACCGATCCTGCGTCGCCGGCAGCACGCCGCCGCACAGAAGATCGCAGACCTCGGTCGTGGTGATATCGATGACGCCGGTCAGCGCGCCGGAATCGACGAGCTTCTCCATCGATTGACCGCCGACACCGGTGGCATGGAAAACCAGGCATTCAAAGTCCTCTTCGAGTGCGTGGACGACGGCGTCGACGCAAGGGGTCGTAACCCCAAACATGGTCAGGCCGATCGCCGGCTTTGTTTCACCGCGCCGCGCCGGCGCTCGATCGCGGTCCCCGGTACTGCGCGCCTTGACCATTCCGACCATCGCCGCGGCGCCGTTGGCGAGAACCTGGCGCGTCACCGAATTGAGGCCCGCGACGTCAGTTACCGAGTAAAGCATCATGATGTCGGACGGGCCCACATATGGAGCGACATTGCCTGAAGCGACCGATGAGATGAGTACCTTTGGCACGCCGATCGGGAGCGCCCGCATCGCCGGCGCGACCAGAGAACTGCCGCCCGATCCGCCGGCTGAGATGAGGCCGCCGACCGGCTCCTGCCGCCGAATCCAGGCCTCAAATGCCTCAGCCATCGCGGTGATCGCGCCACCCCGTTCGCCGCTGAAGACGGCGTTTGGACCGCCGCGAAAATACGCTGCAATATGGTGCGGCGGCACGTCTGCCGGAGAGGGCCCGCCGGACGTGGAAAGATCGACCAGGATCACCCGCACGCCGGCGGCGGCAATCTGGTCGCGGATGAAACGTAGTTCGGCGCCTTTGGTATCGAGCGTTCCGGCGACAATCACCGGGGCCGCGCCGGCGCGGTGCATCGGTCGCAGCTCGACCGTTGGCGCCGCACCGCTGGTCGCCGGCTCGGGTGCAGCCGTGTGCGTGCGTGCCGCGGTTTCGATCTGGGTTGCGGGGACCGGCTGCGCCCAGCGCGTCGGCATCGTCGGGTTAGAGACGTAAACGCGGACCGGGCCACGCGGTTTTGTCGGTCGGCGCTCGCCTGGCGCGACCGGCGCCTCGGTGGGCTCTTCGGGAGGTTCCGCTTGGCCGTGCTGCCCAACGCCGAGCAGCCTTTGTTGTAGCTCACGATCTGCCTGGAGACGCGCCGCGTCCATGATCCGGTTGACGCGCCCGTTGATCATGATCGCGACCTTCTCGGCCACAGCGGTCGCCACGCCGATGTTTTGCTCGACGACTAGGACACCAATGTCGCCTTGTTCGCCGAGACCAATCAGAATCTCTTCGACCTGCTCCACGATGATCGGAGCCAAGCCCTCGGTCGGTTCGTCCATGATAAGCAGACGCGGGTTGAGAAGGAGAGCACGCGAAACAGCGAGCATCTGTTGCTCGCCGCCGGAAAGCTGATTGCCGCGATTGGTGCGTCGCTCCGCTAGCCGCGGGAAGGTTTCGTAGATGCGGGGGATGGTCCACTGCGAGCGGCCATTGCCGGCAGCGAGCCGGAGGTGCTCGTCAACCGTGAGCGATGGCCACAGGCGCCGGCCCTGCGGCACATAGCCGAGGCCGAGCCGCGCGATCTCCGCCGGCGTGCGGCCGACGAGCTCCTCTCCCATGACACGGATCGAGCCGCTGGCGACCGGGAGCAGGCCGACGATCGCGTTGCAGAGCGTCGTCTTTCCCATCCCGTTGCGTCCCACCAGCGACAGGACGCCGTGCTCGAGCGTCAAATCCACGCCCTGAAGGGCGTGGCTGCGGCCGTAAAAGACGTTGAGCCCTCTAATCTCCAAAAGGTGGGGCGAGCTACGCTCAGCCATGGCCGCCCCCCAAATACAATTCCTGTACCTCGGGGTCCGCCTCGATCTCGCTCGGGGAACCTTCTTTGAAGATGCGCCCGTTGTGCATCATCGTGACGCTCTCGACGACGCGCAGGGCAACGTCCATATCATGCTCGATAATGATGTAGCCGATGTGGGCGGGAAGCGCGCTGAGGATTGCAACCAGATCGCCGCGCTCATTTGGCGAAAGCCCTGCCGCCGGTTCGTCGAACAGGACAAAGCGCGGCGCGCCGGCCAGCGCCAGCGCGATCTCGAGCTGACGCTGCTGGCCGTGCGCCAGTTCCCCGACCAGGCGATCGATCACCCTCTCCAGATGCACAAGGGAGACGAGGTCAGCGACCGATTGCATGATCGCGTCATTGGCGCGCGTACGGAGGAAGGAGAAGCGGCCGC
>Ga0187887_10003535_pt1 | contig 12051 bp, 15 predicted proteins | sample June2016WEW_7_10_FD_132977 | JGI IMG/M metagenome (GOLD analysis project Ga0187887, IMG submission 132977) | Peatland microbial communities from SPRUCE experiment site at the Marcell Experimental Forest, Minnesota, USA - June2016WEW_7_10 | ecosystem: Environmental > Terrestrial > Soil >...
CACTGCTTTTGAATGTATTGTTCGCCATTGATGGGAGAAGGATCAAACCTTACTTTGACTACCTTGAATGGGAACTAGAGAAGTTTCCACTGGAAAAGTTTTCAATAAATTCTAAAGAGCTGCTCAAACTTATCCTGGATATACTGAAAGATGGGAACCTGAAATCGCAACAAAGGCTGTTTACCGCTACAGAAAAACTGCTGCGGCAAAACAACTATGCCAAAGTGCTTGACAGTTGGAAGGTTGAAAACATAAATCTGATTAAAAATTTTAAGGGCTAGTATCTTACCAATTAAAATAGCCGCCAAGTATTTTTCAAGCTCCTCAGTTCCGCTAATGAAAAAGGTTTTTATATTGGCGTTTTGACTTTCTGGATGCGATCATATGGCCTACTATGTAGATGCGTACCAAAGAGTAAAATTGCTGAAGAAGGAGTATGAGGACAGGCTGAACAGATGGCTGCGCCTGTGCAACAGCAGAGGCGCGAACGAGGACAGAGTGACGGCTTCATTCAAGAAGGTGAAGGATGCGCTTCAAAACCTTAACGCAGCGTCATGGGAGCTAGTAGAGATACTGAGCAAGGACGGAAAAATCCCAAACGAATTCTTGGCGAAGGTACTCGCGGAATAAAAGTAATTACGGCTGTGTGTAGTTTGCCAGAACGGTAGAATTTCCAAGCACTGTGTAAACAGAATAGTTTGCAACAGGCGCCTTGTACCTAACTAGCCAAACGTTATAGTAGCTCTTTCCCAAATTTGTCTGTGTGTTGTTTAGATACGGGTAGTACTTTGCGGTTACTACAGTGTTGTTGTAGCCGTAGTCGCTCACATAGTATAGGACCTGGTTGATGCTATGGCTCAGGCTCTGGTTGTAGGACTGCGCTATTGCTATGTATGGCGAGCTTATCACGTATGTGGGCGTGTCATCGGAAAGGCCATACACCACGCACTTCTGCGTGTACAGATTGGGCACGCTCTTAGAGAGCCCGAATGCCGGATAGTCGAACTGCTCGATGAGAAGGGTCGGGCATGGCTTAGTCGAATTATAGACTATGCTAAGCACTATGTTGTAGCTGTACTGCTCCTGTGTCGAATTCGATACGCTTATCACTGTGACATTCGCCCCTGGGTTGCTTATCTTCACGTCCTTCAAGACGAACTGGACCGCCTGGGCGGAAGTAAGCTGCGAGGATGTGCTGTGCCTCAGAAGAAGGTAAGCTCCACCGATTACTGCTATTATCACAACAGCCACTACAGCTATGACCGCAACTCTTTCCAGAAGATCCATGCTTTATCATCTACTTAAACTAATATATAATTATCCATATAAATGGTTTTGTAAAAACGTCATATTCTTATCTTATTTTCTAATTCTATATTTATCATAGGCATATTTTATTATCTATTTCAGTCCTTCTGCGACAGATACAGCAGTATCGCCTTTTCTATGAGCAGCTTGTTCTTCGCCTGCTCCCAGACTATGCTCTTTGGCCCGTCTATTACATCCGCAGTTATCTCCTCACCGCGGTGCGCGGGCAACGGGTGCATTACAACTGCGTCGGCCTTTGCGTACGACAGCGCCTGCTGGTTCAATTGGTACGGTGCGAACAAGCCCCTTCTTTTCTCTGCTTCCTTCTCGTCGCCCATGCTTATGAATGTGTCAGTATAAACTACGTCGGCGCCCTCAAGTCCCTCCTCAACTGAATCGTATATGTCCACCTCTCCGTATTCCCTTGCCTTGTTGAAGTAGAATGTGTTCGGCTTGAATTCATTTGGACCTACCAGCGAGACGCTGGCACCCAGTTCCACTGCACTGAGCATAAGCGAATTGGCGGTGTTCTGCGCTATGTCGCCGAGAAATGCGATCTTGAGCTTGCTGAGGTTTCCCTTGTTTCTGAGTATCGTGTAGCAATCTGCAAGAGCCTGCGTCGGGTGCTCCAAATGGGTCAGCGCATTTATCACGGGCACCCTCGAGTTCTGCGCTATTGTAAGCAGATCATCATGGCTGTTTATCCTGACTACCAAAAAATCGCAGTACGAACTGAGCACGCGAGCTGTGTCCGAAAGCGATTCGCCCCTTGACACCTGCGATGAACGTGCGTCTATGTAGACCGGCATTGCATCCAGCTGGGCGGCCGCGACCTCGAATGAGACCATGGTCCTTGTGGACGGCTCCTCGAAGAACATGCCTATTATGGTGTGCTCCTTGAGCGTCAGTTCCTCCTTGCCCGAGCTGATGGTGTCAGCTATCTTGAATATTTCATTTATGCTTCCTTTTGAAAGATCCACGGAGCTCAGAAGGTTCATCTAATTCCCAAATATGGACCCGAACCCGGTGTTGGCCCTTTCCTGCTCCTCCTTGATTGCCGCTATGACCTTTTCCTCCTCATCCTTGCTAGCCCTTTTTATCGTCTTGAATTCTGTCTTGAAGCGTTCCTCGGCGCCGTTCAGAAAGTCGTCAGTCGCGTTCAGGTATAGGTAGCTGACTTTGTCGTTCAGGCCGAACGCAGCGCCGTCGCGCAGGTCGCACTCCTGCCTTGAGAATATGTACTTGCCCTTCGGGCTTGTCTCGAGCGCCTTGTGCGCTTCCGCAATTTTCTTGTCGCGCTCCTCTATTTCCTTTTTCTGCTCAGCTGTGATGTTGTTCTTGTCCACTTTTACCTCTGGTGGTATGAAATTGGAGTCAAGATAAGGATCGTAGGCGAGCAGCTTCTTTAGCTCCTCAACCTCTGATTTGTCGCATTCGTATACGCGTGCAGGCAATACTCACACCAGCTTGGCGTTTATGCTGCCCTCCCTGCCCGGCCTGTTTATCACGATTGCATTCCCAAGTTCGGTTGCTATGACGCAGCCCTTTGTTATTATGTTCTGCCTTGCGAAGTTCCTGTTGTCCTTAGATTCAAGCACGCCTGTTATCTTCGCCTTCTTGTAGCCGTCCTTGGTGAGAACGTTTGCAGTTGAGATCTTCTTCAGCCTTACGCCGGCGTTGCCGCCCCTTCTCCTCACGCTGAGGTTGGTGTTTGTGTCCGCGAACTTCGTGGCCGAGAAGTAGTTTCCTACTTCGCTTCTCCTTTTGTCCCTAAACTTTATGTTTCTCCTGCCGTTGCCTGAAATTTTCGTCTTTGACCTTTTGTGTATTTGTATGCCCATTTGGCTCATAGAATCACTTGTGCTGATTAACTGCTATAATGTAATTAGAAATCATTAGTAATTTGCCACATAGGTTATTAACCTTTGCGATGGTAAAACCTCTTGTGATTCCCTGTCGCTAATGAATGAATTCAAGGACTTCCTAATGAAGGGCAACGTGGTTGACCTTGCGGTTGCGGTAGTGATAGGTGTTGCATTCAACGCCGTAGTTACGGCATTCGTAACGGACATAATAACTCCACTTATAGGAATACCGGGACACGTGAACTTCTCAGCTTATACTTATACAATAAATGGGAGCGTCTTCATGGTCGGCACATTTGTGAGCGCCATAATAAGCTTTGTAACAATCGCACTTGTGGTTTTCTTCTTCCTTGTAAAGCCGGTATCGAAGATGAAGGAAATGTCTGACAAGAAAAAGCCAGCGGCATCACCTACAACAAAACAGTGCCCACAGTGCCTGTCGACAATACCAATCGGCGCAAAGCGCTGCGCATTCTGCACTTCTGTGCTGAAGAAATAGACGAATTCCCAAGATTAAAATATGATTGGGGGATCGCGCCTTTCATCGCCTGGGTATTTGCGGAGAAAATCTTTGACGTTAGCGTAGCCCTTCCTCAGTTTTGAGATCATTGCAGGCTCATCACCATTGTTATGCGTGTATCCCCAGCTTACGTGCGCCCATATTCTTTCTGACATAAACTGCATCCCCAACTTTAGTCCAGCATCTCCAAGAAAAGCCGCTATTCCGTATTTGCTGTCCTGCAACAGTGATATGCTCGTATGATTTGAATGGGCATGGACATTGACAAGCACGTCGACCAAAGCTGCGGTGGCTGTTGATCCGGCAATCCTGTACAATATTACCTTTGTTGCACTCCTGAGCTTTGTCTCTTTTGGCATTCTCAGCAGCATATGCTCCCTCTTGGCCTCTGCACTATCCTCTACGGGAGCATGCACTTCCTTGTCCATTTTATCACTTAGAAATTATGCTAATCATAATATAATTACCTTCCTCTATGTGGTGTGCGACATGCAGCCAAGCAATTATAATACTTAATCCAAAGCATACTATCAGGTGTTCTTATGGCCACGATAGAGGAACTGAACTCGCTGGGTCTTAGGGTAGGCAAGATAGTGGAGGTCAACGACCTCGAGGCCGCAAGAAAGCCGATGTATGTGCTAAAAGTTGACCTTGGCGATCTTGGCATCAGAAGCATAGTTGCAGGACTGAAAAGCCACTACTCAAAGGAGCAGCTTCTCAACACATCGGTCATAGTTGTTACGAATCTTCTTCCAAGGAACATAGCTGGCGCAGTATCAGAAGGCATGATACTTGCGGCTGATGATGGCACAAATGTATCCATACTCAGGCCGGACAAGGATCTTCCGCCGGGAAGCGCAGTCAGGTAGCTATACCTTCTTGAACAACAGGTCTCCCTTGCTTGTTTTGTCGCCGAACTCGTTCCTGAATTTGCAGTTTATAAGGCTCATTGAGAGCTCCTTGTCTGTTCCCAGGCTTTGCGCAATCTTTTCGCATGTTGCAGGTATGAAAGGATAAAGCAGTATTGATATAACTCTTAGTGATTCAAGCAGATTGTATAGCACTTCCTCGAGCTCTTTTCCTTCAAGTGTCCATGGCTTTTTGTCGTTCACATATTTGTTGCAGTATCTGACGAACTCCATTATCTCGTTAAGCGCGCTATAAAGCTCGATTGCATCCATGTGTCCCTCCAGAACTGTGAGATTTATCTTTGCCTCTAATTCGTTCTCGCCTGTGAACTTTGACATCTTTGAATTCTCTGCTAGTGTAAGAACCCTGTTTACCAGATTGCCCAAGGCGCCTAGAAGCTCGCTGTTTATTAATTCCTTCATCGCCGATTCGGAGAAATCACCGTCGTAGCCAAATGGCATCTGCCTTATTAGGAAATATCTTAGCGCGTCAACCGAATACCTTTTCGTTATGTCAAGCGGGTCAACAAAATTGTGGGATGATTTGCTCATCTTTTTGCCATCTACTGTCCACCAACCGTGTGCGAAAACTTTTTCCGGTGTATTCATACCTGCAGACAGCAGCATTGCGGGCCAAATTACCGAATGAAACCAGTTGATTTCCTTGCCAACTATATGAACATTAGCGGGCCAGAAATCACCAAACTTATCTCCATTTGGCCAGTCAAGAGCACTGATGTAATTTAGCAGTGCATCAACCCAAACATATACTGTGTGGTCATTGTCAAACTGGACCCCCCACTTGACCGTTGCCCTTGTTATGCTTATGTCCTTTAGCCCTTCCTTTACTCTGTTTATTATTTCCTCCGACCTTAATTTGGGAGATAGGAATTCTGTATTTGTCTTGTATAAGTCAAGCAATTTATCCTGATATGCGCTAAGCCTGAAAAAGTGCGTGCTTTCCTTAAGTCTAATTACCTCCTTTCCGCATTCAGGGCATTTTCCATCCTTTAGCTGCAGGTCTGTGAAGAAAGTTTCATCCGACACGCAATACCATCCCTCATATTCTCCTTTGTAAACGTCACCGTTTTTTGCAAGTATGTCCAAGAATTTTGATACTGCCTCTATGTGTTTTTTGTCGGTTGTCCTTACGAAGTAGTCGTAGGATATGTTCAGCACTTCCCATGCGTCTTTGTACTGCTTTACTATGCCATCAACAAATTCTTGCGGGTTACTTCCCGAAGCGGCAGCCGCCTTTGCTATTTTTTCACCATGCTCGTCTGTGCCTGTCAGGAAGAATACTCTCTGGCCTTTAAGCCTGTGCCATCTTGCAACTATATCTGCAGCTATTGTAGTGTAAGCATGGCCTATGTGCGGCTTGTCGTTCACATAATAAATTGGTGTTGTTACGTAGAATCCTTTTGCTTTGTTGTCTATTTCTATCACCCGATGAGCCATAATCCGGTTCTAAATCGTCTAAAAAGGCTTATTAAGTAGTTCCGCTAATACTCTTTATTAGACCACCTTTATATTAGTTTTCTGCGATTGTTTGCTTTCTTGAAGGGGGTTCAGGGAGTGATTTCTTGGCTGACGCCATGCTTGATGCTATAAAGGCAAAGTTCGACGAGTTCTTCGACACCTACTGCAAGGAAGGCATAGCCGACATAGTGACTGCTTTCCCAGACAAAAGGTCGCTGAATATCAGCATAAAGGATCTGGCCAGGTTCGATCCCGACCTTGCAAGCGAACTGATAGAAAATCCCGACACTGTAATGGAGGCGGCAGTAGAGTCACTCAAGGAAAAGATGAAGGACATAGACCTGAAGGACAAGGAGCCTCATCCAAGATTCTTCGGCCAGACATACAATACCCCGCTTGTGCAGGATGTTGGTTCATCCTTCATAGGAAAAATGATAATGCTTGACGGCCTCGTTGTCAAGAGGTCAGAGATAAATCCAAAGGTAAAAGTCGGAATGTACAAGTGCACTTACTGCGGCTATACGCAGAAGTTCAGAGTCGACAGGGACGAGATACCAGAGGTATGCCCGCAGTGCAAGAGGAGATCATTAAAGACAGACACAAAGGAATCGCAATTCATAAACCTGCAGAAGATCGCCGTCCAGGATCCTCTCGAAAAGCTAAGGGGCAACACGCCCACATGGCAGCTTGAGGTCTGGATAGAGGACGATCTTGTAAACACCATAGTGCCCGGAGACAGAATAGAACTAACAGGAATATTAAGGATAAGGCCGAGGAGAAACCAAAGGGGAAAGATAGAAGGCAACTTGTACACGATGTTTTTGGATACGGTGGCCATAACTCCAAAGCAGAAAGAATTTACAGATATACCGATATCAGAGGAGCAGGAGCGGGAGATAATAGAACTTTCAAAGAGCCCAGACATATTTGATAAAATAACAAAATCTATGGTACCCTCGATATACGGCTACGACGAGATAAAGCAGGCTGTCGCGCTGCAGTTGTTCGGCGGAACGCAAGGCAAGCTGCTGGTCGACGGTGGGGCGATAAGAAGCGACATGCACATACTATTGATAGGGGATCCAGGAAGCGCAAAGACCAGGATACTGCAAGCCGTATCAAGGCTGGTCCCGAAGGGGATTTATGTAAGCGGAAAATCAGTGACCGGTGGAGGAATGACCGCGGTCGCCGAGCGCGATGAATTCTCTGAAGGCGGATGGACGCTGAAAGCAGGGGCATTGGTACTTGGCAGCGGCGGAATCGTTTCTATAGACGAATTTGACAAGATAGGGGAAGAGGACAGGGCATCGCTCCACGAGGCCTTGGAATCACAGACGATAAGCGTAGCAAAGGCAGGAATAGTTGCAACATTCACCGCAAAGGCCGCGGTTCTTGCTGCCGCAAACCCGAAATACGGGAGATTTGATCCTAACGTTTATCCTGCTGAGCAGTTTGAAATCCCGACCACGCTGCTTTCGAGATTCGATTTGATATTCCCAATAAAAGACACGATGGATGTAGAGCTCGACAAGAACATAGCAAGGCACATACTCTTGCAGCACCAGGCCGCAGGCGCGCAGTTGGCCGAGGTCCAAGAATACGAGCAGGTCGAGCTACCTCCAATCAGCAGCGAAGTGCTCAGGAGATACATTGCATACACTAGGAGGAACATAAACCCGAGGCTGAGCGATGAGGCCTCCAACAAGATACAGGAATATTACATCGAGCTGAGGCAGCTGGGCCAGAAGAGCGGCGCAACAGCTATAACCCCAAGGCAGATAGAGGGACTGGTAAGAATGTCGGAGGCAAGCGCAAAGGCGAGGATGTCAAAGACAGTTGAAATCTCAGATGCCGAGCGCGCGATCGCACTGAGCGAGTACATGCTTAAGACCCTTGCTGTTGACAGGGGCGGCAGAAGAGATATTGATACAATACTTACGGGGATGCCGAGGGAAAAGGTCGACAGGATGAACTCAATAACAGCAATAATCAGGCGCCTTGAAGAATCGGAGAGCACCGCAAAGATAAACAGAATTGAGGAAGAAGCGGCAAAGGATGGTATAGACTCTGCTACTGTGAGCAAGTACATAACAGAGCTTGAGAGGATAGGCGATCTCTACAGGCCGAAGGCAGGCATAGTCAAGCTGGTCAAGCACGATAACGAGTAGGTCCGATGGAGCAGAAGGTAATACTTGTAGACGAACAAGACAAACAGATCGGGCTTGAATACAAGATGGCCGCGCACAGAAATGGCGGAAAGCTCCACAGAGCGATTTCTGTATATATTTTTAACTCGCTTGGAGAGACAATGATCCAGCAGCGTGCCAAGGATAAATATCACTCAGGTTTGTTATGGTCAAATACATGCTGCACCAATTGCTATGAAGGGGAGACTGCACTTGAATCTGCGCATAGAAGCCTGAAAAATGAGATGGGATTTGATTGCAACCTTGATGAAGTATTCTCCACAATATACAAGACAGATGTGGGCGGTGGCTTAACGGAGCACGAATACCTCCATGTGTTTTTTGGAATTTATAACGGCGAGCCAAAATTAAATCCGGAGGAGGCAGTTGACTGGAAGTGGATTGATGTTAATGAATTAGCTGCGGATATGAAAAACAACAATAATAAATACTCAGAATGGTTGAAAATAATCTTCCGTGGAAAATTATATGAAGCAGCTAAAAATTTTGTAAAGAACAAAGAGTAATATCATGGCAAAGGGCATGTTCATAGTTTTCGAGGGGATAGAGGGATCAGGAAAGACGATGCAGACAAAGGAGTTCTGCAAATTCCTCTCGGCACAAAATAAGGATGTTGTGATGACAGAGCAGCCATGGGAGCATGACTTAATTGGCAAGCTCATACGCGAGGAGCTCAAGGACAAGGTGGATGCAATAAGCTCTGTTACTTTGCAGTTTCTTTTCATAGCAAACAGGTCAAACCATGTTGAGAAACTTATTGAGCCGGATCTGAATTCAGGAAAGGCAGTCGTTGCTGATAGATACTGGATGAGTACAGCGGCATATGGCAGCACACTTTCAGGCAACCCAAAAATAAATGTAAGCTACTTTGCAAATCTGCACAAAATCTTTCCGGTGCCAGATGTCGTCTTTTTCATAGATGTTGATCCACAGGTTGCATACAAAAGAATAATGGAAAGGGCATTCCAGCATAAGCTGAACGGTGCAAGAAAGGAGCGTTTCGACAAACTAGATACATTGCAGATACTAAGGGAAAAATACAAAGAGCTTGAGAACTCCTATGAAGGTGTATGGGTCACCATAGATGGTAATAAGAAAACAGAAGAGGTCACTGCAGATATAATCAAAAAATACAATGACCTGGCCAAAGCCTAGTTTAATACCATCCTCTTGCCTTCATCGCCTTAGCTACCCTGTCAACCGCGATGATGTACGCGGCCATCCTCGCGTTTATCTTCTCGCCCTTCTTCGCGTACTCCTCCTGCTTCTGCATCACGCCATTGAATGACCTTGTTATTATGGTGTCGAGCCTCTTGTAGACCTCGTCAGCATGCCAGTAGTATCCGCTTATGTTCTGCAGCCATTCGAAGTAAGATACAGTCACGCCCCCGGAATTCACAAGGAAGTCGGGTATGTCGAACACCTTTCTCTCAGCGAGTATCTTGTCCGCATCGTATGTTACCGGACCGTTCGCGAGCTCGAGCAGTATCTTCGCATTCACCTTGTCCGCATTCTGCTTTGTTATCTGGTCCTCGAGAGCAGCCGGTATCAGCACATCGACATCCAGCGCGAGCAATTCCTTGTTGCTTATCTTCTCTGCGCCCGGATAGGACTGCAGGCTGCCCGTCTTCTTCTTTGTCTCAACCGCCTTATCGTAATCGAGCCCCTTCCTGCTGTATATTGCGCCGCTCGAATCGCTAACCGCCACGACCTTCGAGCCGAACAGCCTCTTCGATAGGGAGAACGCGAAGTTGCCTGCATTCCCGAATCCCTGTATCGCAATTGTGGCTGTCTTCAGGTTGAGCTTCTTGTACTTTGCCGCCTCCCTGAGGACATATAATCCGCCCATTGCTGTTGCATCGCCCCTTCCCTGGGATCCCCAGACCTCGAGCGGCTTGCCCGTGACCACGCCGAAATCGTTGTGGCCCCTGAGCCTGCTGTATTCATCTACAATCCACCCCATTATCTGCGGCGTAGTGTAGACGTCAGGCGCCATCACGTCAGTGTATGTGCCCACGAACTTGTAGATCGCGCGGACATATGCCCTCGTCAGGTTCTCCAGCTCGTAATCGTTAAGCTTCTTCACGTCGCATATGACCCCTCCCTTCCCCCCGCCGAAAGGCAGGTTGGCGAGGGAGCACTTCCATGTCATCCACGCCGACAGCGCCTTGATGGTGCTTATGTTCTCCTGGGGATGGAACCTTATCCCGCCCTTTGCCGGTCCGAGCGCGGTGTTGTAGTGTGACCTGAAGCCCGTGAATGTCTTGGTGGTGCCATCCCTCATCTTAACCGGGAAATTGACAGTCAATACTTCCATCGGCTCTCTTAGTATTGCAAGTGCCTGCTTGTCAAGCTTCATTAGTCTGGCGGCATCATCCAGCTGCTCCTGCGATATCTTGAATGGATCCAATTCTTCGGGCATAATCTCATCTCTTTTTCTGGTTCAGTATGAATGCTATGGAAAGAAACTTATAGTTTCCACTGGAATCCATTCATCCGCCATTAAAGCTAATGCTTTTAAAGGTTTCTTTGCATTATATTTCCATAAAGGTGTAAGTATGTTATTCAAACCTTCTAAGCAGATGAAGGCCCAAAGTGCCATGGAATACCTAATGACCTATGGCTGGGCGATATTGATAATAGCCGTAGTGCTCGGTGCACTATTCTCTCTGGGTGTATTCAGTGGATCAAACCTACTAGGCAGTGCGTGTGTTGCAGGTTCAGGATATCTGTGCCAGGCTCCAATATACAGCCACGCTAATTCGTACATCGGCGTCACAGTAGGCCAGAATACCGGAACGAGTTGGACAAGCGCAAACTTCCTGTTCGTGCCTTCGGGTACATCAACTTTAGCAGGAGTGCCTAGCGTTATCGGCGCAGGCGCTGCATTCCAAACAGCACCAGCAAATGACCTTGCGTCGCTGACTACCGGACAATCCCTGCAGATATGGCTCGGAGTGAACAGCTTGGGTCTAGGCTTGGGTAACACCATAACCGTAGGAACACCAGCAACAGGAGCAATATGGGTTGCATATACAACGGCTTCAGCCCCATCAACGCTTCAGTATGCGCAGATCGCATCAATAAACATAAAGGCTTCCTAATAAGGCAGCCTTTCTTTTTTCTTTTTCTTTTCATATTTTACCAGTTTCAGCAGTGATTGAATAGCAATAAGCAAAAAAGCCCAAAGCTCCATGGAGTATCTGATGACCTATGGCTGGGCTATACTGATAATAGCCGTAGTGCTCTCAGTGCTGTTTTCCCTTGGCCTATTCAACGGAAGCAATCTGTCAAACAATGTATGCATAGCATACCCTGGCTATCTTTGCTCCGGGGCGATATATGACCACTCCAACGCCAACATAATAGTTGACGTGGGCCAAAGCACTGGAGTAGACTGGACAAGCGCAAATTTTGTGTTTGTGCCGCAGGGAACGCCATTTTCTAGTGGCTTGCCTGAAATAGAATTCAATTCATCTCCTGCCAACACGGAACTGGCCGCAACCGGTTTGCTAAGTGGGAGCAGCTCAATACTCTATCTCCCAGTAAACAGCGTACAGCCAAATGTAAATGTTGGAACAGCGATCCTTGGCTCCATATGGGTGGAGTACTACTATACTGTGTCGGCTGGAGGAATAGGCAAGACCCAGGGGCCGCAATATGCGCAGATAGCAACGTTGAACCTGAAGGCATCCTGAAATTATCTGTTTCTCATCCTCTGAAACTCATGCCCTGCTGCGATTATAATAATAAGTTTTGTTGCA
>Ga0187887_10003539_pt1 | contig 12047 bp, 10 predicted proteins | sample June2016WEW_7_10_FD_132977 | JGI IMG/M metagenome (GOLD analysis project Ga0187887, IMG submission 132977) | Peatland microbial communities from SPRUCE experiment site at the Marcell Experimental Forest, Minnesota, USA - June2016WEW_7_10 | ecosystem: Environmental > Terrestrial > Soil >...
AAGATGCGATGGATGCGGGTTGCCCGCGGATGGGCCGAGGCCTGCCTGCGAGGAGATGCGCGACGAGTTGCTGGCCCGGGAGTTCGAGCAGCCTGCCTACTGGCGCTACCACCGGATGGCGGTAGACGCATACTGTTTGCAGCACCCGCGGCGTTACTGCGAGTCGGCAAAGTCGCTGGCGGCGCATCTCTGCGGCCTGTGCATCGCCTTTGAAATGAACAATGACGGGGCGATTCTGCGCGGAATACAACAGTGGCTCAGCGGCAATCCGGCGCTCTCCAAGCCGACCCTGCCGGGCTCCAGGGGCGACAAGACTATAGCCGATGTTTATGGCCTGGAGGAACCTTCCGCTTACGGGCGAGCGGTCGAGGGCTGGGCACGGTCGGTTTGGGCGGCTTATAGCGACCTGCACGGCGTGGCGCAGGATTGGGTCTCGCAGTCGCGAAGAACGCGCTCCTCCAAGGCAGGCTGACGTGCCGGTTCACGAGGTGCGAAAAGTTCCCTGCGGCGGCCGCTGGTATGCTCACCAAAGCCTTCTTGTTCCGTCTGTTGAATTGCGGACAGTTCTCTACGGCATTTTCCGAATTGCCGTAGGACCGCCGGGATTTTGGGGGTGGATTCTTCTTGAGGAAGAATCCACTCGGCGGTTGTGGTCACGCGCAATGCAGATTCGGAAGATGAGACCCCGGAGCGGAGATTCGATGGCGACGGAAGCGGTCAGTTACCCCATTTCCCCGGCTGCACTTCCGGCCAGTCTGGCTTGGCCAGCCGCGCGGAAGGTACAATCCTTCCCAGGTATGGCTGGGGCGACGGTAACGAACGGGACAAGCCGGGACGGGGCGGACCGCAACGGGATCAGCAAGGCGCAGGAGCGCTTGCAGGCGCGCGCGCCGGAGATGGAGCTGATTCGCGAGGCGCAGGCGGGTTCGCCGGCGGCATTCGACACGCTGGTGCGCCAGTACGAGCACCAGGTGCTGCGGCTGGCGCTGCACCTGACGGGCAGCGAGCACGATGCCGAGGACATTTACCAGGAAGCGTTCCTGAAAGCCTTCCGGTATATCGGGAACTTCCGCTTCGAGTGCTCGTTTTATACCTGGATTTACCGGATTGTGACCAACCTCTGCCTGGACCAGTTGCGGCGCAAGAAGACCCGCCGCGAAGACCACGCGGTGGTGATGGACCACTCCGGCGACGAGATCGACCTGCTGGCTTCGGTCTCCGACGACCGGCCGTTTTCAAATCCGGCCAGGGAACTGGACCGCAAGCTACTGGGCGAAAGGATTCAGGCGGCGCTGGAGAAGCTGACGCCGCGGGAACGGATTGTTTTTGAACTGAAGCACTATCAGGGGCTGCGGCTGCGCACGATCGGAGAGATGCTGAGCACCACGGAGGAGACCGCCAAGAATACGCTCTTCCGGGCGACCAAGAAGTTGAGAACACATTTGGCGGAGTTGCGCTAAGGCGCCCTCCCTTGCAATTCCCGTATGGGATGCGGATTTTTTCAGGGCGCGATGCAGGGCTTTTTTGAGGCTGGAAGGACGTAGCGATGAATTGCGAACTTGCACACGAACGGATCGTGACGGCGGCATACGGCGAGCTGCCGGACGAGCAAATCCACGAGTTGGAGCGGCACGTGACCGGCTGCCCCGCCTGCCAAACGGAGCGGAAGCAGTTGCTGGCGCTGAAGATTCTGGCCGATGCGCATCCGGTGCTGGAGCCGCCGGCCAACCTGGTGGCGCGGTCGCGGCTGCGGCTCCAGGAGGTGCTGGACGCTCTGCCGCCGATGCGCTGGTATCAACGCGTGAGCCAGCGGATGATGAACAACTTTGCCATTTTGCAGGCCGCGCCAGTGGCCGTTTGCGCGTTGCTGGCCTTGGGCTTGGGAGCGGGCTGCCTGGGCGGCTATGAGTATGCCCAGAACCGGGCGGCGCGCGCGGCGGCTTCGGCAGCGGCGCGGAATCTTCCCTTGCCGACGCCGGCTGTGCCCCAGGCGCTGGCCGCTACGGCGGACATTGCCAACATATCGAGCATTGTGCGCCAGCCCAACAGCGAGATGGTGGAAGTGCGCTACAACCAGGTGGTGCCGCAGCGCATGGAGGGTTCGTTGGACGATCCGGCGATTCGCCAGTTGCTCATGCTGGCCAGCGAGAACTCGGCCTCGGCGGGCGTGCGCGACGATTCGGTGGGCTTGCTGGCGGCCGAGTGCCGCGCCGGGCACAGTTGCAAGGCGGCCGGCATTCGCGATGCGCTGATGGTGGCCCTGCGCTACGACAAGAATGAGGGAGTGCGCGACAAGGCGCTCAAGGGACTGGAGCCTTACGTGGCCGAGGATGTGCGTGTGCGGGATGCGGTGCTGGAGGCGCTGCTGAACGACCCCGACCCGCGCATTCGCACCTCGGCAATCAATATTCTGGAGCCGGTGGAGGGCGATACGAGTGTGCGCCAGGTGCTGCACTCGGTTGCGTACTCCGACGAGAATCCGCAGATCCGGACCGTCTCAAGAGAAGTTTTGAGCCGGGTGCCGGAGATTCAATAACCGAGCCTTGCTTCCGGTTACTGCAACGCAAGAAGAGATTGCGGAACCGGGGCGAAGGTTGGAGGTTTCCCACCCTTTTCGCCAAGCGCGCGAAAAGGATGGGGCACCCAGCAGTTTTAAGGAGAAGATGAGATGAAGCACTTTTTGAGGCCATATCGGGTTTTGGGAATGATCGTGCTATCGGGCGTTGCGGCCCTGGCGGCGATGACACCGCTGGAGGCGCGGGCGCAGGGCAGAGAGATGGTTCAGCTGATGGGGGGCGCCGATCCCCTGCTGCTGGGCTCCCCCTCGCAGGGCTACCTTGGCGTTGACCTGGCGGACGTGGACCAGGAGAAGGCGCAGGCGCTCAAGCTGAAGGAGGTGCGCGGCGCGCTGATCACGCTCATCGATCACGACGCCCCGGCCGGGCAGATCGGGCTCAAGGTAAACGACGTGGTGCTGCAGCTGAACGGGCAGAACGTCGAGGGCGCCGAGCAGTTGCGGCGGATGCTGAAGGAGATTCCAGCCGGGCGCAAGGTCAGCATCGAGATCAGCCGCGACGGCAATGTGCAGACGCTGGCCGTCGAGCTGGCCGATCGGCGCGTGATGGAGCACGACGTCTGGAACAAGATTGGCAGCGGCGGAGACCTGTTTACGCAGGGTTCGGGGATGGGCATCCTGGCCGGCGCGGGCGACGCGCCGATGCCCGGCTTTCACATGCCGTTCTTCGGCAGCAGCCTGAACGTGGGCGCGCTGGTTGAGCCGCTCACCTCGCAGATGGCCGAGTACCTGGGCGTCGGCAACGGCCTGATGGTGAAGCAGGTGGCGCACAAGAGCGAGGCCGCCGCGGCCGGGCTGAAGGCCTTCGACGTGATTCTGAAGGTTGGCGCCGACGTCATCGTTACCACCGCCGACTGGGACCGGGCGCTGCGCTCCAATGCGGGCAAGCCGGTGCAGGTAACCATCCTGCGCGACAGGAAGCAGCAGACGCTGACTCTTCAGGTGGATTCCAAGCACAAGCAGGGAGAACTGAACCTCGAGCAGATTTGCCCGGCGGGCGATGGGCCGCTGGTTGCCGAGATCGGCCCGGAGCTTGCCCAGGAACTTGCAGCGCGGGCTGCCGCCTCGGCCCAGGCCATGCGCGCCGGGGCCCAGGCCCTGAGCGATCAGGCCCGGATTCTGCGCGATCAATTGCAGGCTGGAAAACTGGACGGCTTCACGCTCACCCCCGAGCAGGCCGAGCAGTTGCGCAAGCAGGCGGAGAAGATGCGCGACAGCTTCAACTCCCAGAACTTCAAGATCGACCCCAAGCAGATGGAGCAACTGAAGCAGCAGATGGAAGAGTTCCGCAAGAACTTCAAGGCGGAAGACTTCAAGGTCGATCCAAAACAGATGGAGGAATTCCGGCAGCAGATGGATCAGTTGAAGCGGCAGATGGAAGAGATGAAGGCGCTGGACTTCGGCGGCCAGGTCTGAGCATCCGCGATTGAAGCAGCGCAAGGGGCGCCGCCGGGCCTGCCGGCTGGCGCCCTTGCTGTTTTGGGCAGGTCACTTCGCATCGAGCGGCTGGACGAGTGCCTGGATCTCCACCTTGGCGTCGTTCACGGCATCCACCGCGGAATAGACGGTGACAAGTTTGCCGATGGTCAGCGTCGGAGAGACGTTGTACTGGCGGGAACGGGTAATCGGCTGCGTGTTCGACGCTTGCGCAGTTGGATCGTCCACGTAGTTCTCGGTGGAAATCCTGAGGCTCAGATACACGAGGTTCTCCGTTTTCTTGAACGAGCCAACATCGACGTCCGTGTCGACAAGCATGGATGTATTTCTCACTGGAACCCGGCTGTGATCGCGGAGTCCCGGAGTGGCTTGCCCAGGAGTCGCCACCAGCATGTAGCTTTTCTGCGTGGTGGTCTTCCCAGACTCAGTGGTCTTGAAGGTGATGGTGATCCGAAAGGCCTCGCCGGGCAGGTTTGGCGCCGGTTGAGACTGAGCGGCGCCTTGTTCGGGAGCGGGTTGTCCCTCGCTGACGTGGTTTACCGTTCCCTGGGAGTATAGCAACGGCGTGGCCAGCAACAGAGTTGCAAGGATAAGGCGTGGTGTTTGCATGGTGTTCTCCTAATTCAGTGAACTGGTTTCGATGGGTTTTATCGTAATCGGCTTCATCTCCACCGACTCGATAACGATTGGGTTGTCGGGAATTGCGGCCATGGCGACCGGCGCATCGAGATCGGGCTTCGATTTGGCCAGGGTCTCCATCAACTCAGGCTCTTGGGCGGCGAACCGGGCCATCAGAAGCTCTTCCTTTGTGGGGCGCGGCTGGCCGAACCGCGTTGGGAGTGGAACGCGGCCGGCGGCATGAGTCTGCCGCGAACCGCGATTGAGCGCGCTTTGCGCGGGCAATGCAAAGGCTGGAGCAACCTGGGGCAAATGCTCGGCTCCAGCCGTGGCAGGACGGTGAACCACGGCAATCTCTGGCCGCGATGGCTTGAAAACCAGGGAAACAGCGAGTGCGGCCACGAGCGCCGCGCCCGCCAGCGCCCAAACCGGCCTCCAGTTCCAGCCGCGCGGACGTGGGCAGCTCGCCGCGGCAACCGAAGCCAGAATCCGCTGCTCCAGCCCAGGCCGCGCCTCCTGGGGCGTATAGCTCGCCAGCGCGCGATCGATCAGGCCGTCCAGCTTGTCGTCTTCATCCCTCATGGCTTCCGCCCCTTCCATTCCATCAGCTCCCGCTTGAGCCTCTGCCGCGCGCTATGAATCCTGCGCCGGACGGTTCCCTCGGGCAGCCCGAGAACTCCGGCAACCTCGACCAGCTTCAACTCGCCCAGCGCGGCCAAAGCCAGCGGCTGGCGCAGCTTTTCCGGCAGCGTGTCGATGCGGGCGTGCAGCCAGGCTTCCAGTTGCCGGTCCATCGCCGACTGCTCGGGGCCGGCTTCGGCGGAACGCAACTCCAATTGCATCTCCGGCGAAAGTTCCCGCTCCAGCATCCGCGGCCTTCGCCGGCGCACCGCCAGCCGCCAGGCAACCCGCGCCAGGTATCCCCGCTGGTCTTCGATCGCTTCCCATCGCTCCCCCCGGCAAACCTGAAGAAACGTCTCCTGCGCCACGTCCTCGGCATCGTGCGGATTGCGCGCCACGGCCAACGCAATGCGATAGACAAAACGCGAGTGCCGCTCGACAAACGCGGCAAACGAACCCGTCGGCTGCGCACTTGCTTCGCCTGCTTCCAGCACCGGCTCTCCCGAACTCGCGATAAGGATCGCGCTTGGCATTACTACCAGTAAAGAGCATGAAAGACGGAAAACGTTCGCGGTCGATGTGGATTCTTTGCAGGCGGAGGTTGCTGGCCGGGAAGCGCGATCACATTTGAAGCGGTTTCCATGCCGGGGGGCTGCCGCTGCAGCGCATTGCAAGAGCAACATTTGCAGACGATCGACCCCTGGCGCGCATCCAACCCATACGGGAGGCAGGCCTATGGTCGTCGGGATTCCTAAAGAGGTGAAAGACCATGAAGCTCGCGTGGGAGTGACTCCCGCGGGCGCGATGGCTCTGGTTGAAGCCGGCCATAAGGTGCTGCTGGAAACCCAGGCAGGCGTCCAATCGGGTTTTGCGGACAGCGAGTACCAGAATGCGGGCGCGGAGATCGTGGGCGACGCCGGTCATGTGTGGGGCAACTCCGAACTGGTGGTCAAGGTCAAGGAGCCTGTCGAGACGGAATACGTGTTCTTTCGCGAAGGAATGGTGCTGTTTACTTTTCTGCACCTGGCGCCGTCGCCGGAGCTGACCGGCCGTTTGCTCTCTTCGAAGGCGATCGCCATTGCGTATGAGACGGTCCGCGACCGCCAGGGCGCGCTGCCGCTGCTGACGCCCATGAGCGAGATAGCGGGGCGGATGAGCGTTCAGGTGGGCGCGGCGTATCTGGAAAAGGAACGTGGCGGCCGCGGAATTCTGCTGGGAGGCGCGCCGGGCGTGCTTCCCGCGCAGGTGTGCATCGTCGGCGGAGGCATCGTGGGATCGAGCGCCGCCCGGATCGCTCTCGGCATGGGAGCCAGGGTCACGGTGGTGGACCTGAACCTGAACCGCCTGCGCCAGTTGGATGAGATATTCGGCGGGCGGGTCTGCACCCTGGCCTCGAACAGCTACAACCTAGCCCAGGCGGCGACCGAGGCGGATTTGCTGATCGGCGGAGTGCTGATTCCCGGCTCAAAGGCGCCCAGGATCGTGACCCGCACCATGGTGGCCGGAATGAGGAAAGGCGCGGTCATTGTGGACGTGGCCATCGACCAGGGCGGCTGCGTCGAGACCGCGCGGCCTACCTCGCACTCCGACCCGAGTTATAGCGTCGATGGAGTGGTGCATTACTGCGTAACCAATATGCCGGGAGCGGTGCCGCATACCTCCACGCTGGCCTTGACCAACGCGACCCTTCCCTATCTGATGAGGCTGGCCGGCCTGGGTGCGCGAGAGGCGCTCAGGCAGGATGCGGGCCTGGCCGAGGGGCTGAATACATGGCTGGGCACACTTACCCATCGCGGAGTTGCCGAGAGCCAGGGACGGTCATGGACGCCGCCCGGAAGTGTGATCGCGTAGAAACAACGCTCCACGAAAGCGGCGAGCGAACCTGCCGTTTGCGCGCCGCCTCAGCCGGCTCCCGGCACAGGTTTTCCCGAACTCGCGAGGAACATCGCGTTTGGCATTGCTGCAACTGAAGAGTATGAAGCGCGCGAAACTTTCGCCTGTCTTCCGAAATGAGGTTACGATACTGTAGAATGGTGCGGCGCTAAGCGATAGGTCAGTCAGTTCATTGTGGATGTTTGCCGGTCAGGAGGAGAATATGTCGGACGAAAGTTATCAGGAAGGAGATCCAGGCTATACGTTCCTGGGCAGTTCGCCAGCCGAGAAGTTCCGTGAGCTTGCGGGCCTGCACCTCAAGGAGGCCAAACAACTGCGTGAGCGCGCGCGCGATGCGGAGGAGGAGGGCCGGGTAGAAGAGGCCAAGCTGATGATCGATGTGGCTCTCGTGCGGGAGCAAAGGGCCGCGGAGCTGGAGAAGGCGGCCAGAGGCGAGAGCGACGACCCGAGCGTGGCCGAAGTATTGGATGGCGAGAAAGAGGTTCTCGATGCCTACGTTCCGCCTACCATGTCATTTATCCGGGCCGAGGACCTGCCCCCCGCGACCGTGCCGATGCATATGCGGCCAATTCCGCCAGGGCGCGTCGATAAAGCCTGGGCTCGGATAAAGGACTGGTTCAAAGAGTGATCGTTGGCCGCGCCCCTGGTCTGCGGCGCGAGGGATGCGATTAAGCGGGGACCACGGCAGTTCCCCGGAGACTTGTGAGTTCGGGCTGCGGATGGTCCAGTTGAATCGGCAGATGGAAACGATGATGGCGCTGGGGTTCGGCAACCGCGCCTGAAGATTTGCGGCCTTCGCCGCCGCGTCAAGCTACGGAGTAGGCGCCGCTGGCCAGGTCCTGGGCGGCTTGAGTTACGTTCTCAGGCCGGCCGAGATCGCGCCAATAACATTCATCCGCGCGAAAGGCCACGATCTTTTCTCCCCGGGCCGCGAGGCGCATATAGGCAGCGATGATGGAAAAAGCGCCCTCCTCTTCCATCTTCGCAAAGATACGGGGAGACAGGACGTGGATGCCGCAAAAGGCCAGTGCCCGCGCCTCTGGACCAGACCGCACCAACTCCTCCTTGCCATCAAGCCCAGCTCGACGGCCGCAGAGCTGGCCATGCTGGTCGAAGAGCAGATGCCGCGTGGTCGCGCGGTCTTGCACCGCCAGAGTGGCGAGGGCGTCATGTTCTAGATGAAGCCGCATCATGCGCCCGAGATCAATGGTGCTGATGACATCGACGTTATGCAGAATGAATGGCTCTTGCAGATTACCACCGGCCTCAAGAAAGAAAGGCGCGGCTTTCTTCAAGCCGCCGCCGGTGTCGAGCAGGACTTCCTCGCGAGAGACTTCAATCCTCATGCCGAAGTTATCGTGGGCTTTCAAGTATTCGAGAATCATCTCCGAGTAATGATGAGTATTGACAATCGCCTCGCTCACGCCAAAGGAACGCAAGCGCGAGAGGGATAACTCCAGCAGCGTGCGGCCGGCAACTGTTACCAGCGCCTTGGGACGGTCATCGGTGAGCGGACGCAAGCGCGTGCCCAGGCCGGCGGCTAGAATCATGGCCTTCATTTGCCCAACTTCTCCGGATTGGTTTTTTCCAGTTCGATATGACGGACTAACACTTCCACCCCGCTCGCGGCCCGCAAATGCTTCGCCAGCCGCTCCGCCAGATACACCGATCGGTGCTGGCCGCCGGTGCAGCCGAAGGAGACCATCAGGTCTTTAAATCCGCGACGCCGATAGCTGCTCACGCTTGCATCCACCAGCGACAGAACGTTCAAGAGAAACTGCTGCACGCTCTCCTGCCGGTCAAGATATTCGATTACCGCCGCGTCCTTGCCGGTCAGCGTGCGGAACTGTTCTTCGCGCCCCGGATTCGGAAGGGCGCGGGCATCGAAGACAAACCCGCCGCCGTTCCCTGCCTCATCGGCGGGAGCTTGACGATGGAAGCTGAAGCTGAAGACCCGCACCGTCAAACTCCCCGTGGACGAGGCCAGGCTTTGCAGCTTCTCCGAAGCCATCATACCCTGGAGGGCGTCCATCAACGCCGGCAGGGCGATGGGCAGCTTGACATTGGAGGCAAGCCAGCGCAGGTTCTTCAGCGCATAGGGCACGCTCTGCAGAAAATGTGCCTTGCGTTCGTAAAAGCCCCTGAAGCCATAGGCTCCCAGCGCCTGCAGGATGCGAACGTAAACGTAAGCGTAATAGTGCTCCATGAAGGCGTCGCGGTTGAGGTCGATGTAACCGGCAAGGCAATCGAGATAGTAGCTTAGTAACTCCTGGCGCAACTGCGGCGGCAGGTCTGCCTTGCCGTCGTAAAGCAGAGAAGCGATGTCGTATTGCAGCGCGCCTTTGCGGCCGCCCTGGTAGTCCAGAAAGAACGGCTGCCCATCGCGCAGCATGACATTGCGCGATTGAAAATCCCGATAGAGAAAATAGTCGCGCCCGGCGGCGAGCAGAAACTTCGTTAGGCGGCCGAAATCGTATTCGAGAGCCTGTTCGTTGAAGGGAACGCCGGAGAGGCGCAGAAAATAATACTTGAAATAATTCAGATCCCAGGCGATGGACTGGCGATCGAAGCTGGAGCGCGGATAACATACCTTGTAATTCAAATCGCGGCCCGCCTCGACCTGAAAGCGCGGCAGCGCGGCCACCACTTTGCGGTACGCTTCGATGGCTTGCGGAGCGATCGCATCGCCCGAGCGATTGGCGCCGAGAAACTCGAAGAGCGTGGTGTCGCCCAGGTCCTCTTCCAGGTATGCGTTCTGGCTCAAATCCTCCGCATAGATCTCCGGCACCGGCAATCCATGGCGGCGAAAATGCCTGGAGAACTCAAGGAAAGCGGCGTTCTCCTCACGCACAGGATACTGAATGCCGATGGCGCTGAACCCGCCGCCCGTCAGCCGGACGATGGCGCGCCCCGAGCCGCCGAGCTGGCCCTGTAGCGGCTGCGCACGTTCGGCCGACAACTGGAAGTGCTGCTCGAGAAGCCGCTTTAGATCGTCCATGAATCTCTTTCCGGGAACTGCTCATGCCGCTTCACCAAGATACCCAGCGCGGGGAAGCGGGCGCAAGGCCTGACGCCCTGCCCATCTCCGGGTTGCCGAGGCCGGATCGTCCTGACAGGGGTCAGGGATCAGAGATCAGAGGTCAGAGATCAGGGAGCGGTAAAGGCTCGGTTTCCCGATCATCTTCATTGTGCGCCGGCAGAGGTTGGACATACGGTCATTATGCATTGCCGGATCGTATTCTTCCGCAAAACGGGTTGGGGCAGGGTCGATGCGCTTGGCGAGGGATGAAGAGGCCTCAAGAATAGCTTCGTTGAGCGGTGATGCAGCGCCGGCAATCACGAAGACAGCGGGCAGACCCAAGGAAGTTATAGTTGCGGCCGAGAGAGCCGCAAAGGTTGCAGCCGCCACCACGACGCCCGCCAAGAGGAAGAAGAGAAGACTCTCGCCTGGGGCGGAAGCGCATCGCCGAAGCTGTCAAGAGGCGCTGGGCGGCCCCGAAAGCCGCCGCAGCGAAGTAACCCGGTCGCAATTGAGTCAATACTTGAAGTGTTAACCCGCGGTCTTGCCAGCCAGCCGGCTCGCTCCGCGGATCCCCGCTCGCGCTGGAAGCGAATCGAGCCGGCCGGCGCATCGTTGACTCAGTAAGGCACAATGTTCGGCGTTCCAGCGTCAAAGCGTGTACGGGCCGGAAGCGTGCCGGGAAGCGGGTTGGAGGCGTTCGTGCCGTCAACCCATGGCCAAGCGCCACCGTTGAAGAATGGCGGCGGCTGCATGCTGGCGGGGATATAGAGCGAGTTCGGCAGAGTGGAGACGGCCGGCGGCGTTGTGTACTGCCCCGCGCAAAGATTCTGGTCTGTGCAGATATTCCCGGTATTCGTTGCCGTGCAGGCGGCGTCGCCGGGCGCATTGCAGATGTTGTTGCTACCCATCCAGAGGGTTTTCTTGGTCACGTAATCGAAGTTGCCGTCCCGCAAAAGCGTGTTGAGCACGGTTTGCCCCCCGGCGCCTGGTAAGGTGGACGGAGCATCGGCTGCGTTGGTGTCACCGTTTCCGAGAATCCACAGAGTCGAAGTCCAGTATTCTTGAGGGTTCTGGCCAGGCGCTGCGCCGCCGTTATACACGCCATTCCATTCATAAAACCACGTTGCCGATCCCGGTGCGGCGCTAAAAGTTGCCGGGTACGGGTATCCAATCGCCGAGGTCTGAAGATAATTGTTTGGATAGCCGAGGACATTGCCGACATAGCTATACCACCACTGGTGATTGGTGAGGCCGATTGCGTTGCGTCCCATGGAATCGGCAAGCTGAACGACCGGGCCGAAACAGGAGAAAGTCGAACACGGCGCTTGACTGCCGGCAGTGTTATCGCCGGTGTCCGTGCCGGTTCCGTTATTGACGTTGCGGCGAATTGACGGCGCATGGTTGCGGAAGAATGTGATGTAGGTTGCGTTCCCCCACGTCCCGTCCGCAGCGATATTGAACGATTGATTGCCCTCGAAGAGTGCGTACTGGGTACCCGTCATGTGGGTGGCGTTCATGCCCGCCTCTGGGATGCCGGAGCAGGTGCCGGTATAAGGTTGCCCGCCCTGGGGGTCGACGCTGCCAATATCACTGCCGTATTCACATCCGCCATAGCCCGCGCCGTATCCATCCTCGAAGTAGTTGTAGCCGATGACGTTCCCGCCCCCGGCGTCGCGCATCACCATGACCTTGTTAAAGCTCCAGGAGATGTTGTTCTCAAAGAGACTGTCAGAGGTGTAGGCGTCGATCTCCATCCCATAGCCGCCGCCGCCGGGATTGGGATTGCCCGCGGTATGCAGGTAGGAGTCGCGCAGCTCGCAGCGGAAACACCCGACAAAGTGAATCGCTCCGCCGTTCGAGTTATAGCTTTCGACATTCTTG
>Ga0187887_10003544_pt1 | contig 12041 bp, 9 predicted proteins | sample June2016WEW_7_10_FD_132977 | JGI IMG/M metagenome (GOLD analysis project Ga0187887, IMG submission 132977) | Peatland microbial communities from SPRUCE experiment site at the Marcell Experimental Forest, Minnesota, USA - June2016WEW_7_10 | ecosystem: Environmental > Terrestrial > Soil > Wetlands...
CGCAGAAAATGCCGAACTCTTGCGCCGCATGGTGCAGACCAGAGCGACGGCTGTTCCTCCCAGCAGGCAGTTCATGAACAAGACGTGAAGAAAGAATGTGAGCAGGAGCAGCGTGCGCAAAAGCCAGACTGGCGCCGGCAACGGCATGGGATCGGGATAAGGGATGGGCAAGTTCATGACGATTAATCCTCCCGCTGACTACCACTACTAATGACTACTGGCTCGGACTGCTCAGATATACGGCCAATGCGCGACCTTCCGCGTCAGTACCGGTAAAAGGCGGCATGTCTGGATTGATGTCCCGCAAGGTTCCGATAATTCCGACAATGGCCTCGGGATCGGTTCCCTTCAAGTCCAGCGGACGCCGCTGACCGCCGACACTGTGACACAGGGCGCAGTGGATGGCGAACACCTGCTGCCCAAGTTCTTTTTCGCTCGCGCCGGAGGGTGTTGCCGGCGCCAGCGAGGCAAGATAGCTGCCCAAAGCTGCGCGGTCATGCTCATCCCCGGCGAACGGTGGCATCGTCTCGCGAACTACCGGCAGGTGCAGCAGAATCTCGCTGCCGAATTTCGCATCCCATCCGCGGGTAAATCTTCGCATTGCGCGATACCCGGAGACCGAGTGACAAGAGGCGCACTCGATAACAAAAAGTTGCCGGCCATACGCCTGTGGGTTTTCAGCGCTGGCTTCAACCCACGACGAACTTTTGCCGACACCATTCGCGACGATACCCTCCATCTGCCCTACCCTTACGTCGTTGGCGTAGATGTAGCTGTTGATGACGTAGGGATAGCGGCAGAACTCGCGCAAATATTCGCCGGAGCCCATGACTCCAAACCCGGCAACCAGCAGCACCGCCACCACCACTGGGTTCATCATCTTTGGCCGGAGAAGCGCAAACACCACCGTCAGCAGCAGGGCCACGACGGCACACACGGCCGCTCCGCGCAGGGAATGACGGACTGCTATGTACGCCCCGTTGAAATACGCTCGCGAGTAGGAAGGAAGGTCGTGGAAATACCAGCGGCTCAAAGGAAGCAGAGATGCAATTCCCAGCACCAGCCACCAGCCCGCCCAACGCACAACGCGCTCCCGCAAAGGAGAACGCTCCCACATCGCGGTCACCAGCCCGAACATACCCGCCAGACCCATTGCCATTACGGTACGAATGCACAGCGAGGGCCAGTAAGTGGGGTTGAAAAAGCCGTCCCAGAAGTTCCCGGTTTCGAGCCAGCGCCCGGGCGTGAGCATATAGGTGATAATGCCGTTGATCACCACCAGGCTCGCCCAGGCAGCGACGAAGTAGATCCAGCCAACGATGAGATGAGTTTGCCGGTCCAGAGTGTCCCAGTGGTAGGCGTAGATAAGAGCGGCAGCGATCTCGACGAAAAAGAAAACCCATTCGATCGCCCATCCCCAAACGAATGTGTGAATGAGAGAAGAAGTTGCTTCCGGGCTGACCAACCCGATCGTGAACCAGATCCCCACGCCGGTAACCGCCCCAAGAACCACGGTCAGCAGCACGAAGAACTTGGAATGATGCCGCACGTACCCCAGCATCTCCGAATCGTTGCGTGCATACGCGCGGCGCTCGGTTAAAACCAGGTATGCACCGCCGCCGACTGCGAAGTGAGAGATGAAGACGTGAAGCACAGCAACCGCCGCGATCAGCAGTCCGCCAGGAAATCCAAGTTGCCAAACGGGATAGTTCATTCTGTCCCCCGTGCCATCGTTTCAGTATAGAAATGTTCGTTCGGCGGGGCTGTGACAAGGCTCACCCGAGCACGTGACGCCTCGGGCGGGGACGCTGCAGGCGCAGATGAAGCAAACGCGGATTGCCCGTGATCCGGTTTGTCCTAGAAAAAAAACTTTGCGCCTAGCTGAACCAGGCGGGGCGAATCGGCACTGGCGATTTGGCCGAAGGCGGAACTGCCGATATTGCCATCGACCGATTGTGGTCCGAAAAACTGAGCGTGGTTGAAAATGTTGAAACCTTCGAGCCGAAACTGCAGCGACTTCGATTCCGTCAGACGCACATTCTTGAGCAGCGCCATATCGTAATTGTCCATCCCCGGTCCGTAAAAAAAGCGCCGTTTGGCTGTGCCCGGTGTGCCCAAGGTGTTCTCGCTGAACTGCGCGGTATCGAAATAAGAACGCCCGTTGCGCGGATTGTGATTCAAATCGAGAGCTCCCCCTGAGTAGTCCGGTTCGTCAACACCATAGTTATTGACGCCATTCGGTTCCGACCCGAGCAGAGAGTTGTCGCCATAATTGACGAGAGTCACGGGCAGGCCCGAAGTGAAATGGGTAATACCAGAGATTTCCCATCCTTCCGTCCAGCGGTTCGAAGTGCGGCAGAGTACCTCAAACGGAATTTTGTAGCTATAACTAACGACAAAGTTATGCTTCACGTCAAAAGCGGACAAGGCTTTACTGAGTGCGGGATCGAGCGGATTGACCTCTTCCCCGACGTTCGAAGACTGGTCTTCGGACTTACTATAGGTGTATCCGGCCAGCACACTCAGGCGCTTACTGCTGTGGCGCAAGGTGATCTGCAAAGCGTTGTAATTGGAATTGCCGATAGTGGCCTGGTTGGCGTCGCTGCCAAACTTCGAACCCAGCGGTCCCCGGGTACCGTTGTATACCCTACCCGTGGAAGTGGTGTAAGAGGTACCTTCGCCGAAGGGACCGCACGGGGTTTGTGGTGGCTGTTCCGGTTTGAGGTTAGCGGGATTGCTCAGGAACAAACAGAGCGCTGGATTGCCGGGATTGGCCTCCTCCAGCACCAGCAGTCGATGTCCCTGGGTGCCTACATAATTCAAGCTAAGTACTGTGTGGGCTCCGAACCCGCGCTCCAGCGAGAGCATGTATTCTTCGGTATACGGAATTCGATTAGTAGTGGGGTAGTCTGGAAGACCCGAAATCGGCTCGAACTGCGCCCAGTTGATGTCTGAATCAGGGTGACGCGCACTTGAGGTCAACGGAGCGAGCGTAACCGGGAAATACTGGCCCAGATTCTGGCCGTTTGCTGCCGTTATGAACGGTGTAGAGAACAGAGGCGGCGCGGGGCTAGTGTAAGTTGTACCATAGGGCGCGTTGGCACTCATAACTCCAATGGTAAGTTCCTCGATCGCAGTGTAGAACATTCCATAACTCGCTCTTACACTGGTCTTGCCGGAACCTCCGACTATTCGTGCGAGCACCCCCTCGCCCGAGACACTGGGCGAATAGGCCAAGCCGAGGCGCGGAGCAAAGTCGCGATTTCCCGGAGGTGCCAGAGTCCGCGGCACTCCCGGATCGGTGGGATACAAGATGCCGGCGGGGGCTCCGGGAAAAACGACCGACTGCTTACCCGGCTCGAAGGTCGCGATCTGGTTGTACTTCTCATACCAGGGCTCGATCCGATCCCACCGCAAACCATAATTCAGCGTGATGCTGTGGGTCACACGCCAGCTATCCTGCCCATAGATGCCTGTGTATTTGTTCCGGCCGTAAAAGGGCTGAAGCTGGCTCTGGTTGTACTGGCTTGGAACTCCTAACAGGAAGTCTGCGAAGTCAGAGCCGGTCTCGCTGCTAAAGAACAGGAAGCTGCCATTAAACTGAGCGATCGCATTGACATTTACCTGATCGTAGTGGAACTCGCCACCTACCTTGATGGTGTGGGTTCCGATTACTTTAGAAAAGTTGTCGAGCCACTGGAATGTGTTACCAACCTGCTTTAGTTCATTCGTATTGGTTCCAATCGTAAAGCTGTTTAAGTTGACACTTTCAACGCCTTCGGTTTTAGGAGACAGCGGCACGATTCCTGGAGTCCCTTGACCCACCTCGAAGCCCTGGGAGGCCAGGCTGACGCCGACTCCTCCGATTGGTTTGCCGAGGTCATTCGCGTCGCGCAAGTAACTGAAGCGAAATTCATTGACGGCAGTCGGGCTGAGCGTTTTCGTATTGCCGAGGCCAAGTAATTGCGCCCGGCCCGTATAAAGCGCATTGAAACCCGGAACGTTCGCTCCGCCTTGAGCAACCGGATACGGATTGTTCTGCGACCAGTCGTCAAGAAAGTAATAGGCGGACATCAGACCCCAGCGCGTGTTGGCGTCAAGGCGGTAGGCGCCTTTATCGTCTCGCGACGTTTTGTTGAATGCGGAGGTGGAAAATGTGCCATCGGAGTTATTCGGGGTGGGGATATACTTCAGCAGATTGGTTGCAGGCACGGACCATGCGCTTTTCGGAATAACGCCATCCGGAAAAACGGCGGAGTAAGCCTCTTCCGAAGTAACCGTATAGCCAAGCTCCTGGGTCAGTAAGGATGCGAGATAGGCACCACTTACAATTCCGCTGAGGTTGACAAAGTTCCCATTGCGTTCGGCGAGCGAAGGAACTGGAATCTTATTCGTGTCTAGTCCCTGCGTCGATCGCGTCCCCTGATAATCTCCGAAGAAGAAGATCTTGTTCCTTTGGATCGGCCCGCCGAAAGTCCCCCCAAATTGGTTTTGATCGAATACGCCACGTGTGTGAGAAAAGTAGTTGCGCGCATCGAGGTCCGTGTTGCGGAGGAATTCGAAAACATCGCCGTGAAATGCATTCGTTCCCGACTTGGTTACGACGTTGATCTGGCCGCCGCTGAATTCGCCGTATTCGGCATCGAAGTTATTGGTGAGAATCCGAAATTCATCGATGGAATCGAGATTGGGAACGATCGCCGCTCCCATATTGACGTCCTCTTCGACATCGCTTCCGTTGACCAGAAAACTGTTGGCAAATTCTCGTTGGCCGTTGATCGAGATGGTGCCGGGATTCAAGTCTCCGGAGGGAGAGAGCGCGGTCGCGCCCACGTCCTGCACCGTCTCGGACGTGATCGAAGTGGCCGGCGCAACCCCTGGTTGCAGGGAAAGCAGATCCGTAAAACTCCGGCCGTTGAGAGGCACGGCGGTCATCCGCGCACTGGTGATGACCTCGCCCATCTGTGTACTCGTGGTTTCAACCAGGAGCTGGTTCTCGGCGACAGTAACCACATCGGATCTCTCGCCCACCGCCAAAACCGCGTCCACCGTCAACGCGCTGTTGGCGTTGATGGTGACACCGGTCCGCTGGTACGGTTTGAATCCCGTTTTTTGGATCGTAATGTTGTAGTGCCCGATGGGCAGGTCGGCAAAAGAGTAGAATCCCTGACCGTTGGTTGCGGCCTGATGCAGGACTCCGGTTTCGATATTCGTCGCGCTTACACTTGCGTTCGGAACTACGGCATTACTCGTATCCTTAATGGTGCCCGAGACACTCCCGCCAACTCCAGCCCATGAATTCAAACTAAAGAGCATGAGAAATAGGACAGAAAGAAATGCGGGACTGCGCCGGAAGCGCCTTGTCAGCCAGAATGAGCATCCTAAGGCACAACTCTGCCGAACACCAGCCATGCTGCCTTCTCTCGTTTCGAAACCCATGGATTCCCGTACCATCGTCGCGGCCGTCAGCCCAACGGGCGCGCGATTTCGATCCGTTTCTCAGTTGCGACTTAATCGCATATAGGTAGCCAAAAAAAAAATGACCGCTCAGCTTGTACCCTTTTGGCATCGTTTGCAAAACCCGCCCACTTCCAGGCGCACTACCCGGATCTGAAAACCGCTCTGCTTGACCATCTCTTCCTTCAGTTTCTCGAAAGACGGACTCGCGTATTCCATGATGGCGCCACATCGGAAACAAGCCATGTGGCAATGATCGCGATTCGTCTTGGCCTCGTAATAGTGCTTCTCGCCCTCGATGTGCATCAGATCCAACTCATCGATCAACCCGCGCTTCTTGAGCAAGGCAATCGTTCGATAGACAGTGGCGCGATCGATATCCGGATCCTGTTTCCTGGCAATCTCGAGCAGCGTGGCCGCGTCCAGATGCCGAGGCGAGTCTTGAATGATGCCGACCAGCAGGCGTCTCTGATCCGTGATGCGTACCCGCCGCGCAGCTAACTCTTTCATGAGGGAAGGCCGGGTGATTGCCGTGGAACGCTTCGATCTCCCTAGATGCGATTCCTTCGCAACAACGGCGCCCACTGCCACCGGACCCTCCTTCACCTAGTTGCGACTGCGTAGCAACTAGCTCTTGATTGGACTTCATTCGCAGCCGTCTGTCAAGGCGCCGACCCGCGAGAAGGCCGCGTAGCCCGAGATGGGCTGTCCGAAAGCACCGATCACTTCCGGGTGGGGGTATATCTGGGTGAAGAGCGGGCGAGGCTCTAGCTCAAGTAGTCCAGGCGATTGATTCCCAGCCGCTGCATCTTGTACTGCAGGGTGGTGCGCTTGAGTCCAAGCCGGGCCGCCGCGCCTGCCGGACCGGACAGCGCCCCCTGGGTCTGGCGAAGAATTTCGATGATGTGTTCGCGTTCTTTGTCGCGCAAAGTACCGTCGGACTCGGAAGGCCGCCGTAAGATTTCGTCGCGCAACTCGTCGAGAGGCGGGCTCAAGCGGTTGCCTTCCGACAGGATCACCGAGCGCTCGACAAAATTCTCCAGCTCGCGGATGTTTCCCGGCCATCTCCAACGCATCATGACCTGGACGGCCTCATCGGGGATAACCTCGATTCGCTTGTGCAGCCGGACCGAACATTTTTCTACGAAATGGTGAATCAGCATGGGGATGTCTTCGCGGCGGTCGCGCAAGGCCGGCAAATGCAGGGGAAACACGTGCAAGCGGTAGAACAAGTCACTGCGGAATTCCTTCTCTTCCACCGCACGAACCAGATCGCGATTGGTGGCGGCGACCAGCCGCACGTCCACTCGGATCGTCTTCGTTCCTCCCAGGCGCTCGAACTCTTGGTCCTGCAGAACGCGCAGCAACTTGGGTTGCAACTCCAGAGGAATCTCTCCCACCTCGTCAAGCAGCAACGTGCCCTTATCCGCCAATTCCAAACGGCCAAGCTTCTGGCTTATCGCTCCGGTGAAGGCTCCCTTCTCGTGGCCGAACAACTCGCTTTCCAGCAGACCGGTGGGGATGGCGGCGCAGTTTACCTTGATGAAGTTGCGGTCCTTGCGCCGGCTCATGCTGTGAATCACGCGGGCGATGCGCTCTTTGCCGGTCCCGGTTTCGCCCGTGATCAGAACGGTGGAATCCGTGTCGGCGACGATGGCAGCGTAGTCCAACACACGTTTCAAGGCTAGACTGGTGCCAACGATATCGTCGGGCTGATTCGCGCTCCGGATTTCGGATTCCAAATAGCGTTTCTCCTGGTTCAGGCGGTCTTTGAGTTGCGCGATCTCACGATAGGCATGCGCATTCTGGAGCGCAGCGGCGATCTGGTTGGCTACTTGCTGCAGATATTCAACCTCCGAACGACCGAAAGCATTCTCCTTCTTGCTACTCGGATTCAGCGCTCCCCAGATCCGACTGCCCGCGATCAAGGGCACACTGCAAACGGACCGAATCCCGAGTTCGTACATGGCTTTCGCCAGCGGCGCCTTTATGTCGCGCAAATCGTCCGCCGTCAAAAGGGCAACTTTTCGCGTCTGGATCGCCCGCTCGGAGAGGGTTTGCTCAATCGGAACCTTAGCGTCGCTGTTGACATAAGGTTCCCACTCCCCAGCATCTCCAAATAGGTACATGTTCTTGCCATCGTCGTCCAACAGGCCCAGAACGGTCCGGTCGTAGCGCGCGATGTTCCGCAGACTGGAAAGAATGACCGGCAACAGCTTTTCCAACTCCAGACTGGAACTCAGTTCACGGCTGATGGCGACCAAGCTCTGCTGTTCCTCAAAGGCGCTGTAGGCTCTGTCCCTCTCCAGAACAAGCGCTCCCATCAGCGCGACACGGGAGAGTAATTCGATGTCATCGTCGTTCGGGGACCCGGGAACGCCCTTGCCCAGACCAAGTGCTCCAAAATGGTTCGTCGGCGTGCTCACGGGAAGGGCGATGTATGACCGGACGCCGTGATTGAGCAGCACCGGTACAAAACCGGGAAAGCGCTGCTCGCGTTCGGTATCGGGAATGGCGATTAGTTCCTGATGTTTCCACACCCACCCGGTCGCGGCTTCTTCCACGGGCAAAACATCGAACTCTCCGCTTTCCTGGTTCCTTTTCCAGTATTGAGTCAGCATGCAATCCCGGCGCGGGTCATGCAGGGAAACATTCAGCAACTCGCCCGCCGTCAAGGCCAGCACCGGAGGGGCGACCTCCTTGAATGCGTCGGGCAGGCTCTTGGCTCGCGCTACCAGGTCGGTGATTTCGAGTAGCCCGCGATACCGCTTGCGTTCCGGCGAGGTATCCTTGTCGAGCGCGCCTCCGCCTTCTGACATGCTGACCTCCTGTACCTGCTGCGTGCAATATGTCGGACAGTAGCCTTGAGCAGGAACTGGCGGTCACCGCAGCTTGCCAAACTGCGGGGACTACAGTTCAACATCGCGGTTAGCCGCAGGCGTCGGTTCCTTTGCGTGGGAACCAATCTCATTCTCCCCGGTTCAGGGGGCCCTTCAGGTTCTGCATCACCGTTTTCCGGGATTACTCCCTTCCCGAAAAGTAATTCTTACCAAATCCCCCGGTCATAAACAAGGCGGCTAGTTTTCTTGTTACGAAAACCGAACAGACTCTCGCTGGACCTAACCCCCTGGGTGCGACCGGTAATGTCTGTCCGAATTCATTTTGAGGAACCTGCACAGTAACCGTGCGGGCTATTCTGTTCCAAAATCAGGAAATCCAGGGCGATTTCGTACTCATTGCGCTATCGGAACCGGTGATAGAATGTCCCCAGAAGAGGTCAGCGGTTGTGGAAATTAATGGTGGGCAGAGGCTGCGGACGCTGAGAGAAGCCCTCGGATATCGGATGAGGGACGTGGAACTGGCGAGTAATCGGATCGCGCAGAGATTTGAGAATGACGAATTCGCGATTCCGCCCAGTCGCTTGTCCGACATCGAGACCAAAGGCATAATCCCGAGCATTTTTCGGCTTTATTCGTTTGCCGCCATTTATCGGCGAGAATATCGGGAGTTACTGTCCTTCTATGGCCTCGAACTTGATGGCATCTCAGCGGACATTAGCTTTGGGCGTCCGCAGAAGTCGCACGTGTCCGAAGCTTTGAGCAACGTCACACAAGTGCGGATGCCGACGCGGCTCGATCCCGGATTCTCACTCCAGAAAACGACGGACTTGGGACGCGCCATCGAGCAATGGGGTATTGTGCCCCTGTCTTATCTGGCGCAGTTTGCGGACGGCCGGTACACCTATGGGTATATTGGATCGGAAGATTTCACGATGTATCCCATTCTTCCGCCGGGCAGTTTCGTGCAAGTGGACGAAACCAGGAACAAGGTAAGCGAAGGAACATGGCGTTCGGAGTTCGAACGTCCTGTTTACTTCGTGGAAATGCGCGACGGATATACCTGTTGCTGGTGCTCGATGAAGCGTGACTCCATCGTCTTGCAACCGCATCCCCTGTCTCCCGCTTCAGTGCGAGTTCTTAGATACCCGCAGGAGGCCGAGATTCTGGGGCAGGTTGTCGGGGTTGCGATGCGCGTCGGAGATTGGCATCATCCCGACTTTCAACTAACGCCGAAAGCGCGCTCAGTACTGACCGCAGATGCGCCAGGGCAGCTGGGGAGAGGGGCTTAGGCGGACAGTGCGCCAGCGAAGCCAGAAACTCCTTTTCCGTTACATGCCAGTTGGAGCATGACGCGGGCACGTCTTTGAGCAGCACAGCCAGGGGTTTCTTCAAGACGTTGGAGAGTAGTGCCCGATGCGACGCACGGATTGCGCATTGTGCGGCATCCTCGCCATACACCTTCGCCAAACCCCAGTGTTCATACCTTCCCTTGCCCGTTGCATCGCCGTCACGCAATCTGCCAACGTAGGAAAGTCTGCCCAACAACCCCGGGACAGCGCCTAGGGTATTCGCTTCAAAGTCCTCGCTAGCGGATTTCAGTCTCATCTAATAATTTACAAATTCCGTAAACCCATCGGAAGTTAACCAAATACAAAAAAACTCTCTTTCGCCAGCAATTTATCACGGTGCGAACTCTTTCGCAAAGGAGAACGACCGTGAAACGATTCCTGCTGGCTTTGGCTGTAATTACCCTGTTTGTCACAACCACGGCGCTTCCAAGTCTGGCCGATCCGCCCGTCCCCATTTGTACCCCCGCCGGCTGCACCCTGCCGGGATAAGAAAGGAACTGCGGCGAGTTTCTCAGTTGAAAAGGAGCAATGCCAGGGCTATAGTGCTTTGAAGTGTTCCCATGAATTGGCACAGGCTGCTGTTTTTTTTCCTGTGGATCTCGCCGCAAGTACTTCTCGGTGTACTTGTGGCCGTTATTTGCAAGCGCCGCTTGTACCGCGAATTCCCCTGCTTTCTCGCCTATGTGTTTTACCGGATCGCCGAGTTCATGGTGCTGTTCACTCTGTATTGCTTCGCTCTGCGTTCGGTCGCAGGCGTGACTGCGTACACATATGCGTATGCGTGGCGCGCCACGATGCCGTTTAACATCGCTCTGCGTTTTGGAGTGATTGATGAGATTTGTAAAGAGTTATTCCGCGAATCCCAGTCTCTGAAGGTGGCAGCGAGGCGATTGCTGCTATGTGTAACAGGTTTGCTGTTGGGAGTAGGTGTTCTGCTCGCGGTCTATGCACCCGGGGACATGAGCGTCAGGTGGTTAGCCGGTATGCTCGACGTGAACCGGGGAGCGGCTATCGTTCAATCTGGCTTGCTCCTTTCCTTGTTGCTCTTTTCCCGCTTTTTGGGTGTGACCTGGCGTCGCCATGCCTTCGGGATCGCCCTGGGTCTCGCGGTCCTGACAAGCACTAATCTTGCCATTTACGCTCTTCGCGCGGAATTCACCAGTACAGCCGCCGCGAACTTCTTGAATTTGCTGTTAATGGGCGCCGACCTCGTTTCTGTTTCGATCTGGATCGGGTATTTGTGGGCGCCCGAACCAGCGCTGCTCACGGGTGGTCCCGATGATACGGGTGGTTCTCATGGTACGGGTGGTCCCCCTGATACGGGTGTTCCCCCTGATGAGGTGGATACTTGGAACACGGAACTTGGACATTTGCTTCGGGATTGATTGCTCCGGGATTGATCGTCGCTTGGACGCTGGTTGCGGTTGCGTTCTTCGCCCTGGCGATCCTGGCCTATGTTGCCATCCGCAACCGGACGCGCCGGGTTGATTTGGAAAAGGCGGTCCAGGCGTTCCGGTCTCTCGACATTGACGCCTTCAGAAACTTGCTCGACCCAGCCGAGGAAGCGTTTCTTCGCGACAATTTATCGCCAAAGAAGTTCCGCGAAATTAAGCGGCAGCGCGCCTGGGCAGCACTCATCTATGTATGGGAAGCAGGAAGGGCCGCGACCGCGCTGGCCAAGATCGGTCAAGCCGCGCAACGGAGTTCCGACTCAAAAATCGTAGCGTCCGGGGTTCAGGTGGCGGAGAGTGCTTTTCGGCTTCGTTTGCAAACCCTCAGGGCTTGCCCCCACCTGCTGACCGAAATCCTATTGCCTGAACGGCAAGGCCGATCCCTTCCGCCCTTGGTGGCTCAATATGAGCGAGCGGCAGAAATCCTCTTTCAACTCGGCCGATTTTCATCGATCGAACGCAGTTCCTGCAATCTTTAACTCTTTCTCCTGATTCACAAACCACGATTCACCCACCACTTTTTTCGGGAGCGGCGCGCTCCCACCGTAATGATGGTCACTGCCGGGTTAGACCGTTCCGGGTTGGACAGTTCCGCTTCGCGCCGGGCCTCGGTTTCCGCAGCCACGTCGCATTCCAGTCACACGGGTGGGTGATTTGAGTCACTGACGCGGCGCGCTGGGAGGACCATAAGTATTGATACATTTGCCCGAGTGGTCCCAGAGATCGAGGAGCAGGTGTGGAACACGCAAGAGACTCGGTCGAAGCCCGTGTCGCACGCGGTAATAACAGATTTTGGGATGAGAACGACGCACTACTAATTCAAGTCCGGTAGGAGGCACAACATGGCAGCTCGACTTGCCGAAGAATGGTTTGCCATATGCGGAGGTTGTGAAGTCACCATCCTCGATATCGGTGAACCGCTCATCGACGTACTCAAACAAGTA
>Ga0187887_10003546_pt1 | contig 12035 bp, 13 predicted proteins | sample June2016WEW_7_10_FD_132977 | JGI IMG/M metagenome (GOLD analysis project Ga0187887, IMG submission 132977) | Peatland microbial communities from SPRUCE experiment site at the Marcell Experimental Forest, Minnesota, USA - June2016WEW_7_10 | ecosystem: Environmental > Terrestrial > Soil >...
CCGACGAGCGGCCATCAACAGATCCTGCTGCGGGCACTCGTCGAGACCGGCGGCGCCACCGATCATGTCACTTACGATGCGCTGTCGACCAGCGTCGGGGCATCGGTCAACCGCAAGATGTTCGGTGTGGATGACCCGGTAACCCTGATCGATCGCGCGGGCATGATCGTGTCGTTCGGCGACGATTTTCTCGGCGCGGGTGACTCGCCCGTCGCCGCCGCGCGGCAATACGCGCGGTTCCGTAAGGGAGCACGCCGCGGCTTGCTGGTGCAGATCGAACCCAAGATGACCCTCACCGGCGCCAACGCGGATCGCTGGATCGTCATCGCGCCCGGGACGGAGGGGGTTTTTGCCTTGGGGTTGGCGCGCGAGCTGCTCCGGCGCAAAGAGGCCGAAGGCACGTTGTCGCCGGCACTGATCGCGCTCATCGAACCCTACCATCCGGAGGAGGTGAGCCGGATCACCGGAGTTCGGGGCGATCTCATACCGCGCATCGCCGCCATGCTCTGGGAGCATGCGCCGAGCCTCGTGCTCGCCGGGCGCTACCCGCAAGGCCATGCGCATGGATCGCAAAACATGGCGGCCATCGCGCTGCTCAACGTCGTCCTGCAGAATCAGGGCAAGACGGTGATGCGCGCGGCCGAGTTGCCGTTTCCGCAATTGGCGCCCACGGCGGGAGACACCAAGTCGTTGATGGAATTGAACCGGGCCATGGCCTCCGGGCAGTGCCGCTCGGTGCTGATACACGGCACCAATCCGGTCTACAGCGCGCCCGCGTTCCTGCAGTTCGCCGACAATCTGCAGAAAGTGCCGTTCAAGGCGGCGTGGGTCACGCAATTGGATGAGACCGCGATGCATTGCGATTTGGTGCTGCCGTTGCTCTCGCCGCTCGAAAATTTCGGCACTCATGTCGCAGCGAACCAATCCGACGGAACGGAAATTTCCATTCAGCAGCCCTTGATGGAGAAGCTGTACCCGGACACTCGTTCATTCGGCGATGTCGTGCTCGAGCTTCTGAAGCGCGTCAAGCCAAGCGACTACAAGTCGTTTCCGGATTACTACGCCTACTTGAAGAGCGCCGTGATCAATGCCAAGCCGGCGTACGACCCCAGCGTCCCGGACGAGGAGTTTTGGGAAAACACCTTGAGCACCGGGGTTCTGCACCGCGCGGCCTCCCTGCAGCCCCTGGCCGGAACGGAACTCACGCCGGCCATGATCGAGCTGCCGGCACCCGCGAGCGCCGATTCCCAGTACCCCTTCAACCTGATTCCGGCCGTGAGTGCGAGCCTGCGCGACGGACGGCCCGCCAATCTGCCGTGGCTGCAGGAGTCGCCGGATCCGTTGACCACCGTGGTGTGGGATAGCTGGGTGGAGCTGCATCCGAGCACCGCGAAGGCGCTGGAGATACGCGAAGGGGACGTGCTTCAGATTGCTTCGGCGCACGGCTCCATCCGCGCCAAGGCCTATCTGATGCCCGGCATCCATCCGGGGTCGGTGGCCGTGTCCATCGGGCAGGGGCATGAGTCCTATGGCCGCTACGCGACGAACATCGGAGTGAATCCCCTGAAGATCCTCGATCCGATCTTTGACCGGGACACGGGCGAGCTCGCGCTGTACGCCACCCGGGTCTCCGTCACCAAGACCGGTCGGAACGAGCGGATGACCAAGGACGAGGGACCGACCAATCTTCAGCAGGGCAGGAAATTGGTCGCCACGCTCGCGGCCGATCAGGTGGACCTTACCAAGGAGACGCCTTTTGTCATTAGATAATCTGACTTCCAACTGGTCGAAACTGCGGACCAAGCGTCCCCAGCCGGATCAGTACAAAGACGCTCCTTATAAGTGGGCCATGGTGATCGACCTCGACGCCTGCACCGGCTGCAACGCGTGCACCACCGCCTGCTACGCAGAAAACAATTTACCCGTCGTGGGCAAGGAGCGCTTCTCGAAGGGTCAGGCGATGCACTGGCTGCGGATCGAGCGTTATTGGGGGGAAGGCACGGAGCTCACCCAGGAGTTTCCCGAACAGGGCGCGCAGTTTCTGCCGATGATGTGCCAGCAGTGCGAGGCGGCGCCTTGTGAAATCGTCTGCCCGGTCGGCGCCACTCACCATACTCCGGACGGGTTGAATTCCCAGGTCTACAACCGCTGCATCGGCTCGCGCTATTGCTCGGCGAACTGTCCCTACAAGGTCCGATATTTCAACTGGTTCAATTACCCGGAAAGCGCGTGGCCCAGCCCGCTGGAGCAGCAGCTCAATCCGGACGTCACGGTGCGCAGCAAAGGCGTCATGGAGAAGTGCACCTTCTGCGTGCAGCGCTTGACCGAAGCAAAGTCGAGAGCGCGCACCGAAAAACGCACCGTGAGAGATGGCGAAGTCCTGACGGCCTGTGCCCAGGCCTGCCCGACCTCGGCGATCCACTTCGGCAACCTCGCCGACAGCTCCTCGGCCGTCGCGAAAATGTGGAAGGCGCAGCAGGTGGAGTTGTCGGCCGACAAGCAGAAAAAGGACGAAGAGCGGGAAAAGGACGAGCAGCTGGGAAAGACCGACGAGGCGCTGCGCGGCTACCGAATCTTGGAGGACCTGCGCACCTACCCCTCCGTCGTCTATCTCGAACGCATTCGATCCTCGGAAGCGTAATGACCATGCGCACCACCATGCCCCGTAGTCCAAGAGATCGCCGTCCATGATCGACGTGCAAGAAGAAAGAGACGTTACGATCGAGCGGCGGTTCGAACCGAAGGCCCAGGATATCGACGATGAGATCTCCTGGGCGCAGATCAATGTCGATGTGCTGCGCAGCTTGGAGCGGCCACGGCTGCTTTACTGGGTGATCTTCTTCGGCTCCCTGGCATTGTTCATGTATGGGGTGTATTGCGAGGTCTATCAGTACAACACCGGCCTGGGCACGGCGGATCTGCAAAACCCGCAGGTGTGGGGGCTCTACATCGCCACCTTCATCTTCTGGATCGGCATGAGCCACTCGGGGACGCTCTTGTCGGCGATCCTGCTCATCATGCATGCGGATTGGCGCAAGCCCATCTACCGATTCGCCGAGGCCATGACGACATTTTCGCTCATGACGGCGGGATTGTTCGTGCTGGTGCATCTCGGCAGGCTATGGCAGTTCTACTACGTGGTCGCCTATCCGAGCGAGCGCTGGACCTGGCCCAATTTCAGCTCGCCGCTGGTCTGGGATTGCACGGCGATCGGCAGCTACCTGACCACCTCGGTGATCTTCCTGTTCTTCGGCATGATCCCGGATCTGGCGATCTGCCGGGACAATGCCAGCGGATACAGGCGGACCTTCTATCGCCTGCTATCCATGGGTTGGCGGGGCACGGATCGGCAATGGTCCAATTTTCGCGTCACCTATCTCACGCTGGCGTGTCTTCTGATTCCGCTGGCCGTCTCGGTGCACTCCATCGTGGCCACCGATTTTGCAGTCTCGCAGCAACCGGGCTGGCATACCACGTCCTTCCCGCCGTACTTCGTCGCGGGGGCGCTGTATTCGGGCTGCGCGGCGATCATCACGCTGTTCATCGTGCTGCGCTACACGTTCCGCTTCGAGCACTACATGACGATTCCGATTCTCGAGAAGCTGTGCAAACTGACATTCGCCATATCCATGGTATGGACGTACCTGAATTTGATCGAGTATGCCTCCGTCTGGTACGGCACCGACCCGGTGGCGAAGCAGGCGCTGATATATAGGGCGACCGGCACGTACGCGGGGTGGTGGTGGGCCATGAACCTATTGGGCTCGGTGCTGCCGTTCACGCTCACCTGGAAGCGGCTGCGAACCAATATTCCCATCATGCTGGTGGTGTCCCTGCTGCTCAATTTTGGGATGTGGACCGAGCGCTTCATGATCGTCACGCCCACATTTGCCCACGGTTACTATCCGTGGACCTGGACTGAAGGCTGGTGGCCCAATTGGGTGCAGGTGGGCATCATTTTAGGCAGCTTCGGCTGGTTCACGATGCTGTTCATGCTGTTCTGCAAGATCTTCCCCTCCGTCTCGATGTACGAAGTGAAGGAAATGGTCTACCACCGACGTAAGGCCCGCAAAACCCTCAATTCGCTGCGGCCGAGCCCCGATCCATGAAAAAGAGATCGCACATCCTGGCGTTGTTCGGGGATTTTCACGAGGCGACCATTACCCTCGCGGCGTTGCGGGAATCGTCGATCCCGGGCTTCTCGATGCGGGACGTGACCTTGAAATCCCCCATCGACCACCCCGAATGCTCGGAGGCGCTGGGGCCGCGGCCGGTGTATATCCAGGTGTTCTCCCTGCTCGGCGCGCTGCTCGGCAGCGGTCTCGGATTTCTGGGAATTGCATCGGCGCAGGCCAATTTCCTGCGGCAGGCGCGCGGCGGGTTCCCGATCGTTCCGATACCTCCCGACATGGTGATCACCTACGAGCTGTTCATTCTGGGGTCGGTGTTCTTCACGATCACGGCCTGCTTCATCATTTGGCGGATTCATCGAGTGAAGACCGATCTGTACGACGTGCAAATCTCCCTCGACAAGATCGGAATTCTGGTCGAAGCCGAGCCGGAAGCGATCAGGCGCCTGCGGGAGATATTCACCGCGCATCACGCGCTCGAAATTTCGGAGAGCGGCTAAATGTCCGGTCGTCGACCAAGCCTTGCGGCAAGCGGCGTTGCACTCATCTGTCTGTCGCTCTCGCCGCTCGTGGCCGGCGCCTGGCCTTGGAGCCGGGACATGGCCAATCAGATCAGCATCAAGCCCCAACACGGCCCGGATTCCGTGCGCCCGTTCCCGAGGCGCTCCGTACCCATGCCCGGCACCAAGACCCTGTTCCATGTGCACGACCGCGACCACGCCATGGCCTTGGTGAACCCGAATCCCGCCACGGAGGAATCGATCACTCACGGGCGCAAGTTCTTTCAGGTCTTCTGCACACCCTGCCATGGGCAGTCCGGCACCGGCGACGGCCTGGTCGGGGCGAAATTCATCATCCGCCCCTTCGATCTGACGGCCGAGAACGAACAGAAGACGGTTCCCGAGGGTTACATTTTCGGCACGGTGATGTTCGGCGGTGCGTTCATGCCCTCGTACGGCAACGACCTCTCGCCCAGCGAGATCTGGGACGTGGTCAACTATGTCCGGCACGGCTTGGTGGCGGACGGCGCGAAGGCGCACAGCGTCGCGACCAATACCGCGGCCGGAGCGCCCCCATGAATATGTCCGTGTCGCCGAGTTCGGTCGCCGGATCCCGCTCAAGGAATAAGTAAATGTCCTTTGCCAGCTGGTCGGTGCTTACGGTGGATTTTCTGGTGGTGCTCCATCTCGCCCTCGGAGGCGTGACCCTGGCCGCACTGCTGCACTTGGTGAATGCCAAGTGGCGATTCGAGATCCGTTATTTAAGTGTTTGTTTTTTCGCTCTTTTTCCTCTGGCGTTTTGTTTGCTCCTGATATTGCTCATCAATGGCGCGAGAACCTTCCCCTGGGTCGGCTCTTCCATGGCGATGCCGGGCTGGAACAACCTCGGGTTCCTGGCGGCCCGCGAGATCGGCGGATTCTGCATCATCGGTGTTTTGTACGGGCTGTTCATCAAAATCCAGCCGGTATCGACACTGAGCGCGAGCCAGGCGCGCCTGTTCCGCAACATCGCGCTGCTCATACCGTTCGCGCACGTGTTGTTCTGCACCATGGTGGCCTGGGACTTCGAGATGACGCTCACTCCCGGGTGGCAGAGTGCGATCTTTGCCATGTACCACTTCGTCAGCTCCTTCGGCATGGTGCTGTCGGTACTGGCCCTGACCGTGATGCTGCTGACCCACAGACTGGTGTCGCCTCCCGGGCCATACGTCATCAACTACCTGGCGCAGATGATGCTCGCGTTCACGATCTTGTGGATATACACCTTCTTCGCCCAGTACTTGATCATCTGGTATGCCAATCTGCCCGATGAGACCGGCCGGCTGTTCCGCAACCAAAATGGCCCGTTTGGCAGCCTGTTCTGGCTGTTTTTCATCCTGAAATTCATAATTCCGTTTCCGGTGCTGATCTTCCCCCAGTCGCGCATCACGCGCGGCGTGATTGCGTTCGTCGCCGTCTCGATCATCACCGGCTATTGGATCGAGCGTTATGTGTGGATTGCGGGAAGCGCGGCGGACTCGCCGTGGCCCATGTTCTCGCCCTTCGCCATTGCCGTATCGATAATCATTTTCACTACCGCGTTTTTCATGGTGCGCGGTGCGATGCGCAAGTACGGCCTTCTACTGAAAGATGCAGGGGTTGGCGGCATTGCTTTGCACGGCAAAATGGATTAGCTTTCGCGAGCAAATCGATTGGCGCTTGGCGTGCGACTTTTGGCGCCCGGCGTAAAGAGATGGGCCTTCGCCACGCCGCCGAAAAGTACGCCTACCTCGTCGTCGTGTGTGGTTAGAATATTTAAATTCTCTTGGGTGAGGCGGGAGTGGTGACCGATGTTTAAGTACCTTTTTGCCAAGAATGAAGATATTCCGACAGGCTCTGCCGCGGTCTATTTCGGCTTCTCGGCCATCGTGTGGTTCGTCATCGGAACCGGCCTCGGAGCGTTCAACGCCTCCAAACTGGCCTTCCCTGATTTCATCCACGGCCTCGAGTTCGTATCGTTCGGCCACATGCGCCAGGTGCACGTGCACGCGGTCATCTTCGGCTGGATTTCCATGGCATTCGCCATGGCGATGATGTACATCACGCCGGCCCTCGGCAACACCAAGCTGTGGTCGGAGAAACTCGGCCTGTGGAATTGCTTTCTCTGGAATATCGGCCTGTCGGTGGGGCTCACGGTGCTATGGGCCGGGCTGACCTCGGGGCGCGAGTATTCGGATTTCCCGTGGTTCATCGACATCTACATTTCACTGTTCATGGCGCTCCCGCTGGGCATCAACGTGTGGATGACCATCATCAATCGCCGGACCCAGGGCATTTACACCACCAATTGGTTTTTTGCGGCCGCGTCCTTCATGTTGATCGTCGTCTTCATCGTCGGCAACCTGCCGGAGTACTTCCACCTCACGGGGCTCACCGAGGCGTATCTGACGTGGTGGTTCGCTCATAACATATTGGGGCTTTGGATAACTCCGGTGGCCGCGGCCATCGCGTACTACACCATCCCCAAGGTGACCGGGAATCCGCTGTATTCGCACCGCATCGGGCATCTGCATTTCTGGTCCATCGTGGTGTTCTACTCGACCCCCGCGGCCCACCACCTGATGTCCGCGCCGTTGCCCGAGTGGCTCAAGTCCTTCGCCTCGGTGGAGGGAGTGCTGATTCTCGTTCCGGCGATCGCCTTCGTGTCCAACATCCTTCTGACCATGGAAGGGAAATGGCACATGTTCGTGGAGAATCTGGAGGTGCGCTTCACCGTGACGGGCGCGCTCCTCGCCATCCCGCTCAATATGCAGGGCGGCTTTCAGCAGACTCGGGCGATCAACTGGTACATCCACGGCACGGGCTGGATCGTGGCGCACGCGCACTTGGCGCTGTTGGGATTTTCCACGTTCATGGAAGTTGCCGCCGTCTACCTCGGTCTGCAGATCATCCTGAAGCGCAAACTCTGGTCGATCACGCTCGGAAACATCCACTACTGGTCGTTGCTGATCGGATTCACGATCTACTGGGTATCGATGACGATCGCAGGCCTGATTCAAGGCGCCGGCAAGATCTACGAAGTCCCCTACATCGACGTGGTCATCGCCGAGCATCCGTACATGGTTGCCCGCTGGCTCGGCGGATCGTTGGTGTTCCTGGGCAATATTGTCTGGCTGTACAACATGTGGATGACGACGCGGGTCGGTACCGTGGTTCCGAAGGGTCGCATGCCCCATGAACTGGCCTACGAGCGTTAAGTTGCCCAGCGAGAGCGGAGCTCAAAGATGAATTTTAGAGAATATAAAATCGGCAGTCGCATGTTCGCAGTGGCCCTCGGCGGCTCCATGTGCATCACGCTGCTGCTGCCGAGCCTCGATATCGCGAGCGTCAAGGCAACGGCGGTCTCGATCGATAAGCAATTGACCAACGGTTACGAGACCGGCTGGAACATCTACGATCCCTTGATGCTGGGGCGGAACAAGCCGCTCAAGGTGCAGCTGAAGGTGGATCCGAAGACCGGCCAGCCCATGGAGCCGATGTACGCCTACGTGTATCAGAGCGGCGTGCCCTTTCCGAGCGGCATCAATCACCCCAATATTCTCGGTGCGGAATCCAAGGCGGTGAGCATCGAGCAGGGCAAGATCAACGAGGCGCGCATGGATCAGGGCGCGGTCTTCATCATCAGGACAAACGACCAGAGCGGTCCGTACATCGAGGATGCCACCGCCACGCGAGGCTGGCAGCCCGCTGAGGTCCTGAAGGCCGCGGGCGATGAAAACACCATCCATGCCGGCGCGGGCAAGACATTGTTCGTCCGCGAGGGGTGCTGGTGGTGTCACACGCTGCTGCCCGAACAGACGCAGGACTGGCAGGTGTTCGGCGCACCGCCGATGCTCGGAGACTTCAACGGTGAATCGCCGACCTCCTTCGGTTCCGACCGCAAGGCGCCGGATCTGCTGCACGTGGGCTCCCGCAATTCTTCCAAGGAATGGATGATGCTGCACTTTTGGAACCCGAGGTTGGTGCAGCCGCATTCCATCATGCCGCGCTTCGACTACCTCTGGGGCGAGGTCGATGCCAATGGCAAGAAGATCGACTACGACAAGTGGAATCAAGAATTTGATGCCTACCGCGAGGGCAAGCGCGATCTCCCGCCGGACATACCGCCCTATGCCTCCAATAGCGAGGCGCGCTGGCTGATCGATTTCGTTTTGAACATGAAATGATCCCTGAAGACATCTAAGGGGACGAGGAACGAGAATGGCTTGGACTTTCAATACACCCATGGTGACCTTGAGCGATGCGCCCACGGTCCAAAATGCCGAGCAGCTCTGGGAAAAGGAAACCCTGGGCGGACTCACCGAAGATAACAATCCGATTCCCGTACCGGTGGTCTGGTTGGTTTTTCTGACGGTCTTGACGGCTTTTTGCGTGACCTTCCCGCTCTGGGGCCAGCGGCCGACGGCGGCGCTATATGCGCCCTACGTCAATGCGATGTCCGATCCCTCGGTCATGGCCGCCAAGGACGACGACGCGGCGTTGGCCGCCATCAAGAAACTGGTGCCGGATACCGGCGGCAAGGACACGCTGATCGCGCGGCATCCGCTCTCGATGGACCAGCTGCGCGAAATCGCGCCGCAGATCAAAGCCTTGGAGGCACGCCCCCATACGGATTTGAAGGATTACACGGTAGTCGGAGAGAACGTGGTGCTGGCAAACTTCGAGGGCAATTATCGCCCCGACGGCACTCGAATCCGGCAGCAGCCGTGGTGGGACAAGGGTTACACCATCGACGTGTTCTATTTGTCGGCGTTTTTTCTGGGCGTGTTTCTCGTCGTGAAGCGCCTGCCACCGACCGAATGGCAGCCCCGTCATCACTAGGGCCGCAATGTTTGACTCGGAGGGGAAGCGAAATGATCGACTTTGACGTTGGCCCGATTGCGATTCTGTTGCCCATTGCCATCGCTTTTCTGGCGCCGTTCCTTTATAGCTTTTTTGTCGACAAGTACGACAAGAAGAATCCGCAAATCAAGCCGCCAGCCCGGAACAAGACCGAGAATTGAGTCAAGATCCAGGCTAGCTCGATGTTGTTTCTGGGGCTGACTGAGCCCGGTTCGCGGATCGACCTCAGTATCGAGGGCATGCACAGCCAGCGGTTCGGGGTCGGTGTGTTTTTTCTGCTGCTGCTGGGTATTGTGCTTTTCGCCGGCATCATCATTGCCGTGTTCAAGGGTTCGGGTGACAAGAGCGTCACCCGGACGGGCGAGAAGTGGATGTTCGGGGCCATCATCTTCGGGGTGGTCGTTGCCGTGGTGTTTGCTTCCCTGCAAATGTTGTCCGGCGTACTCTTCTGACGGTTGATGGCTTTGACGGAGGGTGAAAGCTATGGGTTATCTCGAATCGCTCGGTGATGGATGGTCCATCTATCTCTGGCTGATCGTCGGAGCCGCGATCATTGTCGTCAGCCTCTTCGCGATGCGTTGGGCCTGGCGCAATGAACAGTTCGACGAGGACATCAAGTATCTGGTCTTCACCGAGTCCGACGAGGACAAGATGACGCCTGCCGATTACCGCCATAGCCGCGAGGTGTTGGCGGCGCAGGAGGCGAGTCGCGAGCGGCATCTTCGAGAGCTGGCGGAGACGCGACCAACCCGGTCATGAGGCGGGGCGAAACGGTGACTTTGGCGGTGATCGGAGTGGTCGTCGCCGGCCTGATAGCGCGAAACGTGATCAGCCTCCACACCCAGCCACCGGACCCCGGCATTCCGTTCTACAGTACGGCCGATCCGGCGCTGCTGCGCGAGGCCGGGGACCTGTACCGCGAGAATGATTGCCGCCAGTGCCATTCCTTGTGGACGGTGAAGAGCGTGTTTGAATCCGTTCCGGCGCCGGCGCTCGACGGGATCGGCTCGCTGCGCAGCGAGGAGTGGTTCTACCGGTATTTTTCCGCCGCAGATCCCCAGGACATATTGCCGAGCCGGTTGCTGCCCGAATATCGCATGCCCTCCCTTGCCGCGCTGCCGGAGGAGCAGAGGCGAGCGCTCGCAAAATACATGGCGAGCCTGAAAGTGAAAGATTGGTATCTCGAGAACACGCGGGCCGCCGAATATGAAAAGCTGACCGGGAAAGAGTATTCTCAATCGCATGCGCAGAAGTAATCCCGAGCGTGTCTACCGCGGTGCGGGAGCTGTCATTCTGGCGTGCGTCTTCATTCATTTCTGCGATCGGATCCTGGGCGTCAAGATCGAGGCCTTCACGGGCGGCATCGATTATTTCAGCCCGTGGTGGGTGGTCGACGTATTCCTGGTGCCGTTCCTGGCGGGGATCATCGTCTCGTCGATCTTTGGCTTTGGCGGGAAATGGCTGGCGCACCTGCCGCCGCTGATCGTGCGCTCGGTCAGTTACTTCACGATTGCCCAACACATGACCGCCATTGAGCCGGGCTCCTCCCTGATGCCGATCGGCTGGTGGGGTTTTTTCCTGATTCTGACCATCGAGTTCTCCGCCGTCGGCGGTGTCATCGGCGAGGTTTTGGTGAAGCGAACCTATGGACGGTCTGCGCCGAATAAACCGGTCGAGCAGGGCGGACCGGCGCGGCGGTAGATTCACACATGGGCCTGGCTTCGTATCGTTCCTCCGTAGTGCCTGAGCGGGAACGGCAGCAGCGTCGTCGCCTGCTGTCGATGACCCTCGTGACCTGCCTGGTGCTGGCCTTGATCGGCGGCACGATTCACGTCGTGATGCTGGGGAAGCTGCGCCTCGGCGATATGCGCCGCATGGCCACCTATGACTTGAAGGAAGAATCCGCTCGCGTTCGCGCTGCCGGCGAAGACATCGTGATCCAGGCGCAGCATGAGGCCGATCGCGCGCCCAGCGACGACTACACGGTGGTCGACGCGCAGCGATTGGTGAGCCGCGAGCAGTGGGAGGATCTCGATCGCATGGTGGCCATTCCGGCCGGCCCCTTCATCATGGGCACCGACCTCGAACGCGCCGACGAGCAGGATAAGCCGCGCCACGAGGTGACGCTGCCGGCGTTTTATTTGGACAAGTATCTCGTGACCAACGCCCAATACGCGCGCTTCGTCGCCTCGACCCAACGCCGGGCGCCGCTCAACTGGAAGGGAGGGCGCATTCCGCAGGGCGAGCTTTTGAAGCCGGTGACCATGGTGACCTGGAGTGATGCGGCCGACTACTGCGCCTGGGACCACCGGCGCCTGCCGCACGAAGCCGAATATGAAAAGGCGGGGCGTGGTACCGACGGGCGCCGCTGGCCCTGGGGAGATCAGATGGATCCGACCCGCCTCAACACCTACTACAACGTCGGATCCTCGAGCAACGTGATGGCCTATCCCAGGGGCGCGAGCATCTACGGCGCCTATGATTTATCCGGCAACGTGGCCGAATGGTCGGCGGATGATCTGCG
>Ga0187887_10003549_pt1 | contig 12028 bp, 7 predicted proteins | sample June2016WEW_7_10_FD_132977 | JGI IMG/M metagenome (GOLD analysis project Ga0187887, IMG submission 132977) | Peatland microbial communities from SPRUCE experiment site at the Marcell Experimental Forest, Minnesota, USA - June2016WEW_7_10 | ecosystem: Environmental > Terrestrial > Soil > Wetlands...
ATCACGGGTCGGCCTCCAATATTACGAATCCTTTCCCGAGCGTCGGGGGCAGCACCAACGTTCGCAGTTTTGACGTGCCCATCGGCTTCGTGAAGAGCGTCGGAAAGCTCACCAACAGCCTGCGCTTCGACTTCAATCGCAGCCGGACGCGCACGCAAAATCTCTACGCGTTTAACGATGACGTCGACAGTGCGCTGGGAATCAACGGAGTTTCGACGAATCCGTTTGATTGGGGGTTGCCCGGTCTTTCGTTCACCAATTTCAACAGCCTTCAGGACATAAATCCGCAACTCCTGCGCAACCAGACCTACACATTTTCGGACTATATCGTGTGGACTCACGGCAAGCACAGTTGGCGGTGGGGCGGCGACTTCCGGCGCGTCCAGCTCAATACCGAAGCCAGCAGCAATGCGCGCGGCTCGTTCATTTTTACCGGCCTCAATACTTCCGAGATCGTTGGAGGACAGCCTGTGGCTGGCTCGGGATATGACTTTGCCGATTTTCTGCTGGGACTGCCACAGTCGACTTCGGTGGAGTTTGGCGAAGACAGCTACCATTTTCACGGAAACTATTGGGATCTGTGCGCGCAGGATGAATGGAAGGTGAGTGGGAATCTGACCTTGAACTTCGGCGTTCGCTACGAATACGTCTCGCCGCTGACGGAAGAAAACAATCTGATCGCGAACCTGGATCTTTCGCCGGGCGTGCTCAATCCGGCGCTGGGCACACCGGCGGTTGCCGTCGTGTTACCCGGACAGCGCGGGCCCTACAGCGGAGATCTGCCCGACAGCCTGGTTCGGCCGAACCGTAAAGCTTTTGCACCCCGCGTCGGGTTTGCTTGGAAACCTTTTTCGAAGACTGTTGTGCGCGGAGGATATGGCATCAACTACAACACCGGCGCATACCAGACGATCGCGCAGCAACTTGCCTTCCAGCCCCCGTTTTCGACAGCCGAAACCAACATCCAAACCACTCCTGGAGACCTCACGCTGGCGAACGGCTTTCCAACACCGGCACAAGGCGCAATCACCAATAGCTACGCGGTCGATCCGAACTATCGATTTGGGTATGTGCAGATCCGCAATCTGGACATTCAGCAGCAGCTGCGACCGACGTTGTTGCTCAACCTGGACTACACGGGGACGAAGGGCACCAATCTCGACATTCTGGAAGCTCCCAACCGGACTCCGACCGGGCTCTTGATCGCGAACGCACAGGCATTCACCTACGAGAATTCCGTGGGCGATTCCGAAGCTAACGCAGGATCGGTGCGCCTGCGCAAGCGCTTGTCGAACGGCTTCTCGATCGGAGGACTCTACACCTTCTCGAAGTCGATCGATGATGCGTCATCCATCGGAGCGGGAGCCACCTCGGGCTCGGGCAGTGCTGGCCTGGGCGCCGGAGGCACGGGCGCTGCCGGTGGGGGCGCGTCTGCCTCGGCGGGCAGCGGAGCAAACAGCGTGGCGCAGAATGCTCTTGACATCTCGGCGGAGCGCGGGCTCTCCAGCTTCAACCAGACGCAGAAGTTTACGGCGGATTATTTGTTGGAGCTGCCTTTTGGACACGACAAGCGCTGGCTCACCGGAAATACCTCGCTGCGGGCCATCTTCGGCGACTGGCAGTGGAGTGGCGACTGGGCCATCGCATCTGGATTACCCTTCACGCCCCGGCTATTGGGAGATTCTGCCGACGTGAACCGCGGCACCAACGGCACACTTCGTCCCGATGTGGTTCCGGGACAATCGGTCAGCATTTCAAATCCCTCGATCGCGAAATGGTTTAACACGGCGGCGTTCGCGCCGCCGGCTGGTCCGTACGGCGACGCCCGCCGCAACAGCATCATCGGACCGGGAAGCAAAGTGTTCGACATGGCGCTCACTAAGGTCATCCCGATCAATGAATCGCGCGTGCTGGAATTTCGAGCGCAAGCTACCAACATCTTCAACATACCGAATTACTCGTCGATCGATACTACGTTCAACTCGCCGACGTTTGGGCGCGTCACCGCAGTTGGCGGCATGCGGCAAATCACGATGACCGCCCGGTTCCGTTTTTGAGGGGAGAGCAGATATGAGTTCCATTCCGAGCCGATGGGCGAGCAGGATTTTGGCGACGTCGCTGCAGTTTGCCCTGGTGTGCTCTTCCCTGCCCGCACGGCAAGCGACCGATTACACTTTTCGCGTGCAGAGCGAATTGGTGCTGGTGAACGTAACGGTCAGAGACAAGAATGGACATTTTGTCCGCGGGCTCAAGCCGCAGGACTTCACGATCCTCGAGGACAACAAACCGCAGAAAGTTGACTCCTTCGATGTGGAGGACGTCGACGCTGTGGCGACGCAAGATGTAGCTCAGGCAAAAGCGCTTCCGAGCCCGTTGTCTCAGCCGGCAAGCCCGGCCGGAGCGGCGCCTCCCGCTGCCGGTGCGCAGAATCAGAACCAGTTCAAAGATCGCCGGGTCATCGTTCTGTTCTTCGATCTATCGGCGATGGAGCCGGACGAGATTGATCGCGCGGTGACCTCTGCGCAGCACTATGTCGACACTCAGATGGCCCCAGCAGATCTGGTCTCAATTGTTTCGCTGGGAAGCGCGCTGCTGGTGAACCAGGATTTCACCGGCGATCGCGATTTACTCAAAAAGCAGATTCAAGCTTTCAGTTCCGGTAGCGGCCAGGGCTTCGAGGAAGGCACTACGGGTACGACCGAAGGCACGCCTGACAGCGGACAACCATTCACCGCGGACGATACGGAATTCAACATCTTCAATACCGATCGTCGACTCGAGGCGTTGCGCTCGGTGGCTGAAAAACTTTCTCACGTCGACCAGAAGAAATCGCTAATTTACTTCTCCAGCGGCATGGACCGAACCGGCATCGAAAATCAGTCAGAACTGCGGGCGGCCACAAATGCGGCAGTGCGGGCGAACCTGTCGATCTACACCATGGATATGCGCGGCCTGCAGGCGCTGGTCGCCGGCGGAGAGGCACAGAACGCCAGCCTGCGCGGCACTTCCGCATATTCCGGTCAAGCCACAATCAACGCACTGAACTCCAACTTCACCACGCAAGAGACGCTGGTTACACTGGCCAGCGATACGGGTGGACGCGCATTCCTCGATTCCAACGACTTCGGCCAGGTCTTTAAGGGAGTGCAGCAAGATACGTCGACTTACTATCTAGTTGGCTATCGCAGCACGAATCCCGCCAGGGACGGGCGCTACCGCCGCATTACAGTTAAGGTGAACGTCCCCGGCGTGAAGATTGACTACCGTCGCGGCTACTACGCGCCCGCGGATTACAAACATTCCACTCAGGAAGATAAGGAGCTTCAACTTCAGCAGGAACTCGCCTCCGAACTGCCCACGACGGACCTGCCACTTTATCTGAGCACCGCCTACTTTCGCGTGGAAACCAACAAATTTTACATTCCCATCTCGCTCGTAGTGCCGGGATCGGAAATTCCCTTCACTCGCAGCAGCGACCGCGACAAGGCAACGCTCGATGTCATTGGCCTCGTGACCGACGGCCAGCATCACCCAGTTACTCAAATTCGCGACACCGTCAAACTTGCTGTGGATACTTCGTCAGAAGTGCAGAAAAAGAATGTGCAGTATGACACTGGCCTGAGCCTGCCCCCCGGCAAGTTTCACCTCAAGTTTGTCGTGAGGGAAAACCAAACCGGACGAATGGGCTCGTTCGAAACCGATCTGGACGTGCCTGACCTCAAGTCGCAACCACTGAAGATGAGTTCGATTGTTCTCGCCAGTCAACTGCAGCCTGCAAAGAAAGGCGGGACTCCCAGCCCGCTCGTTCGCGACGGCTCGGAGATCATTCCCAACGTGACTCACGTTTTTTCTTCCGGACAGCATTTGCGGCTCTACTACGAGGTTTATGACCCTGCACGCGCCAGTGCATCCGCGCCAAATGCAGCAGCGGCCAAGCCTGGCATTCACCTGCTCACGAATGTGGCTTTTTTTCGGGGGAAAGCGAAAGTGTTCGAGAGTTCGCTCGTTGAACTTACCGAGTTGAATGCTCGCGACCGGAAGGCGGGAGTCTTCCAGCTTGAGTTGCCGCTTAGCTCTCTGACCCCCGGCTTCTACACCTGTCAGGTAAACGTCATCGATGATGCCGCCGGCCTTTTTCTTTTCCCGAGGCTTGCGCTGCTAATTCGACCCGACAGCCCAGCTGCAAAAGCGGCGGCCCAGACTCCCTGATTCGGCAACCACGATCAGCCCATGGACCCAGTCGTGCCTACGCCGCGGCCAGATAGACATACCGCAGTATAAACAGCACGGTGAGAATCCAGATGAGCGTGTTGATCTCGCGAAATTTCCCGGAAGCAATTTTAACGACGGTGTAAGAAATCAGGCCGAGGCTAAGTCCGGTCGCGATGCTGAAAGTGAGCGGTGTGGCCACCATGGTGATAAACGCCGGAACCGCTTCGCTGAAATCCTGCCAGGCAATTTGCGCGATCGATTGCGTCATCAGTACGCCCACAAGAATGAGCGCAGGAGCCGTTGCGTAAGCGGGAATCGCGCTGGCCAGCGGTGAGCAGAACGTGGCCAGCAGGAAGAGCGCCGCCACTGCGACGTTGCTCAGCCCGGTGCGAGCACCGGCGGCGACTCCGGCTGCGCTTTCGATATAACTCGTCAGCGTAGAAGTTCCTGTCAACGAGCCGACGATGGTCCCCACCGCATCCGCAACCAAGACACGGCCTACCCGGGGAATCTTGCCGTTTTTGATGAAGCCGCCTTGTTCGCATACGCCCACCAGAGTCCCAACGTTGTCGAAGAGGTCGACGAACAAAAATGCAAACAGGATTTCGAGTAGGCCGAGATGGCTGGCGCCGCGAAAATCGAGCTTTAAGAAGGTGGAGGAGGGATGAGGTATCGCGAATATCGCCGACGGCGGCGGCGTGATTCCGCGCAGCATTCCGACCACTGCTGTGCCAAAGATTCCGACCAGGATGGCGCCGTGGAATTTTCGTGACATCAGAATCAGAGTAAGAGCGAGGCCGAAGCAAGCGGTCTGCACTTCTTTGTCGGCGAAACTGCCGAGGCCGACATACGTGGCCGCATTAGCTACTACGAGTTTTGCATTCCGCAATCCCACGAACGCGATGAACATTCCGATTCCAGCCGCGGTCGAATGTTTCAGGCAGTCGGGCATGCCGTCGACAATCTGCTCGCGAACCCGCGTCACTGTAAGAACAAGGAAGAGAACGCCCGAACAGAAAACCACCGCCAGCGCGGTTTGCCAGGGAACATGCATCGCGATGCAAACGGAATACGTGAAGTACGCGTTCAGCGACATTCCCGGCGCCAAAGCGATAGGATAGTTGGCATACAGCCCCATCACCAGAGTCGCCACCGCAGCCGAGACGCAAGTTGCGAAGACCACACCTTCGACCGGCATTCCTGCCTGCGCAAGAATCTGGGGATTCACCACGATGATGTAAGCCATCGTGACGAAAGTGGTCAGCCCACCCAGCATCTCCTGCTTCACGGAGGTCTGGTTCTCGGTGAGTTTGAAATAACGATCGATCAATCTTCCTCCGTGAGATTCATCTCCCTGAACTCCCCGAGCATGGGATTGGTGGTTCAGACTCAATACTCGATCTTGTTGGGCTTGTTTTCCCAGGCACGAAACGCCGCCTGCGCTTCTTCGCGCATCATTTGAATCATCGGAATCTTGCGCTGCGAATGGGGTTGCGCGATCTCGCGATAGATCAGAGAATCGTCGAAGCCGATCGTGGAAGCATCGGCATCGGCATTGGCGAAGTAGACGCGAGACAGGCGGGCCCAGTAGATCGCCCCCAGACACATGGGGCACGGTTCACAGGAGGTATAGATCTCGCAGCCTTCAAGGTCGAAGCTTCCAAGCTTCTTACATGCGGCCCGAATGGCGACTACTTCGGCATGCGCAGTCGGATCGTTGGTCGAGGTGACCTGATTGGCGGCTTCGGCAACGAGCGCGCCGTCTTTCACCACGACCGCACCGAACGGTCCGCCATTGCCAGAGAGAACGTTATCGAGCGAGAGCTGAATGGCGCGAGCCATGAAAGAAGTGTCCATGCGTGTTGACTCTATCGATGCGTAATGCTCGGTTTGCCGGCGCCAGCAATCCGCGAACCCGCAAGTCAGTCGACATGGACCTTTTCGCAGCCGCTTCGCTGAGAAGCGAGTATAAGCTGGACTCAGAATTTCGTAAAATGCTGTTTTCGGAGCTGACATTTTGAATTTGCAGGCATTCGTCGCGCGGCGCGTGGTCACTCCCGAAGGAATCCACCCGGCGGCGATCCTGGTTGAGGGAGAACGGATTCAGGCCGTCGTGTCGCCTGATCAGGTAAGTGAAGGCTACACAGTTCACGACTTCGGCGAGGCGGCCATTCTTCCGGGACTCGTCGATTCTCACGTGCACATCAACGATCCCGGTCGCGCGGAGTGGGAAGGCTTCGAAACGGCGACACGAGCCGCGGCGGCGGGCGGATACACCATGCTCGTCGATATGCCGCTGAACTGTCTACCAGCGACCACAACGGTTGCCGCGCTGCAGGCCAAGCGATCAGCGGCGCAGGGCAAATGCCGCGTCGACTGGGCCGCTTGGGGCGGCATAGTGCACGACAATCAGTCGGAGATCGAGGCTCTCGCATCCGCCGGCGTGCCCGGGTTCAAATGCTTCCTGATCAATCCTGGCATCGACGGGTTCACCATGGTTACGGAGCAGGAGTTGCGATTGGCCCTGCCTCATGTTGCCCGGACTGGCCTGCCGCTGCTGGTACATGCGGAGCTGCCCCGCCCGATTGATCGCGCCACCGACGCTCTGGTCAATGCCGATTGGAGCCGCTACTCGACTTACCTGCAGTCGCGGCCGGACGAGGCGGAATTGGAGGCCATCCGGCTGATGCTATCGCTCTGCTGCGAATATGGATTTCGTCTGCACGTCGTGCATCTGGCGACCAGCCAGGCGCTTCCAGAGTTGCGCGCAGCACGCGCTGAAGGACTTGCGGTCAGCATCGAGACTTGTCCCCATTACCTGCATTTGTCTGCTGAAACGATTCTCGATGGGGCGACGCTCAGCAAATGTGCTCCGCCCATTCGCAGCCGCGAGAACTGCGAGGGATTATGGCAGGGCCTAAAAGATGGAACCATTGACATGGTCGTTACCGACCACTCGCCGTGTCCCCCAGCAATGAAGCGGCTCGCCGAAGGCAGCTTCCGGACCGCCTGGGGTGGGATTGCCAGCCTCTCCGTAGCGCTGCCGCTGATGTGGACGGAAGCCCGCAAGCGGGGATTTACGCTGCTCGACGTGGCTCAATGGATGTCGACGGCCCCGGCTCGACTGGCGGGCAGCGAAAAGCGCAAGGGTCGAATCGCCTCGGGCTACGATGCAGATTTCGTTGTATTCGACGCCGACCGCGAATTCACGGTCACGGAAGATAAGTTGCATTACCGGCATCGGGTTTCGCCGTATCTGGGAGAAAAGTTGCGCGGAGTTGTGAAAGCTACTTACCTCCGAGGGAATCCTGTCTTCGCCGACGGTGCCTTTGCCGGTGAACCTGCCGGGAAGGAGTTCGCCGCGAATCCAAGCGGTCAATCCACACCATAACCTTTTTCTATCACGCGTCGCCACACTTCTGCGCCATTGTCACTCACTCTGTCATACACTATCCCATCTGCGCCTGTTGGCGGGCGGTTCAGATCAACGCCATCGAAGAGCTGTCGCAGCATTGAGCCATGAATACGAATCGCATCGTCGGCAAGTCGGTTCCGCGGAAAGAGGGGCGCGACAAGGTCACGGGAAAGTCACAGTACGTCGACGACATGGTTTTGCCCAACATGCTCTTCGGAGCGACAGTTCGCAGCCAGATTCCACGGGGCCGCATCACGAAGATCACGCTCGGTCCGGGCCTTGCCTGGAGTGAATTCGTGATCGTGTCGGCGAAAGACATTCCCGGGAAGAATTGCATCGCGCTCATCGGGGACGATCAGCCCTGCCTGGCGGGCGAGTTCGTAAACCATCCCGAGGAACCGATTCTGTTGTTGGCTCATCCAGACCGCTATCTTCTTCCGAAAGCAGTTCAGGCGGTGTCGATCGAGTACGAGCCCTTGCCCGCCATTTTCTCGATTGATGAAAGTGAACGTCGATCGCAAACCATCTGGGGCGAAGACAATGTCTTCAAGACTTACTCAATCGAAAAAGGCACTCTCGACGGCGTTTGGGAGAAGGCCGACTTCATCGTGGAAGGCGAGTATTCGACCGGCGCGCAGGAGCAGCTTTACATCGAAAATAATGGAATGATCGCAGCGTTCGATCACGCGCAGGGCATAACCGTGTGGGGCTCGCTGCAGTGCCCTTATTACATTCACAAAGCGCTCATGGCGCTCTGCAATTTGCCGGCGGAAAAAGTGCGGGTGGTGCAGATGGAAACAGGAGGGGCTTTCGGCGGAAAAGAAGAGTATCCGTCGATGATCGCCGCGCATGCTACGCTGCTGGCGATCAAATCCGGCAAGCCCGTGAAGATTATTTACGATCGACTGGAAGACATGGTGGCGACGACGAAGCGTCATCCCTCGCGCACCCGCCACCGGACCGCCGTCAGCCGCGACGGAAAGATTCTGGGAGGAGAAATCGACTTCACGATTGATGGTGGGGCGTACGCAACGTTGTCGTCGGTAGTGCTTTCCCGCGGAGTCATTCACGCTGGCGGACCTTACTACTGGCCGAGCGTTCGCATCCGTGCGAAAGCAGTCGCAACGAATGCGCCACCCCATGGGGCGTTCCGCGGCTTTGGAGCGCCGCAAAGCCTCTTTGCCATGGAGCGGCACATGGATAGGATTTCGCAGACCGTTGGCCTTTCTCCGGTCGAGATTCGCCGTCGCAATTTTCTGCAGCCGGGGCAGGAGACAACGACGCAGCAGGTTATTCGGGAGCCGATCGATCTGGGGAAGTTGATGGATCGTGCGTTGGAGGTTTCCGATTATCACTCCAAGAGAAAGAAGTTCGCGAAACAGAATCTCTCCGGCCCTTCTAGAAGCGGTGTGGGCATCGCCGCGTTTCTGCATGGCGCCGGATTTACCGGGTCGGGCGAGCGCTATTTGAGTTCGGTGGTCGGGGTCGAGGGTTGCGCCGACGGCAATGTTCGCGTGCTGGTGTCGAGCACGGAATTTGGCCAGGGCACGAAAACTGTTCTGAGTCAGATTGCCGCTGAGGCTCTCGGTCTGCCATATGAAAGTGTCAGTATGGCGCAGCCGGATACGCTCGAAGTGCCCAACAGCGGGCCCACGGTGGCATCCCGTACGGTGATGGTGGTGGGTAAACTGGTGCAGTCCGCCGCGCTTGGAATTGCTCAGACTCTGATGTCGTCGGGCCTGCTGCACGAGGGATATTCCGTGGATGAGTTTCGCGCCGCTTGTCGGCAGCATGTTGCGGAGCATGGCCAATTCCGTTCCTGGTCGCGTTACGAGGCTCCCAGCGGCATTTTCTGGGATGATCAAGCGTATCGAGGCGAGGCTTACGCAGCACTTGCCTGGGCGGTTTACATTGCCGAAGTCACCGTGGATTTGGCGACGTACAACGTATCGGTGAACGACTTCGTCGCGCTCCAGGAGGTTGGCAGAGTTCTGCATCCGCTGCTGGCGCGCGGACAAATCATCGGCGGGGTTGCCCAGGGGATCGGGTTCAGCCTTTATGAAAAAGTGGTCTGGCACAATGGACGCATGCAGAACGGTCAGATGACCAATTACATTATGCCAACTTCGAGCGACCTACCGCCGATTCGCGTGTTCTTTGAGGAGTTGGGCAATGTCCATGGCGCTTACGGCGCAAAGGGCATCGGCGAGCTTCCCATGGATGGTCCCGCGCCAGCGATCGTGAATGCTGTCGAAGACGCTCTCGGAGTGCGATTCGATTCTGTCCCTTTGCTTCCGGAAGACATCATGGATGCACTGGATAGACAAGCGCTCGCAACATCTTCGCAGATGAGCGACGCGAGTCCCTCAAGTGGAGGCCAATGATCGCGGAGGCTATTGATCAATGACCGATTCTCACGCCAGCGTCACCAAAGCCGAGATTTCGTTCACGGTGAACGGCGAGCCGAAGAGAGTACGAGCTTACCCGATGGAGCGCCTGCTCGACGTATTACGTCTGGAACTTGGATTGACCGGCGCGAAGGAGGGCTGCGGAGAGGGCGAGTGCGGTTCGTGCTCTGTGCTGATGGATGGCGCGCTCATCAATAGTTGCCTCGTGCCCGTTCTGCAGGCGGCGGGCACAAGCATCGTTACCATCGAGGGACTTGCCGCGGGCGAGACGCTGCACGTCCTGCAGGAGGCTTTTCTGGAATGCGGCGGCGCGCAGTGCGGCATCTGCACGCCAGGGATGATTCTCGCGGCGGCGCATTTATTGAGCGGGAAACCTGAGCCGACCATCGACGAAATCCGCGAAGGTCTTTCCGGTAATCTCTGCCGCTGCACCGGCTACAGTCAGATTGTTGAAGCCGTGGCTGAAGCGGCGCGGCGCGGATTGGCGCAGAACGACAACCACGTGAGCGCGACCCCATGAGATCGAATCCGTCAGACTACGAAATGGTCGCGCCCGGAAGTTTGCAGGCGATCGTCTCGCTGCTGGCCAAGGAACCGGGCGCATGGCTTCCGATCGCCGGTGGCACTGACGTGATGGTCCAATACGCCGCAGGAAAGCTGCCGGCGCGAAGACTGGTCAGCATTTGGAACCTTCCCGAACTGCGTCGCATTGAGGTCACGGCAGACGAGATTCGAATCGGCGCGGGATGCACTTACAGCGACCTTCGCAAACACGACGTTGTTGGACGCGAGTTCCCTCTCCTGGCCGCCGCCGCCCGATGGACCGGAGGAATTGCAAACCAGAATCGGGGAACGATTGGTGGCAACATTGTGAACGCATCGCCGGCAGCCGATTCCTTGCCTGCATTGCTGGCGTACGAAGCGGAGCTGATTTTGGTATCAGTCCGAGGCGAACGCCGGCTCCCTTATGTTACTTTTCACACCGGATACAAGAGAACTCTTCTGGCGCCAGACGAACTCATTCAGGCCGTGTGCCTGTCTCGACGGTTTTCGGAGTATTTTAGCCATGCCCGCAAAGTCGGGGCCCGCAATGCGCAGGCGATTTCCAAAGTTTGCATCGCAGCCCTGGGCCGCATGGCGAATGGTGTGATTGAAGATGTCCGCATCGCCCTCGGAAGTATTGCGCCAGTACCGATGCGTCTGCGGCAAACCGAACAAGCTCTAAGAGGACAGGCGATGAGTTCGCCTCTGCTCCTTCTCGCCCGAAGGACCGCAAGTGCGGAGATCCGGCCGATTGACGACATTCGATCAACCGCACGATATCGCACAGCAGTGGCGGGCAATCTCGTGGTCGAGTTCTTGAATCGATTTGGTTCTGAACCAGCAGGCGCAAGACCCGGGGAGGCGAGGGAATTTCTGGCCCACTGGAATCTCCTTCCGTCCGGCGACGCCTTGAACGCAATTCTTCCCTGCTGCGGATCACGGGCTTGGGCGCAGGAGATGGTCGCCCGGAGGCCATTGACAGACGGAGGTGCACTTCTTGCGGCGTCCAACGAAACCTGGAACAGCCTGGCGCGATCCGACTGGATGGAGGCCTTCCGGAGCCATCCGCGAATCGGCGAGACCCGCGCGCAGGAGTCTTCGCCGGTTCAGTCTCCACCGGTTCAGTCTTCGCCAACTCAGTCTGCAATCTGGTCAGCGCAGGAACAAAGCAACGCGGCAGACGCTGACGCTATTGTGAAGAAATCCCTGGCAGACGCGAATCGGGAATATGAGCGGCGTTTCAATCGAATCTTTATCGTGTGCGCTACCGGCAAGTCGGCGCACGAGATTCTGGAAATTCTTCGGCAACGCCTTAACAATAACGACGAGACTGAGCTGCATGAAGCCGCCGAGCAGCAGCGGCAGATTACCGAAATCCGGCTAAGGAAATGGCTCCAGGGATGAAGCGCATTTCGACTCACATTCTGGACCTGGTTCGTGGCAAACCTGC
>Ga0187887_10003550_pt1 | contig 12026 bp, 9 predicted proteins | sample June2016WEW_7_10_FD_132977 | JGI IMG/M metagenome (GOLD analysis project Ga0187887, IMG submission 132977) | Peatland microbial communities from SPRUCE experiment site at the Marcell Experimental Forest, Minnesota, USA - June2016WEW_7_10 | ecosystem: Environmental > Terrestrial > Soil > Wetlands...
ACCCTGTGGTTTAAGCTTTCTGTCGACACTTAATCGGAGTTTTCCCTCCAGGCGCAGACGACGTGGTGGACAGCCCCGGAGGGACGACCGAATTCTCCCGAAGGAGATCCCCACATTGAAAAAAACTCTTCTATTGACGATAGTGCTGTCAGTCGCCCAACTAGCCATGGCGCAACTCACCGCCATTCGCGCCGGCCGCCTCATCGACCCCGATTCCGGAACCGTGCTCACCAATCAGGTGATCCTAATCAAAGACAGAAAAATCTCCGCCGTCGGTGCGTCGCTCCCGATCCCGCCCAATGCCACCGTCATCGATCTTTCCGGCAAGACCGTGTTGCCCGGACTCATCGATTGTCATACCCACGTAGCCGACGGCCATAGCGACGGTGAGCCGTTCAACGTACTCCGAAAAACCGCGTCTCAAATCGCGCTGGAGTCGGTGACCAATGCGCGCGCTATGCTGCTTTCAGGTTTTACCACCGTGCGCGACGTTGGCACCTACCGCGCCCTGAACGATATCGCGCTCCGCGACGCCATCGCCCGTGGAGACGTGATCGGCCCGCGCATGTTTGTCGCCGGAGCATACATCACCATCACCGGCGGCGCAGGCGCCATGACCGGCCAAGCTCCCGATATTCAGTTGCCCTGGGATTTGCACTATGGCGAGGCGAACAGTCCGTGGGAAGTCCGCCAGAAAGTACGCTTGCTCGCGCACGATGGAGTCGACCTAATCAAGATGCTCTCGACCGGCGCGGTCCTGACCCATGGCAGCAGCCCTATGGCGATTGAGTTCACCGAAGAGGAGTTACAGGCGGGAGTCGACGAAGCCAGCCACTTCGGCTTGCGCGTCGCCGTGCATGCCCACGCCGCGCAGGGAATCCGAAACGCGATTCTCGCCGGCGCAGCTTCGGTGGAGCACGCCGAACTGCTCGACGACGACCTCATCGCGATGGCCAAACAACACGGAACCTACCTCGACATGGATATCTATGACGAAGAATGTATCCAGGCCGGAGCCGCAACCGGACAGACGCCCGCCGACTTCCTCCAGCACGATGCGGATCTGGGACGAATCCAGCGCGAGAATTTCGGCAAAGCCGTGCGCGCGGGAGTGAAGATGGCGTTTGGAACCGATGCCGGCGTCTGCGCCTACGGCACCAGCGGCAAGCAATTCGCCTTCATGGTGAAGTACGGAATGACCCCGATGCAGGCGATTCAAGCCGCAACTTCCAATGCCGCCGACTTGCTCGGACACGCCAGCGAACTGGGATCGATCAAGCCCGGCAAGTACGCCGATTTGGTCGCGGTGAGCGGAGATCCCTTGAAAGACATCAGCGTACTCGAGAACGTCGAGTTTGTCATGAAAGACGGCAAGGTCTACAAGTCGGCGGGAGTAGCAGCCTGCTCCCAGTAACGAGACGGGTTGAATAGGGGATTCCGGCCTGGTTTTTTGGCAGGGCACGGCTTTACAGCCTTCGGAAAAACTCATGAATGTGTGCATCGCCGTGGAAGAGCGGCCCTTTAGGGCCGCGTAACTCTGACGAAATCAGCGCGGGCTTTAGCCCCTGAGGGAAGGGCCCCGATGTCGTCCGTCCACCCTGCCGGGCACACCAAAAAAAACGCCGAGAGAGAGTTCCCTCGGCGTTCAATCCAGTCAACCCTCATCCGGCGGCACCGCCGCCTCAGTTCGACTCGGTGAATTCTATATAGGGCGTCGCGCCGCCCGTGCCGGCGCACTTGCCAAGATTCAAGTTATTGGTTTCCGCCGTCGTGCCGGCATTGGATGCGCACTTCGGTGCTTTCGTGGTCCCATTGGTCACGGCGATCTTCACTGTGATGGAGGAGGCAGTGTTAAAGGACGCTTCCGACCCGCCGCCGTCGCCGATGATGTTGAACTCCGACTCCTTCCAGGCAGTGGCGAGGTCGACGACGCTGTCCTCTCCCGTCGTGCTATAGGCCTTGGTTCCCACGGTCATGACCAGCGTATCCAGACCGCCTGCCACGGCCGAGCCCGATATCTTGATGGTATCGAGTTTCGCGATTGCCTTCTTGGGCACGGTGACAGCATTGCTGTTCGTGTAGCAGTCGCCGCCGCCGTCGCTGAACCACCCACTCGGGCACGTTGTGTTCCAGTAGATCAGCCAATATTGCATGAATGCCGCTTTTTCGTCCGACGAATAGACGTACTGCAGCCAGTCCAGGCAGGCCGCCGGAATTTTGGCTTTATCGCAGGCCGCCGTGTTCATGAAGTTGGAATTGAGCTGCAGCGAGTAACTGTTCGCGCCGTAAACGCCCTTCTCGGTCTTCACCCCCGTGACCGTCGGAAAGGAGCCGACGGTTTGGCTGATCAAACCCGAGCTGACCTCCGCCGCATAATCATCGCCATTACCCACCGTTTGACTGCCCCGCCCGCTACGCGGCCTGAATTGGATGTTGGGCGCCTCGACACACTCGACCTGATTCCACTCTGTACTTGGATAGGAGGCCTCGAAGCATCCTGCCGCCGGCACGTTGGTGTGCGCGATAGCCTCGCGCCATGTCTCTTGGGCAAGAGCTTCCGCATCACCCGCTGTTTGCGCGGCCGCGGTCAGGGAAAGCAGGCCTGCGCTCAGAATACCGGCCGCGATCGCGATCCGGATCGCGCCCTGTGCACACATCTTCAATTGCTTCATGGTTCTCCCTATGGATTTAGAATTGTCAGCGGGGATCTTCTTTGGGCGCCCACAAACGGCCTCGATTATCCTTCCAGCCACCGTTCGTGTCAATGTGCAAGTCTTTTCACTCCGGGTCGCCCCCAGGCCGCGGAAAAACTCAATTTTACCCTTGCCTTGTGGGTGGCGCAGCGGTTCACCGCTGCGGCGCAGTGCGCGCTCGCTACTGATGGTCCCTGGGGATGGTTTCCTCCCAGATCTTTTCCTTGATCTGCTGCCCGTCTTTGAATAACTGGCGTGTGTATTTGTAGTAGAAGTTCTTCGCATCGCTGGTCAGCATCAAATGCCCTCGCCAGCTCAGAGTCTGTTGCTTCAGCGCGATCAGGATCTCCGCGTCGCCCTGCACCGAGCTGACCTCAGGGTGGTTGTCGGCGGCTAGATAGGTGATGGCTTCTAAGTCGGTTTCCTTACCCCATGGGTAAGTCTCTTCCGACTTCCCGCTCCACATCACTTTCGTGGTTCCGTTGACCTCGTCGCGCTCGGCTTTCCAATCTCCCGGCCAAGGGTAGCCTACGTCTTGTATGTCGGTGCGCTCCACGTTCGGTTCGGGCGGAGCGAACACCGGCGCGGCATACAAAGACGGTGGAACCAGCGGGAGCGTCAGCCGCGATCCATTATCGCCGCCGAGTTGCAGCGTGGTCGTCATCGCATAAGGAGTCGGCCAGACCATCGGCCACATCGCGTTCGATACCGATAGCCGAATCCGATGGCCTTTAGGAAATGTCCAGGTAGCTAAGTGCATCTCAATATCGAAAGAGTAAGTCTCATTCGGCACTAAGTCTTTGGGGTCCGAAGGGTCCTCACGCTGCGCGCCGTTGAGTCCCGCTCCGGTGACTTGGGTGACGGTGCCGTCGGGCGCAACATCCGACAATCGGGCAAACCAGTCCGCTTGCGGAGCCGACGCGCTCGCCCGCAGCAAAGCGTGCGGACGCCCCAGCATCGTTAGGGCCTCGTTCAGCGCAGCGGAATCGTAAGTCAGGCTAAACGCGTCCACCGGGCGCTGGTCGGTGAGCAACTCTCCCCACCAGAATCCCGCTTCGACTCCCACGCTCGGCACGTAACGAAGTAGGCTTTCTCCCTGCTTGGCGGGGTTGACCGAGAGCGCATGCGCGTCATACAGATAAAGGGTTGTGTTCGCTACATTCCGCGGCGGCCATCCGATCTCACCGCGCCACTTGCCCGGCAAGTTCTTAAGATGTGCGTCGGGCGCATGCCAGTCTTGCATGTAAATCGAAAGCGGCGGTTCCTCGAGAATCCCAGTGTTGCGGTTCTTCAGCCAGTAATCCCACCACCGCAGCGCTTGATCTCGCCATTCGATTTGCGGCCCCGGCTCCGCGTCGTTGGGGAAAGTGTGATTCCACGGCCCGATAATCGCCTTCACCGGCGCCTTCACTTGCTCGAACATGCGCGGGATCGAATCCCTGTAGCCGTCGAGCAGCCCGCCAATCAAGAAGCACGGAATCTTGATTTCGCCGAGCGCCCGTTCCGGCGCGTGCCAGAACTGCCCATCGCGCTGGTGCTTGAAATACATCAGCGACCACGGCGCGGATTCAAAGCGCGGCCCCAGTATCTTTTCGTCAAGCGTGTAATCGGGCGCTCCGGTCATGCCCGGTGCAAGGTCCATGTTGAGCTCGAACTCATCGACGTGCATCAGCCCATCGATGTAATGGACGTCATCGTGAAAAAGCTGCTCGGTAGCATCGACGGCAAGAATGGCCTTAAGCGCCGGTGGATGACGCATCGCCATCTGGATCGAGTTGAACCCGCCCCACGAGATGCCGAACATTCCCACTTTGCCGTTCGACCACGGTTGCGCGGCTAACCATGCAATCACTTGCTCCCCGTCGAGTTGCTCCTGCTCCGAATATTCGCGCTCGGTGGGCACGCCTTCACTCGTGCCGAACCCTCGAATATCGACGCGAACACTGACGTATCCGTGGCTGGCAAACCAGTAGTGGGTAGGATAGTCGCGCGCGGCGGTGGCATCGTCCTTGCGATACGGAAGATATTCGAGCAGCGCCGGGAATTTCTCGTTCGCCTTCGCCGAGTCGGGCATGTAAAGAGTGGCGGAAAGATGCACCCCGTCGGCCATCGGAATCGATTGCTGCACCATGCGGACGGTTCGCAGCGCTGCAGACTTGGGCGCTGGCGCCGCATGCACGCTGACAATGAGCGCAAACGCGGCCACCGTCATCGCTACGCCGGCGCGCAGCGTCACCGGCAACCGTTTCCACTCGAGCCGCCAATGAATTTTCAATGCCATGAACCGGAAATCATATCAGAAGCCGCAAGCGGCGGTTAAGTAAAAGCACGTGATCTGGAGTCGCATCGTCAAACTGACTCACCACCCGAATCCTATCTTGACACGGCGCGCCTCCCTCCCTATCGTTGCTAACCATCTATGAACATCGTCAAGGCGACCAATAAGTACGAAGAATGGCTGCGGCAACACATCCGCATCGTCGAGCCCGACCTACAGTTCAAGCACGAGCAGATGGCAGCTGCTCTTTTCCCCTTTTTCCGCGCCACCTTCTACCGTTGGGTGCAGGTCTGGCCCGAGGTCTGCCCCGACCTGGACCGCGTGCCGCATCTTTTATCGATCGGCGACCTCCACGTTGAAAACTTCGGCACCTGGCGCGATATCGATGGCCGCCTCGTCTGGGGAGTAAACGACTTCGATGAGGCCTGCGTCTACCCCTACACCATGGATCTGGTGCGGCTTGCCGCCAGCGCTCTGCTGGCGGCACGCGCTGAGCATCTCACGATGAAGCCCAAAGATGCGGCCGAGGCCATCCACGAGGGCTACGAGAACGTAATGAACGAAGGCGGGTTGCCGTTTGTGTTGGAGGAAAGCCACGCCTGGTTACGGGCGATCGCCGAAAGCAAACTGCGCGATCCCGTGGCCTTCTGGAAAAAAATGGACACCAACCCGACCGCCAAGGGAGAAATCCCGGAGAGTGCCCGCGAAGCGCTTGAGCACATGCTGCCCGAGTCCGGCCTGCGCTACCGCCTCGCGCGGCGCAGGGCGGGCCTCGGGAGCCTGGGCCGCACTCGACTGGTGGCCATCGCCGATTTCAAGGGTGGACGAGTGGCCCGCGAAGCCAAGGCCTTGCTCCCCTCGGCGTTGCAGTGCGCAAATCCAAACCGCGTGCCCTCCGAGATTTTGTACGGCGCGATTCTGCGCCGGTCTGTTCGTTGTCCCGATCCCTATGTGCAGATGCGCGGCCACTGGATCGTCCGCCGCCTTTCGCCGCATTGCTCCCGCATCGAACTCGATGCGCTCGCGAGTAATCGCGGCGAGTGCCGGCTGCTCGAGGCCATGGGAAGAGAGACGGCGAACATCCACCTGGGAACAGAAGAAAAGCGGAAAGCAATTCTGAAGGATCTGCGCGGACGAAAGAAGAACTGGCTCACCGCGGCCGCGCAGGCGATGGCGGAAGCGATGGAAAAAGATTGGCGAGTGTGGAAGGAGCGCTGGCAGAGCTAGACCTCTGCCAGCGCCTTATTGAAGGGAAATCCCGTGCGGAGACTGTTGTGGCAGTGTGAAAAGTTGGCACTCAAGCGCGTGGGGCTTGTTTTCGGCCCCGATCGTGATCAGTGCCTCCAGAATGCATTCCAGGGCCTCGGGAGAGCCCGACCAGACCCGCGAAAACGACTCGCGATGAACCGCCAGCTCGCCGACCACGCGCCCCATCGCGTCGGGACCAAGATCGAGGTCGCTTAGCGACGGGTCGCTCCCAATGGGCATTGGAGGATAGTGCCCAAGATCGCGCAGAGGATCGTGCGGAGCAAAGTGCGACGGCGGCAGGCGCAGGCTGGCCTGCGTCAGCCAGTGCGCGATCAGCGTCTTCAGATGATCCCGGCAGCACACGCTCTTCATATCTTTTTGCGTCGCCAGCGAAGGATGCCAGGAGAGAATCCTGAGCCGGTCGAGCCATCGATTGTCGACCACTAGGAACCATCCCTTGTGCCGAAAGGTGTCGAGCCCGCAAACCGAACAGGGCGCGCGTCTCGCGATCGGGGAACTTATCATTGCAATCATCCTTTCTTCCGCACAATCCATCAAGCGCTCGCTGCGCGGCTCCGAATCTGTGGGCTTGTGCGCGCGACCAGCGGGACGGTCAGCATCCCCTGCGCGGCGTCGAAGCGCAGCGTGTAATGCGAGGAGCAAGCGTCGCACAGCCAAAAATGTTCCCGCCGGCGAAGCTTCCGCCGACTTCCATCGAACGTGGCGTTTAGATTGGACGGGAAGGTTTCCGCCAGAAAGAGCTTGCCTTCGCGTAAGGAAAGGAACGGAACTACGCAAGTTGGATTCGCACACTTCTGCAACATTGGCTGGGTCCAGTCTTCTCTTCGGCTTCGGCCAGGGAGATTCAAGGGGTATTGCAAATGAGAAGCCAAACGGCGAACAGAATTCTGGAAATGATGGACTCGTAGTTACAGAGAGTTGTCGCGCAAAGAGTCGTCAGCCTCCCATTGCCGCCGACGAAGCACACCCCCTGCGCCGGAAGACCGTCATCAGATATGACCATTTGGGTTGTGATGGAAATCACAGCGCGATGGGTCAGAGGGCATTGGTCAGAAGACAATGAGTCGATCGTGCGACGGAATTAGTGTCGCGTAATCGCCGCCACCACCCACACATACTCGAGCAGTTCCGTCCCTGTGTTCGTCACGTTGTGCTTGGTCGCAGGCGGGATATACGCAAGCATGTTCTCGTGCACCGGCACATCCGCCTTCCCTTCGATCTTCACCGTTCCCTTGCCCCGCAGCACCACCAAAGCCTCTTCATGCTCCGTCGTGGAGTGCCAACCCACGCTCTCCCCCGGCCTCAGCTTCACCGCCCCGCCCCGCATTCCGCTGGTTTGCGGCATCCCTTTCAACAACGGGCAGTCGCCGCCCGCACAGTCCAGCGGGAATGTCATGGCCTCTCGGTTCGCCTGCTTTTCCTGCGCCGCCAGAGCGCCGGCGATCAAGACCGAAACCCAAAGAGTCCCCAAATCCATGTTTTCTTCATGTTTCGTTTCTCTCGTCACAATCTCTAGCTGCGGAAAAATCAGGAATGTAGGCTTCAGTGCGGAAGAGCGGCCCTTCGAGAGCCCAAGGGTCTCGTAAGGTGGAAGAGCGGCCCTTCAGGGCCGCGCACGCCCCTCGGAATCTTTGTGGGCTTTAGCCCCGGTGGTCGCTCCCCCGCAGCCTTCTAGTGCAGCAGCAACGCCGTAGCCGCAACCACAACTCCTCCGGTTGCCAGCAGCAGCCCGATATACCAGTAGATTCGCTTGCCCGAAAGCAGGGTGATCGACGTGATCACGAGCGCGACCTCCAGAAAGACTTCGCCCAGATCGAAGCGGTCAGCTTTTCGGTTCGTGAGCGCGAACTCCTGCTCCAGTTCGTGTGCCTTGGCCTGCACCTCTTTCTTATCTTCCCGATAGTGCTCCGCCTCGGCCCCGATTTTCTGCTGAAGTTTCGCTGCTGCTGTGGCGTCCTTGGCCGCCACAATCCCCGCCAGGTCCGAGAATGCCTCCGCCGTGTGCAGCCGTATGTCTTTGGCTTGGTAATAGCTCCACTGATCGGTGACTTTGTTCTGCAGGATGATTTCTTCGGTATGGGTTCGGTGACCCAGCAGCGAAACCGTAGCCACCAAAACGGCCAGCACGGCCATGGTCAGCGTGACCGGCGCAAGATCGGGATGCTCACGAGCGTGTTCCGCGTGCTCGTGCAATTCGTGCAGTTCTTCGGACATGGTGTCGGGCTCCTATCGAAACTTGTCGGTGGAGCGCCGGGCGTCCCCGCCCCGCCGAACAGGCAAAACGCCCGTCCCCCCACCGTCCAAAACCTTACGCTAGCAATAGCCTTAGGGAAACTCTGATTAAGTCCCGGGTTCCCCCGTGCGCCCCTGTGTACCCTGTGGTTTATGCTCTTTGCCGACGCTGAATCGGAGTCCTTAGAGGATAACCCAAGTCGCCTATTCTCCCATCACTTTTCCGGACCAGGGCAGCAGACTTTCTCCGGCGTTACGGCGTGAGCAGAAACCCATGATACGGTCCGTTGTCAGCAAGAAAATATCCCACAATGTCGCCCGCCGTGTTGATGCCATTGGCGACCGTCCCACTGCCTTCCCCCGTACCCGCGCCGGGCACATCGAGGGTGGTGATGGTACCGCTGGACGTGCGCATAAAGCCGTGGAACGCAAGGCTCGTGTCGTAGTAAAACCCCGCAATCGTGCCGGCGGTGTTGATTGCGTTGGCAACAGTGCCGGTGCCCGCTCCCGAGGCGGCGAACGTGGTGATCACCCCGGCCGAGGTGCGCACAAAACCGCTAACCACATTACTGCCGCTAATGGAATATCCCGTGATCGTGCCCGCCGTGTTGATACCGCCAACGAATGTTCCCTGAAAGGCGTCGGTGCCGGCGCTCGAAACATTAAACACGGTGACGACGCCCGCCGAAGTTCTCACAAATCCGTGGTTCACATTGCTTCCGTCAATCGAATATCCCGCAATCGTGCCACCCGTGGCGATGCTGGCGGCAAACGTTCCCTGATTGGCGCCCGTGCCCGCTCCCGTAACATTGAACGCGGTGATGACGCCCGCCGCGGTCCGCACAAATCCGTGACTCACGTTCGTTCCATCGACGGAATAACCCGCGATTCTTCCGCCCGTGTTGATGCCGGCGGCAAAGGTTCCCTGATTGGCGCCCGCGCCCGCCCCCGTAACATTGAACGCGGTGATGACGCCCGCTGCGGTTCGCACAAATCCATGCGACGCATTGCCCGCGTCAACGTAATAGCCCGCGATTTTTCCGCCCGTGTTGATGCCGATGGCAAACGTCCCCTGGTTCGCGCCCGTGCCGGCGCCCACCGCGTCAAACGTCGTGATCGCCCCCGCCGCCGTACGGACGAACCCGTGCGCCACATCGAGCGCGTCATAGTAATATCCCGCAATCACCCCGGCAGTATTGATGCCGCTCGCCACCGTCCCCTGTTGATAGGCCCTGCCCGCGCCAGTGACGTCGAACGTCGCAAAGGTATTTGCCGGGCGTTGCGCGAATGCCGCCGCAGCAAATAAGAAACAGACACCAAGCAAAAATCTGGGAACGCTGACGAAGTCCCGCGGCTTAAAACGAGCCTGTCCGTCCTTGGCGCTCATCGCCGACCTAACCTTTTTCATGATGGATGTTCTCCATTAAGCAGTCGCTCTAGGGGAACTCCGATTGAGTCCCGGTTTCCCCCGTGCGCCTCTGTGTACCCTGTGGTCTATGCTTTTCGCCGACACCGAATCGAAGTTTCCCTACCGCATCGACTCTTCCACTTCCGTGATCCAATCGGGCCGCTTGAGCACTTCGCGCGGCTTGGGCCCGTCGGCGGCGCCGACGATTCCATCCCGTTCCATGAGGTCGATGAGATGTGCTGCGCGCCCATATCCGATCCGCAGGCGGCGTTGCAGCAGGGAAGTGGAGGCCTTGCCGAACTCGATCACCAGCCGCACGGCGTCGTTGAACAGCGGATCGTTGTCCTCCGCCGAAATTTCTCCCGAGTCGTCGCCACCGCCGCCCGACGACTCGCGATCTTCTTTCGGAGTCTCCAGAAATTTCTCCTGATATTGCGCCTGCCCCTGCGCCTTCCAGAATTCCACCACCGCCGCAATTTCCTTTTCCGTCACATAAGGAGCATGCAGCCGATGCACCCGCGCCGAGCCCGATGGAAGGTAAAGCATGTCGCCGCGTCCCAGCAGCGATTCAGCGCCGTTCGCATCGAGAATCGTCCGCGAGTCGACCTTGGTCGCCACGCGGAACGACACGCGCGCCGGGAAGTTCGCCTTGATCAGTCCGGTGATGACGTCGACCGAAGGCCGCTGCGTCGCCAGCACCAGGTGGATGCCCACCGCGCGCGCCATCTGCGCCAACCGCGTAATCGATTCCTCCACGTTGTTGCCGTCCAGCATCATCAGGTCGGCCAACTCGTCGATGATGATGACGATCTTCGGAAGCGGCCCGTCCTCAGGGTTGTTCTGATCGCTAAATAAACTCGGTGTGTCGTCAAACAGCCGGTTATAGCTGTCGATGTTGCGGACGCCTTTAGCCGCCAGCAATTTCAACCGCCGCTCCATTTCGCGGACCGCGTTGCGCAGCGCATTGGCGGCCAGCTTCGGTTCCGTAATGATCGGCGTGTAAAGATGCGGCACGCCTTCGTAGTTTCCCAGTTCCAGCCGCTTCGGATCCACCAGCACCAGCCGCACTTCCGCCGGCGTCGATTTGTACAAAATCGACATGATCATGGAGTTGACCGCCACGCTCTTGCCTGTGCCCGTCGATCCCGCAATCAGCAGGTGCGGCATGCTCGCCAAATCGGCGGCGGCGATGCGCCCATTAATATCCTTGCCCATCGCGATCGTGAGCTTCGATTTCGACCCCAGAAATTCCTGCGACTCTATGTTCTCGCGCAGCCAGATAATCTCGCGCTCCCGGTTCGGCACCTGTATGCCCACGGTGCTTTTGCCCGGCATGCGTTCCACCAGAATGCTCTCCGCCCGCAGCGCTAAGCAAAGATCGTCCGTGAGTCCAATGATGCGGCTGTATTTGATGCCGGCTTCCGGTTTGAACTCGAACGTGGTGACAACCGGCCCTGGGTTGATCTGCGTAACCTGCCCGTGGACCTCGAATTCCGCGTACTTCGCCGTCAAAACCTGCGCGACGACCTTCAGTTCATCCTCATTCACCGATTGCTGTTCGTCGGGACGGTGCAGCAGACTCGACGGCGGCAACTTGTAGCTGCCCGCAATCTTTGGAAAAGTCGTCTTCGGTTTGACATCCGTGTCGGCGCGATCCGTGACTTCGATCTCGCCCGAGGCATGTACAGCGTGCGGCATCGAGGCGAAATCCTCCGCGCCTTCGCCCGCCATCATGCGTTCAATCCCGTTGCGCGGAGCCGCAGCGACAGCCTCGCCCGCAACTTCCTGCCCCGTCTGCCGCTCTGCGTCCTGAGGATGCCTCGACCCGTCCTCACCCGACATTTCCTGCCGCGAACTGTCCGCACGCACCGCCACCGGACGCGCCGGCACCAGCCGAGCCGTGACGCTGGGTTTTTCCGCGCGCCGCTTTTCCAGTTCCTTCTGTTGACGCTGGCGCTCCCGTTCCACTTGCCAGTCTTTAAAGCGATCCCGAAGTGCCAGCACGAAAGCAAACCGAGTCGGAGCCCACAATTCAATCGCCGAGAACGAAAACGCCGTGGTCAGGTAGAGCGCGACCGCCAGAACCGTAGTGCAGACAATGTATGCCCCGGCAACGTTGAGGTACCGGATTAAGACATCCCCGACA
>Ga0187887_10003555_pt1 | contig 12018 bp, 11 predicted proteins | sample June2016WEW_7_10_FD_132977 | JGI IMG/M metagenome (GOLD analysis project Ga0187887, IMG submission 132977) | Peatland microbial communities from SPRUCE experiment site at the Marcell Experimental Forest, Minnesota, USA - June2016WEW_7_10 | ecosystem: Environmental > Terrestrial > Soil >...
TCGCGGATGGGTCCGCGCGGCGGAATTTGAAGCTCTACGCCTCCCAGAGGCGCAAAGATATCTCGGATCGCCTTTCCCAGATCCTTGGGTGTCTCGTCGGGTTGGTTCAGGGCGGATTTCAGAATCTCGCGGGCTTCCTGTTCCATGGAACGGCCGTGGCGGGCGGCGCGGATGCGGAGCTTGCGCTTGGTGGTCTCTTCGAGACGGCGAATGGTGATGCTAGCCATGATATCAATGATAGCATTGATTGCAACGAAGTCAGAAGTAAGAGGTCAAATTGAAGAAGTAAAATGTTCAACAGGAAGGGATGGGTTCCACTTCTTCAATCTAACTTCTGCCTTCTGACTTTATTTCAGCTCTTCCAGCATGGCCGTCATCTCGCCCTGGGCGTGCTGGTTGCTGGTTCGGCGGGCGCTGGCTATTCCGTCCACCAGCATTCGCTTTGCTTCGTCGACCCGTTCGGCGCCGGCCAGCGTCTGCGCGGCCATGAAATAGGCGGGGGTGTAGTCGGGATTCTTCTCGATCAGCGTTTTAAATTCTGCGAGAGCGCGTTCGATCTCGCCGGATCTGGAGTACTCCATGGCAAGGCCGTAGCGGGCAAAGGTGTCCTCGGGACTGGCGGCTAGAATTTCGGTCAACATCGCTATACGGTCCATAGAAGCAGCTCCAAGCTCCAAGCTCTCAGCTCCACGTTCTCAACTCCCAGTTCCACGCTCTCGGCTCCACTTTCTCAGCTACCAGGTCTGTTTGGGGGCTTTCGGCCTCGACATCGAAATACCAGATGCGCTTCCTGACAGGCTGACGGCTCAAGACTCGCGGCTCACAGCTCGCAGCTGCTCCTCCATTCATATCACGCTGCGGGTTACAATGGCTGTTCTCGGGAGAAAACTTTGGCTTGTCCGTTTTTTGTGCCGCGCGAAATTGTTCATGACGGGTCATGGCCGCATCCGGCGCGGTTGCCGCTGGGGGCGGGATGGAGCGGGACATGCTGCGCGTCCCGGGACGAATCGGAGCGCGGAATGGCGGTTCAGCCTCCGCACATTCGCGATCTTTGCAACCTGGGATATGCCACGGACTGTCCACATCTTCCGGCGACCCGTGACTGGGATGCAGTGCGTTTCTCGGTTGCCAGCTCGAGCACGGAGCAGATTACGCTCAGCTATGTTTGCGAACTGGGACACGCTCCGCTCGAATACGGAACTCTGAGTTATGACCTGCGCGGCGAAGCCTGGCGGCATGCTCCCAAAGATCCCAGGGTGAATAGATTGGCGACCAGCTATCTCCATGCCTATCGGGCGCGGCACCAACCGAGTGTCCCAGAGAGCGATCTAGCTAATTCATGACCGACGAAAATACAAAGCTCACGCCACGGCCAGTTCGCGAGTCAATTTCCGAAATGGCCGAAATCGTTTTGCCCAATGATGCCAATCCGCTGAACGCCCTGCTTGGCGGACGCCTGATGCACTGGATCGATCTGGCGGGCGCACTGGCCGCGCACAGGCATTCGCGACAGTGGGTGGTGACGGCTTCGATTGATCATCTCGATTTCCTGGTTCCAGTGCGGGTGGGTGATCTCTGCATTTTACGCTCGTCGGTGAACCGGGCTTTCCATACCTCGATGGAAATCGGGGTGAAAGTATGGGTGGAAAATTATCGCGCCGACCAGAAGCGGCATGTGAGCTCCGCGTACCTGACATTTGTCACGATCGATGCGGCTGGGAATCGCGTGCCGGTTCCTCCGGTGATTCCGGAGACCGAAGACGAACTGCGGCGATACGACGGCGCACTGCGGCGCCGCGAGATACGAAGAGCGGAAACCGAAATGCGAAAAGCGAACGGACGCTGAGTGTGATCCCGATCACATCGGCCAGTTGTCGCGCTTCGATAATGTCTTTACTTGCACTTCCTAGTTTTGCAGGTGATTAATACCGTGTTGTGCCGCAAGGACAACGACAGAGGCTTTTTCGATGGATAGCGCCCTACTGATTCACCGGCTGCACTTCGCGTTTACAGCGACCTTTCATTATCTTTTTCCCCAGCTCACGATGGGTCTGGCGCTGCTGATCGTAGTGCTCAAGACGATCGGGCTGCGGCGCAACGATCCCTTTTATCACCAGGCTGCGCGTTTCTGGGGCAAGATTTTTGGCATCAACTTCGTGCTCGGGGTGGTCACGGGAATCCCGATGGAATTCCAGTTCGGCACGAACTGGTCTGTCTTCTCGCGCTTTTCGGGCGGCGTAATCGGACAGACGCTGGGGATGGAAGGTATGTTCGCATTCTTCCTGGAATCGGCCTTCCTGGGATTATTTCTTTACGGAGAAAAGCGGCTGAGCCCGAGGGCGCATTGGCTGTCCGCGGTCGCGGTGTTCGTGGGTTCGTGGTTGTCGGGGTACTTCATTATTGCGACCGACGCCTTCATGCAATTTCCGGTTGGCTATTTCCGGGCCACGGATGGCAGCCTGCAGCTGGCGAGCTTCTGGGATTTCGTGCTGAATCGCTGGGCCCTCTGGCAATATGCGCACAACATGAGCGGAGCGGCCATCACGGGCGCTTTCATCATGACGGCAGTGGGCGCGTTCTATCTGCTCTCCGGCAAGTGGATCGAATACGGCCGCATCTTCGTGACGGTCGGTGTGATCGCGGGAGCGATGTTCAGCATCCTGCAAGTTTTTCCTACGGGCGACCGGCAGGGGCAGATGGTGACGGACTATCAGCCCGTGACTTTGGCCGCGATGGAGGGACTATTTCACGGACAAATCGCCGCGCCGCTCGTGCTGATGGGCCAACCGAACGTCCAGCAAGGCAAAATCGATAACCCCCTCGCAGTACCCGGCGTATTGAGCATGCTGACTTTCCGGCGCTGGAGCGCGCACGTGCGCGGCCTGGACGCGTTCCCCACAGAAGACTGGCCGGGGAATATCCCGCTGCTTTACTACAGCTATCACATCATGGTCGGTCTCGGTACGTTGTTCATCGTGGTGATGGTGGTGGCGTTGCTGCTGCTGTGGCGGGGCAAGCTGTTTAACGCGCGCTGGATGCTCTGGATTCTGATGCTATGCGCGCCGTTTCCGTACATTGCGAACACGGCTGGGTGGCTGACGGCGGAACTTGGCCGGCAACCGTGGCTGATTTATGGACTGATGCGGACCGAAGATGGTTATTCGAAATCAGTCTCGGCAGGCAACGGGATGTTTACACTGCTGGGATTCATGGGCATGTATACCGCGCTCGGAATTCTGTTCCTGTTCCTGGTCCGGCGGGAAATTGAAAACGGTCCGCTCGAACTTGAACCCGCTCTTGAGGCCCACTCCACGACGGAGGCGAGGTGATCATGGGAAGCCTATGGTTTTGGATTGTCGGCGTAATGGTCACCCTCTATGTGGTGCTCGATGGTTTCGATCTGGGGGCGGGCGTGATTTATCTGATCGCCGGCAAGACAAGCGAGGAGCGGCGGCGCATTCTGCGCACCATCGGTCCTGTCTGGGACGGCAATGAAGTGTGGTTGTTGGCCGCCGGAGCCACGCTCTACTTTGCTTTCCCTCAGCTGTACGCATCGAGTTTCAGCGGATTCTACCTTCCCCTGATGATGGTGTTGTGGTTGCTCATGCTGCGCGCCGTCGGGATCGAGTTCCGCGCTCATATCGAAAACTCCATCTGGCAGGAATTCTTCGACGTCCTCTTCTCGGGTTCGAGCATTCTGCTGTGCGTATTTTTTGGCGCGGCGCTTGGCAATGTGGTGCGCGGAGTTCCGCTTGATGCCACCGGCTATTTCTTCGAGCCGCTGTGGACCAACTTCAAACTGGGGCCGCATCCGGGGATCCTCGATTGGTACACGGTGCTGATCGGCGTCCTTGCTTTGGTGACCTTGGCCGCACACGGTTCGCATTATGTGGCGCTGAAAACCGATGGGGAACTCGGCCGCCGAGCGCAGGGATTCGCGCTGCTTGCCTGGCCGTTGCAGTTCTTTCTGACTTGCACTTCGCTGCTGGCGACATACTTTATCCGGCCTGACGTGATGGCGAACTATGGCAGGCACAAAATTGGTCTGCTCGTCCCAATCGTGGTTTTTTCGAGCCTGGCCGTCATGCTCTGGGCGACTCCCAAGAGCAAGGAGACGACAGCCTTCATGGCTTCGAGTCTGTATATCACCGGGATGCTGGTTGGCGCGGCGTTTGCGCTCTATCCGGTGGTGCTGCCGGCGCGCGATCATCAATATGATTTGACCATCGAAAATACCAGTGCTGGCATACACGGGCTGCAAGTGGGCCTGGTCTGGTGGACAATGGGCGCGGTGCTGGCGCTCGGCTACTTTACATATGTCTATCGAATGTTCCGGGGCAAGGTGCAGGCGGGAGAGGGACACTACTAGAGGTCAGAAGTTAAAAGTCAGAAGTCAGAATGCAGAAGTCAAAAGACAATGCAGAAGTCAAAAGACAATGCAGAAGTCAAAAGACAATGCAGAAGTCAAAAGTCAGATCGCAGAAGTAAAATCTTTCAGACTCGACATTGTGCTGGAGATCGCGAAGCATAAACGATGCTTTACTTCCGCAATCTGACTTTTTACGTCTGCAATCCCTAATCGCGTCGTCGTTCCTGATGCATTCCTCCCGTATAATCGACGGATGAGCGCTCACTCCCATTCTCCCGGCCAACAACAGCCTGCTCCACAGCCCTTACCCGGCGTCAACGCCATCATCGCCGTCGGTTCCGGCAAGGGTGGAGTTGGCAAGACCACGCTTGCCGTCAACCTTTCGCTCGCGCTCAGCAAGATGGGCTTCAAGGTGGGCCTGCTCGATGGGGACGTTTATGGTCCCAACGTTCCGCTGATGCTCGGCACCAACGAGCAGCCCAAGGTGATGGGTGAAAATCACATCTCTCCGATTCAGGCTCATGGGCTCAAAGTGATCTCGGTCGGCTTTCTCAATCCGGGAGACAAGCCGCTCATCTGGCGCGGGCCGATGCTGCATTCGATCATCCGCCAGTTCCTGGGTTCGGTAGAGTGGGGACAACTCGACTATCTGATCATCGACTTGCCGCCTGGAACGGGCGATGTAGCGCTCTCGCTGATTCAGACCGTTCCCCTCACGGGCGCGATTGTGGTTTCGACTCCTTCTGATGTAGCGCTACAGGATGCGCGCAAGGCGATCGAAATGTTCCGGCAAATGAAGGTCGATATCGTAGGCATTGCCGAGAACATGAGTTACTTCGTCTGCCCGCACTGCCAGCACGAGGTCGATATCTTCTCGCGCGGAGGTGTCGAGACGACGGCGACACAGTTCGATTTAGCCTTCCTCGGCAGCATCGAACTCGATCCTGAAATCCGCAGGGCCGGGGACAGCGGATTGCCTGCCGTGCTGAAGGGTGAAGACTCGCCACATGCGAAATCGCTGTTCGCGTTCGCGCGCAAGGTGGTGACGCGAGTCGAGGAGATCAAGTCGACCAGTTCCGAGAGCGTGATTCAGATTCAGTAAGAGCGTCCTCCCTCCAGCGCGATCCGCAACTGAATGGATAATTCCGTCCGCGCCATCTCGCAAACCAGAAGGCCGCCGCACGGTCCATTTACAAAGCATCCCCAATTGCACTACACTGTAGTGCATGAAAGCTGAAGTCTATAGCTGGCGCCTGTCGGGCGAATTGAAGTCGGAACTGGAGCGGGCAGCGCGCACACGAAAAGTTCCGGTCTCGGCGATCCTCGAAACGGCCGTCCGCGATCTCCTCCGACAGGATGCCGGCGATCCATCGGAAGAGAAAACGCAGCGCCGGTTGCATCAAAAAGCCTCCCGCTGCCTGGGCGTTCTGGCAAGCGGCAATCGCCGACGAGCGGAAAGTGCCCGCGATACTCTGCGGCAAAACCTGAGAAGGCACTATGAGCGCTAACGCGCTGATCGACACGGGTGCGATTCTGGCTCTGCTCGATCGTAGCGATCGCTGGCACGAGCCCTGCGCAGAAGCCTTCCAGCAACTTCGGTTGCCGTTGCTCACCTCGGAAGCAGTATTCACTGAAGTATTTCATCTGGTGGGCGCTAGTCGCCGCGAGATGGAGGCGGCATGGAAGTTCATCCGCTCGGGAGCTTTGTCATTGGGCCCGATCGAGGAACTGGAACTGCCTTCTCTCTATCAGTTGATGTCGCGCTATTGGGATCGTCCCATGGACTTTGCCGATGCGACGCTCGTGTATCTGGCGAAGCGGGAATCCCTTTTCCAGATTCTCACGGTCGATCATGCGGATTTTGCGACGTATCGCATCGAAGGCAAGCGGCAGTTCCGCGTGTTACCGACCAAGCGGCCATAATCCTGGAGCCCGTTCAGCGAGTGGCTGGAGTTGGCGCGAATCTCGATAGCCGGTACACCCTCTCTGCCGTTTCGTCGTTGAGCACCAGTCGCGCCACCATTTCGCCGAGCGCGGGACCATGCTTGAATCCGTGTCCCGAGCCACCGCCGACGATCCATGCGTTCTGGTTGACGGGATGGCGATCGATGATGAAGTCGTGGTCGGTCGTGTTTTCGTACTGGCAGACGCGGGTTTCGACCAGCGGCGCGTCTTTCATGCCGGGGAAACGATAGGCAATATAATCGCGCGCTGCGGCGAGGCGGTCATCGCTGACGATGCGCTCTCCCGAAGTCGGATCGAACTCCGGGCCGCGCGTGTCATCGGCCAGCTTGAAGCCGCGCCCCTGATTTCCGGGAATGCCGTAGATAAAGCGCTCGCCGTGATCGGCCCACACGGGGATATTTTCCTCGTTGTATCGCGGGTCATTGACTGGGGTGCCGAAAAAGAAGACGTCCTGCCTGGTGGAGACGAAGTGCGGCCCTACCGTACGCGAGAAGAGCCTGCCCAGCCATGGACCGCAGGCAAAGACGTAGCGGTCGGCGGCGAGTTCGGTTCCGTCGGACAGTGGGAGGCTTTTCGAGTTTTGGCCGAGCCAATTACGGTTTTCGTTCTCAAGGTCGCGCGCCGCGGTCGAAGCGTGCAGGTATTCGCCGCCTTCGGCGCTAAAGTGCTCGACCACTGCTTGCGCCGACGCGCGGGCCAACAGGTATCCGCTCTCAGGTTCGTAGAAGCCCCAGGAAATCTGGTCGAAGTTGATCTGCGGCCAGCGGTGGGCCATCTGGCTGGTGGGAAGTTCCTCGAACGTAACGCCTGCGTCTTTGAGCAAAGGCAGCGATGCGCGCTCGAACTCGCCGGAGCCTTGCGCCATCCACAAGACGCCGGTGGGAAAGAAAAACTTCTGCTTCCACTGCGACTCGTGTTGCTTCCACAACGTCATGGCGCGGGCAGCGAGCCTGGTATAGGGCTGATCGGGCCCATAAGCGGCGCGGATGATCCGGGTTTCGCCTCCGGAGGAAGAGCGGGAATTGCCCGGTCCCCAGGCATCGACCAGGGTGACGCGCGCTCCGGAATGGAGGAGGTAGAGAGCGATCCAGCCGCCGAAGGCGCCGGCACCGATTACTGCGATGTGAGGTTGAGCCGTCAGTTATGCACCCACTATCCAAATTTCAGGAGTTAATCACCTAGTTATACAGTAAAGACAGTAATTTCACGCGGCGGCAAGTGGCCTCATAATTGTCGTCGCGAGGAGCGATCCTGCTCGCGACTATGAAAGTTTGTCGGTCATCAAGAGTAATTCCAGTCCCCGGAAGGGATTGCAACCCGACGACGCGGCGTTAGTTGACTTGAAAATGAGTTCCCTGAGATCTGACATCCCTGCCGATGTGATTTCCCCCGAGGGAAGAAGCGAACCGGAGGAGGGGAAAGTGTCCCCGGTTTCCGAACCCGCTGCATCGCAGACGATTGGTACTTCCGATCGGAGCATCAATTATTTTGCGGCCGGCGGGGATATGGCCGATTTGATGCGGGCCTACGATTGGAACTCGCATCCTCTCGGACCGGTGTCGCTGTGGCCGCAAAGTTTGCGCACAACGGTGGGTATCTGCCTGGAGTCGCGTTTCCCTATTTTGATCTGGTGGGGGAGCGAAATGTTCATGCTCTACAACGATGCCTACCGGACAATCCTGGGAAACATAAAACATCCAGCAGCGATGGGGCAGGCAGGAGCGAAGTGTTGGCCGGAAATATGGACCGTGATCGGGCCGATGCTGGAAGGAGTTCTGCAAAAGGGCGAGGCGACCTGGTCGGAGGACCAACTTCTGCTGCTGGATCGGAATGGTTACCTGGAAGAGTGTTACTTCACCTTTTCCTACAGTCCGATTCGGGATGAGTCGGGAGAAGTCGGCGGGATATTCACGGCCGTCACGGAAACGACGGAAAAAATCCTGGGGGAACGGCGACTCAGGGCGCTGCAAGAATTGGGTGCGCGGCAAGCCGAGTCCACGGGGGCAGTGGAGGCGTGTCAACGGGCGACGAAGGTTCTGTCCAATTACTCGCTGGATATCCCGTTCGCGCTGATTTACCTGATCGATGAAGAAGGATCGAGTGCGAGGCTGGCAGCGTCGTTGCATATCGATGCCGAGTCGAAGGCCGCTCCGGATCGCATTTCACTGCGCGACAATGAGCAGACGCCGTGGCCGGTGCGGGAGGTGTTGAGCAGTGGGGAACCGCAGCCGATCAGGAATTTGCGGCCACCGTTGGGCAAGCTACCCGGTGGGCCCTGGCCGGAGAGAGCGAAAAGCGCGGTGATTCTACCCATTGCGGCGGCGGGTGAGAAGCAGGCGACCGGCGTTCTGATCGCAGGAGTGAGTCCCCGGCGAGCTTACGATGAAAAATATCAGGCGTTCTTCGCGTTGTTGGCGCGCAATCTTGCGGCCGCCATCGCGGACGCGCGGGCGTATGCCGACCAGCAAAAACGCATGGAGGCGCTGGCGGAACTGGATCGAGCAAAGACGGCATTTTTCAGCAATGTCAGCCACGAGTTCCGGACTCCGCTGACGCTGATACTTGGGCCTCTGGAAGATACGTTAAGTTCCGCGGACGGGAGGTTGGACGCAACGGACCGCGAGCGGTTGACGGTCGTGCACCGCAATTCCTTGCGATTGCTAAAGCTTGTCAACTCACTGCTGGATTTCTCGCGCATCGAAGCGGGGCGGGTGCAAGCGGTTTACCAGCCCACGGATCTGGGCAGCTTTACGGCGGAGCTGGCGAGTTCGTTCCGGTCGGCGATGGAGCGGGCAGGATTGGAATTCAAGGTGGAGTGCCCTCCGGGGGACGAACCGATCTACATCGATCGCGACATGTGGGAGAAGATCGTGCTCAACCTGCTCTCGAATGCATTCAAATTCACATTCGAGGGTAGCGTGACCGTCCGCGTGGAATCGATCGATGGTTTTGTGCGGCTACAGATCGCGGATACAGGGATCGGGATTTCGGAGGAGGAGGCAGGGCGTTTGTTCGAACGCTTCCATCGTGTGCAGGGAGCACGTGGGCGAACACATGAAGGGACCGGGATTGGACTGGCACTGGTGCAGGAATTGGTGAAGTTCCATCGCGGAACCATCGAAGTCAGCAGCAAGGAAGGAAAAGGAACAACGTTTTCGGTGAGCATTCCTAAAGGGAAGAGTCATCTTCCGGCGGATCGAGTGGAAGCTGCGCGGACGCTGGCGTCGAGCGCGATCCGCGCGGACAGCTATGTGGAGGAAGCCTTACGATGGCTGCCGGAATCGGAACGCGAAGTTCCTCCGAGCGTGAGGATCACCGGTTCGCGCGATCTGGCGAGTCCGGGTAGAGAGCCTTCTGGACTGGAAGCAGCGGGGGGATTGATTGTGCTGGCGGATGACAATGCCGACATGCGCGACTATCTCCGCCGTTTGTTAGGCGAACGGTATCGGGTGCATGCGGTCGCGAACGGAGACGAGGCGGTCAAGGCGGCGCGTACGTTGAAGGCGGATCTGGTTTTGACCGACGTGATCATGCCCGGGCTGGATGGTTTTGAAGTCTTGCGAACTTTGAAACTGGATCGGGAGACGCAGGCGATACCGGTAATCCTGCTCTCGGCGCGGGCGGGAGAGGAATCGCGGGTGGAAGGGTTGCAGGCGGGCGCGGACGACTATCTGGTGAAGCCCTTTACGGCACGGGAGTTGCTGGCGCGGGTGGGCGCACACTTGCGGCTGGCGCGGGTGCGGGCCGAGGCCGCGGAGAAAGAACGACTGCTGCGAGCCGAGGCCGATCTGGAGCGCAGACGGTTTCGCGAGTCATTTATTCTGGCGCCAGCGGGCATGGCGCTGCTGAGCGGCCCGGATCACCGGTTCACATTCGTGAATTCGGCATTTTTGGAGTTGGTCGGGTTCGATCGTGTTGAGCAGGTGGTGGGCAAGTCCGTAAAAGAAGCCTTCCCGGAAGTTGAGCAGCAAGGGTTCGTGCAACTGTTGAATCAGGTGTACGAAACGGGCGAGCCTTTCCTTGCAAGCGACCGGGAACTTCGACTCCAGCGCAATGGCGAGGAGAAGACCAAGTACGTGACCTTCAGCTACCAGGCGGTAAGAGACGTTAAGGGGAAGATCGAGGGCATTATGGCGCATACCGTGGATGTCACGGAGCAGGTAAAAGCGCGAACTCAACTGGAGGAAAGAGTCAAGGAGCGGACGGCGGAATTGCAGGAAGCGGAAGAAAAACTGCGGATTCTCAACAGCAGGCTTCTGCGGGCACAAGATGAAGAAAGACGTCGACTGGCGCGGGATCTGCATGACAGCGCTGGACAGATTCTGGTGGCCCTCAAGATGAGCATGGCTGGTCTGGAGCAGCAACTGAAGAGCAGAGATCCGGGATTAAACAAGATCGCTACGGGCAGCATTGAGCTCATCGATGAATTGTCCATGGAGCTTCGCACGATGTCGCACCTGCTGCATCCTCCGTTACTGGACGAAGCGGGCTTGAGGTCAGCGCTGCAGTGGTACGTAGGAGGGTTCACGGAAAGGAGCGGAATTCGGGTTGAGTTGGATATCGACGCGAAATTACCCAGGCTGTCACAAGAAACAGAAACGGCCGTCTTCAGGGTGATTCAGGAGTGTCTCACCAATATTCACCGCCATTCGGGAAGCGCGAGCGCCGACATCCGGATCGAGTACAGCGTGCCAACCATGAGGGTTGAGATCCGGGATGCTGGTCGAGGGGTAGCGCAGTTTGATGCGCGGAAGAAATTGCCAACGCGAGTAGGAGTCGGCGTGCAGGGTATGCAGGAACGGGTTCGACAACTGCACGGAACATTTGAGATTCAATCGGGAGCGCGGGGAACGACCGTGATGGTGACACTCCCCAGCCAAAGAGCGGATTGCGTTCCTGCACCTTGAAGAGGACGATTTCGTCGCCAGTGCTTTTGTCTTTGCTCTGCCGAGCGGTTCGCAGGTGATCCTTGTGATCAGAAACTTGGGTCGACCCATCGACCTATCCGATTGACACCATTGTTCCCGCTCCCTAGAATTCCAACTAGGGGCGGTGGAATCATAATCTAAGCCACTGCATCTAAAGTATTTATAGGGGGTGCTCCCACCCCGACTTTCGGATTTGAGACCGAGCATGCCACCAGGGCCACCGGGCGGGCGGGAACGCGAAATCCTGACCGCGATCGTCGAGACTTTTATTGCCAGCGGAGAACCCGTGGGTTCGCGCACGATTGCGCGCGCCAGTCGGGAGGGATTGAGTCCGGCGACGGTTCGCAATGTAATGGCCGACCTGGCCGATGCCGGCTATCTTGAGCAACCGCACACTTCGGCGGGGCGGGTTCCGACGGCGGAGGCATATCGCTATTATGTGGAGCAGCTGAGCGGCGAGGCGCATCTGTCGCATGAAAATCAGAGCATCATTCAGGACACGCTGACGGGCGTCACCGATGTGCAGGAGTTCATGGAGCGCACGTCGCATGTGCTCTCGCTGATTTCGCATGGCGTGGGGGTGACGGTGGCGAGTACGGGCCCGCGGAACGCTCTGGAGCACGTTTACTTCTCCCGGCTCGGCGACCAGAAGGTGCTGGCCGTGGTGGTTACGCGTTCGGGCGTGGTGCGGGATCGCGTGCTGCGGATGGATATTCCGCAGGCGGATCTCGATCTGGCGGCGCGTTATCTGAACGA
>Ga0187887_10003560_pt1 | contig 12005 bp, 14 predicted proteins | sample June2016WEW_7_10_FD_132977 | JGI IMG/M metagenome (GOLD analysis project Ga0187887, IMG submission 132977) | Peatland microbial communities from SPRUCE experiment site at the Marcell Experimental Forest, Minnesota, USA - June2016WEW_7_10 | ecosystem: Environmental > Terrestrial > Soil >...
AGGTCAAGGCCTGTCATAGCGCCGGACCCCGAGACATCAAGGGAGCTTGTCGGTCTTCTAATGAAAGTCTCCAAGATGTTTGAGGAGAACAGGATAACGGAGCTGGACCTCAATCCTGTAATAATACACGACGGTACATACGACGCAGTTGATCTGCGAATAATAAAATGATGTCATGAAAAAGAATTCAGCGAAGTATGCGGATCTGAGCCACATAATGGATCCGCAGTCCATAGCGATTGTGGGTGCATCAGACAATCCTGAAAAAATAGGCCATGTGATAATGCAGAACCATATAGACCTAGGTTATCCAGGTAAGATATATCCTGTAAACATAAATGAAACAGGGACAATAATGGGCAGGAAAGCATACAAGAGCATGCTGGAAATAAAGGAGAGCATCGACCTTGCGATAATAGCCGTCCCTGCACAGGCAGTTCCAAGCGTGCTGGCAGACTGCGGAAAAGCGCATGTAAAAGGTGCAGTGGTAGTAAGCGGGGGATTTGCGGAAATCGGCGAGACAAAGCTGCAAGAAGAATTAGTGAATATATCGAAAAAGTATTCAATCCCTGTAATAGGCCCGAATTGCCTTGGCGTTATGGACCCAAGATCAAAGGTCAATACACTGTTCCTCCCATCTTTCAAGATCGATAAGCCAAAGATTGGGGGCGTGAGCTTCGCCGCCCAAAGCGGCGCTGTCGCAAGCTCGGTGTTCGACATGATAAGCAGTCAGGGTTTCGGTCTGGCAAGGTTCTTCTCCTACGGCAACGCGGCAGTCGTAGACGAATCAGATATACTCAATTATCTAATGAATGACAAGGATACAAAGGTTATTGTCCTTTACATAGAGGGCGCGAAACGCGGAGCAGATTTCATAGAGGTAGCAAGAAAAGTGACAAAGGTAAAGCCGGTGGTTGTGATCAAAGGTGGAATAACGGATGCGGGTGCGGCTGCAGCTCATTCCCACACGGCGGCCCTTGCAGGCAGTCACGAGGCATATGATGCAATATTCAGGCAATTCGGCTTCACCATAGCACACGACATTAGCGAGCTACTGGACTTTGCCAAGGTATTGGACAAGGATTCCCAGGTAACAGGTAACAGGATAGCGATAATAACGAATGGGGGAGGAACCGGGGTGCTTGCAACCGATGCACTATACGGGAACGGCCTTGTCTCTGCAAAGCTATCAAAGGAATCAGAGAGACAGCTGAAAAAAACCATGCCGCCGATAGTAAACGTCAGGCTGCCATTGGACATGGCAGGCGACGCGGATGAAAAGAGGTTCTCAGATGCGCTCAGAACAGTTGAAGTGGACCCGAATGTGGATGCGATAATGGCTATTGCGCTGTTCCAAACGCCAGGTGCCGATTCAAAAGTTGCAAACATGCTGGTAAACTATGCGGCAGACGGGAAAAAGCCGCTCGTTGTCGTGAGCATGGGTGGCAGTTACACAATGAAGCAGACTGCAATAATGGGAGCAGGAGGAGTACCTGTTTATGATTCACCAGGAGTAGCGGCAAAGGCACTGGCTGCAATGATAAACTACTCCAGATACAAGAAGGGCGTTTTGAATGTCTAAGACTGACAATAAGATAAAAGACATAATAAAAAGGGATAAGAAAGTATTCCTAACTACGACAAGGGGCCCAAACGAATTCGTGCCAGACTACGGCGATGGAGATTATGTCTACGATATATCGGGAAAGAAGTTCATAGACTTTTCATCCTTCATATCTGTTTATAATCTTGGCGTGAATGGAAACACGCAGATAAGGAACGCGGTGAAGAGCCAGGCAGATAGGCTGATGCACGCCGCATTTACCGATTACTATGCGGAGCTGCCGGTCACTTTTGGGGAATCCTTCATAAAAATGTTTCCGAAGGGCTTCGGGAAAATGTTTCTGTCTAATTCCGGGACAGAGGCAAACGAGGCTGCGGTCAAATTCGCGAAAATATTCACAAAAAGGCAGTATGTCCTGGCCTTCTACAACAGTTTCCACGGCAGGACGATGGGTTCGCTCGGGATGACAGCATCAAAGATCGTGCAGAGGGAACACTTCGGTCCATTCAGCGGGGTAGTGCACGCGCCTTACCCCTACCCTTACAGGTGCCCGTTTGACCACACCGGCAAGGAATGCGGAGAGGAATACATAGACTTCATAAAAGATTACATTTTCAAGAAAGATGTCTCGCCGGATGAGATAGCGGCGATAGTCCTCGAGCCGATTCAAGGAGAGGGAGGTTACATAGTGCCGCCAAAAAGCTTCATCAAGAAGATAAGGAAGATCGCATCAGAGAACGGAATCGTGTTTGTAGCTGATGAAGTGCAGTCAGGGTATTTCAGGACCGGAAAGTTCCTCGCGTTGGAAAATTTCGGTGTTGAGGCCGACATATACACAATGGCGAAGGCCCTTGGTGGCGGTCTGCCGATAGGTGCCACAATTGCAAGAAGCAGTTTGGGAGACATACCTGCAGGTTCGCACTCAAACACCTTTGGAGGCAACCTTGTATCAATTGCCGCAGCAAAAGCATCCCTGGATTATGTAATTAAGAACAGAAAATCATTGGAAGACGGAGTCAAGAAGAAAAGCAGCATTGCATTCAAGCGGCTGCACGAGATACAAGATGACTACGAACTCATCGGGGACGTAAGGGGAATAGGCCTGATGATAGGCATCGAATTGGTAAAGAGCAGAAAGACAAAGGAGCCCGCAATAAAAGAAATGGAGGCAATACTAAAGTCGGCATTTAAAATGGGGCTTGTCATGCTCCCATGCGGCGAATCGTCGCTGAGGATAATACCGCCGATAACGATAAAAGAGAGCTCGCTTGAGAGCGGTTTGGATATTCTTGAGAAAGCAATAAAGGAAAGCAAATGACTACGCTTCTCCTTCTGGATTAGCTCCTTTTAATACCGGATGACTTAACTCCGTGTTAAACGAATAGGGCATCTCTCCCATCCTGAGAAGAACAAACGCCCATCCTGTTCTATTGTCCCTTAAATTATCCTCTGATATGCCCCTTTTATAACTGAATTCAAATTCATTCGCGTGCAGTTCCAATTCCTTTCTTAGCAATGCAGGCACTCCGGGTTTTTCTGTAGGGTGTTTTCCCTCTGGAGTACTAACCCAATATTTAGCTTCAATTCCCGTAGTTATATTTTCGTAAAGAATTCCCTGGCCTTTAAAATTAATCCTGCTACTGGTGTCATTCTCATCATATTTTACCACGCATTTTGATCCATATACAGTGCTATATGCATTATCGAGCAACGCCCCCAATCTGTTTCCTACATTGTTCACTTTGAGAATCAATTCTTCTCCGCCAGGGGGTAATGAGCGCTCTGTTTTTAGTACCATCTTATCACAGCATAATTATTGCTTTAAGATATATAAACCATTGCAGTCTACTTTTTGCCCTTGAATGACAGGATCTCACTGCCCGCCCCTTCAACCTGCATTCTTGCGACGTCCTGCTTTCTCCTGAATCCATTCAAGACGGCCTCAGCAAACCTTATACTTCTTGTGCTGTCGTAGATTGTGCGCATGAATTTGAAGTACCTTTCCGCATCGTCCAGTTTGTTTTCCCTGAGTGATTCAAGTATCTCTCTCTTGAGCTCGCCTGCCACGTCCATCAGGCCCATCAAGTATGACTCCTGCTCCACGCCTACCTTTTTGCAGGACGGAATCGCGTGATTGAGCTTTATCTCTGAAAATATTTTTGCTTCTGCATACTCCTGGTACGCCTGCTTGGCATGGTACCCAAATGTGCCGTCAAATTTCTTCAGTTTGTCAGTCAGTTTACCTGCAGCGGCAATTGTCTTTTCAGCCTTCTTCAGTTCATTATTGTGCAGTAGAGTTATTGCCTGCGCCGATTCCCTTACTATATCCCTTATTAATGTCATGGCGTTGTCGAAGTCCTTTTGTTTCTTTGAAAGGTGCTTTGCAATTGATGTTACGTCGGAATTTAAGCTATTCATATGACCACTATAAGTTTCTACCTTGCCAGAATATATATTGTTGGGCTTGTCCCGAATATGCGCCGAATCTATCTTCTGCAAACTTGTGGAGGTAACCTATTTTTTTGTCCTTGCCCTTGAAATAAACTTTTTCCAAGGTCCTCTTCACCCAAACATCTATCGGGAAAGCCTCCATTTTCCCGTAGCCCATTAGTGCTATGCAATCGGCAACCTTGTCTCCTACGCCGCTTATCGTCATTAAGTTTTCTTTCAACCCGTCATAATCATTTTTGCGCAATTTGTAAAGATCAATGTTATTTGTGCAGCACTCCGCTGCTTTTGCTATGTATTTTGCCCTGAAGCCAGCTCCGCATCTCCTAAAATCAGCCTCGCTAAACTCTGTAAGCCGTTCACTTGTAGGAAAACTCTTACCTACAACCTTTCCATTACTATCTACCACATCGCTGCCGAATTCCTTTACGAACCTCTTTATTATCAGTCGTATTCGCTTAACGTTGTTGTATTGCGATACTATGAAGCACAGGGTTGTCTCCCACGGGTCATTTAGCGTGATGCGCATTCCGCGGTAGTTCTTTATCGCGGATCTCATAAAATCGTCAGTTGCTATATTCTCGTATATGTCTGCCATGTCGTCCTTGAGTCTGAACCTTTCGACAAAATCCTTCCTTGCGGCAGAAAGCCCCCTGGAATCGAATCTGACTGCGCAATTTTTGCTTGTCCCTGTAAAATTCGCATTTACTTGGCCGTTGCCGCCTACATAGCTTAGCAAGCCCTTACCAAGGTCGTAATCTGCATAGAATGTGAGCGGCTGGGCACTCTCAACGGTGTGCCTTATGTCCAGTTCCCTTACCTGCAACCCATATTTGGAGAATGTGTAATAGTCCATTCAACTACCGAATCGCGGAATCATTGAACAAATGTTGCGTGCGCGTTTAAGAATCCAGCAAGCTCGGATATCTTTTTCCTCTCCTGCTCCTTGCTGTCCCTTTCCCTGACCGTCACTGTGTTGTAATTGGGCGAATTGCTGTCCACGCTTTCAAAGTCCACAGTTATGCAGTATGGCGTGCCTATCTCATCCATCCTTGCATATCTTCTTCCTATAGATCCAGAATCGTCAACGAAAATCTTGAAGTTCTTCTTAAGCTGCGCATGTAGCTCATCAGTCATACTATTTATTTTCTCATCCTTCTGCAACGGCATGAGAGCCACTGCAAACGGCGCAAGATACGGCTTTAGCTTCAGTATCTTCCTTTCCCCTTCGCTTTTGTAGAACACGTCTATGAGCATCCATACGTTCCTGTCAACACCGAAGCTAAGCTCCAGGACATTCGGCAGAACCTTTTTGCCATCTATGGTAACCGACATATCCTGGTTTGAGCCTTTCGAATGGGAAGTCAGGTCGTAGTCTCCCCTGTAATGCAGTCCCCCGACCTCCTTGAATCCTCCCCAGCTCTCAACATCGATCTCGATGTCCATGTGCACCTTGTTGTAGAACGCCTTTTCGTCCCCTCCCTTTTCAAGGAACCTCAACTTCTCGCTTGGCACTCCTATTACTTCGGTGTAGAATTTACTTATCAGCGCCATGTGGTAAGCGTAGAATTCAGGGATCTCATAATCGCGCACCAATTCCTCTGCAGTTATCGTCACCGTGTCCTTTGTCTTGTATGGCACAACTGTCAATTTTGCCTGCTTAAAATCTGCAAAGTCCGTATCAAATTTCTCAGGATCAAAGAATATCTGCAGCTCCGCCTGCGTGAGCTCGCGCATCCTGTAAAGCCCTTGCCTTGGAGATATCTCATTCCTGTAAGCCTTGCCTATGACCGCAAGGCCCATAGGCAGCCTCTTTCGCATAACGTTGAACTCCCTGTAGAAGTTCAGATATGCAGACTGTGCTGTCTCTGGCCTAAGGTAGCCCTTGTCGGACTTCTCAGGCCCCAGATAAACGTCAACCATCATGTTGAATGCCTTTGAGTTCATTAACTTGCCATGGTCCTTCGGGCACACCACGTTGTTTTTTGCTATCAGTTCGTCCATCTCTGCAGCGCTTGCACCCTCTGACACCTTTATCTTCAGTTCCCCGAGGAGTATGTCCGCCCTATAATATGTCTTGCATTTTGAGCAACCGACAAGTATATCGTTGAACCTTGCGGCGTGTCCCGATGCGATCAGCGGCTTCTCTGGCAGCATGGTCGATCCCTCTATCAGGTAGTAGTCCTTGCTGTTGTCGACAAAGTAGTTGAGCCAGGCATCCTCGAACTTCCACTTGAGAAGTGCTCCAAGATGCCCGTAATCGTAAAGGCCGGCAGCCCCACCGTATATCTCTGCAGTGGGCCAGAAGAAGCCCTTGCTCTTCGCGAACGCTGTCAGATCATCCATGTTCATAATAAGCACCAGACCAGTAAAGCATTAATACCTCTTTTTACTAATTATCTGTTATAGGTATAACTCTATTTATCCTATAACTATTAAAGGTGTTATCCTGGCAAAGGCTCCATTTGAAGATTTAAGAGAACGAATGATAAAGAAGGCGAAGGAGGGCATAAAGAGCGCATACACGAACGAGGAGTACGCGCTAATACAGGCCATAAACGCCTACCTTGAGACAAACAAGTCATACAACCTTGCGTTCGAAAGGCTGAGCGAGTGGTACGGCATATACTTCCCGGAGGTGAAGGTGGCTAGCGCCAAGATGCTGGCCGAGCTGGCTATGGTGCTGAACAGCAAGGACGAGATCAACGAGGAAAAGATAAACTCGATAATAAATGACGAGCAGAAGAGCGCGTCCATATACACCAAGGCGAGCTCAACGATAGGCAGGGAGATGAATCCTGGCGAGAAGGAAGCGGTGCTAGGGTTCGCAAAGATGAGCCTGGAGATGTACAACACGCTCACAGGGCTTGAGTCCTACATAAAGGCAACATCAACGGCAATAATGCCAAATACCACTTATCTGACTGACGAGAAGATCGCGGCCGAGCTGCTCAGCAAGGCAGGCTCGCTCGAAAGGCTGGCATCGATGCCTGCAAGCACGGTGCAACTGCTGGGCGCAGAGAAATCGCTGTTCAAGCACATAAAGTTTGGGAGCAAACCTCCGAAATAAGGCGTGCTGTTCAAGCTCACCGAGATAGGCAGCGGGCACAGTGACAAGAGGGGAAGGATAGCAAGGGCGTATGCGACCAAGATAAGCATAGGGCTCAAGGCGGACTTCTACACCAAGAACTTCATCGCAGAGCAATTGAAGAAGGACCTGGAAAAGACAATAGAAAAGATAAAGGCATCGCCGGACAGGCCAAAGCAGGAGTTCAAGAGACAGGACTTCAAGCGGCCGGACAACAGGAGGTTCGGTGGCCAAGGGCGCGACAGCAGGGGGTTTGCAAGAAGGGGAAGAGACAACAGGCAGGGTAGGGGAAATGGCGGCAGAAGGCCCTAAGCTGTTTGTCGCGGCAAAGGCGTTCGTCTCATACAACGGCAAGGTACTTATCCTCCAGGAATCATCCAACTACAAGGAAGGGATAAACGCAGGCAAGTTCGACGTGCCGGGAGGCAGGATGTCGCCCGGCGAAACGATATTCGACTGCCTGAAGAGGGAGGCGATGGAGGAGACAGGAATATCCATCACGACTGGCAGGCCATTTTTTATCACTGACTCAAAGCAGACTGTCAACGGTGAGCAATGGCAGGTCATACGCATATACTTTTCGGCAAGCGCCGGCACAGACGCCGTGACCCTCAGCGAGGACCATAAGGTCAGCCTCTGGATAGACCCAAAAGACTACAGAAAGCACGGAATAATAGAAAATGTGCATCCTGTATTCGATGCTTACCTTGAATTGAACGATAGATGAAAATACAGGCAGGACTGCCTATGAAAAAGTAGTTTGCATTAAATCTATTTTAGACGACTTTAGGCTAAAACACTAATCTTTCCAGAAAAATGGAAGAAAGTTATAAATAACCTTAAACGAAAACAATTTCAGTGATAAATATGGTAACAATGCCACATGCAGAAGCTGACACGGATTTTAAATTTAGGAAAGGGAATATAGCAGTAAGGCAGACGTGGCCTGAAGAATACCCTTATGCTACATACTCAGTTAGGCTCCCGGTAACCAAAGTTCAGGAAACTGTTGATGTTATAGACGGGTATATGCGAAGAAGAGACATTTCCACATGTGCATTGGATAATATTTTCATAAAAATTTTCATAGAGCCAGCAATAGCAGGAACATCAGCCGTTTTGTTTCGTGTAGAGAATAAAGCTCAAAACGATAATAATGCAAACTTTGGAATTGGCCTTAGAGAAATAGTAAAGGAGATCGGTGATGAAATAAATAATCATTATCTGCCTAGCGAAACACTCAGAAAATAGAGCTAAAAATATACAATCATAGAACAGGTTAGTGATTAAATGGAAGGAACAAGGCCGGCACTTTCAGTTAAGGAGATACATTTGGCTCATTACGCAAGGGTTGAATTGGAATACCATAATGGGAATGGCGCAGGTAATGAGACAAAAGAAGTAACTGTAATGCTAAAAAACAGAGATCCGAAAGAGATAATAGACAAACCAAACGAAGAATCGCCGCACTTGGCCCTAAGAGGCAGGTTTTTCGAAATAAAATCATTCACGATATTTGACAAAGAACGGGTTGTGCTGTCAAATAACAAAGCATATGTCGGCGAAGACAAAAACGAAATCTCATATGTAGTCAAAAAAGGCATACCTGAAAAAGTGACTCCTCACAAATTGGGACTCAGGCCGCATGGCGTCGCAGTATGAATGCACCAGTCTAATACATCTGCTTTAGCTTCGCTATCCTGTCCTCTATCGGAGGATGCGTCGAAAAGAGGTTCATCAAGCTCTTTGCCTTGAACGGATTAGCGAAATAAAGAGATGAAGTTATCTCATTGGCATGCTGTGTCGGCGGAGCGATGCTTGCCGGCTTCTTCTCATATGCCTGTATCTTTTCAAGCGCGCTTGCAAGATAGCTTGGCGCCCTTATTATTCTTGCTCCGTTTGCATCCGCCATGTATTCCCTCCTTCTTGATATTGCAAGCCTTAACAGAAGGGCAAACAGCGGCGCCAAAAGCCCAATAACAAGGCCTATTATCAACAATATGCCCTCGTTTCTTCTTCCCCCTCCTGCAATTCCTCCAAAGAAGAATATGTTCCTGACTACCGCCCCTAAGAGCCCTATCGCACCTGCAAATACAACCGCAAATAGCATGAACTGTATGTCATTGTCTGCTATGTGCGACATCTCGTGCGCAAGCACTCCCTCAAGCTCGTTCTTGCTCATCATTGAAAGAAGGCCTGTTGTCACAGCAACTGCAGCATGATCTTTGTTTTTGCCTGTTGCAAACGCATTTGGGCTTGGATCATTGACTATGTAAACATCCGGCATCTTCAATTGCGTTGCGAGCGCAATCGTCTCTACAGTATTATAGAGCTGTGCATACTGCTTCTTGTCTGCGATCTGCGCCCTTGACATTTTGAGTACTAGTTTGCTTCCGTAGAAATAGGAAAACAGCGCGTATGCTATTATTACTATAATGCCGATCGCGAATCCGATTATCCCTCCGAAGAAAACCGCAAGCAGGTATACTATACCTGCAAATATCGCGCCGAAAACCAGCATCAGAAGTATAGATTTCAGCCTATTTTGGTTTATCTCGTCAAAGTAGCTTGTCATCTGATCCCTTTAAGGCTCTAGCTAGTAGAGCTCCCAGAGCTACTACTAGCCTTCTTTGGTTTCTTTCCAGAACTCTTCTTGGCGCTGCCTGTTGAAACATTTGGCGCGTCAGAGCCTGCTGAGGGCCCGTTCACGTCGTCGAAGTTAACCTTCACAGGTTCCTGCGCCTCATCAGGTGCCTTGAAGAAGTCCGCCTTCTGGAAGTTGAACTTGCTTGCAAATATGTTTCCTGGGAATGTCTGCAGTGCATTGTTGTAGTCAAGCACATAATCGTTGTAGGAAGTCCTAACGAAGGATATCTTGTCCTCAGTGTCAGTCAATTCGTCCTGCAACTGCTTGAAGTTCTGTGACGCCTTGAGGTCGGGATAGTTCTCTGCCACTGCAAATATCGTCTTTAATGCAGCTGATATCTGGTTGTTCGCCTGCGCCTTGTCCTGCATTGTTCCTGTAACTATCGAGCTTCGAAGCTGCGTCACCTTCGTGAGCACCGCCTTCTCGTACTTCATGTAGCCCTTTACGGTCTCGACCAAGTTCGGTATGAGGTCGTATCTCCTCTTCAATTGCACGTCTATCTGTGCAGAAGCATCCTGCACCCTGTTCCTCTTGCTTACAAAGCCGTTGAATATGCCGATGATCGCAAGTGCCACTATTATAAGCACGACCACGACTATAAGCCCGAGCAAAGTAAGCCCGCTAATTAGTAAAAACATCTCACTACCCACCATATAGTAGCTCACTATATGTAATGAGTTTACGCAGTTAAAACATTTAAACCTATCATACCATTACGGTTTTGTCGAGGGAAAATCAGCGACATTACCATAACAACAAAACATGTGCCCATTTTTATGAAAAAAGCAAAGGTATATATTCCTTGAATGTAGGATAGTATTACATTTTATCACTTGGTGGTAGGCTGAGCCGCGGTTTTCTATCACTGCGGCATACTACCATCTAATGCTTTTATAAAACAACTACCAATGACTAGTTATGAGAAGCGCTGATGCAAGCACGATGCTGAGAATCGGCGTTATATTGCTTGCAATATACCTAGTTCTAATCAAGATAAACCCGATTATACCGATAGCGCTGCTTGCGCTTGCTTTCATACTTGACGGGGTCGATGGATTTCTGGCCCTGAGCGAGATAAGCAGGGGAAAAATAAGCCTTTCAACGTACCTGAACTACTCACTTGGCGACAAAACAAACACAAAAAGAATAAAGGCGTTCAAGGAATCAATAGCAAAGACCGCAAAGCACGGGCCTAGGTTCGATGTTGCGGCCGACAGGATAATGGAATACTCGCTCTGGGCAGTGTTTACAGTTGTCGGCATAGTGCCGCTATTTGTCCTGATAATAATCATAATAAGGCACTCGATAGCGGATGCGATGCTCGGTGCCAAAGGTACATCATCAAAGATGAAGACAGGATTTGCAAGGGCGCTATACGCATCTAATGTATCAAGGGGCGCAATAAACGTCCTGAAATTTGTAACATTTGCATATCTAATGCTCGTATACATTTCAGCATACCCGATACTGCCTGCATACGTGCTTATAGGTCTGTTGACAACATTCATAGTTGTCAGGGGCGCAGCCGAAGTTTACGAGTCGCTGAAGGATTAATCAAATAAATGTTGGTCGTGCCTTTCATGGAGAAATCATTTCACATAATTCACAGGTGGTATGGAAATTCGGAATGCGACTGGATCCCGTGGCTGAAAAGGGAGCTAAACAAGAAGGGCGTAGGCGCGGTTTCATACAATATGCCAGACACCAAGAGGCCGAAGATGGATGAGTGGGTGCAATTCATATCAAAAGTCGTGGATAATCCCGGCAAGCAGACTTATTTCATAGGACACAGCATAGGATGCCAGGCGGTAATCAGGTACATATCGGGCCTGCAAAACGATGTAGTTGTCGGTGGTGCGGTGCTTGTCGCTCCATGGGTCAAGGTTGTGAACCTTGAAAGCGAAGAGGAGCCGATTGCAAGGTCATGGATAACAACGCCTATAGACTGGGAGGCAGCGAAGAGGCACTGCAAGCGATTCACAATAATATACTCAAACAATGACCAATGGGTACTTGAGGAGGAGGCAAATTCCATCGGCAAGAGGCTGAATGCAAAGATGGTGCTTGATAAGGAAAAGGGGCATTTCACAGAAGAGGAGGGCGTGACCGAGCTACCATCGCTCTTGGACGAATCCCTGGCCATGTGCAAAGATTGATATACTTAGTCGTAGTAGTGAAAAGCATATATATCAAGAAATCAACAGGATTTAGTGAGATAGGATGCCAGAATTGTTACGGGAACAAAGCAATGCTGCAAA
>Ga0187887_10003568_pt1 | contig 11987 bp, 7 predicted proteins | sample June2016WEW_7_10_FD_132977 | JGI IMG/M metagenome (GOLD analysis project Ga0187887, IMG submission 132977) | Peatland microbial communities from SPRUCE experiment site at the Marcell Experimental Forest, Minnesota, USA - June2016WEW_7_10 | ecosystem: Environmental > Terrestrial > Soil > Wetlands...
GAAGATCAAGAAGCGCTATGATCCGAGCAATTTATTCCGGGTAAATCAGAACATAAAGCCGAAGTGAAATAGGAACCTGAGATCAAAACCCTGATAGCCGGCTCCCTACTGTTTCCATTTATTTTCAATCCGCGGCGGATGCTGCAAGGTTTGCATCACCACGCAATATTGTTCGGTTTTGTCCTGCAACGCCTTTAACTGCTCTGCCGTTGCCTGCGGTGCACGAATGTCGAAAGTGACGCGGATGCTCTGAAATCCGACTGGAGCTTCTTTCGATATGCCTAGCGTTCCTTGCAGATCCAGATCGCCCTCGACCGTGACGTCGATCGCCTCTGTGGGTATTGCCATGGCCGAAGCGACCATTTGGCAGGTAATCTGGGCGCATGCGGCTAGCGCGCCTAACAGCAAGTCTCCCGAGCAGGCTCCGGTACCGGCGCCGCCAACTCCTTTGTGCGCTTGCGCCGCGTAGATTGCACGCCCCAAGTCCACAGAACAGGCGATCGGCCCGTCAGCCTGAGTGCCGCGCGCAGTCAGCGTGATTTGCGAACTGCCCGGGTCTTGGCGGTACATCTCTTTCAGGGGCCGCTGCAGCGATCGAATATCCATTAAATCCCCTCCGAATTCTGGGATATTATAAAGCCCAACAGGGGTGCTGCCTTGAGATCGGTCGCAGCCGCGGACGATTTACCTGCAATTGCGCGATAGGTAAGAGTCCGCTTCGGCATGCCGAGAGCCGCTTCTGCAAGTTCCATGAATCCACCTTCCACTTCAGGTTCGTCGTCATCCACGCTGTCGCCGGGCGCACGCTTTGGCAGCTACGAGATTCTTCAGCGACTGGGAGCCGGCGGGATGGGAGAGGTTTATCGCGCCAAGGACAGCCGCCTCGATCGTGAGGTCGCCATCAAAACCCTTTCGCTCGACCACGCTTCTCATCCGGAAGCCTTATCCCGCTTCGAGCAGGAGGCCCGTTCTGCTAGCTCACTGAATCACCCGAACATCGTCACGATTTATGAACTCGGGCACGAGAACGGCACGCGCTACATTGCCATGGAACTGGTTGATGGAGAAACGGTGCGTGCGCTGCTTGCCTCGGGCCCGATTCCATTTCGCAAATTAGTTGCAATCGCGGCGCAGGTTGCCGACGGTCTCGCCAAAGCACACGAGATTGGCCTCATTCATCGTGATCTGAAACCCGAGAATCTAATGGTTTCTTGCGACGGTACGGCCAAGGTGCTGGATTTCGGTCTGGCGAAACTTCATAAGCCCAACCGCGGCAGTTCGGATTCGAGCACCACCATCACCGAGCATGGAACGGTGGTGGGCACTGTCGGCTACATGTCGCCCGAGCAAGCGACCGGCGAGGATCTGGATTTTCGTTCGGATCAATTTTCCTTCGGGTCCGTTCTTTATGAAATGGCAACCGGAACCCCCGCATTCAGAAAGAAGACGCATGCGGAAACGATGGCAGCAATCCTTCGCGACGAGCCCGAACGCCTCGGCGCCAAAACCCTGCAGGCGCCCGCTCCTTTCATTTGGATCATAGAGCGTTGCCTTGCCAAGGATCCTAAGCAGCGTTACTCCTCCACCCGGGATTTGGCTCGCGACCTCGCTGCGGTGCGCGACCGCCTGGCCGATGTGCCTGGAAGGGAATTGGAAACTCGCCCCAACAACCTGCCAGTGCAGCGCACCGCATTCATTGGTCGGGAACGCGAAACCGCTGATCTCCGCCAGCTTTTGAGCCGCCCTGACGTACACCTGGTGACTCTGACCGGTCCGGGCGGCATCGGGAAGACGCGGCTCGCATTGCAGGTGGCGGGCGAAATGGCCGACCAGTTTCCCAGCGGTGCTTGCTTTGTCGCGCTGTCCGCGATTGGCGAACGTGGCTTGATCGTTTCCGCAATAGCACAAGCCGTGGGCGTGCGCGAGACCGGAAATACTTCGCTGCAAGAAAACTTGATGGAGTATATCGGCGGACTGCGCCAGCCGATACTCCTCGTGCTCGACAACTTTGAGCACCTGGTCTCGGCCGCGCCGCTCGTGGCGCAAATGCTCACTGCCGGCCCCAACCTCAAAGTGGTAGTCACCAGCCAGGCGCCGCTTCACCTCTATGGCGAACACGAATTTCCGGTGCCACCGCTGGCTCTGCCCGATCCCAAATCAATCCCGCCCATAGAAATGCTTTCTCGCCTTCCAGCCATCGAGCTGTTCGTGGAACGGGCGCGGGCGGTAAAGCACCAATTCGCGCTAACCAAGGAAAACGCACCGACGGTGGCCGCCATTTGCTCTCGCCTTGATGGTCTGCCACTAGCCATTGAACTGGCTGCGGCGCGTATCAAGCTGCTTTCGCCATCTGCCATGCTGACCCGTCTCGAAAGTCGTTTGAGCCTGCTGACCGGTGGCGCGCGCGATCTGCCGACTCGGCAGCAAACTCTGCGGAACACCGTAGAGTGGAGTTACAGCCTCCTCAATGACGCTGAACAAACTCTCTTGCGAAGGTTTTCGGTGTTTACCGGCGGCTGCACACTCGAAGCCGTGGAAGCCGTGTGCGACACCAAAGGTAACCTGGGGCTCGATGTGCTCGACGGGATGGCTTCACTGGTCGACAAGAGCCTAGCTCAACAGGTGGAGCAGCTTAATCAGGAAACGCGCTTCATTATGCTTTCTGCCATCCGCGAGTATGCTCTCGAACGCCTGGCTGAGAGCAACGACGAATCTGCGACTCGCCGGGCCCACGCGGCTTATTATCTCGTGCTTGCCGAAGAAGGCGCCGAGGAGATTGCCGCTCAACCCGAATGGCTCGAGCGTTATGAGGTCGAGCATGAAAACATCCGCCTCGCGATTGACTATCTAATCAAAACTGGAGATGCCGAATGGGGCATGCGTCTTGGCGCCGCCCTGTTCCGTTTCTGGGAGACACGCGAGCATCTCACGGAGGGCCGCGATGCCATGGCAAGGCTCCTTGCGTTGGAAGGAACCGGGACGCGTCCGAAGCTGCGCGCACGGCTGCTGTTCGCTGCCGGAGTTCTGGCAGCGGCACAATGCGACTACGGCCTGGCGCGGCCACTGTTCGAAGAGAGCCTCGATACCTGCGTCGGGCTAAACGATAACCGCGGCGTTGCCGTCGCACTGAACGCATTGGGCGTCAACGCGCGCGATCGTGGCGAACTCACTGACGCGTCTTTACTCTTCGAGCGCTGTACCGCCATTTGGAAGGAGTTTGGCGATCCCGCTAACATCGCCCGAACCCTCAGTAATCTCGCCAGCGTGATGAAGTTGCAGGGCAATTATGAGCGCGCGTCTTCGCTTTACAATGAGTGTCTGACAATGTTCCGTCAGGCCGGAGACGGCGCGGGTGCCGCGTGGACTTTGAACTACCTGGGCGATGTGGCTCGGGAAAAAGCGGACTTGGTTGCCGCCCGATCTTATTGTGAACAGAGCCTGTCGGAATTTCGCCGACTGCATGATAGCTGGGGAATTGCGAGCGCGCTCTCTGATCTGGCAAGTCTAAGCTGCGATCAGGGTAACAACGCCGAGGCGCGCCGTCTGTACGGGGAAAGCATCAAGGCGTTTCAGGAGTTGGGTCACAAACGCGGCATCGCGAGAGCGCTTGAATGTCTCGCTGTGAGTGCCGCGGCGCAATCGAACGCCGAGCAATCGCTGCACTGGGCTGGAGCCGCGGCCGCGCTTCGCCAACAATTGGGCGTTCCACTCATGCCTGCCGAGCAACGCAGGCTGGAAAAAGCCCTGGAGTTTGCACGCCGCACGCTCGGCAATGCTGCAGGCCTGGCGGCGTGGATGGAAGGTTGGGCGATGCCGGTGGAGCAAGCCATCCGAGAGGCACTTAACTGAGAGCGGAATTCGGTCTGCGAACTCAAAACTCCTTGAGTCAATTTGCTGTGTCGGGGTCGATCATGCGGCGCACTGCCGAGATGCGATTCGCCGGAAAACCTCCACGACGTGCGTGTTCGCGAATCGTTTCCTCATCTGGCGCCAGGTACACACAATAGACTTTATCGCCGGTGACGTAGGAGTGGAGCCACTTGATTTCCGGCCCCATATCCTTTAACACGCCGACCGACTTTCGGGCGACCGCCTGCAATTCCGCATCCGTTAGATTACCTGCGCCTGGAATCTCCCGCTCGATCACGTATTGGGGCATACCCACCTCATCAAGCGGTCATCGTAGCAGATGTTGGGCTGAAAGGGCATCGCAGCGCGACATGCGGACATGTTTCCCGGCAGAGCGGCGCGGAAAAGAATCCTTTACCGACTTATAGGGATTATCACACGCCGGCGAAAGTCCCGACTGCGGCTTGAGGGTCATGGCTGCGAAGCCAGAAGCGAGCGTGCGCACTTACGCACCCGCATGGGCAGCCATTTTCCTGGGCGAACGATGTGTATCCGCATTGCCGCTGCGGGTGTCATCGATCTTGAATTGCTCGACCAGGCGGCGGAGTTCCGTCGAGGTCTCCACTAGCTGTTGGGCGGCTTTCTGGGTATCGGTGGCGCCTCGTGACGTGCTCTCCGCAGCCTCGGCTACGCCCGCGATGTTGCTCGTGATCTCGCCGCTGCCATGCGCCGCTTCGCTTACGTTTCGCGCCATCTCGTTGGTGGTCGCGTTCTGTTCCTCCACCGCTGTCGCGATAGTGTTGGAAATGCCGTTGATCTGGTTGATGACTTCGCTGATGGTGCCAATCGAATCTACTGCCGCCTTAGCATCGATCTGAATGGTTTCGATCTTGCGGCTGATGTCCTCGGTGGCTTTGGCGGTTTTCTTAGCCAACTCCTTCACTTCGTTGGCAACGACCGCAAATCCCTTGCCAGCCTCGCCGGCGCGGGCCGCTTCAATGGTCGCGTTCAGGGCCAGCAGGTTGGTCTGCTGCGCGATCGAAGTGATGACCTTGATAACCTGCCCAATCTCGGCGGAAGAATCGCCGAGTTTGGTTACGGTGGCATTTGCGGCTTCGGCAGCCCGTACCGCGGAGGTCGCGACCTTGGCGGCTTCGGTGGCGTTCTTGGCGATTTCCTTGATGCTGGCACCCATCTCCTCCGCGCCCGTGGCTACCGTCTGCAGGTTCTGGTTGACCTGCACGGTCGCGCTGGAGACCACTTTCGTCTGGGCTGAAGTCTCTTCGGCATTAGCACTCATCTGCTGGCTGACCGTGGTCAACTCTTCCGACGCTGACGCCAGGTTCATGGCGCTGGCCCCGATGCTGCCGATGTTGCCGCGAAGATCGGTAAAGAATTTTGCCAGTCCTTCTCCCATTTGCCCGATGGCATCGCTTCCGCGCACTTGGATCTCCTGGGTGAGGTCACCTTGGCCCGCGGCTGAAACTACACTCAGAATGCTATCCACTTTGTGGATGAGGTCCTGCGCCGCAATTCGTTCGCGCTCCGCACCCTCGGCCACTTCGGCGGCGGCTAGCTTCTCTCGATTGGCTGCTGCAGTAATGTCACGGATGATGAAGAATGCGACAATAATTCCGATGAACACTCCAATCGAGGTGGCAACCGCCATCGCCCGAGTCATGGAGCGGGTCTCCGCGTCCATGTGCTCAGTTTCCTGCTGCAGCATCTTGTCATTGGAATCCGATATTTGGCCGATGGCTTTCTTGATCGCCTCGTTGGCCGGCGTAGCCTTGTCGGCAAATTCGTTTCCTGCCCGGCTGACGGCGTCATGCTCGCCTCCGGTTGCGTGCTTCATGGCTGTCTCTTGGGCCTCCCGCAACGCGGTAAGTTGCATCTTCGCCTCGGACAGCGAGTCTCGGTTGGACTGCACGACCCAGTTGGGAGCCATCTCCTCCAGCTTGGCGACATCCTTTCCAATGTCGCTCCAGGCGGAATCGTAGAGCTTCTCTGCGGCCTCCCAGCGGGCGGATTCCGCTCCGGCGAGCACAGCCTGCCGACCCTTGCTTTGCGTCTGGTTCAAGTCCCTCTGCAGGTCGGTTATAGCTCTAATCGTAGGCACTCGCATGGCTATCACCCGGTTTTGACCCTGCTTGAGCGCGCCCGCCTTTACAGAGGTAAGCACAGCGCTGAGAATCATGAGGGCGAGGACGATTCCAAAGCCCAGTCCGAGTTTCTTTCCAGTTGTAAGTTTCATTTCCTCTTCTCTCCGTCCATTCACAGAACAATGATCGCCAATCAAGCTTTTGATCGGCACTGCGCACCCAAAAGCTTAGCAAGATGCGATCTGCCCTAAGTGCTGAGCAACGATCCTACCAACCAGTAAAGTCACGGCGGGTCCGACGTAAGCTACGCCTGCCGACACCGCCGTTCAGTTTAAAACGCCAGCCGCGAGGTGAAAATCAGCCCGTGATTGTAGGTGTGAAACTGAGTCACGGCGATTTGTTCGCCCGCTCCGAAAGTCAACGACAAGCGGTTCCTGGGATTGTGTTCGAGTTTGAACTTGCTCAATATCAATCCCGGAGTCACGAAGTCCTGGGACTTGCCGTCGTGTGGTCCGCCCCGATAGTAGGTCGCATTGTTCTCAATCTCAGGCCAGAAGATTTTCGCGATTCGGTATTGAGCCACCGCGTTCCAGACCACCGGCCGCCCCAGCTTGGCGGTGTGCCCCATGGGTAGAGTCTCACCTACGCTGGATTGCACATCGAGTTTCCGGAAACCCTTTCCGCCATAGAAGGTCGGCGAAATACTCCCGGCCGTACTTCCGTTGCTATGGCTTCCAGTCGGAATAGTGCCGCCGGCGGAGACGCTCACGGAATAGGCACGCGCTTCGCCATCAGACAGGATTCTGTACTTCAACAGCATGCTGACGTCGCCAAAGCCATCTTCGACTTTCGGAGAATTGTGTTGGATATAGGGAGGGATGGTGACATCGAATTCCGTTCTGTACCACGGAATAAAGTCCACACCTTTGCTGTTGCCATAGTTCCAGGTTGTGATTTCGGTGGGCGTGATCTGGCGAACAAAGTCAGTGCGGAAGAGCTGGACCAGCCCGGCGTTAGCCGTGACCACTGGGGTGGGCCATGCCGGCTGCGCCGCGAGAGTAGTTCGAGCCCGGTCTTCCCAGGAAGAAAAAAACCCATCCTGCGCATGCGCAAACGACGCCAACACCAGTACGCCGAATATCATTCTCAAAGCTCGCACCGGTTTCATGCTTCCTCCCAATGAAACTGATTTTGCAGTTTTGCTTTGGCAGTCATATTTTTGGTATGCCACGTTGTTCGTCTCCATCAACATAGGCCGGAAGCGCCTTCACTCAAGGCAAACGCCGAAACCAAAGGTGGAAGCCCCTTTGGAACGCAGGTTACCGCTCCGCAGCGGCGGCTTTGGTTAGGTCTGCCATGTGGCAGGATTTTTCGATGTCCAGCACGTGCAAGAGGCGGTCATTTAGCTTGTGGACTCCGACGATCATGGTCCGGACTGAGCCGCGCAAGGTTTCCGGAGGTGATTCGAAGCTGGTTTCGTCGACTTCAACCACATCGCCAATTTCGTCGACCAAAAGGCTGACAGCGCCGTCCTCCGATCGCACCACGACATTCATGGGCTGCGTGTCCGGTGGCGCCGGCTCGAGTTCCAGCCGCCGCCGCAGATCCACCGCGGTTACAATCTGCCCGCGCAGGTTGATCAGTCCGCTGACCACCTCCGGCGCCAGCGGCACCTTGGTCATTTCCAGCGAACGGATGACCTCCTGCACGCCCTTCAATTCAACTCCGAACAGCAGATTGTCCAGATAGAAAGTACAAAACTGTGAAGGGTGGGCCATGGTTCAGTTCGCAACCTCCGCCGATCGAGCGACCGGGCCCGGGTGCGGATGGCTCGCATCCGCGCTTCGCAGAATGGCCGGGATATCGAGCATCTCTGTTACCCGGTCCCCGATGACGACCGAATAGAGTACGGCCGACCGGGTCGCCGGCGACCTCACATCGGCGCGGTCTTCGACAATGTCCACAATCCGTTCCACCACCAAACCGAACGAGCGCCCCTCGTGATTCAGCACCAGCACCTGAATCGGCACTGAATCCAAGGATGGCGGGGCTTGCAGAGCACGCAGCTTGTTGCGCCGTTCTTCCAGGGCGACGTTGAGCCGAACCAGGGGCAGGATCTGGCCGCGATACTGCGTCACCCATTGGCTGCCCGACATTTCCACTTGCGCGACCGGAAACTCCTCCAGGCGCGCTAGCGTGCTGAGTGGAATCGCCATGCGCGAATCGCCGGGACCGGCGAACAGCAGGAACGTCTGTTTTTCGTTCGCCGTCATGGCCGCTTCCCTGGTTTTTTCGGTCACGCTGCGGTCGCGGGTTTCCGTGATCACGCTCGCACGCTGTGCCAGGCCGAGTACGTCCAAAATGAGCGCTACTTTGCCGTCTCCCATGATGCTGGAGCCAGCAAATGTTTTTACCGTCTTAAGCTGCTTGCGCAGAGGCTTGACCACAATCTCCTCGGTATCGTTGATCTGATCGACGATCAATCCGAACCGCCTGTCGTCGGCTCGCAGCACTACGATGTTGACCACGCCGTCGCTTCCCATTGCGCTTTTCGTCTCATCGGCAAGCTTGAGCTCACGGTTGAGATACACCAGAGGAAGCAGCTGTCCGCGCAGCCGGTAGACCGGCGCGCCATGAACCAACTCGACGCTCTTGTCCACGTCGTCGGCCTCAATCCGCACCAGTTCGAGCAGACTCACCTGGGGAATGGCGTAACGCTCTCCGCCGCAGGTCACCACCAGCGCCGGTATGATGGCCAGGGTCAAAGGAATCTTTACCCGCACCGTTGTGCCCCGGCCCAAGGTTGACTGAACGTCTACAGTGCCGCCGATCTTTTCCACATTCGTTTTCACTACGTCCATGCCGACGCCGCGGCCCGACACATTGGTCACCTTCTCCGCCGTGGAGAATCCGGGCAGGAAGATCAGATTGAAGATCTCCCGCTCCGGCATACGAGGGGCTTGTTCCGCGGTGATCAACCCGCGTTCGACCGCTTTCTTGCGGATGCGCTCGACATTCAAGCCGGCACCATCGTCGCTGATCTCAATATTGACCTGTCCACCCTCATGAAAGGCGCGCAGAATCAAACGTCCAGCGCGATCCTTGCCCAGCTTTACCCGCTGTTCCGGAAGTTCAATGCCATGATCCACCGAATTGCGCACCAGATGGGTGAGCGGGTCCTTGATCGCCTCAATAATGGTCTTGTCCAGTTCGGTTTCCTTGCCCTCCATCTCGATGCCCACTTCCTTGCCGCAACCCAGCGCTACGTCGCGAACCGTGCGCGGGAACTGCCCCCAGATGATTCCGATGGGCTGCATACGGGTCTTCATCACTTGCTCCTGCAATTCGGTAGCGATCAGATTCATGCGTTCGGAAACCGCCTGCAGACCGGTGTCTTCCAACATACTCGTCAGTTGCATGAGCTGGTTCCGGGCAAGTACCAGTTCTCCGACCAGTGTCATCAGCTTGTCCAGCAAATTGACGCCCACGCGAATGGTGTCAGCGGCGGTTTCGCGCGGCTTCGCTTCCAGGGTTTGCTGGGCAGCCAACACGTCTTCCATTTTGGCCAATCCCAAAGCCACGAGAATCTCGCCCAGCCGCCGGCGATCCCCGTGTTCCTGCTCTTCCAGGGCTCGCGCGATGTCAGAAGCCTGCACCACACCTCGCTCCACCAGCAGGCCGCCGATCTTTCCGCGTGAGGGTTTGCGCGGCGCATCGTCTTTCTTTTTCCGAGGCTCGGTGGTCGCCGTATTCTGTGCCGATAGCACGGTTTCAGAAGGAGCGGGAAGAGTCTGGGTTACAGCCGCAGATCCAGACGCCTCCGGGCTCGGCACCGGCTTTGGATCAACTACAGCAGGCTGAGGCGGTGCGAGGGCGACGCTCACCGCAGCAGAGTTTTGCAACCGAGTGAGAGTTTCCCGCAGTTCCGGATAGTCAGCATCTCCGTCGTGACCTGTCGATCCGATCTCCTTCAGCATCTGGCGGACCGCGTCCACCATACCGAGCAGGGCGGTAGTGATCTCTGGATTGAGCGTCAACTGACCGTCGCGCAAACGTGTAAGAAGGTTTTCACCAACGTGCGCGACCTTCTCCAGCTTGTCGAAACCCAGGAAGCCGCATGTACCTTTGATAGTGTGGATGGTGCGGAAGACACCCGCGAGAGCTTCCCGATCTTGCGGATTTTTCTCCAAACCAACCAGATCTCGGTCCAGCCGATCCAGGTTTTCGTAGCTTTCCACTAAGAAATCTTGGACGATGTCGCTATCGCTCATCGAGGTCGTTCCTTTCCAGGCGAGGGTGACTGCGCAGGCGGTCAGGCTATCGGCCGCACCGGCTTCTCAGGCTACGTGGAGGCAGCCTGTCTGGGCGAGCCCAGGTTCCGTGTCGCGGGAATAGATTCCCTCTTTAAAGGTCTATCGTCCGTTCAGTCAATTTTCATTAGGAAGCTGGGTTTGACCGTGGCAACCCGGGGAGGGAAGGAGCAATCGTGGTTTTGTCGTTTCTCTTGCTTTAAGCAGTGGCAGTCGGATCGCCCAAACTCATTCAGTGCGAAGCAGCCGCACGCCGATCCGACGGTCTTTAATGTGTTGAGAGCCAAATGTGCAATGACCTATTTTTCGACGTAGCTGTTGAAGCCACGGGGCAAAGCCTCGATCAATGGGTCGCATTGAGCTTCTTGAGCACATCCTCAGCGTCCTGGCGAATCTCCCCGCGCCGGGGCTCCGTATCGGACCATGATGATGCCGGCGCCGCATGAGAGTTCAGCAAGGCTAATACTCTTTCGGCATACTGCCGAGCCAGATCCTTCTGTCCGTCCGCCAAATACCCATCGGCTACATCGTCGTTGGCATCGGCCGATTCCGGATAAGCGAGGAGATTGAGCTTAAACACCTCGACCGCTAACCTCGGCTCACCTGCGCGCAGATGGTCTTGGCCTATGATGCTGACGGTAATTTCCGGCCACAGCTGCGCCTGGGGATCTTTTCGTCGGGCTTCCATCAATTGCTGCGTGGCTTGGGCAACTCCACTGGGCGCGCGGATTTGATCGAGGATCATGGCAGATGCTACGGTGTCCGCTGGCGCGTGCCCTGGCGTCTTGATCAGCGTGGTCACGAGCCAATCCACAATGATGCCGGGCAACTCGGAGTGAGCTTTGAACATGTCGGTTCCGTGGCCGCCATTGGCGAGGACTTTGCCGACATCGGGAGGCGGTTCATACCCTAGCCAGGGGGCCTCGTGCGCCGCCGAGTAGTGTACGAACTTCTTGCCCGCGTTCGGGGAAGTGATGTAGAGGAACTCCATCGCCTCTACCGTGGGAGGGTATTCGTCGTCGTCGGCCACGACGAAGAGTCCCGGCAGTTGTGAGGTCTGCCGCAGGAATTGCAGGCCGTCTGGGAAGGTCTCTCCGGAAAGCAATACCAGCGATTTCACCTCAGCAGAGTGCCGATGCGCGACTTCGACCGACCGGTCGACGCCGAGTGCCCCGGCTCCTCCCACGCCGATGACATCAGGTGTAACGTTTGGCTGCGAAATCAAGTATCGAAACGCTATGTCAATGTCGCCAGCATCTGTCAGTCTTTTGGTCGGTGTACCGCCGCTTTCGCCGTATCCGCGCAGATCGAGCGTAAGCGTGTTGATTCCAGCTGCCGCCAGTTGTACGGCCACATCATCCCAAGCCTTGCGTGTCCGGTTGCTCTGATGCAGCAGCAACACAGCGGGACCAGGCGTTGCCGCGGCAAAGTAGCTTGCCTTCAGGATGGTGCCGTCGGACGCCTTCAGATCAACCACACGCGCGGCCGGCGGCTGCGATTGCTGCGCTTGATTCCGCCGCGAGTCTGGCGGCACCAGGTTGTTGGCGCGGTAGTAGACGACAAGCTGGCCGTAGTGTTCGCCGCTGTGCTCGATGGCGAAGCTCCAGATGTAGGAATTGTGCGCCAGCCGGTTGCCGAAGAATTTCGATGTGTTGTCCAGCCCCGCGTCGCCCTGCTGTTGAATTACTTTCGCGCCGTCCGTGATGGCCTCCTGCACAAACCTCAC
>Ga0187887_10003576_pt1 | contig 11973 bp, 7 predicted proteins | sample June2016WEW_7_10_FD_132977 | JGI IMG/M metagenome (GOLD analysis project Ga0187887, IMG submission 132977) | Peatland microbial communities from SPRUCE experiment site at the Marcell Experimental Forest, Minnesota, USA - June2016WEW_7_10 | ecosystem: Environmental > Terrestrial > Soil > Wetlands...
GCCTTCATATCGGCGTCCGGAATAAACGGCTGGATGCTCGCCGGGTCAAACCCCTTCGTGTCGAACTGATTCACCAGCGTCGCCATCGCCGCAGCCTCGTACGTCTGTTCCACCAGCTGATAGGCGCTCTGCATTTTCACCACGGTCGCCGAGGCCGCCGTCGAGAAGGTCGCCGCCCGCTGCGACAGCGGAGAAACCGCGCATCCGCTCAGGACCGAGAGACAGCTCAGGCACCAAACGACACGCGCTGGCATCGTTCCTACTTGCCGTTTCATACGTTGTCCTTGGGAAGAATCGTGGACCATGCTACCATCCCCGCTGGCCTCCGCTTCCACGAAAACCGCTGGCTGGCCCGGGTCTCGATTTTGAGACCCGGGATTGCGCGGGAGCGCCCGCTATTGTTCTGCGGCAAAAGGGACCGGGTTTGACCCCGACGCGACTTATTCACGGTTCTGTCAATACCCCGTGGAAAAATCAAAAGTAATTACCCAACATTCCACGCCACTTACATCTTTATACCGCCAAAGATATTTGGCAGTTTTATTCTCTCCATGTGATATTCTGAACTTATAGAGTAGAAAAAGAGAAAAGCCTGCCAGTGGCAGGCTTTCTGTTTTGGAAAGGAGACGTCCATGTTAGAAACGCAGCCGACCCGTGCGACCATGTCCCGCCCTGCCGCGTTGTGTTTCCCGCCTTTCGGCTCCTCCTTTCGCTTCAACTCAGCCATCCTTGACGCACCCTCGACCGGGCCTGCATCAATCTCGGCCGAATCCTCATCAAACTCGGCCACCTGTGTATCAAACGCAGCCGAGTTACAACTGACCCCTTTTCAATCATCGAAGACCAGCTCGGTCGAGGTTGATGCAGACTCGGCCGCGTCTGTAGCAAACCCGGTCGAGTCCGAATTGATAGACGCGCAGGCAGGTACCTGTTGTCGAGCTCGACAACACCGCGGAACCCCAATGCAATCAATCATCGAACCGCACCAGGAGGGAGGGGGTGGGGGGTACAGTGGGGTTACAAAGGTTTACTCTATTGCCGTCGGAGGTCCTCATTCATGGCACGCACTGAATCCGTCATGCTGGCGCTTGGCACGCCAGCGCCGGCGTTCGCGCTCAACGATGTCCGCACCAATGTGGTCCACACCACCGCCTCGCTCACCGGTCCCAAGGGCCTGCTCGTCATGTTCATTTGCTGCCACTGCCCCTTCGTCAAGCACGTCGAACAGCAGCTCGCCGAGCTTGCCATCGATTTCCGCAACTCCGGCGTCGGTTTCGTCGCCATCAGCAGCAACGACGCCGAAAACTACCCTGACGACGCACCTTCTTCGCTCGCCGAGCAGGCGCTCAAACTCGGCTTCATCTTCCCCTATCTCTACGACGAGACCCAGGAAGTAGCCCACGCTTACGACGCCGCCTGCACGCCCGACTTTTTCCTCTTCGACTCCGCCGGCAAGCTCGCCTACCGCGGCCAGCTCGACTCCAGCCGTCCCGGCAACGACATCCCCGTCACCGGCCGTGATCTCCGCGCCGCCCTCAAAGCCGTCATCGCCGGCGAACCGGTCAGCGCCGATCAGTATCCCAGCGTCGGCTGCAACATTAAATGGAAGGACGAATGGCTCAACCGCCTCTGACTCTGGCTGGAACTTTTTGCGCGATCCCTTCACAGAATGCGCGAAGCGCGTGTGCCTGGACGGCCAGTCCCAAACAAAAAAGCCAGCGACCGCTCGCTGGCTTTTTCGCACTCAGGGAGGAACTTATTCCACGTCGCTGACCTTCCCGGCTTTGAAGGTCACCTTCATGTCTTTGTAGACGTAAATCTTCTTCACGCCTAAGTCGATGATCCGTGTGGGCTGCCCCATCGACGCCGTCACCTGATCGATGGTTTGCCCGATGGCGATCGTCGGCGGTGGACCTGCCGGCGCCGCTATCGGAGCCGGAGCCGCTACGCCGCCGCCAACCGCTGGTCCGGTTGCCGAAGCCGTCGCCGCCTGCTCGTCCTGATCGGCCGCCTTCGTCTGGTCAGCGATCTGGTCGCCGGCCGTCGTGTCCGGTCCCGGAGCTCCCGCCGCAAAAGCCGCCTGTGCCGGTGCAGCCTGCGCCGAAGGGGGAGCCTGCGGCAAGCCGCCCTGGCCCTGTTTCTTCTGCAGATCGCCCAGACCCGTGTCAATCGACTCGCGCATGTGGTTCTGCATGTCCTGCAGATCGGTGAAGGCCACCGTCACCGTATCGGACTTCCGGCACTCACTGGCGCCCTTCGACGCCAGCACCACCGCCGTCGCCGCTGTCGCATCCGGCGCCGGCGCAGCAGCCACTTCGATGATGTCGCCCTGGCTGACCGCGCATTCGGTTCCCGCCGCATCCACCAGATCGAGGCTCGCTCCCGTGATAAATACATGCGGCTGGCCATCGCTCAGCATCCGCGATATGCCGCTCGATGCCGGGTCGATTTCCTGGTTGGCCGCATTCTGCGCTGCCTCGGCGTTCTCCAGCGCCAGCTGCCGCTTCACCTCGTCGGCAACCATCGCCTTCACCTCAGGCGTCAGCGCCGCTGCCTGATCGGCCGCCGCCTGCTGTGTCGCCGCCTGTTGTGCCGCAGCTGCCTGCGCCGCGTAGGCATCCTGCAGGCTCGCCGCGATCATGTAGTCGGTCAGCCAGAATGCCGCGCTCGGATAAACCGGATACGGAGCGAAGTAGCCGCCGTAATAGCCGTACCACGGAGCCGCTCCCCAGCCCCACCCATAGGCCACCGGAACCGCCCACGGATTGTAAGCCCACCCATAATAGGCCGGACCCCAGTAGCGCGCCGGAGCATACACATCAAGGAACACACCGTGATACCCGTAGCGACGATAGTAGGCGTCATGGTAATGCCCGTGATCCCAGTAAGTCCGATGTCCGAATTCGCGCCCGTGATACATATACGGATGCTGCACATACCCGCGCCCGCCGCGTTCGCCGTAGACCCGCGAGTGATCGGCGCGCTCCACCCGAACCTCCCGCCCGCCATGCAGATCGTGATGAACGGTCATCCCGCGCCCGGAATCATGGAACTCGGCCGGCCGCCCATCGGCACGCGTCCGCATCTCCGTCCCGTGAGGACCCGTAGCGATATGATTGCCCGCCGGCACCCGTCCTCCGGTCGTAGTTGTGGTCCGCGAGACGGTGGTGCTGCTGGTGCGGCCGCCAGGCCCCGTCGAAGTCGTGGTGCGCGACGTCGTGGTCGTCGTCCGGCCGGGCGTGGTCGTTGTAGTGTGCCCTGCGGTTGTGGTTGTCGTGCGGCCCGCTGTGGTCGTGGTAGTGTGCCCCGCTGTGGTCGTTGTATGACCAGCGGTCGAGGCTCCGCCCGGTTTCACTGAACTCGCAGGCGCCTTCGCCGGAGCGCTCACCTTAGGCGCCGCCGGCTTCTTCTGGGCGTTGGCGGTGGCAATCAGGCAGCCCGGAACCATCAGAACAACGGCTGCCAAACGGACAAATCTTGAAGCACGAACAGCGAAAGTGGGCACGGCATTCTCCTTACATAAGTGCGTCCAGCGTATTCCCGCGACCCGATCAGTCGCTTTCCGGCTACTCAACGTCGGTGACCTTGTCGTTAACGAATGTAACCTTCATATCCGGGTAATAATCGATCTCTTTCGTCCCCAGCTTTACCACTTTCTTCGGGGCTCCAAAGGCCGCGATGACCTGCTCCCTGGTCTCCTTCAGTGTGATCGTGGGCGGAGGTGTATCGCTGGGTGGCGGTGGTGGCGGTATGGCGGCCATGGGCGCTGGCGCCGGTTCCGCGGGAGCAGCAGGAGGAGGAGCAGGCGCAGCAGGCGCCGGTCCCGGAGCACCTCCCTGTCCTCCGCCAGCCGTCTGATCCCCGCCATTATCCGCGGGCGCCACATCCAGAACTTCGCTTACGCCTTTCAGCGCCTGATCGTCCGAAGGGTACGCGCCCTTCGCGAACGGAAACTTCAGCGACGAGTAGTAGCGAATATCCGAAATCGGATCGCTCATGAACTCCAAAACAACCCCATCGTCGCGCACATCGATCTTGGTCAGCCAGAACTTCTCGCCCGCCACAAACGTGCGCGTGTCCGCTCCGGCAGCCTGCCCGGTGCGATTCCTCAGCGCCGCCAAGCCCCGCGTCATCTTCCACGCACCCGTGCTCGTAATGTGCCCATCCTTGTAGACATTCGCCGCCGCCGCTCCGCTCGTGGTCGATGTCATGACCAAGCCGTCCTTTTTCAGGACTATTACCGCGCCCGCCGTCACAATATCGCTGTGATCGGCCGTCGCTTTCGTCGGCGTGTATTGCGCCGAGATCTTCTGCTCGATGCTTTGCGGCGTCCCCGCCGTCTGCGCTTGTGCAGCGAGACCGAAGAAGACACTGGCAGCGCAGGACAACAGAACAGTCGGGACCCGGATCTTACCGCGGTGGGATTGCATACTGCCCCCTGTAAATGGATGGCGTCCAGTATGTCCCAAAGGCCCGCAGTCGCGCCACCCTTTTTTGGAGATTTTCCGCCCTTTCGCCGTCACCAGTTAGCCTTTCCGGGCGCATACTCCGCCTTGCCAGGTATGGTGAACGAAAGGGCCACCACGTTTCGTGCGATGGATGTCGCAGGGGTAACCGCCCAGGCGTTCCTCCCGACGGTTACCACAGAGAGACATAGCCCAACTGCCTCCCGTCCTGCACCTTTTACGACGGCGGGAGGGTTGGTGGCGGCGGAAGCACCGCGTCTTCGTCCACATTCAGCACAATCCCGGTCAGAATCGATCCCAGCCCCGTGCGATAAACCCTGAACTTTGCGAACAGGGGTCCGCGATCGTAATCGAGAGTCATATAAACCACATAGCTGGTGCTCGAGATGGCGCGGATACCGATGAGTTCGTACCCGCGGAAGTTCCCGTACAATTCCTGGGTCTGATGTAGCGTGGTCAGGTAACTCCCCACGTCTTTGCTACGCAGGCCTTTTCTATTCCCTATTCCATATTCCCTACTGCCTGCCGTTACGCCTGCCCCATAACCACGCCATGCTCCAGTGGAATCCCCGCCCGGCTCACCACCTCAAAATGCAGCGTGGAGCCCCCCTTGTGGGCGTCGATGCGCACGTGATCCCCATGCAGCACTTCGCCGTCGAGGATCTTCATCGCCAGCGGGTCCTGGATCAGCCGCTGGATCGCCCGCTTCAGCGGACGCGCTCCATACGCCCGATCGTATCCGGACGTGAAGATTTGGCGCCGCGCCGCCGGCGTCAGCTCGATCGTGATGTGCCGATCCGCCAGCAGCTTCTCCAGGTCCTTCAGCCGCAGCTCGACGATGTGCGTCAGCTGCTCCTCGCCCAGCGGCCGGAAGATCACAACGTCGTCCACGCGGTTCAGAAACTCCGGCCGGAAATGCTCGCGCAGCACCTTCATCACGCTCTCCGTCGCATGGGCAAATGTCGTCTCATCCTTCAGCGACTCGCCCTGCAGGAAGCCGGCGCCCAAATTCGACGTCATGATCAGAACCGTGTTGCGAAAGTCTACGGTCCGTCCTTTCGAATCGGTCAGCCGCCCGTCATCCAGAACCTGCAGCAGGACGTTGAACACATCCGGATGCGCCTTCTCGATCTCGTCGAGCAGAATCACCGAGTAAGGCCGCCGACGCACCGCTTCCGTCAGCTGTCCGCCCTCGTCGTACCCAACGTATCCCGGCGGCGCGCCAATCATCCGTGCCACCGCATGCTTCTCCATGTACTCGCTCATGTCCAGCCGCACCATGGACTGCTCATCGTCGAACAAAAACTCCGCCAGCGCCCGCGCCGTCTCCGTTTTGCCCACGCCCGTCGGACCCAGGAAAATAAACGACCCAATCGGCCGCTTCGGATCGCTCAGCCCCGCGCGCGATCGCCGGATCGCATTCGCCACTGTCGCCAGCGCGGCATCCTGCCCGACCACGCGCTCCCTGAGGCGTTCCTCCATCTGCACCAGCTTGCGCACTTCGCCTTCGAGCATCCGCGACACGGGAATCCCCGTCCACTTGCTCACGATGTGCGCAATGTCTTCCTCGTCGACCTCTTCCTTCAGCATGCGCGGCGCTCCCGCTTTCCCATCCTGAGCCGCATCGAGCTTCTTCATCTGCGCTTCCAGTTTGGGCAATTCGCCGTACTGGATCTGCGCAGCGCGTTCCAGATTCCCGCGCCGCGTCTGTTCCTCCGCTTCAAACCGAAGCGTCTCGATCTGCTTCTTCACATCGCTCAGCCGCGTGATCGCCTCGCGTTCCTTCTGCCAGCGCGCCCGTAATCCCGTTGCTTTCTCCTTGATCTGCGCGAGCTCGCGTTCCACCTGCGCCAGCCGCTCCTTCGAGTTCGCATCGCTCTCCCGCTTCAGCGCCGCCCGCTCAATCTCCAGCGAAGTCGCCTGCCGCTCCAGCTCATCGATCTCCGTCGGCACACTCCCAATCTGAATCGCCAGCGATGCCGCCGCCTCATCCACCAGGTCGATCGCCTTGTCCGGCAAAAACCGGTCCGAAATATACCGATGCGACAGCGTCGCCGCCGCTACAATCGCCGAGTCGCGAATGCGCACTTTGTGATGCGATTCGTAGCGCTCCTTCAACCCGCGCAGGATCGCGATCGTGTCCTCCACGTTCGGCTCGCCAACGTACACAATCTGGAAGCGCCGCTCCAGCGCCGCATCCTTCTCGATGTACTTCCGATATTCATTCAGAGTCGTCGCGCCGATCGCCCGCAGTTCGCCCCTCGCCAGCGCCGGCTTCAGCATGTTCGACGCGTCAATCGCCCCCTCCGCCGCACCCGCCCCAACCAGCGTGTGCAGCTCGTCGATGAACAGGATGATCTGCCCGTTCGACTCCTCAATCTCCTTCAGCACCGCCTTCAGCCGGTCCTCAAACTCGCCCCGATACTTCGCGCCTGCCAGCATCGACCCCAGGTCCAGCGAGATCACCCGCTTGTCCCGCAGGAGGTCCGGCACGTCGCCGTGCACAATCCGCCGCGCCAGGCCTTCCACGATCGCCGTCTTGCCCACGCCCGGCTCGCCTATCAGCACCGGATTGTTCTTCGTCCGCCGCGACAGCACCTGGATCACGCGCCGGATCTCCTCGTCGCGCCCAATCACCGGGTCGAGCTTGCCGCGCCGCGCCAGCTCCGTCAGATCCTTCGCATATTTTTCCAGCGCCTGGAATTTCGCCTCAGGGTTCTGGTCCGTCACCCGCTGGCTTCCGCGCACCGTCGCCAGGCTCTTCAGCACCGCATCGTGCGTCGCTCCCAGCGACGCCAGCAGCAGCTGCGCCCCGTCGTTCTTGCGGCTGGTCAGCGCCAGCAGCAGATGCTCCGTCGAAACGTATTCGTCCTTGAAATTCTCGGCCTCTTTGAAGGCCTGATCGAACACCTGATTCAGCGCGTTCGACGCGCCCGGCTGCGCCGACGCTCCGCTCACCTTGGGCAGCTGCGCCACAGCTTCCCGCGCCTTCGCTTCCAGCTGTTGCGTCGGCACGCCAATCTTGTCGAGGACGGCAGGAATCACGCCCTCCTTATCCGCCAGCAGCACCGCCAGCAAATGCAGCGGCAGAATCTCCGGGTTCCCGTTCTCCCCCGCCAGCTGGCTCGCGTTCTGCACTGCCTCCTGCGACTTCACCGTAAACTTATCCCAACGTATCGCCATAAATTACCGTCCGCTCACTTCATAAAATGACGCGGGAGGAAGATTTTCTCCCTCCCGCTCCAAACATACGCTCGCGCTCTCACCTGCGCGAAGCGCGCCCGCCCGTCCGGCCAGGACTGCGCGCTTTCGCGAATCGATTGCAAAGCGCGTCCACAGACCCTTCGAAGCGAACCGCTTTTCGTCTAACCAACCTTTTCGATGAGAATATAGCGTAATAGATGCATAAAATATGAGTGCATCATTGTCACTACGCGGTTAATCGATAACCTACAGAAATTAAGCATCTTACTCCGAGCGCCTCAGTGGTGCCCCATCCTGGTGCGCGCCCTTTGCGCAGCAGGCCGGGGCCCCCGGAACGCCCGCCACTGGCGCTCTGGGGTGGACGGTTGGATTCCAAAACCCTCACCCTCTAACTCGGTCCCTCAGACAAAAGGCGCCTGTCAGGGACACCAACCCCGAACTCAACCCCGACAAACGGGCACTCCAAACCACCCAAAACCCACTACCACTGGCTATTGACTTCGAGCCTCCATCGCTCCCACACTAGCCATTCCTGCAAGGGCTGGAACCCGCATTTTCGATGCAGCCAGTCTCCAGCTCCGGCGCAAAAAAGTCCGCAGAACCAAACCGCCCCCGAGGAATCCGATGACCGCCCTGTTTGAGGACCTTCGCTTCGCCCTCCGCATGCTCTTCAAGTCGCCCGCGTTCACTCTCATCGCCATCCTCACTCTGGCCCTCGGCATTGGCGCCAACACCGCTCTGGTTTCGGTCGTCAACGGCGTCCTCCTGAATCCGCTGCCCTACCCGCACTCCAGCCAACTCGTCGCCATCGACGAAAAAAACGCAGGTCAGGACAAGGCCCCCATCAACTACCTCAACTTCCTTGACTGGCAGCGCGAGACCAAAGCCTTCTCCTCCATCGCCATGTACCGCCATGAGGACTACAACCTCACCGGCGCCTCCCAGCCCGAGCGCATCAACGGCTTCATGATCTCCGCGGATTTTTTTCCCACCCTCGGCATCCATCCCGCACTCGGCCGCGACTTCAATCCTGACGAAGACCGGCTCGGCGCAGCCCCCGTCGCCCTGCTCAGCGACGGCTTCTGGCATCGGCGCTACGGCGGCTCGCCCGGGATTCTCGGGAAATCCATCGACCTCAATGGCACTGACTTCACCGTGGTCGGCATTCTTCCTGCGAGCTTCCTGTTCTACGGCGTCGATCGCGACGTCTTCACCCCCATCGGCCAGTGGAGCGATCCCTCCTTCCGCGACCGCCGCGTCGACATGAGCGCCCACGCCGTCGGACGCCTCCAGTCCGGCGTCAGCCTGCAGCAGGCCAGCGCCGACATGGACTCCATCGCCCACCATCTCGCCATCACGTATCCCGAGGCGGACAAGGACGTGGGCATCGCGCTCTATTCCATGAAGGAAGACATCGTCGGCAATGTGCCGCCCTTCCTGCTCGTGCTGCTCGCCGCCGTCGGCTTCCTGCTGCTCTTCGCGTGCGCCACCGTTGCAAGCCTTCTCCTGGCGCGCTCCATGTCGCGATCCGGCGAGTTCGCCATCCGCTCGGCGCTCGGCGCCAGTCGCACCCGCATCATCCGCCAGCTCCTCACAGAAAGCACGCTCCTCGCTGGATTGGGCGGGGCGCTCGGATTTCTACTTGCCTTCTTCGGGACCAAAGCCACCATCAACGTCCTTCCCGGCGCGCTGCCCCGCTCCAGCGAAGTCTCCCTCGACTGGCGCGTCCTGCTTTTCACCCTCGCCGTCTCGCTCCTCGCCGGAATCGTCTTCGGCCTCGCGCCCGCGCTCAAAACCTCCCGCGCCAATTTGCAGCAGATTCTTCGCCAGTCGGGTCGCGGCGCCAGCGGCGCTCGTCATCGCCTGCAGGGAATCTTCGTCGCCGTCGAAGTCGCCATGGCCCTCGTGCTTCTCGTCGGCGCGGGACTCATGCTGCGCTCGCTCGCCGCCCTCTGGCGCGTCAACCCCGGCTACGATCCCAGCCACGCCATCACCTTCTCCGTCTCTCTCCCCTCGAATTCCAAAACCACCGCCGCCGAAACCCGCGCGCGCCTCCGCCGTTTCGATGCCGCCATGCGCGCCATCCCCGGAGTCCAGGCGGTTTCCGTCACTCTCGGCTCGCGTCCCATGATCCACGACTCCGAATTGCCCTTCTGGATCGAAGGCCGCCCCAAGCCCGACAACGATAACGACATGCCGCAGGCCATGTTCTATCTCGTCGAATCTGGTTTCCTGCGCGCCATGGGAATCACCCTCGAGCGTGGCCGCTTCGTCAGCGACCAGGACGATGAAAACGCCCCCACCGTCGTCGACATCGACGACGCTTTCGCTCGCACGTACTTTGCCGGCCAAAATCCCGTTGGCCAGCACATCCACATCGCGGAATTCGATAAGGAAGCGGAAGTCATCGGCGTCGTCGGCCACGTCCGCCAGTGGGGTCCCGGCAACGACCCCAAAAAGGCCATCGAAGCCCAGTTCTATTACCCCTATATGCAGCTGCCCGCGAAGCTCATGCCGCTGGTTGCTGACGGCGTGGCCGTCGTGCTGCGCACCCAGGACGATCCCGCCGCCGTCATGGGTCCCGTGCGCCGCGCCGCATCAGAAGCCGATCCCGGCGAAGTCATCTACGCCGTCGAGACCATGCACGGCGTCATCGAAAACGCCTTTGCCGCCCGCCGCCTCTCGATGATCCTGCTCGCCTTCTTCGCCGCCGTCGCGCTTGCGCTTTCCTGCATCGGCATCTACGGCGTCATCTCGTATTTAGTCGGCGAACGCACGCGCGAAATCGGCGTCCGCATGGCGCTCGGCGCGCAGCGGAGCGACGTTCTCCGCCTCATTCTCCGTCAGGGGGCAACCATGGCCCTCGTTGGCGTGGCCCTCGGCATCGTCCTCGCTCTCGGCCTCACCCGCCTCATGAGCGCGCAGCTCTTCGGCGTCACCGCGCACGACCCGCTCACCTTTGCCGCCGTCGGACTGGTGCTCGTCGTCGTCGCCCTCGTCGCCTGCTGTCTGCCCGCGCGCCGCGCCGCGTCCGTCGACCCCATTGTGGCCCTTCACGCGGAGTAGCAGCAACAGCCGGGTGCCCCATGTCCCTGGTGTTGGGGACATGGGATACAACGGAGCCCGCTGCTCTGTACCCTGCACTCTGTACTAATCCGTCCTCAACGCCCGCGCGGGATCCACCGTCGCCGCTCTGCGTGCCGGAATAAATCCCGCCAGCGCCGCCACCAGGCAAATCACCACGATCCCCGCCCCATACACGGCCGGGTCCGCGATCGACACGCCGAACAGCTGGCTCCTCACCGCGCGCGTCGCCAGCATCGCGAGCGGGATCGTCACCAGCACCGCGCCCCCGGCGAGCACCATCACCTCCCGCAGGATCAGCCGCACCACCGTTCCGCGCTGCGCTCCCAGGGCCATCCTTATCCCAATCTCCCGCGTGCGCTGCGCCGTCGAATACGCGAGGATCCCGTACAGCCCGATCCCCGCCATCAACGCCGCCAATCCTCCAAACACCGTCGCCAGCATCGCAATCACCCGCTCAGCAATCAGATTCTCGTCGATCTCCTTCGTCATCGTGCGCGGGTTCCCGACAATCAGCTTGCTGTCGAGATTCGCAATCGCCCCGCGAATGCTGTTCGTCGCAGCCTCCGGCGCCTGCCACGTCCGCACATAGAGCGTCAGTCCCGCCGGCTTCGGGGCTTGAGTGAACAGCGTGTATTCCGTCGCGATCGCGGGGTCGCGCACGCTCTCGTGCTTCACGTCCCGCACCACGCCCACAATCGTCGCCTCTGTCCCTGACCGGTTCGGCCGGCTCACTACATGCCCCAGTGCCGCCTGCGCATTGCCGTAAAAGTGCTTCGTAAAGCTTTCGTTCACCACCGCCACCTTCTCCGACGTCGCGGTGTCCCCAACGTTGAAGTACCGCCCCGCCACCAGCGGAATTCCGAGCGTCTGCAGATAGTCGTTGCTAACCCACGGAAGTTCCACATCGAAATCTTCGTCCGGCTTCGGCGTGTACCCGCTCGCCTCCACATCGCCCGAAATACCGTTGCCCGTCAGGTCGCTGTCGTTCGTCGCGCCCACGCCCCGCAAGCCCGGCAACGCGGCCACCGCGTCGATCGCCCGCTGCTCCACCGGCCCAACCCCCGGTGCAGGATATCCCGCCAGCTGCGGATCCAGATTGAACGCCAGCAGATGATCCGTCGCATACCCCGGATCCACGTTCCGCAGATTCTCAATCGTCCGCACAAACAATCCCGCCCCCACCAGCAACAGCAGGCTGAACCCGATCTGCAGCGCC
>Ga0187887_10003577_pt1 | contig 11971 bp, 12 predicted proteins | sample June2016WEW_7_10_FD_132977 | JGI IMG/M metagenome (GOLD analysis project Ga0187887, IMG submission 132977) | Peatland microbial communities from SPRUCE experiment site at the Marcell Experimental Forest, Minnesota, USA - June2016WEW_7_10 | ecosystem: Environmental > Terrestrial > Soil >...
GGCCAGCACGACCTCGGGCGAAAGCAGCTCGTAGGCGTCCAGGTCGACCTCGCCGAGCAGGTCGGCGGACGCGCCCAGGGCGACCGCGTGCCGCAGCGCGTCCGGCCACGACCATCCCTGGGCCACGGCCGGCAGCAGCCCGGCGGCCACGGCCTCCGCGGACAGCGACAGCCCGGGGTAGCCCTCCAGCGCGGCCCGCCACTGCCCGGCGGGGCCGGTGGCCGCCGCGGCGAGGAGGGCCGCGCCGGACAGCATGACCGCCGCCTTCGCCCCCCGGGCCAGCAGGGTGGCCGGGCTCACGGATACCCCGGCACCGGGCATCCCGGCCGTCGACGCGATCAGCACCAGGGCGGGGTGCCGGTCCAGGCTGCGCCACAGGGCCGGGCCACCAGCGTGGACGATGGCCGGCACCGAGGCCTCCGCCGCATAGCTGACCAGGGACGCGTAGATGTCCATCGGCAGGTCGGACGGGAGCCCGCCGCTCAGCACCACGGCGTCCGTGCCCGGCACCAGCTTGCGGAATTCACCGGCGAACCGGCCGAGTTCCTCGGTAGTGATGAACGGGGCGGGCTCGCTCAGCCGGGTGCTCTCCTCCCGCGCCTCGTCCAGCACGTCGATCACCCGCCGTGATTCACGGCCGATCCTGGTGAAGGCCGTGGCCACGCCCGCGCGGGCCAGGTCGGCCTCGATCATGTCCCCGGAGCCCCCGCCGGCGAAACCCGCCACCAGCACGTCCTCGCCCAGCCCGGCCAGCACCCGCGCCACCGCCAGGCTGCCGCCACCGGCCCGGCAGGTCATCCGGCTGACGTGGTTGGGCGCGCCCCAGGCGATCTCCTGGGCCTCATAGCTCACGTTCACCGTCGCGTTCAGCGCGACAGTGAGGATCACGAGACCAGTTCCGCGGCGACGCTGGCGCCCAGTTCCCAGCACGACTCCAGGTCTTGGGGTCCGACGTGACCGACGACCGTGACCGGCGGCCGGGCGCGGTGCCACCGCAGCCCGGTCGTGATGGCCTCCACAGCCCGCACCGCGCCTCCGGTGTCGTTGTTGCCGTGCACGTACAAGCCATAGTGCCTGCGCTGGGTGGCCTCAAGGCACGGGTAGTAGATCCCGTCGAAGAAGTGCTTGAGCGCCCCCGACATGTACCCGATGTTGGCCGGGGTGCCGAGCAGGTAGCCATCCGCGCTGAGCACATCGACGGCGGACGCGGTCAGCGCGGGCCTGGTCACGACCTCGACGCCCTCGATCTCGTCGGTGCCCGCGCCGGCCAGCACCGCCTCGAGCATCGCCTGCATGGACGGGGAGGTGGTGTGGTGAACGATCAGCAGCCGGGCCATCGCACTCGGACAATCGTGCTGTCTCGCCCATGATCTGGCACCTGGCGAGTGTACGCCCGGAGCGCGCGGCCCGAGCGCGCGGCCGCCGGACGGTGTCCAGGTTGGGCGCCGCGCCGGGGTGCGCCGCGCCGGGGTGCGCCGCGCCGGGGTGCGCCGCGCCGGGGTGCGCCGCGCCGGGGTGCGCCGCGGCTGGACGGCACTACCCTGGCGCCATGCGTTCCGCTGGCGCGGCCCTCGCCGATTTCTGCTGTGTGCTGCTCTTCGTCGTGATCGGCCGGGCCAACCACCATGACGGCGGCAGCCTCGCCGGGCTCTGGCATACGTTCTGGCCGTTCGCCGCCGGGGCGGCGGCCGGAATGCTGGCGACCCGGTTCTGGCGGCGGCCCCTCGCGGTGGTGCCGACGGGCCTGGGCGTGTGGCTCGGCAGCGTCGCCCTCGGCATGACGCTGCGGGTCCTCGTCGGCCAGGGCACCGCGTTCGCGTTCATCCTGGTCGCGCTGGCCTTCCTCGGGCTGTTCCAGCTCGGCTGGCGGCTGGTGTGGCAGTGGGCCGCCCCGAGACTTATGACAGTTGACCCTAAAGTTCGCTCTCACTAGCGTTGCCCGATGACCGGACCCCAGCTCGTCTCCTACCAGGTGGTTCTGCTGCGGCACACCGCCGCGGGCCGCGACTTCGACGAGGAGACCAGGGAGCGGATCTTCCGCGAGCACCTCGCGTATACGCTCAGCCTGCTCGCGGGCGGGGATCAGCTCGCAGCCGGCCCGGTGGATGACAGTCCCGCCGAGGTTGAGGACATCTGCGGGCTCGGCGTGTACCAGAAGGACTCCCTGGACGAGGTCCGGCGGCTGATCGAGCAGGATCCCGGCGTGCGGCAGGGGCTCTACCGCTTCGACCTGATGACGTGGCGCACCGCCCCCGGCACCGTCACTCCCCCAGCCGCGGCCTGGGTGCGTGGCTGACTCACCGGGAGAGCCGCGGCGCGGCTGGACGGCGCGGCGCGGCTGGACGGGCCGGCGCGGCGCGGCTGGACGGCGCGGCGCGGCTGACCGGGCCGGGTCAGCCGCGGCCGACGCCAGCTCGATCCAGGCTCATGCCAATCCCCCCGCCGGCCGCGGTACCACGCGGTGCGGCTGCCGGCGGGCGAGCCGCCTCCGCGCAGCGTCGGCGTTTTGCTGCAGCCGGGCGGCTTCCTGCTCCAGGACAGCCGCCCCGCCGTCGGTGAGACGGTAGTAGCGGCGCAGCCGGCCCTCGACCACCTCTTCCCGGTCCGGCTCCAGCAGGCCTTCCTCGGCCAGCCGGTCCAGTGCGCCGTACAGGGTGCCGGGGCGCAGCGCCAGACGCCCGCCGGACAGCTCGGCGACCTCACCGATGATCGCGTACCCATGCAGCGGCTGCGGGGCCAGCGCGGCGAGGATCAGGAACGTGGGCTCACGAAGGGGGTCACGCATCCCCGCAACATAACGGTGATCAACGTATCCAGGCAACCAAGCGCCCCTGGGGCCCAGTCCCCCTCGTGCGATCTGAGCCCCCCGGGAGGGGCCGACGGAGGACTTTTCCCGCGGAACGTTCGCCCAAACCAGGCAAATCACCCTCTGACGTGCACGGCGCGCGGGAAAGGTCGCCGCAGCCCCGCCGCCAGGCATGACGCACGGGGCCCGTGGAGCCTGCGGGACCCATGGGATCACCGGACCGCAGCCTCGGGTGGGCGCCGGCCCGCCGACCACGGCACCCCACGGCCCACGCCCCGCGGCCCACGCCCCGCCGACCACGGCACCCCCACGGCCTACGGCCGACGGCCCACGCCCCGCGGCCCGACACTCCCCTTGCCAGCGGCCCGATACCCCCTTGCCAGCCCCCGGCCCCCCGATTTAGACTGAACGTTCAGTCAGCGTGAAGGAGCGCACCGTGCCGAGTCAGCAGGACAGCCCTCCGCGGCTTTCCGACGATCTCACCAGCAACGACCTCGCCACCAACGACCTCACCAGCGTCATCGCCCAGCAAGAAAAGATCTTCATCGAGCGGCAGCCGGAGTCGGCCCGGATGGCCCACCGTGCCGAGCACAGCCTGGCCGGTGGGGTGACCTCCAGCTGGCAGATCACCGTGCCGCAGCCGGTCTGGCTCAGCCACGGCAAGGGTTCCAAGATCTACGACGTGGACGGTAACGAGTACGTCGACCTGCACGGCGGCTACGGCGCGGCGCTGGCGGGCCACGCCCACCCGGCCATCGTGGAGGCGGTGCACAGCCAGGTCGGCCTGGGCACGCACTTCGCCCAGCCCACCCAGAACGCGGTGGCGGTCGGCGAGGAACTGGCCCGGCGCTTCGGCCTGCCACTGTGGCGGTTCGCCAACTCGGGTACCGAAGCCACCATGGACGCCGTGCACCTGATGCGCTCGATCACCGGCCGGGACCTGATCATCAAGGTGGAGGGCTGCTATCACGGCCATCATGACTCGGTCCAGGTGTCGGTGACGCCTGAGGCTGACGAGGTCGGCCCGGCGGACCGGCCAGCACAGTCCCCCTCCAGCTCGGGCGTCCCTGAGGCGATCATCAAGCTGACCCTGGTGGCCACCTTCAACGACCTGGCCAGCGTGGAGCGCCTGCTGGACGAGCACCCCGGCCAGGTCGCCGGGATGATCATCGAGCCGATCATGATGAACGCGGGCATCATCGAGCCGGAGCCCGGCTTCCTGGCCGGGCTGAAGGACCTGCTGCACGCTCACGGCGCGCTGCTCACCTTCGACGAGGTCAAGACCGGCCTGACCGCGGGCCCCAGCGGCGCCACCGGGCTGACCGGCGTCACGCCGGACATCATCTGCCTGGCCAAGGCCATCGGCGGCGGCGTGGCCATCGCCGCGGTCGGCGGGTCGGAGGAGGTCATGGCGCACGTCGCCAACAACGGCTACGAGATGGTCGGCACCTTCAACGGCAACCCGCTGGCGGTGGCCGCCTGCCGGGCCATGCTCACCGAGGTGGCCACCCCCGAGGCATACCAGCGGATCGACGCGCTGCGGCAGCGTGCGGTCAGCGGTATCGAGCGGGAGATCGCCCGGACCGGCCTGGACGCCCACGTGGTCGCGGTCGGGGCCAAGGGCTGCGTGGTGTTCTCCCCGGAGCCGGTCCGCAACTACCGCGGCTTCCTCGGCATCGACGACCGCTACAGCCACGCGCACTGGCTCTTCCAGCACAACGGCGGGGTGTTCCTGCCTCCATGGGGCAAGATCGAGCAGTGGCTCATCTCGGTCCAGCACGATGAATCGGACATTGACCTTCTGGTGTCCAACTTCGGGGCGTTCGCGACGGCCGTGACGAGCTGAGCCCCCGCTGAGCTTTTGCTGAACGCGGAGGTTTCGGTCGTGTTTCGCCTGATGAGTGACCCTTTTGCCGGGGGGCGCTTGCGCCTATGCTGTCGCAGTAGTACCTCTTATTGACGGACTGTTCAGTCAGTGTTCATCCGGCTGGGCGGCCGGGCCCAGAGGCCCAAGGAACCCGCAAGGCCCAAGGACCCCGCAAGGCCCAGAACCCCGGAGGAAGAAGCGAGCTGGTGCATCCGCGAGAAGGCTGGCCAAAGGACGGGTCGCGCCCGCCGCTGTTCTCCCGCCGTGGCTTCCTGGCCCGCAGCGGGGGGGCCGGCCTGGCCGCCCTGGCTGGCGGCGCGCTCCTAGACGCGTGCGCACCCGCGCTGGCCGGGGCGGGCAAGGTGCCGCTGCCACGCCCGGACAACCCGGTCATGTGGCCCGTCTACAGCGAGAACAAGCCGATCGCCAGCGGGATGCAGCCTGAGACCGGGGCCACCCTGCAGATCTTCAACTGGGTCGCCTACGTCAACCAGGCCTGCGTGAACCACTTCGCCAAGAAGTACAACTGCAAGGTCCAGGTGACCACGTTCAACACGATGAACGAGGCCCTGTCCAAGCTGCGCAGCGGGCTGTCCTTCGACGTGTTCATGGGCGTGACCGTGGACGTGCTGGGCCAGCTGATCGAGTCCAAGCTGATCCAGCCACTGAACCACAGCTACATCCCGAACATCAGCCAGGCGTGGCCGGACTTCACCAACCCGTTCTACGACCAGCACTGGCAGTACACCAGCCCGTACACGATCTACACGACTGGGATCTCCTGGCGCAAAGACCTCGTGCACGAGAACCCGTACACGATGCGGAACCCGTGGGCGATGCCGTGGCAGCCCAAGTACAAGGGCAAGGTGGCCATCCTCGACGACTACCGCGAGGGCATCAGCCTGGGGCTGATGAAGAACGGGATCTTCGACCTCAACACCACCGACCGGAGCCAGATCGCCCTGTCCCGGCGATCCCTGGAGGATCTGTCCCGCCTGGTCGACGTGCACATCGACAACAACGACTACACCGAGGTCCCGGACGGCCAGACGTGGATCCACCACGCCTGGTCCGGCGACATGGCCGCGGCCCCGTACTACATGCCCAAGGGCGTCCCGGTGGAGACGGTCGGCTACTGGTTCCCCACCGACGGGCGGGGCCCGGTGGCTAACGACACCCTCACGGTGCTCCGCTCGTCGACCAGCCCGGTACTGGCCCACCTGTTCCTGAACTACATGCTCGACCTGCCGAACGTGCTCGAGAACATCAGCTTCAACGGCTACATGCAGCCGCTCAACGAGTGCACGCCCCAGCGCCTGGTCAAGGAGCAACTGCTGCCCAAGAGCCTGATCTCCACCGCGGTACTGCCGTCCTACTTCCGGCGGGGCGTCAGCGAACTGCAGCTGCCCGTGGACGCGGACGCCCTCTGGCAGCAGGCCTGGCTCGTCGTGAGCAACGGGATCTAGTCGTGCGCAACGGGATCTAGGGGACGGCGGCCATGGCCACAGCCACGCAGCAGACCGGTACCCAGCAGGCTGGCGGCCGCAAGCCGGAGCGGCAGAGCAGGGTCTTCTGGATAGTGCTGGCCCTGCCCGGCATCCTCTGGCTCACCCTGCTCTTCATCGTGCCGTTCTACGCGGTGCTGGCCATCGCCATGGGCCAGCTCAACCGGCTGTTCGAGTCCCCGATCGCGGTCTGGAACCCATTCCGGTGGAGTTCCTCCAACGTCATCAACGTCTGGCACGACCTGTTCGGCGCGACCTCGTTCGCCGGGCCCATCGTCCTGCGCACCATCCTCTACGTGGCCCTGGCCTCGCTGCTGTCGCTGGTCATCGCCTACCCGGCGGCCTACTTCGTGGCCCGCTTCTCCGGCCGCCGCAAGGCGCTGTTCCTGATCCTGCTGATCGCGCCGTTCTGGATCAGCTACATGATGCGCATGCTGGCCTGGATCGACCTGCTCCAGACCAACGGCTACGTGAACAAGGCACTGTCCAGCCTCGGCCTGATCTCCCAGCCCGTGAACTGGCTCGGCGGGCACTGGTACACCGTGGTGCTGGGCCTGGTCTACGGCTACATCCCGTACCTGATCCTGGTGCTGTTCGCCGGGCTGGACCGGATCAACCCGGCGCTCATCGAGGCCGGGCGGGACCTCGGCCTGAACCGGGTGCGCACCTTCACCCGGGTCACCCTGCCGCTGTCCCGGCAGCCGATCCTGACCGGCATGCTGATCACCGTGCTGCCGATGCTGGGCGACTACTTCACCAACCAGCTGATGTCCGGCTCGGCGAACACGTCCATGGTGGGCAACCTGATCGAGGGCCAGCTCGGCACGCCCGGGCTGGAAGGGCAGGGCGCGGTGCTGTCTCTGCTGCTGCTTCTGGTGCTGCTGATACCGATGGTCTACTACGTGATCGCCACGAACCGATCCACCCGGGAGGCGGCGTGACCGCGACCAGCGCCCCGGCCCGGGCCGCCGAGCCCTCGGGCACCGCGGCCCGCAGCGGCCTGTCCCGGCTGATGCCCCGCCGTAACCCCTGGGGCCACCCGTGGTTCCTGGAGGGCTTCACCTGGCTGTACCTGATCTGGTCGCTGGTGCCGATCGGCATCGCGGTGCTCTTCTCGTTCAACAACGGCAAGTCGCAGAGCGCGTGGCAGGGTTTCTCCTGGCGGTGGTATTTCAGCGATCCCGTCAACTCGGTCCTGCACAACCCCCAGCTGCACGCGGCCGTCATCCAGACCGTCCGGCTGTCCGTGCTCACCACGATCATCGCGGTCCCGCTGGGCGTGTCGTTCGCGCTCGGCATCAACCGCTGGCGCGGCTTCACCTCCTCGACGTTCAACTACGTGATGATCCTGTCCTTCGTGATCCCGGAGCTGATCTTCGGCGTCGCGATGTTCTTCGTCTTCACTGTGCTGTTCACCTCGGTCCACCTGGGCACCCTGGCGGAGGTCCTGGGACTGGTCACCTGGAATGTCAGCTGGCCGGCCATCATCGTCCAGGCCCGGCTGGTCACGCTGGGCCGCCAGTACGAAGAGGCCGCCGCCGACCTGGGCGCTAATCAGCTGTCCACCATGCGCCGGGTGATGATCCCGCTGCTCGGACCGGCCATCTTCGCCAGCGCCGTGCTGGTGTTCTCCGGGGTCATCGACGACTTCGTGATCGTTGACCTGCTGTCGTCGAGTGCCAGCAACACGCCGATGTCCGTGATCATCTACTCCACCCAGCACGGCGGCAACGGCGGCCCGGCGCTCAACGCGCTGGGCACGATCATGCTGGCGATGTCCCTCATCGTCGTGGCGCTGGGCTATGTGGCCTACCGCTGGGCGACCCGCGGCGAGCGGAGCACCGGGATCGAGGCTCTGACCACGATCGCTGGCAGCGAGTAGGAAACCCTCCGGACCCGGCCGGCACCCGGCCGGTGTCCCTCTGCTAATTTGCTAAGCCCAGCCTTATCAGTTTAGGCTTAGGGCATGGCGGAAGTGTCCAGCCCCCCGGAACGCGACGTCACCGAGGTCGCGGCGGCGCTGCGGGTCAGCATCGGCCTGCTGCTGCGGCGGCTGCGCCAGGTCCGGCCGGACGGCGAGCTCAGCCTGCCGGAGACCTCGGCCCTGGCCCGGCTGGACCGCTCCGGCCCGGCCACCTCCAGCGCGCTGGCCAAGCTCGAGCAGATCAGCCCGCAGTCGATGGGGGCCACACTGGCCGCGCTGGAAGCCCGCGGTCTCGTGGAACGGCGTCCCGACCCGGAGGACGGCCGCCGGGCCGTGCTGTCGCTCACAAGCGCCGGGCAGCAGGTGCTGCGGGATAAGCGCAGCGCCCGGGTCTCGCAGCTGGCCGAGGCCCTCTCGGGCGCGTTCACGCCCGCCGAGATCAGCCAGCTGATGGCGGCCGCCCCGCTGCTCGACCGGCTGGCCGAAAGCATCTGATGGCGAGCCATACCGAGCGCTACCAGTGGGTTGCCCTGGCCAACACGACCGCGGCCATGTTCATGGCCACGCTCGACGGCTCCATCGTCATCATCGCGCTGCCGGCCATTTTCCGCGGCATCCACCTGGACCCGCTGGCGGCCGGGAACATCAGCTACCTGCTCTGGATGATCATGGGGTACCGGCTGGTCCAGGCGGTGCTCGTGGTCACGCTGGGCCGTCTCGGCGACATGTTCGGCCGCGTCAAGATCTACAACGCGGGCTTCGCGGTGTTCACCGCGGCCTCCATCCTGCTCTCGTTCGACCCGTACCAGGGCGGTCACGGCGCGCTGTGGCTGATCGGCTGGCGGGTGCTGCAGGCGGTCGGCGGGTCCATGCTCATGGCGAACTCGGCCGCGATCCTGACCGACGCGTTCCCGGCCGACCGGCGCGGCTTCGCGCTGGGCACCAACCAGGTGGCCGGGCTGGCCGGCATGTTCGTCGGCCTGGTCGCCGGCGGCCTGCTGGCCGCGATCGACTGGCGGGCGGTGTTCTGGGTCAACGTGCCCGTGGGCGTGTTCGGCACCGTGTGGGCCTACCGCAAGCTCCGCGACAACGGCGAGCGGCATCCCGGCCGGATCGACTGGTGGGGCAACGTCACTTTCGCCGTCGGCCTGAGCGCCGTCCTGATCGCCATCACCGTGGGCATCCAGCCGTACCGGCACTACAGCATGGGCTGGGAGAACCCCATGGTCCTCGGCCTGCTGTTCGGGGGCATCGCGCTGCTCGCCATCTTCGCCGTGATCGAGACCAGGATCGCCGAGCCGATGTTCCAGCTCAGCCTGTTCCGCATCCGGGCGTTCACCGCGGGGAGCATCGCGGGGCTGCTGGTCGCCATCGCCCGCGGCGGCCTGCAGTTCATGCTCATCATCTGGCTGCAGGGCATCTGGCTGCCGCTGCACGGTTACAACTACAGCCAGACCCCGCTGTGGGCCGGCATCTTCCTGCTGCCGCTGACCGCCGGCTTCCTCGTCTCGGGTCCCGTGTCGGGAACCCTGTCCGACAAGTTCGGTTCCCGGGGCATCGCCACCGCCGGGATGGTCGTGTTCGGCGGCAGCTTCATCGGCCTGATGCTGCTGCCGGTGGACTTCTCCTACTGGGCCTTCGCCCTGCTCATCGCCGCGAACGGGATCGGCAGCGGCATGTTCGCGGCCCCGAACTCCTCCTCGATCATGGGCAGCGTCCCGGCCCGGCACCGCGGCGCGGCCTCGGGCATGCGCTCCACCTTCCAGAACTCCGGCACGGCCCTGTCCATCGGGGTGTTCTTCTCCCTGATGATCGCCGGGCTGGCCAGCAGCCTCCCCCAGTCGCTCACCAGCGGCCTGGTCCGGTACGGCGTCCCGCACAGCGTGGCCGCGCACGCCGGATCGCTGCCGCCGGTGTCGTCGCTGTTCGCGTCGGTGCTGGGGGTGAACCCGATCCAGCACCTGCTCTCCGCCGCGGGCGTGCTGGTGTCACTGCCGGCCGCCGCCCAGCGGGTCCTCACCGGCCGTGAGTTCTTCCCCCAGCTGATCGCCCAGCCTTTCCATAACGGTCTGACCGTGGTGTTTGCCGTGGCGGCGGGCCTGGCCGCGCTGGCCGGGGTCGCATCGCTGCTGCGGGGCGGCCGTTACGTGCACCCCGACCTCGAGTCCGGGGACTCGGGCTCCAGCACCCCCGCCCCCATCACCAGCGCCCCCGCCCCCATCACCCCTGCCCCCAGTACCCCCGTCACCAGCGGGCGCGGCACCACCAGCACTCACGGCACCATCAGCACTAACGGCACTAACGGCAGCGGAAATCACATCACCGAAGAGGAGCATGATGGCCCTGACCACCCTGGACGCCAAGCCGGCCCTGGTCGTGATCGACTTGCAGAAGGGGATCACGGCCATACCAGGGGTGCCAGCCCTCGATGACGTCATCCAGCGGTCGGCCGGCCTGGCCGCGGCCTTCCGCCGGCACGGGCTGCCGGTCGTGCTGGTCAACGCCAGCGGCGGTGCGCCCGGGCGCACCGAGATCAGCAGGCCCGCCTTCACCCCGCCACCGGACTGGACCGACATCGTCCCGGAACTGGACCAGCAGCCCGGCGACCTTCTGGTGACCAAGCAGACCTGGGGCGCGTTCCACCGCACGCCGCTCGACACGCTGCTACACGACCGCGGCGTCACCCAGATCGTGCTGACCGGCGTCGCGACCAGCGCCGGAGTGGAATCCACGGCCCGGGCCGCGCACGAGCACGGCTACCACGTGGTGCTGGCCACCGATGCGATGGCCGACCGGGATGCCGACCTGCACGAGAACAGCGTCCGGCGGATCTTCCCCCGGCTCGGCGAGACCGCTACCACCGGCGACATCCTGGCCATGCTGGACAAGACCCGGTAGCCGGACCGGCGCCACCCCGCCGGGCGCACCCTCACGAGCGCCGGGCGACCCCGCAGTACCCCCAGCGCGAGCCGTCGCTGTCGGCCAGGCCCGGGTCCTCGCAGCCCCACAGGCCCAGGTAGGTCACCTCGGCCGGGGCGTCACGGTAGGGCGGCTCCAGGCACAGCCCGGTGAAGAACTGCCGCACGGACGCGCGGTCCCGCAGGTGCAGGTGGACCGCCGCGTCCGTGTACACGTCGTGCCAGCGCTGCACCGCGATCGGCGGTATACCGTCCGCGGTGGCGTGGGAGAGCGCGAGGTAACTGCCTGCGGCGAGCTGGCGCACGTACCGGCGCACCAGCCCCCAGGGGTCCGACCCGTCCGCGACAAAGTGCATGACACCGGTCATGATCAGGCCTACCGGCTGGCTGAAGTCGATGAGCCGGGCCAGTGCCGGCTGGGCCAGTAAGGCGTCGGGGTCGCGCAGGTCGGCCTGGATCAGCGTGGCCCCGCTGTCACCGTCGAGCGCGTAGCCGAAGTGCGCGACCGCGGGGTCCATGTCCACGTAAACCACCCGGGCGGTGGGCTGCACCTCCCGGACCACCTCGTGGGTGTTGCCGACTGTGGGCAGCCCCGACCCGAGGTCGAGGAACTGCATGACTCCCTGGTCCGCGATCCAGCGTGCGGCCCGCTGGTGGAATCCCCGGTTAGCCCAGGCGATCTCGTGGAACTCCGGAACGACGTCCTTGAGCTTCGCGGCGGCTTCCCGGTCCACGGGGCGGCTGTGACAGCCCCCCAGCATGTAGTCATAGATCCGGGCCGGACTCGGCCCCCCCAGGTCGATACCCGCCGGCAGCTGCGCAGCTCCCGTCATGGCGCCTCCAGATTGCCCGCCCACCCCAGGTCTGGCATGCGCTGTGCTGACGAGGCAGCAGCGCCAGAGCCTCACGGCCCGTAACTGCTGCTTCGCAGCTACGTCGCAATCCTAACCC
>Ga0187887_10003578_pt1 | contig 11971 bp, 8 predicted proteins | sample June2016WEW_7_10_FD_132977 | JGI IMG/M metagenome (GOLD analysis project Ga0187887, IMG submission 132977) | Peatland microbial communities from SPRUCE experiment site at the Marcell Experimental Forest, Minnesota, USA - June2016WEW_7_10 | ecosystem: Environmental > Terrestrial > Soil > Wetlands...
GTCTACGCCGATGCCTCCGAGAACGTCTACTTCACCGTACTCGAGGGAACCAGCATCGCCGCCCCGACCTTCGCCGGCCTCCTCGCGGACGTGATCGCGGTCGAGAACCGGTCGGGCCTCCCCTTCGGACTTGGGTTCCTGGACCCGGAGCTCTACCGAATGGCGAGCTACTTCTCCGCCAACCCCAGCCCCGGTTCTCCCTTCCTCGATGTGACGAGCGGTAAGAACTATGTCTTTTCCGCCGGCGCCGGCTGGGACGCCACGACCGGTTGGGGAGGGCTTGCCGCCCCACTGTTCCTGTCCGCGGACGAGAACCCCTCCATCGTCACGTACCAATACACGGGTCCCACCCCCAGCCTTCCGTCGACCTCGAACGCGCCGATCCCCGACGCGGCGATCTACCTCATCATCGGTCTCGCGATCATTCTCGCGGTCCTCCTCGTCCTCGTGTTCGCCTGGCCCTCGCGGAAGGGCGAACCCCCGTCCGTCCCCGAATTCGGGCCGCCGGGAACCGCGTACGGGCTGCAGCCGCCCGCCCCTCAGAATCTTTACCCGATGCCCCCGCCGGCGCCGGAAAACCTCTACCCGACCCCCCCACCGGCGGCGTCGACCCTGGGCCACACGACCGCGACGTTCCTCTGCCCCTACTGCGGTTCGCCCCGACCGGCGGAACCCGTACGATGTCCACGGTGCGGCGCGCTCTAAGGACCCGCCGTCCACGTCCGCCCCTAGATTAAAGGTCCGATTCCGCTACCGTCCCGGCGTGAGACCCGTCCGACCTCGGCGCGCGGGCCGGCGGGCCGGAAAGGTTCAACCCGCTCGCCCGGCCGACCAAATCCCGGACCGTCGGGGGAGTCGGACCTAGTGGCGAACCCCCCCGACTCCCGCCTTCGGCCCCAGCTCGGATTCTTCGCCGCGGTCAGCACCGGCCTCGCCGCGATCCTCGGAGCCGGGATCTTTGCCGTCATCGCTCCGGCCGCGGGGATCGCGGGCCCGGCCCTCCTCCTGGCCCTGGCCCTCGCGGCCTTCGTCGCGCTCTGCAACGCACTCTCCTCGACCCAGCTGGCCGCCGTCCTGCCGCGCACCGGGGGGACGTACGAGTTCGGCCGGCGAATGCTCGGGCCGTGGTGGGGGTATTCGGCCGGGTGGATGTTCCTGGTCGCGAATACGGTGGGCCCGGGAGCCATCGCGCTCGCGTTCGGCGAATACTTGTCGGCGGTCTGGCCCGCTCTCCCGACGCGGGCGATCGCCGTCGCCGCGGCGCTCGCGATGACGCTGCTGAACGCGGTGGGGATCCGCCGGTCGGTCCGGGTGACCGAGGTGGTCGTGGTCTTCTCGGTGGTCGCCCTGCTCTCGGTGGTCGTCCTCGCGCTCCCGTCCGTCCACCCGGACCATTTCGTGCCGTTCGCTCCCGGCGGGGTGCTCGGGGTCCTGCAGGCGACGGCCCTCCTGTTCTTCGCCTACACGGGGTACAGCCGCATCGCGACCCTCGTGGAGGAGGTCCACGACCCGAAGCGGACCATCCCCCGGGCCACGGGAGTGGCCCTCGGCGGTGCGACCGCCCTCTACCTCCTGGTCGCGACCGTGGCCGTCGGGGTGCTCGGCTCCGCCCGCCTCGCCCAGTCCGGGTCACCGCTGGAGGCGACGATGGTCGCGGCCGGCAGCGCAGTTGGAGTGGGCCTCGTGGTCGCGGGCGCGCTGTCAACGACCTTCAACGAGGGCCTCTCCGACCTGCTGGGAGTGTCCCGGGTCGCGTTCGCGATGGGCCGCGGCGCCGACCTGCCCCGGCCGCTGGCGCACCTGGGTCCCGGCCAGAATCCGTGGGTGGCGGTCCTGGTGGTCGGGGTCGTCGCGACGCTCGTCGCCGCATTCGCCCCGTTCACGATCGCGATCGCCGTCTCCAGCTTCGGCACGCTGCTCTACTACACCGTGACGAACCTTTCGGCCCTCCGGCTCCGGCCGGAGCAGCGCATGTTCCCCCGCATCCTCATGGTCGCGGGCCTCGTCGGGTGCGTCGGCCTCGCCCTCTCGCTGGCCCCGCTCGAGGTGGGAGTGGGCCTCGCGCTCCTCGCGGCGGGGGTCGCGTTCCGGTTCCTCTGGCTACGCATCCGCGGTCCGGTCCCGGCCGAGACCCTCGCGTAGAGTGTCGGTACGCCCGCGAGAACCGCGCGCTCGGGCGGGTCGGAACGCGCCCGGCTCTTCAGGCCGCCGGAGGCGCGGGTTCGAGCGGAGGCAGGGGTTCGGACGGCGACTCCGCCGGGGTTTCCGGCTCGACCGTGGGGACCGTGGGGTCCGTCGTGGGGGCCGCTGGGGCGGGCGAGCTCGAGGGGGCCACGCCCAACTTTCCCTCGAGGTACTTGCGGATCTCCTCGGGTCGCGAGGAGGGGATCCCGAAGTACTCGGCGAACCGCCGGGTCGTGGTCAGTTCGAGCGTCGAGCCCTGAGGCTCGGTATGAACGAGCCCCATGCCGCGCAGGTGCTGGACCTCCTCGTAGGCGACGTCCCCGAGCATCCGCACGAGGTGGCTCTGGAGGATCGGCTGGTGGTAGGCGATGAGCGTGAGGGCCTTGACGGACCGCGCCCCCATCTCGACCGGGGTCACGGCGTGCACGGTCGGGACGTACTCCTCCTTGAGCTGCAGGGCGAACCGGTCCCCGACCCGGCGGACCTCGAGGGAGGACTGCCGGTTCTCGTAGGTCTGCTCGAGCGTGCGGACGGCCTTCTGGACCGGCCGGTAGTCCTCGAGCCCGAGGGCGTCGGTGACCTCCTTGACGCTGAGGGGTTTTCCGCTCGCGAACAGCACCGCTTCGACCTGAAAGACCAGTTCGTCCAATTTGGAGGGCATGGTAGGTTCACTCCTTCTCTACGACACGACCGCGCACTTCGCTGGTCCGGACGACCACGACCGGGGACTCTCCGAGCACATCCTGGTGGAGCTCGACCGACTTTTCGCGGGAGAGGAACAGCAGGGAGAGGAAGATCGCGACCAGGCGGTCCCGCCCGGTCAGCGGGCTCCACAGGTCGAGGAGCGGGAACGGCTCGCCGACGGGGTGGCGGCAGGTGGCCTCCCAGGTATCCTGGAGGTCGATCTCGGGGACGTCGCCGTGGACGAGGACCTCGGGGGGTGCGCGCTGCTCCTCCCGGAGGCGTTCCCGAAGCTCCTGGATCCGGAGCGAGCGACGGGCGTCGACCTCGGCCTCTCCGAAGGCGCGCACCAGCTCGAGCAACGAGACCGGCCGGGTCTCGGGGTGGCGGACCATCTCGAGCAGCGGCGGGGGTGCCGTCGAGCCGAGGACGGCGCTCGTGACGTCGACCGCCTCGGGGGTCTCGAGGAGCGGCAAGTACCCGTCGTCCGAAATCGCGCCGCCCGCATCCAGGGTGGGGTCGGCGACCGGGTCGGGCGGAGTGTCCCGTGAACGGAGGAGGACCTCCGACTGGAGGTAGAGGATGCTCCAGGCCATGTACACGAGGCGACCGGCGATGGCAAAATTGACCCCGCCTTCCTCCTTGACCCGGTCGAGGTAGGCTTGCGTGAACTTGACCAGGTCGATCTCCCACGGGTCGAACTCCTGGTCCATGACGAGCTCGAAGAGGAGTGCGGTCGCCTTCTGGAACGGGTCCGGGATGACGAGGTGGACTCCCTCCTTGAGGTTCTGAACGAGCGTGAGGTAGCGTTCGAGCAGCACGGAAGTGTCCTCGGCCTCCCCGAGCAGCGAGCGGTGGAACACGAGGTAGCGGAGCATCTTCTCCGCCGCATCCCGGGGAACGGCGGTCGGTGCGAGGATCACCGGGGTTTCGGCGGCGGAGAGGCTCATCGGGCCTCCAGCGGTGCGTTCGGGGCCGGCGCATCGGCCGCCCGGGCGCCGTCACGGGCCTCCACGTCATGGATGTCTTCGAGGTGGATCCCGACCACGCGGGAGCAGCCGTCGCCCCGCATCGTCACGCCGAAGAGGTGGTGGGCGAACTTGAGCGTCACCTTGCGGAGCGAGATGACGATGAACTGGGCGCGCTCGGCGTTGTGGCGGAGGAGGCGGCCGACGTACTCCGCGTTCATGCCGTCCAGCGACATGTCGACCTCGTCGAACACGTAGAGCGGGCTCGGGTCGTAGCGCTGGAGTGAGAAGATGAACGCGAGGCTCGCCAGCGACTTCTCCCCGCCCGACAGCTGCTCGAGGCGGGTGACGGTCTTGCCGACCGGTCGCGCCTTGATGATGAGCCCTCCCGAGAGCGGGTCGGCCGGGTTCTCGAGGGCGATCTCCCCCTCGCCACCGGCGCTCAGCTCCCCGTAGATCTCCTTGAAGTTCGTGTTGACCTGGATCACGACCTCCGAGAGCTTCTCGCGCTTGCGGCGCTCGATCTCCCCCACGAGCGAGACGAGCTCCGTCTTCTCTGTCGTCAGCCGCGCGGCCTCGCTCCCGAACTCGTCGAGGCGGGACTTCTCGGCATCGTATTCTTCGACCGCCCGGAGGTTCACCGAACCCATCGACTCGAGCTGCTCGGTCAGCGTCGTGATCTTGCGCTTCAGCTCGTCGAGGGGGACAGGTTTCTCGTCGGCTTCGGGCTCGGGGAACTCGCGGAGCGCTTCCTGGAGCTCGGTGAACTTCGCCTCGGCCTGGGCCAGACGGGTCTCCTCCTGGACGACCAGCCCCTGGCGGGTCGTCCAGTTCGCCTGCACCTCGCCGAGCTTGCCCGTGACCTGGAGACGCTCGGTTTCGAGGACCCGCTTCTTGTCGGCGAGGGCCTTCTGGGAGTCACCCTGCTTCGACTCGACGGCCTTGAGGGTGTCGAGGGCCGATCGGGCCTCCTTCACCTCGGCCTGGGTCTTCGTGATCTCCTTTTTCTTCGCCGCCAGGGCGGCCTCGGATTTTCCAAGTTCCTGGCGGCGAAGTTCAAGGTTGGCGACGAGCGCCTGGAGCGACGCCCGCGCGGATTCGAGTTCCCCGTTGACCTTCACGCGCTCGTCGGTGGTCTTCTGGGCGACCTCTTGGAGCGAACGGAGCCGGGAGGAGAGGGCCTCGGGGAGCTGGCCCAGGTACTGCTCCTGGGCCTTGGCGATGCGCTCCTTGATCTCCGCGAGCGAGCCCGCGAGCTTGGTCGCAGCCTCCTCAGCGGCGGCCAGGCCGGTGGTGAGTTTCTTCGCCTCGGCCTCGGCGGCGGTGATACGGGTCCGCGCCGCTCCGAGGCGTTCGCGCGCGGCCGCCAGGTCCCCCTCGAGCCCCTTGCGGTTGGACTGGTGGGCCTGGTCCTGGATCGAGCGCTTGGAGAGCTCCTCGGCGAGGACCTTGATCCGATCGGATGATTTGTTCAGTTCGACGCGGGCGGCGGCCTCGGCCTCGCTCTTCTCGCGAAGCTCTTCGCCCAACCGCTTGAGTTCGACGGCGCTGTCGGCGCCCCGGCCCTGGTTGGACGGGTCGACATAGCCACCGGAGATGGCCCCGGTGGCCTCGATGAGGTCACCGGTCAGCGTGACGAGCCGGACCCCACCCATCTGGGCGCGGGCGTGCGTGAGGTCGTCCATGACGACCGTCTCGCCGAAGACGTAGCTGAAGGCGGCCCGGAGCGGCTCGTCAAAGTGAACGAGGTCGACCGCAAATCCGGCCGCTCCCTGCGCCTTGGCCACGACCAGGGACTTGCCGTGGGGTCGGCCGGGGAGCATCTTGTTGAGCGGAAGGAAGGTGGCCCGGCCCCGCTTCTCCTGCCGGAGCATCTGGATGCACTGCTCGGCGACCTGGTCCGTCTCCACCACGAGAGCCTGGAATCGATTCCCGCCCGCCGTCTGAAGGGCGGTCCGGTACTTCGGGTCGAACTCGGCGAGCTCCTCGACGGTACCGCGGATCCCGGGGATCTTGCCGAGGTTCCGCTGGGACAGAAGATAATCAACCGCCGCCAGCTGGTTGGGCCGTCCTCCCGACTCGGAGCGCGCCTTGAGGCGAGCGTCGAGGGTGAGGTAGCGGCGGTTGAGTTCACTGACCTCGCGGGAGAGGCGCTCGGCCTCCGCCGTAAGGGATTGTTCCCGGGCCTTGACCGTGTGGAGCTCCTTCTGGAGGTCCCCGGTCGAGGCGTCGCCCGGCCCCCGGCCCCCGGGACTCGACTCCTTGATCCGGAGCTCGAGGTCCTTGACCTCGACGGACCGCTCCCGCAGGTCGTCCTCGGCCTGGGCTTGCAGCTGCTCCGCGGCCTGGAGGGACCCTTTCGTCACCTCGCGCCGCTGGACCGACTCCTGCCAGGCCTTCTGGAGGGAATCTGCTTCCCTCTGGAGTTCGAGTTGGGATTTCCGGGCGGCCGCCAGGCGGTCCTGGGATTTGCCGGACGGCGCGGTCGCGCCCTGGATCTCTTTGGAGTTGGCCTCGGCCTGGGCCGACAGAGCGTCGAGCCGCTTGGTGAGATCCTTGTCCTGGGCCTCGAGCTTCGCGCGGGCCGACTCGTCGGAGCGAACGGCCGCGGTGAGCTCTTCGACCTGGGTCGCGAGCGCCTCGGAAGCTTCCGTCAGGTGCGCGAGGTTCTGGTCGAGGCGCGCGTACGCAATCTTCTTCGCGTCGAGCTCCTCCTTGAACTTGAGCGCCGCGGCGCCGCCGGCCTCGGCGATCTCCTTGTCGACGCCCTCGATCGACTGGGCGAGCTCCTGGTCGCGGCTGGTCAACTGGGTTTTGAGGGCCAGCAGCCGCTCGATCTCGGCATGGGCGCTCTCCACCTGCTTCTTGCAGGTGGCGAGCTCCTGCTCCGCGATCCGGTGACCGGCCCGCGCTAGCCGGGCCTCGGTTCGCCGCTTGTCCTGCTGGAACTCCTTGTACTGGATCGCCTGGAGCCGCTGGCTTTCCAGGGCTCCCAAGTGGTTCTTGATCTCGCCCAGCAGGGTCTGGATGCGGTCGAGGTTGGCATCGAGGTCAGTGCGCTTGGCCGCCGCCCGGTCGAGCTCGTCGTCGTACTGGCTGATCCCCGCGAGGCGCTCCAGGAGGCCCCGACGGGGGACGGGGCCCATCGTCACGACCTTGTTGACGTCGCCCTGCTGGACGAGGTTGTAGCCGTCCCCGCTCAGCCGACCGTGGGAGAGAATGGCGTCGATCTCCGTCTGGGTCGTGCGTTTTCCGTTGACGTAGAAGTAGGAGTAGTAGCCGTCGGGGTCGCTGGGGGCGAGCTTGACGTACCGGGTCACCTCGACCTCGGCCGCGTCGACGGGCAGAAGCTTGTCGACGTTGTCAAAGACGAGGGAGACCTCGCATTCGGTGGCGGCCTTCTTGGAGGACCCGCCATTGAAGAACAGGTGGGTAAGGCGCTCCGCCCGAAGTGCCTTGGAGCTGGTCGGACCGAGCACAAAGAGGATGGCATCCGAAATGTTGGACTTTCCCATCCCGTTGGGGCCGGCCACTCCCGTGAACCCTGGCTGGAAAGGGATCTCGGTGGCCCCGGCGAACGACTTGAAATTGCGGAGCTTGACCCGCTTCAGATACATCGAGCGTTCCTCCCCAGCGCGTGTTCCCTGAGACGTCCCCGTGACGGCCGCAGCCTGTTTGTCAGACAGTTGTCAGCAGGGGATACGGTCGGTTGCCAGGCGTATTTAATGGCTGGGCTGCTGGGGTACTGTCCAAGGCTGACACGAGGTCCTCTCGAGGAAGCTCGAGGCCTGCGACGTGGGGGCTCGCCTTGGGCCTAGTCGGCCCTCACCCCAGGGTAGGGGCAGGGAATATCGCGACCCTCAACGCGGCCGAGATCTTCGGAGCGTCGTCCCGGATGAACTTCCAGAGTTGGTCGATGTTTACCGGCTCCGCCCCCGTATCGTATGGGTGGGCGACGCCCCGTCGGAGGGCCCGGAGCCCCTTCCAAGGCACCTTCGGGTTCGCGGTCTTGAACGGTTGGCTTACCTTTTCGGCCGCCTCTGCGAGCAGCTCGGTCGCGTGTTCGGCGGCGTACCGAATCGTCGGATCCTTGGCGAGGTTCGCCTTCCCACCCTTGACTCCCATCGCAAGGACGGTCAGGTGACGGAGCATCTCATCGACGAGGTACCGATCTCGGGAGCCGGCCTTCGTCAAAGGGGGACCGCCTCGGCCTCGATCCTGGGCGCGATCGCCGGATGGAGTCCGCCCCGGTTCGCGAGATCGACCCTCCGTCCAAGGATCTCCTCAAGTCCCGACCGAAGTCCGGCGTAAGAGAGCAGCGAGACCGGGCGTCGCCACTCGACGAGGAGGTCGACGTCGCTGTGCGCCGTCGCCTCTCGCCGTCGGACGGACCCGAATACCCGCAGTTCTTTCGCTCCGTATCTCCGGGCGAGCCCGAGGATCGCGGCGCGATGGGGAAGAACGATCTCCTCGATCCCCAGACCCTTTCCGAGCCGGACGGGTCGGATCCTTGGAACATCCCAATACCTCGACTTGCAACGGGAACACCGGACGACCGGGGACCGGACCGGGGTCCACGTATACCCGCACCGGAGGCAGGTGAGCCGGGGGAGGTTGACATCGCGCAAGTTCGTTGACCGGGAGGTCCCCGGAGCCCCTTTAAACTTACCCCGGGGTAAGTTCAGCGATACTCGTCCAGCTCGAGTCCTCTCGACAAGCTCGATTTAGTGTGAGTGAGCTGCAACGCGCGATGCGGACGACTTCCTGTTGACCGAAGAGGAGACAGGACCGGCTGCTGGGGTACTGTCCGAGGAACGGACCTGTCATGCCATTGCTCCCGACGTCGGTCGATCCAAGGGCCGTGAAGCGTCGCCCCGGTCCCGCCGGCGGCCTGCCGTCGGAGGCACCGACTACTGATCTAGGACAATCCGGGGGATTGCGACTCCAGCCGGTGGACCACTTGCTGCATGCCGATGAAGATCAAGATCGGGGCGATGAGACCTACCAACGGAATGATGGAGAGGATAGCCCCCACCTTCGTGATGGTCGACCCGTACCGCTTCCCGATCCGGTAGATCCCGATGAGCAGGCCGATCCACCCCAGGAAGGCAAAGAAGAGTCCGCCGAATATGGCGAGTACGGCGCCGCCGAGCTGAGTGAGGTCGACGCAGGAAGAGGATGCGCCGGAGGCCGCGCAGGCCGCTGCCTGGAAGAAGTCCTCGAGCACGAGAAGGATCCCGATCACGATCAGGAACAGGCCGAGAAGTCCGATGATGAGGAGGGCGAACGGGCCTCCAAAGCCAGGGGTCAGTTTCCGAAACACGTTGAAGGAGAGCAGGTAGAGGATCAGTGCGACCAGGGACAACGCGGCGCCCGCGACGACGACCCCCAGCAATCCTTCGAATGCGGAAACCGAGGCCGCCCCGGAACCCACATGGAATCCTCCGAAATGGACCTCGACTCCGGTGACTACGATGACCGCGACCGGACCGATCCATGCCAGGATCAGGCCGAGCAGGCTCGTGAGCGCCGCCGCCCGGGACAACCGTACTCCCTTGAGCTCGGCAGCGCGGTCGATCGGCGGGGGCGCGACCATCGGACCGGGTGGAGGTGCCACGGCACCGCCACCGTAGGGGTTCGGGGAGGCGTTCACGAGCGTCGGCCTACTCCGTTCACCTAATCAACCCTTGGTCGCGCGGGAAGCCTGCAAGAGAAACTGCTTCCGACCGAGGACTGGCGGGATTCCCTCGCGGCTCGTTTACTCCCAGTAGGTTACCGGGCACTAATCGAGCACCGACGGAGCGTGAAACCGACCTGGCCCCGGTTGGAGCACCTCGGAAAGCTTGGCGTCTAGGGCTCGGATTCGATCTTCTTGATCTTGCGATCGGCCGCGACGAGGGCACGGTCCTGTTCCCCCGCATTGACCTGGTCGGAGGCGCGACCGGTCTCGTCCGCCTGATTCTCGGCCGCTTCCCATCGGACGGCCGCTTCCGCCCGTTCCTGGTTCGCGGCATTGAGGCGCTTGGCTTTGTCGACCACGGTAAGGATTCGAGGCGACGATGGGGGATAACCTCGGCCGTCGGGTCGGGTCGCCTCGGGCCTCCCGGTCCCAGGACGGCGTTTTTATTTCTCCCCCGGCTCCCGTAGGATGGGATGAGCGAGAACGGCCCTCGCGAGGGAACCCGGGACCTTCCCAGGGCTGGCCCGGAGGCCGGTCGCCGCGCCGTTACGAGCGACTCCGCTGCGGGCGCCGCGTATCAATCGATGGCCCGTCGGGCCCGGCGACGGCACCAGGAGATCGTCGAGCTCGTCCGCTCCGGCCTTCCGTATGACCAGGTCGCGGCGCGTTATTCTCGGGACCACCCGCTGGATCTGGACGTAACGCCCGAGGAGGTCGCTGCCGCCGTTGCCGCGGAGGCCGCACACCCCCGGTCGGTGACTGCCCCTCCGGCCCGACCTCGCTGATTCAACCGTTCGACACGGGGTGCCAGGTCCATGGGTCCGCCCTGGGTCCGTGTTCGGGCCGTCGGGGCCGGGTGCCTCAGTAGCCGTTCGATGAAAAGTCGAACAAGCTGGACATGGAGGGGAAGGCCGCGGTCCCATCGTGACCTCCGTCGCCCGTCGTGTTGAACAACCACTCCACCGTGGACTCGAGGTTATAGTCCGTCGCGTTCGCCGTGTACTTGAGTCCCTTCGAGTAGGAACTCACGACGGTCAGGAAGACGTGTCCCCCCGCGATGGTCGTGCCCCCCGCACTGTACCCGGTGACGTCGTTCGTATCGCTCTCGTCGAACAGGACGATGAACGCCGTGTGGTTGACCAGGCTCCGCTCGGCAGAGGAGGAGTATCGACCGGTGTGGTTCAAGATCGGGCTTAGGAATCCTTGCAACCACTTGCTCGCATCGCTGACGGACGCAGGCGTGTGGCCGTCGTCGTACAGGTTGGGGGTGTAAAATGAGAACGAGTTCAATCTGCCGCTCGCGACCGAGGAGTTGAACGCACTGCTGTTCACGATGTGCTGATCACACAGGGTCGCGTTGTTCACGATGTCGGCATAGGAGAGGAAGGGGTCGTGGCGAACGACGTACTCGCCCACGTTGGACAGGTCACAGGCCTTGGGCATCGACTCGGAATAGGCCATCCAACTGTGACCCTTCTTGGTCAACTCGTTGGCGATGTTCTGCTGCGAATACACGGTGTGATTGTCCGTGCCGCATTGGAGCGAACGCCCGTTGGTCATGGATAGGTAGTTTGGAGAGGAGGGGTGGCACACCGCGTAGAAGTTCGTGGCCTGGGCGAAGTGGTTCGCGAGGTAGTCCAGATAGTTGCCCTTCCCCAAGACCTGTGTGATCTTCGCGTTCTCCAGGACCACCACGACGACGTGCTCGATGCAGTGCGGACTGCAGGTCACCTTCGGGGGAGAGGTGGCCCCGGCCGCGGACCCTCCGGTGAGTACGAGCAGGCCGACGAGGGCGAAGATCGCCGCACTGGAGATCAGGATCGGACTCCTCGGAGTTCTGAGCCAGGTTCGCCCAACTCGCGTCCAGTTCCCAAACCAGAGAGGGTAGATAGCCTGCAGATTCGAAAAGTACGAAGCTCACGGGACGCGGGCGGTCCCCTCCGGTGAAGTGGGGCGTAATCGTATCAAACGCCCAAACGTACAGTAGAGCCGACGCTGGGGGCCGGACTCCGCCAGGGGTGGAATCCTTCTCGCGGGGCCGGCGCCCCGACCTTGGTCGAAGTGGCCTATTGGTGGACTAAAGTCACCCGTCGTTTAAGAACCTACACCGCACACTTTCCCCAGGTGGTAGGCGTGGCACGAACGGCGGCCCGAAGCGATGGAAGATGGCAGAGTTCTCCCCGAACCCAGGCCCAGGGTCTCTCTCTGGGACTCGTGGCCGTGGTGGCCGTCGTGGTCCTGATGGCCCTCGGCTCGATTCCGACGGGATTGGCCGGACGCCCGACTCCGGCGGCCACCCCCCTTGCTCCGGGGACCCCCTCGCCGCCCCAGTCATCCAGTATCGGTAACCCGCTTGCGTCCAACAGTTCGGGCTGGCAGTTGGTCAACACGACCGGCGGCCCCTCCGCCCGAGCGGGGTTCGGAATGGCCTACGACGCGGCAATGGGCGCCATCGTGA
>Ga0187887_10003581_pt1 | contig 11970 bp, 6 predicted proteins | sample June2016WEW_7_10_FD_132977 | JGI IMG/M metagenome (GOLD analysis project Ga0187887, IMG submission 132977) | Peatland microbial communities from SPRUCE experiment site at the Marcell Experimental Forest, Minnesota, USA - June2016WEW_7_10 | ecosystem: Environmental > Terrestrial > Soil > Wetlands...
GCAAGCCTATAGGACGACGCAGCCTCTTGAAGGCTGGTGGATTCGTTGCTGCAAGCGGCGCTCTCGGGGCGGTTTGGGCGCTAGTGACGGGAACTGGTGGGGGCGCCAGCACTTCGGGCAGCGTACGGAGACGCGCTCGGTGGATCAAGACTGTGGTCCGGCCTACACTGGGTGAGACGAACGCCGATTACAAGCGCTTTTCAGGCAAGGACATTTTTGCAATCTACATGCAGTTGAAAACTCAGCGCGACGGCGCCGGTTCGTTCGAAGCAGAACAAGCCTCCAAGGCCAAGCGTTTGGTTGCGTGGATAAACGAAAGGAAACCCGGATTTAGCCTGCCCGATCAGCAGTTGAGCGAGGGCGCCTGGACTGTGATGCGAAGCGCCAGACCCGGCACGGGCCTGCTGTCGTGGACGCGCAGCTCTGCGCGCATACCAACTGAGCCAAGCGCCCAGCGTTATGCGGCTTCGCCGGAGGAAATGGCGAGCACCGTGAAGGCCGCGGCACGACTCTACGGCGCCCGGCTTGTCGGCATCGCGCCGATGAATGAGAGCTATGTCAACCTGCAAGTACCGCCAGAAGATGAGAAGGAGAAAGACAAAGATATTGTTTTCGAAGATGTCGATGTACCTGCGGTAACCGACACCAAGTTCGTGACCCCCCGGAAGATGAAGTGGGTAGTAGCCATCGCCATCCCCATGGATCTCGACCTCCTTTCTCGTTCGCCCACGGCATTGGGCGATGCAGCGTCGGCGCTCGGCTATAGCCACTCTGCTTTTGTGGTGTCATCGCTGGCTGTGTTTATCCGTGGCCTCGGCTATGAGGCGATACCCTGCGTGAACGATACGGCACAGAGCATACCGTTCGCGCTCGATGCAGGCATTGGCGAATTGAGCCGCCTCAACAAGCTGGTCACACCTGAGTTCGGTCCCGCGGTTCGCTTGTGCAAGGTCTTTACCGATCTGCCCATGGCATACGACAAACCTGTCGATTTCGGCCTGGTCAAATTCTGCAAGACGTGCAAGAAGTGCGCTGAGGCGTGCCCTTCGCGCGCGCTTTCGTTCGACGACGAGCCGAGTTTCAAAACCAAAGGCCCGTGGAATAATCCCGGACACAAAGCTTGGTTCGAGGACTCGTACAAGTGCTTTCAATACTGGCAGAAATCGGGTTCGGCTTGCGGCGTGTGTCTTGCCAGTTGCCCCTACACGAAGGGCGATCAGGCTTGGATTCACGAGGCGGTGAAGGCCACTGCCTCGATTGCGCGGGCCGCGGACGGCGTCTTCCGCATCATGGACAACGCCTTCGGCTACGGAAAACAGCACGATCCTGAACAATGGTGGACGAAAGATCAGCCATCCGGCAGAAGAGGATGATCATGACGAACGACGACGATCTTTTCACGATTACAATGCGCAAGCGCCCGTGGTGGTTTTGGTTTCTTGCTGGAGTATGGCTTCAACTGGAAGTCGTGCTGGTGCAGACTGCTTTGGCCAGTGTGCGAGAATCCGAGTACCGCGCGGCCACGATCAGTTGGATTGCCGCTGCTGTTCTGGCAGCCGCCGGCGTCTTCGGCTGGCTGCGCCGGGGACAATCTCGCAGGCTGGGCGAGTCAAATGAGCAACCCTAAGAACGGAGGCGTGAACGGCTCTCTCCGCTGCTGGTCACATACACTCCAGGTCGCTCCTGGAGAGGACAAGAGAACTCGCACGCCCCGCAGCCCACGCAACGATTGAGGTCCACGTGCGGCTGTTTCAGCGTCCGGGGTTTGCCTTCCGCGTCCATCACCATGGCGTCTTTGACGTAGATCGCCTTGGGCGTCACCGGGCACCACTCCAGGCAGATGGCGCAATCGGTGGCCTTGGCCCAGGGCAGACAAAGTCTCTGATCATAAACCGCTGTGCCGATGAGCAGCGGCTCTGAAGATCCACCCTCTTCCGCGATCCAACCCTTTTTTCGGGGCGTCAGCTCTTGGATCGCTCCCGTTGGACAGACCTTTGAACACAGCACGCAACTAGGCTCGCAGAAGCCAATCTTCGGGGTTACGATCGGGCTCCACAAACCCATCAGCCCGGCCTCGGTAAACGCGAGTTGCAGCGCGTTGTTGGGGCACACCCTCACGCACTCGCTACAGCGGATGCATCGTGAGAGAAAGTTAGTCTCATTCAGTGCTCCCGGTGGCCGGATCAGCCGCTCGCTACGGCTCCTGCCCAGCGCGGATTGTGCGCGCAACAAAGGCGCGACGGCCAACCCGGTTGCCACGGCGGCCATCGCCTTGCGCCGGCTCAGATTCGTCCCCACAACCTCTGGCGGCGTTTGGAGTTTGCGAAAGAATCGGAACTTCAGGCTCCCGTGCGGACAGGCCTCCACGCAGTTCAAGCAAAGGTGACACTCTGCCTTGTGCCATGGCGCGCCGCCGATCGGATCGTCGCCGCCTTGGCAGTTGATCAGGCAGCGGCTGCATTTGTTGCATGTGGCCGCATCCTTGTGCAATCCAAGAATCGACCATCGCGCTGCTATGCCCAGCAGCGCGCCCAGAGGACACAACGCACGGCACCAAAAGCGCGTCACCCGCAGATTCATCAACAACAGCGCCAGAAATACGACGCCCATCAGCACGCTCGGCCAATAGTGCGGCTGGTTGACGACGTAATACTTCTTGCTGGCTGCGGCTGGCAGAATCGACACTCCCATCGATCGCACCAGCAGGCTGAAGGGGTCGATCCAACCAACGATACTGCTGCGGCAGAGCGCGGCCAGCAGCCCGGCAACCAGCAGAAAATACTTTGCCGCTTGCCACTTCCTATAGCGATTGGCCTCAATCAGCGTTTTACGCCCCATGAACTTCGGACGGATGCCGCCGAGGAACTGATTCAAACTGCCCAGGGGGCAGATCCAGCCGCAGAAAAAGCGTCCCAGAAGGAAGGTTGGAATCAGGATGACCAGCGACCACGCCAGCCCGCGATAGAGGGTGTGCCCCGCTAGCAGATTGACCAAAGCCGCCAGCGGGTCCAGCTTGAAGAAAAAATTGACCGGATACGCCATCCTTCCATCGGCTCCCGATAGGTCGCCGAACTTCATGCGCGCCAGCAACCACGCGAATAATATGAAGAATGCAGTCTGCGAAATGCGGCGAAGTCGAGTCACTGATGGCCGGTCCTTGAAACTCACCTGTTGCGGCAGGTTGCATGGCCGCCGCATTGAATGAGACAGCGGACACCCACCGTCGCCGCATCGTTTCTGGCGACAGTGGGTGCTCTGGTTCTCTCGTTTCATGCCGGCTCAGTAGATCCGTTATTGAGCGCGGCTGGACCGCTAGAAATAGAGCTTTCCAGCAAGCTGAATTGCCCGCGCCGGCTGTGGATCGCCGCTTGGACTGACGGGTTGATCGACGGAATTGATAGAGCCGAAGACCGGCGATCCGGCGCCAAAATTGCCGTTTGGGTTTGCGAAATTGGCATGATTGAATGCATTGTAGGCTTCCAGGCGGACCTGAACGTAGCGCGAACTCTCCGGTCCCCCAACCGGGATATTCTTGTAGATCTCAAAGTTGGAGTAGTTGAATCCGGGTCCATGGAAGAAGTTCCTGCCAACATTTCCAAAGGTGCCGATCGGCTCCTGGGTGAAGGTGGACGGATCGAACCAGTAGTTGCCGGGGCGCCTTGGATTCAGCGTCTTGATGTTGAAGGTAGACGTATTGGGAACGTCTGGGCAACTGACGAAGCTGAACTGGTCGCAATAGAGCGAGTTATAGACTCCAGCGTCATAGATGAGGACGGGGAAGCCACTCTGCAACGCTGTAACTCCGGAGAGGTGCCAGCTAGCCAGCGCGTAACGTGCAAACGCATTTCCGCGCAGGCTGTGCGGCAATGGAATTCCGTAGTTATACCGGCCCACCAGGCGTTGGCGGGCATCGTAGGCAGAGTTCCCGTAACTCAGGTGTTCAAATCCCGGAACATAGTTGGTGCCGTAGGCGTTGGCGACAGAATCGTCCAAGCTGGAGGCATTGTCCAATGCGTGACTGTAGGTGTACGCGAGACCGAAATACAAGCCATGCGTGGGAGCTTTGGTCAGAGAGACCTGTAGCGAATTGTAGCTGGAATAGCCGTTGGTAAGCATGTCGCCGATCGACAGGTAATATGGCAATCCGTTGGGCAACACTCCGGGGACCTGCGACCCTGCAAGAACCCCTGGCTGCGTCTTGTCGCCAGGGAAGTAGAGCGATTGCTCGCCCGCCAGTTGCATGCAGGAGAACGTGTGTCCATTCAGCACAATCGGCGCGGCTGTTCCGGTGCCGGCCAAACAGGCGTCGTGACCCGCCTGAGTCGTCCGGTTGCCGTCGTAAGCGCGAATCATCCTGTGGCCAAGCGAACCAACGTAGCCGACTTCCAGCACCATGCTACTGAGCAGCGAGCGCTGCACATTCAGGTTGAAGTTATAGGTGTAAGGAACATTGAAGGCCGCAGTGAGATTGTCCATCTCCAACGGATAGAGAGAGGAGAAGTTTACGTTGCTGCCCGATGTTGGGACAACATATGGGAATGGATTCGTTGCATAGGATGCTCCTGGGGTTCCGGCGATATCCTGAAACGGATTCGCAAAACTGGGATTGCCGCCGAGTCCGGCAGCGCCCACACTGCTCAGGGCGAATGGCGGATCGTTCTGGTTCACCTGCGAACCTTCCCCAGATACGCGGTTCCAATAAAGTCCGAATCCGCCGCGAATGACGAGCGCGTGCTGACCCGGCGCACCGGAGATGTTGCCTAGCGGAAGGTCTGGAGACCACGCAAACCCGACTCGCGGAGAGAAGTGATTCCAATGCGTGGTGGGGCTGCCGTTTCTGTTGCAACCGGGGTCGCCGGGGTAGAGCAAGCCTGGGCCGGCGCCTGGAAATACTTTGGACTGCTGGTTGGTGGGCACCCAGCAGGTAACACCCACGCCCTTGTATTGAAGGTTTTCGAACGGAGTCTCGACGTCATATCCAAGGCCATAGGATAGCGTCAGAGCATCAGACACCCTCCAGTGATCTTGCGCATACGCATAGTGCTGCCAGGCCCTGACATTGATAAAGAAGCCGGACCCCTGATTGTAGGTCGCCGGGATGCCGAGGAGAAAGTCGGCGGCTGGATCGCCTGAACTATACGTTGCCGAGGAGTTGAAAAGGAACGCGCCGCTGTTGTTGACATGGAAGGGATTGCTGAATATAAACCTCTCTATGTTCGCTCCAAACTTCAAGTTGTGGTTGCCGACAACTTTGCTGAAATTGTCGAAGTAGTTATAGTTTTCGTCCTTGCGGGGCTGGGGCCCATTGGTGCTGAAGCCAAGCGCGAAATATCCATTTACATCGATGTAGGGCAGAGAAGCGGCATCTGTATCCTGCGGCATGATGTCGAATCCGAACGACGAAGGCTGCGCAAGAGTAGCGGGTGCTGGATTCAGTTCCGCGAAGTTGTTGCGGAAGTAGCCGCCTCGCAATTCATTCAGCGTGTTGCTGTTGAAAACATGTGTCCACGATGCGTTGAAGACCTTGATGTGCGCCGAGTTGTTGGCTGCAAAGCCGGGCAAATTGGCTCCGTTGCCGGTCGACTGAGTCGCAGGTAGCGGCAAGGTATTCGAGCTGGGGCTTGAATCGAAAATCGTGGAGGCCCAGAGAGCGTCTTTCGATGTCAACTGATCGTCAATGCGGAGGATGCCCTGATCGTCGCCGGCGGTGTTTGGGGCATTGAAGTTGTAGTAGTTAATGCCGCCGCTTGTAAAGTTTGCCTGGGGAACGTACTTGTTCAGGAGCTTGCTGGCAATCGGGTTGAAATCCGACGTTGGAATCTGCCCGATCGGGAAGCATTTGTTCCACGGTGTTCCCGCAGGACAAAATCCCCCTTGTCCCTGCATCCCGCTGGGGAATGGAATCGGGTTGCTTGACAGCCCGCCATCCGCTGAGAAGTTTCCATTCCTTTGGTCGCCGCTGAATACCTGTGTAAGCTGTGTTTGCGCCGTGCGACTTCTCAGGCCTTGATAAGCCAAGAAAAAGAATGCACGGTGCTGATGGATCGGTCCGCCTAGCGTGCCGCCAAAAACATTCTGGTGAAAAACGGGCCTGGTCGCTGAGAAGTAGTTGCCATTGTTCAAGAACGTGTCGCGATAGAATTCGAAGCCGTCTCCGTGGAACTGATTTGTTCCACTTTTCAAGGCTTCGTCGACGATGGCGCCGGAGTTCCGGCTGAACTCCGGATCGAGCGTACTGGATATAATGTTAACTTCGGCCAGCGCATCCGGGTTAACCGTAACGCCAGGCTGGTTTAAGAAAATATCGTTGATGTCGGTACCGTCCAGAAGAAAGGCGTTTTCTCCGGTTTGGCTGCCATTTGTCGAGAAAGTGCCATTGCGATCCTGGGACTCAACCACACCAGGCGCAGTCTTCTGAAGCTGGACGGCATCGCGACCAAGCGTTGGCAGTTCCTCGAGTTCCGTTGCTCCGACCACATTCTTGAGTTGGACATCAGAGGTCTCTACCTGGACTGTCGCTGAATTGACCTGGATCGTCTGCGACGATGTGCCGATTTGCAGCATAGCGTCAATTTCGCGCGCGGAGCTCAAGTCCAGCATGATTCCTGTTGAAATAAACTTCTGAAATCCTTCTTTGTCCACGGTCACCGTGTATGGACCGCCTATATGCAGGTCGGGGAAGATGTAGTAACCTTTGCTGTCGGTTCTTTGAGCGTTTGCAGCATCTGTGCTTGTGTTTACGGCAGTGACGGCAGCGTTTGCGAGGACCGCGCCGGTTGGATCGGTGATTGTTCCATGAATCGAAGCGGTGGTAGCTTGTGCCTGGGTTTGAACTGCTCCCAAGAAAAGCACGCCTGCAATCGACAGCAGGCACACTGCAAGAGATTGAGGTCGAATCTTCATGAAGCCTCCAAATGTGCGTACAGTACTCTCCCGCGCACCATGTGTCGGCACAACCGACTGTCATGAGCACGGGAGGACAGGTGGTAGTGATTTTGCGCAACCTGAAGTGATAGTCTTCAGGTGCCGCAAAGGGACTATGAGTGATTGCACATCATCTTCGACGATCCTGGGGTTTATGTCTTCGGCATTAAGGAGGAGGCCAACATCGATCCTAATGCTGATGCCTGGCATCCATCTATGGATTGATGCTGTAAAGGTGGGATGAAATTGCAGAGACTGGGAAGCTATTCAGCAACTTGAATGGATATTTTTCGTTGCCGAGGCGCAGGCGATCTATCGTGCACGAGCAGCTGAAATCGCTGAGCATGGATATTCCGGGGTCACCGAAGGTGCGGATGCCCTGGTGCAACGCCGAAATTCAGAACAGGGACGGAAACGGGCCAAACGACGGGCTGAGAAGAAGCAGGCTTCTCATAACTATCGGTCTGAACGTTGCAATCCGATAGATTCGATTTCGCGCCGAGAAACCCGCACTCCTTTTATGGTAACCATTTGCCTCTGCTTCAGGCGTTTGCGAAGAACAGACAGCACATCTCTGGGAATGATCCAACCTGTGAGTTGAACGATCCATCGCTCGCATTGCGACAACGATCCGAATCCCTCATAAATAGACTGTGCTTTTGAGGTCTCAACTAACAGCACTCTCACCGTAGGGTCGCTTTCAGGACCATGGATGCGGATGAAATAGGCACAAAATGAAAGCCGGACATCGGGAAGAGCACTATCCATTGAGGAACCCCCGCCATTCCTTTTTGGGAAGGTTTGTCCCACCGAGCCGATTCTCAATTCTGATTCACTCGAATAAGCCATGTCTGTCGTGCTGCTCCGGCTGCAATCTGTTGCGGAGAGTGAGCGTTACTGTTTGCGCGGCTCGCCCGTGGGCAGAAACGCAAAGCCGGAGATTCCTTCATCTGAAGCCAGCACATTCCTGAGCCGCTCCGAATTTGCGCCGCTGCGGCATTCTGCTGCCACCAGCATCCGCAGTGCAGTGGCCGGAGTTGTATCCGGCTGCAACCGGAGTATCCAAGGAATGTTCATTGAGGTCAGCGTCTTGTCGGTAGTCAGCACCACCACCGGCACAAAGCACTTCAGTGCCATTTGCTCAAGCAGATGGCTGGAATCGTGATACTGATGTGGGGTCCGATGTGCTGAACCCCACTCTTTGTTGCGGGCACCAGTCTTCCCGCCATGTGATGTGCTGCCGTTTTGCGTCAGACTGGTTTGGCCTGCCCGATGGGTTTGAAACGACGGTTGATATTCACGTGAATCGCTATGTCCTGCCTGCAATCCACCGGCTACGAAGTTATCCCCAAGTCATTTAACGACTGATTGAGGCGCCTTAAAGCCGCGTCATGCGCTGAGAACGCCTCTTTGACATCCGTGTAGACGACTACATTAGGATTGTTGAGGCTTTCGTGGACCAGAAGAAACTGATCGAATGAGTCGTCTAATGCTCGCAGGTCGGCCTTCAGTTCGCGCCGTTGGGACGGAGACGCAACCTGCGACTCTCCTCTTTTCCCCCGTATCGCTTTCTTCAGAGCGCCCAGGTTTGCGCTGTGTGTCTTGAGCAACGAATTATCCAGGACATAACCCCGACTGTCCCGTGCCTTAGAGACCGCTTGAAAGCTGTTGTTGAGCCTTAGTACGAGCGTATGCAACGTGAGCGGACCGCCGGTCTCTCCGAGAACCGAGGGATGCGGCGCGAGATTGCCTTGAGAAGCTGAATCGCTCGGCGTCTGAGCCAAACAGACAGAAGCGAATGCAAGCAAGAAAAATGCGTAAATTGGATTGCTTTTCATAATGGTTTCTTTCTTCGGAGGCGGGTTCATCGTACAAACTTCAAAGCGAACTGAAGGACACGCGGGGCCTGCGCCTCAGTGATTTGCCCGAAGGCAGGTGAGTTCATGTCGAAAACGGGCGGGATCAGGTTGACATGGTTCGTCACGTTGAAGGCTTCGGCCCGGAACTGCACTCTTGACTGTTCTCCTATCGCAAAGCTCTTATCGAGTGAAGCGTCCAGGCTCCCATAGGCCGGGCCATCGACGCTATTGCGCCCCTCGTCGCCGAACTGCCCAGCGTTCGCAACCGGATCGAGCCGCTGAAATGCCGAAGGAGATACCCATTGCGACACCTCGTGCGGTGCTCCCTTGTTCGGGTTACCGACGACGTTGGGCCGGTCTCCAAACATGCCGGAAACTCCGGGGTGCGGTGCCTGCAACGAGACGTTCGCCGAGTCGTAGACGGTAAATGGGGTGCTGGAGTTCGCGGCTAACAGAGCATTGAATTGCCAGCCATCCAGGAGCGTACGGGACAGACCTGTGAAATTGCGCGCGAACGGAACGGCATAGGTCACGCTCCCGGCAAAACGATGGCGCGAATCGAAGAGCGAGCGTCCGTGTTCAGCGCTCAGATCCTGGTTGTTCTGGGCTATGTCAAGCTCCCCAAGCACGAGCCAGGGAGCGGGACCAGACATGTGAAGGCTTGACGAGTAATCCAGATCCTTGGAATAGGTGTATGCCAGCGTGTAGTTCAGGTCCGGCGTGCCACGCCGAGTCAGTGAGACCTGTGCCGAGTGGAAGGTTGAGTTCGCATTTCCTTCTACCAGTCCGGCAGTGCCCAACGTGCAGGTGCCGGTCGTCAGCGTACAGCCGGAGTAAAGCCGACGCCGAGGGGAGTTAGCGAAGGTCGCACCGGGTTCATAGATCGCAGGATTCGCTTCGACCAAACGCGGCAAGCGGGTTCCTTTTGACCCGATGTATCCGACGGACAGGTTCTGTTTACCAAGGCTCTGGTCGATAGTAAGATTCCAGTCCTGCGCGTAGGGCGGCAACAGGTGGCTATCGATGGTGAAGGTGGACGCGGGAAGAGCAAACTGACCGGGCGTAAATGGGTTGCTTACGGTACCGAGCGGGTTGGCGTAGTTGATCTTTGTGTATCCGGTAAGAGTGCGTACCACCGTTTGCCCCAGTGCGCTGCTGGTGGCGCGGAACGGCATGCCCACGCCGTTCATCAGTTCGTCGTAGAAGATGCCATAGGCTGAACGGATCACCGTGCGGCTGTTGGCTAGCGGGTCCCATGCGAAGCCGATACGGGGCGCCCAGTCACTTTTGAAGACGGGGGCAATGGTGTCGGGTACACCGGAGTCGCCGGGAAACAGAAGGCCATTTGGAGCGTTAGGGTAAACGGTGGATTGGTGGCCCGGCGCAAACTCCATCATGCGGTTGTGGATGTCGCTGAACGGCGTCGTGATCTCGTAACGCACGCCGTAGTTCAAAGTTAGCGTCGAACTGATGCGGTACTCATCCTGTGCATAGGAGCCCAACTCCCAGCCACGCAGGTCACGCGTGAAGTCGCCCCCGGCCTGGGTGAATATATCTGGATCGCCCAGCAGGAAGTTGGCCATCGAGTTATTGGTGAAGCCCTGAACGGTAAAGGAAAAGGTGCCCGAAGCGAAGTTCGACTGGTAGCCGTTGATCTGCGTCCGGCGGAACTGAGAGCCGAAACTGGTAACGTGTTTGCCCTGTGTATGTGCCAGGTTGGCGCTGAAAGCGTAGTCGTTCTGTGTGCTGTCGCGCGGGTTGATGATGGGGTCGCCCACGTTGGAAAAACCCTGGGTCATGATCAACGGCGCGCCCGTGGCAGAGGCCCATGTGGAGGAATATCCAAAGCCGAATGCCTGAGGCGAGAAGCCAGAGTTGCGCTTGTCCAGAATGACGTGGTTCCGGAAGAAGCTGACATTCGCAGTCAGCACCGTATGCGGAGAAAAGGTGTGCGTCTCAGTGAGTCCGCCCAAGTGTGTGTTGGCGGAGTAGCCAACGGGAAACCCTGGAACATCTGCGCCGAGTTCCGAATACGGGCTGCGGAGGTCCGTCGTCGAGTAGCTGTAGCGCGCGCTCAAAGAATCCACGTTCCGCAGTAACCAGTCGGCTTTTGCGCCGCCCTGGTCGCTGTTGTACTGGCTCAGGTTTGTGGTTTGGGCCAGGTGCGGGTTTTCCACCGTGTTGGGAGCGGGAAAGTATGTGAGGTACTTGGCGGTGATTGGGTTGATAAGGCCGGATAGATTGTTGGTGTACGGCGCTCTCGTGGAGTTGAGAAGAATGGGCGCATCGGCCGAGAAGTCGCCACTGCGTTCCGCCACCGTCGGCACCACCACGCCATGCGTCATGTCCTGATTATCGCGGAGACCTTCGTAGTATGCGAAGAAGTAGGCGTGGTTGTGCACCATGGGGCCGCCGATCGTGCCGCCGAACTGGTTCTGCTTGAGTTCTTCCTTGCGCGGCGCGAAGTAGTTGTTGGCATCGAGCGCGTCGTTGCGCAGGAACTCATACAGCGTTCCGTGGAACTGATTCGAGCCTGATCGGGTAACGATGGTGGTAATGCCCCCGCTGGTTCCACCGAACTCAGCTGGCGCGGTCGTGGTCAGAATGCGGAATTCAGCCATCGAGTCGGCAGGCGGTCGATACGCGTACCCCCCGTCCATGCGGTTTATGTTACGCATGCCGTCCACGAGAAAGGTATTGGACTCCGGACGCATGCCGTTGACTTCATAGTTTTGGCCCACCCGACGGAAGTTGTTCTGCACCATCAACCCCGAGGAGGTCGGACGTACTCCAGGCTGAAGAATGCCGAGTTGAGCGAAGCTGCGTCCGTTGAGCGGTAGATTCGCAATCTCGGTTTCGCTCACTACCGCGCCTTGCGCGATCTCATTGGTTTGCAGTCCAGCGGCCTCAGCGCTTACCTCGACGGTCTGCTGGTCAGACGCGGGAGCAAGCTGTACGGCAATCTGTGACTGGTTTCCAACGTCGAGGTGAATCCCCGAGTTGACCCAGGCTGCGAAGCCCGGAGACCGTACCTCGACCCGGTAGTCGCCGATGAACAACTCCTGAAAGGAGAACTCACCACGGCTGTCGGTTCGCTCTACGTGTTGCTGGGCTGTGCCTATCGACGTGATCACGACTTCAGCGCCCGGCACAACAGCCTTGGTTGCGTCCGTGACCACGCCTCTCA
>Ga0187887_10003583_pt1 | contig 11966 bp, 13 predicted proteins | sample June2016WEW_7_10_FD_132977 | JGI IMG/M metagenome (GOLD analysis project Ga0187887, IMG submission 132977) | Peatland microbial communities from SPRUCE experiment site at the Marcell Experimental Forest, Minnesota, USA - June2016WEW_7_10 | ecosystem: Environmental > Terrestrial > Soil >...
GCATGGTTGATAGAATGAACCGCCGTGGGGCGCTTCCGAAACTACATTGTAACGGCCGTGCTGTGGATGCCCCTTGCGGCTGCCACGAACGATGGCGTTTCACCAGTCACGGGCTGGAACGCGGGTGTCGCCGCCGCGATGAAGGGAAACTCCGGCACGGCGATCGTTGTCGACCGATCTACCGGACACATTCTCGCCGCTCAGAATCTCTCGCATGCCGAGCATACCGCCGCTCTGCCGGGTTCCACGCTGAAGCCTTTCGTAATTTGGGCGCTGCTGGACCTGCATCGCCTGAGCGCAAGCGACTCGCTGGTTTGTCCGCACTCGCTGAATATCGCTGATCACGATTTCGCGTGCACCCATCCACCGATGAACACGCCCATGACCGCGGAAACTGCTCTCGCTTATTCATGCAACAACTTCGTCGCCCGTTTCGCCTTGCGATTGCACGATGGCGAACTGGCTGCATTCCTGCGCGCGCACGGATTCAGTAACGTGACGCCCGCCGTTGGCCCCGACCGGATTCGCATGCAGGCGCTGGGTGAAGCGGATGTGCAGGTGACACCGCTGGAGCTCGCTCGTGCCTACGCCCGGCTGGCGGACACCGCTCCCGATGTGGTGAAGCAGGGGCTGCGATCCGCTGTTCAGTACGGCACCGCGCAACTTGCCGGCAACTGCGGATTGTCCGGCAAAACAGGGACAGCCGGGGGCCGCGCATGGTTCGCCGGGTTCACGCGCGATGTGGCCGTTGTGGTGGTGGTGCCCGGCGCTTCAGGTGGAGGCGACGCGGCGCCCATAGCGAAGGAGATTGTCGCTCCCGGTGGCGTATGGGTTGGCGAGCAACGGCGCGGAATGCCGCCTTTGCGCGCGTACATGACGATGGAAGAGTACGTGGCTGCCGCACTGGCGGGCGAGGGCGGCGATCTGCGGTCGCCGGAAGCACTCAAAGCCATGGCCGTTGCGGTGCGAACTTACGCCGTAAGATTCCGGGGCCGTCACCGCTCCGAAGGTTTCGACCTCTGCGATACGACGCACTGCCAACGGTTGCGGCCGGACGCAGTGAATGCACGGCTGGTACAGGCCGCGCATGAAACCGCCGGCCAGCTCTTGTGGCATGAAGGTGCACCCGCGTATGCGTATTATTCGCAGGACTGCGCAGGGACGGCGGAAGCTGCCGCCAATGTCTGGCCCGATCAGGCTCATTCGTATCTCATCTCGGTGAAGGACTCGTTCTGCGTTCGCCACGGCCGCTCGGGATGGCAGTTCACGACATCACCGGTGGCGCTTCAAGGCGCGCTGGAAAAAGCCGGCCTGCGTGCGCCGGATCAGATCAGTGATATTGAGGTATCCGCGCGAACCGAATCCGGCCGGGCGCGCGAGATTGTTCTGCGTGGTGGTGGCGCGGAAGTGCGGATTGCGGCCACCAGCCTGCGCTTCGCCATTGATCGGTCATTGGGATGGGACAGCCTAAGAAGCACACTGTTCGATGTCCGGCGCGAAGGCGATAAGTTCATCTTTCGCGGCTACGGAAGCGGACACGGGGTCGGCCTCTGCCAAAAGGGCGCTGGCGTGATGGCCTTCGAAGGCCGAAGCTATCGTGACATTCTCGCGTTCTATTATCCGGGCACCAGCGTCGGCGTCTCCGCTCAGGATTTTGCCTGGCGGAGAATTAATGGGGAGCGGGTGGAGTTGTGGACTGCCGATCCCGGCCGCGATCAACCACTGGTGCCAATCGCGGATGCAGCGCTCCGTAAGGCCGAAAGCATCACGGGAATGCATGCGCGCCTGACGCCACTGATTCGCGTCTATCCCAACGTTACCGCATTCCGCAATGCCACCGCCGAGCCGGGCAGCATTGCAGGCGATGAACGCGGCCGAGTAATCCGCCTTCAGCCCAACCCTGCGGCTCAGACTCTCCTCCATGAAATGCTGCACTTCGTGCTCGAAGCCAATACCCGTCCGGAAGTGCCCGTTTGGTTTCGCGAAGGATTAGCCGCGTGGCTCGCTGGCGATCGCGAGGTCTCCGAACAAATGCGTACACTGGCCGCTCATCATGGCCGCGCTGAAATGATCGGCTGGTTGAAAACCGGCCTTCCCGCGTCGTTGTAAACACGGCCTCGAATAAGTGATCTCCAAACCCCTTTGCTACAATCACGTCTTAACACCACATGTTTCTGGGATTGGAACATACCGCCATCGCCTCGCCGAAGCCGCGGCTTCTGGCGGATTGGTACGTCGAGAACCTCGGCTTCCGAATTAACTTCGAGTACGCAGGCAATTTCTTCGTGCGCGCTCCGAACGGCTCCATGCTGGAGATCATCCCATCGGAAGGCGACGCACGGCCAGGGACATTGAAGGAACCGGGGATTCGGCATCTCGCCATCGCGGTGGACGATTTTGACGCCAGCTACGAGCACCTGAAGCGGCAGGGAACAAACTTCCTGACGGAGCCGTATGAAAACCAGGGGAACCGTCTGGTGTTCTTCACCGACGCCGATGGCAATTACCTGCACCTGATCCAACGGCCAACCCCGCTCCCCTGAAGGGCGACCTATTGTTCCAGCGGACTTTCAAGGCGTTCCGGTACCGCGATTTCCGTGTGATGTTTTTCGGCTCATGCACATCCAGTGTGGGCACGTTCATGCAGATTGTCGCGCAGTCGTGGCTGGTGTTCTATCTTTCAAAGTCCAGCTTCTTCCTCGGGCTCGATTCGTTTCTCGGCCAGATTCCGATTTTCATGTTCTCGTTGGTGGGCGGCGCGGTGGCCGACCGCATTGAACGCCGCTACCTGCTGCTAGGTTCGCAGTACATTCAGATGACTTGTGCCTTCACCCTTGCTGTGGTTTATGCACTCGGCTACATCCAGGTGTGGCAGATCCTGTCGCTGTCGTTCGTGGTGGGCCTTGCACAGTCATTTGGAGGTCCGGCGTATTCGGCTTTAATTCCCAGTTTGGTGAAATCTGAAGATTTGCCGAACGCAATTGCGCTGAATTCGATCCAATTTAATCTGGCGCGCGTGATCGGTCCCATGCTGGGCGGCATCGCACTGAAGCAACTCAATGCCACGTGGTGTTTCGGGCTCAATGGGCTGTCCTTCGTCGCGGTGATTATCTCGCTTTACATGGTGCAAACGCGCTTCATGCCGAAACCCACGGGCGATTCGCTCATGACCAGCGTGAAGCAGGGCATTCACTTCATCCGTGGCCGGGAAGGCATGGTCGGCCTGATCGCGCTGGCTTTTCTGATGACCATGCTTTGCTTCCCGCTCATCGTGTTCCTGCCGGTGTTCGCAAAGGACGTGTTCCATGCCGGACCGGGCGTGTTCACCATTCTGCTGTGCTCGTCGGGTGCGGGGTCGGTGCTGGGCGCGCTGGCGGTGGCGACTATGGACAAGTTGAAAAACCGCGGCCGTATCGCGCTGCTCCTGCTCGTTGTACTCGGTGTGCTGATGCTGGGCTTCTCACTGTCGAAGGATCTTCGGCTGAGCGCGTTCCTGTTGTTCCTGTCCGGCGGTGTGCTGATGGGCGTGTTTGCGAGCATCAGTTCGTTGGTGCAATTAATCACACCGAACGATATGCGCGGCCGAGTGATGAGTGTCTACAATGTGGCCTTCCGCGGCGGCATGCCCTTCGGCAGTCTGGCGGTGGGCCTGTTGTCGGTGCGATTCAGCGCACCGGCGGTGCTGGCGGTGAATGGCGTGCTGCTCTCACTGCTGGGCCTCTGGTTCCTGCTGGTCCAGCGGAGGGTAGCGGCATTATAGGGGGGACTCTCATGAGTGGAGCGTTACGTTGTTCCTTCTGTAACAAGGCCCAGAACACCGTCGGGAAGCTCATCGCGTCAGCGACAAGCGACCCTCCTCGCGCCCACATCTGTGATGAGTGCATCGCCGTTTGTAACAGCATCCTTGAGGATTACGAGGAAGTCGGGGATGACGAACCCAGCGCCGACGCTTCACCGAAAGCGCGATTCGTGGATCATCCACTCGCTGCGGAATTTCTCACGGCCGCCGAAAGCTGGGCAATTCGCGGCTGTCCGGTCGGGCATGCCTCGAATCTTTTGAACGATCTTCGCAACCTGGCGATCAGGATGCTCGCCGAAGACACACAGCCTGCGCCGTAACGGCTCGTCCTACCGCCCCGGTGCCCGCCCGATTCCCACGGCCGGCCACCACGGGTCGAGCGCATGTGAATCTCCTGCGATGGCGGCATCGCGATTCGCGCCCGCGGGAGGGGGTATGAGCTTCGCCAACGTGTCGTAAACGGCAGGGCGGTCGGTGGGTGGCGAGTTGCGAACCAGGTTCAACAGGCTCACTGCGTCGTGTGCGTTCGCAGAGTTCAGCACCGCGGCCAATGCACGGGATCGGGACTGCGCATTCGGGGGAAAATCATAAGCCAACAGCGCCTGCCGGAACTCTCCTGTCGAATCCTCGAAGAATGGCGTGCCCGGTCCCAATCCGGCTCGCGTCAACGCCATCGCGCCGGTGGGCACCAGCGAATCGCGTCCTTTCCAGTTGAACTCGATCCATCCGTGCGTCACCCGCAGGACGCCGTCGCCGCCTGGATCGACGTGGAGTGTGTAGGCGCAGCCGAGGTCCGTCGCAACCGCTGAAGGCGTATCCACGATGAAGACCCGCGGCGGTGACGACACGTGCGCGTGAATGGTGCCGTGGAGCAGGCTGATGCGTTGCTGATTGCGTCCCGATACCACCAGCCGCAACTGCGTGTTGGGTTCCACGTCGAGCCTGCCGATGCGGGCCATTCGGATACTGGCCTGTCCTGCCGCTCCCGTCTCGAAGACCTGCCCGGCGCGCAATCGGGCCGAACCGGCAACGGGAACGTCCGCTACGCGCGCATCGCCGGAGAGCACAGCGACGGTCCACGTATCGGCGGAAACGCCGCGCATTACAAACCAGGCAACGGCGACGACAACGACGGCTGCCGCTGCGCCATAGGCCAGCCAAGCCGGAAGCATCGGGATGCGCGCAGGTAGCGGAAGCGGTACCAGGCTCCCGCATCGATAAGGCTCCAGCAGCGCTTCCAGCCGCTGAATCTCCGGATCCGCCGGTCCCGATTTGTCCCACAAATAGAGATCGTCGTGGCCGCTCATACAACCTTCCTTGCCAGAGCCTCGCGCAGCATGGCCATGCCGCGATGCAGATTCACACGGACCGATCCCTCGGTCAGGCCCGTGCGCGCGGCGATCTCCGGCCCGTTCATGCCTTCCACCAGGCGCAGCGTCAGCGTCTCGTGATATGCCTCGGGCAGATTGCGAATGGCCTGCAGGACGTACCACGCCTCGGTCTCGACCGGCCGGGGCTCGGGAATCTGATCGGGCAGTTTCGAACCGTGCGGAGCGCGATGGTAATCGATAGCGCGATTGCGCGTAACGGTGGCCAGCCATGCCCCGAACGCGCGCGGGTCCCGCAGGCTACCCAGGCGCTTCATCGCGGTCAGAAAGACGTCTTGCAGCAGGTCATCCACTTCATCGCGCGGCACGCGTGCCAGCAGGATGCCATGGACCATCGGCGCGAAATCGGCGTAAAGGCGGCTGAAAGCCTGGCGGTCGCCCTTCTGTGCGGAGACAACCAGATCCTCGTCGGTGGTGAAGTTCATGCCGCGGGAACGCGCTTCCGAAGGCCGGGCCGACTCAAGGGAGAGGCGTGGAAGCGCAAGTTCATTCGTCAGCATAACAGCCCGTTAAGAATAGGACGCTACCCAGGCTGCGCGTGTTAACGCCCGCGTTTAGTGCCCGCGTTAATGAATGTCCTCTCCGCGCACCAGATCGTCGTACGATTCGCGTGCGCGCACCACCCGCCAGCAGGAGCCATCCACCAGTACTTCGGCCGCGCGCCGCCGGCTGTTGTAGTTGGATGACTGGACAAATCCATAGGCGCCAGCGGTCATGATGGCGAGGAGGTCGCCAGGCAGGGCGTTCGGCACCTCTCGCCCGCGCGCCAGGAAATCGGCGCTTTCGCACACCGGTCCGACGATGTCAGCGACAATGTTGCCTGTGCCGCCGGATCGCACGGGCACGATCTCGTGATGCGCCTGATAGAGCGCGGGACGAATCAGGTCGTTCATGGCGGCGTCGACGATGATGAATTGCTTGCCGGCATTGTTCTTGCGATAGAGCACGCGCGTCACCAGCACGCCGGCCTCACCAACAATGGAACGGCCGGGTTCCACCATCAGAGTGAGATCGGCGCCAGCCACCTTCTCGCACACCGACCTGATGAACCCGGCGATGGCCGGGCGAGCTTCGCCATCGCGGTAAGGAATGCCGAGGCCGCCGCCCAGATCGAGCGTTCGGATAGGCATTCCGGCCGCGCACAATTGCTTCACGAGTTCCAACAGGCGGTCGAAGGCTTCGAGCGTGGGCCCGGCGTCGAGCATCTGCGAACCGATGTGGCAGCTCACTCCATCGAGCCGGAGATTCGGCAGCGCCGCGGTGCGACGGTAAACATCCAACACTTCGGCGATGTCGATGCCGAATTTGTTTTCGCGCAGGCCGGTGGAGATGTAGGGGTGCGTCTCGGGATTAACATCGGGATTGACACGGATGGCCACGCGGGCCTTGACGCCGAGCCGTGACGCCAGTGCATCGATGAGCGCCAGCTCCGGTTCGGATTCGCAGTTGAAGCTGTGAATTCCGGTTTCGAGGGCGAACTCAATCTCACCGGCAGTCTTGCCGACACCGCTGAACACCACTGATTTCGGATCCCCGCCGGCCCTCAGAACGCGAAACAGCTCGCCGCCGGACACGATATCGAATCCAGCGCCCGCTTCCGACAGCAGCCGAAGTACGGCGAGATTCGAGTTGGCCTTTACGGCGTAGCAGACTTTGTGCGGCGCGCTGCCGAAAGCACGGTCGTATTCGTGGAAGCGACCGAGAATGGCCGCCTGTGAATAGATATAGCAGGGCGTGCCCGCCGACCGAGCGATCTGCGCCAGCGGCGTGTCTTCACAGCACAGCGAATTGTCCTGCCACGTGAATGCGTCCATGCGAAGCTAGATCACCCGGATCGCGATCAGGGTCTGGTCGTCAAAATCGGGTGCGCTGCCGCGAAACGCCGCTAAATCCTTCGCGACAGCGGCCACGATTTCCGCCGGCGTCCGATGGTACGACGACTTCAACACCCGCGCCAGCCGGGTGCGTCCGTACTCTTCTTCCTGATCGTTGATCTGATCCTGTATGCCGTCCGAATACAGCAGAATGATATCGCCGGGTTGCGCGTCGAAGGTGACTTCATCGTACTCGCGCTCATCCAGCAGCCCCAGCGGTACCCCCTCCACGCGCAACTTCAGGATTTCTCCCTCGCGGCAGATCATGGGCGGCACCGCGCCTGCATTGGCCATCACGAAGCGGCGGTCGCGGCTCGACCACAGCAGCAGCGTCAACGTCACGTATTGCGCGTCGATCTTGCGCTCGAGCAGCACTTCATTCAGGGCACGCATCAGCGAGGCCGGCCCGCGGCGCCGTGGCGCTAACGACCGAAGCAATCCGCTGACCAGAGCGCCATACAACGCTGCTGCGGCACCCTTGCCGCTCACGTCGCCGAAGGCGATCACCGCGTATTCATCGCCGTGTTCGAAAAAGTCGTAGATATCGCCGCTGATCTCGCGCGCGGGCCGCAGGTTCAGCGCCATGTCCAGACCGCGAATCTCCGGCGCTTCCTTCGGCAGCAGTACGGATTGCAGCTTGCGCGCCGCCTTGAGATCGTCCTCCATCCGCTTCTCGCGCTGGCCCAGCTCTTCATACAGCCGGGCATTTTCCACCGAACTAGCAATCTGCGGCGCCAGCAGCGTCATCAGTCGCGCATGTTCTTCGGTGAAGAAGCCCATGCGCTCGCTTTCCATATCCATCACGCCCACCACGCGGTCCTGCACGATCAGCGGAATGGCCATTTCCGAACGAATATCCGGGTGTGAAGCGATGTAGCGCGGGTCGGCCAGCGTGTCCGCCACGCGCACGGGCAGTCGCGATTCGGCCGCTGCACCGGTGATTCCCTTGCCCAGCGGTATGTTGTCCAGGTTTACGCGCTGGTCGTAGCGCTGGCTGAAACGATGCCGCAACAGACGGCGCTCGGCATCCAGCAACATGATGCTGAAGGCGTCAAAATTAATCAGCCCGTGGACTGTTTCCGCGATACGGCCCAGCAATTCATCCAGCGCCAGAATCGAGCTGAATTCCTGCGACAAATGCGCCAGCGTCCGCAGCGTGCGATTGTTGCGCTCCACGCGCCGGTACAGGCGAGCGTTGTCGATGGACACCGCTACGCGGCTGGCAAGCAGGGCCAGAAACGATCGGTGCCGTTCGTTCCATGCGCCGGCTTGTGTGGACTGCACGTCCAAAACACCGACGAGCCTGCCGCGCGCCACCATGGGCACGGCCATCTCCGACCGCACGGCATCCACTGTGTTCAAATAGCGCGCGTCGCTGCGGACATCGGGGACCAGCACGGGCGCCCGCATTTTTGCGGCTGTACCCGTAATGCCTTCTCCCAACGGCACATGGAGGTTCTTGACAATCTCCTCGCGATGTCCGATCGAGTACCGAATGCGCAGGCCGTGCGCACGCTCGTTGTAGAGCAGCACGGCGAACAGGTCATACGGCACAACTTCCTTCACGTAATCGGCAAGCTGGCTCAGAATGCGGTCGAGATCGAGTGTCTCGGCCATTGCTGTCGACACTTCGAGCAGGAAGTCCAGAAGTTCCGCGCGCTCCTGGAAAATACCGGGCTCGGAAGGGATGGGCATCGGTGCGCTCACTTAGCGTGCCGCCGCTACCAGCTTCACGCCGGCGCTGGTTCCGATGCGCGTCGCACCAGCGGCCAGCATGGCTTCCAGATCCTCAAGCGTGCGGATACCGCCCGAAGCCTTCACGCCGATCGATGGCCCAACCGCTTCGCGCATCAGGCGCACGTCCGCAACGGTTGCGCCGTGCGGGCCGAATCCCGTGGACGTTTTCACGAAATCCGCGCCCGCTTTCACCGCCAGCTTGCAAGCCATCACCTTCTGCCCATCGGTCAGCAGCGCGGTCTCCAGAATCACCTTCACAATGGCGCCCGCACGATGGCACACATCCACCACCGCGCTGATGTCGCTGCCCACGGTGGCGAAATCGCCCCCGCACATCGCGCCGACATTGATCACCATATCGATTTCCTGCGCGCCACAGCGCAGAGCGTAAGCCGCCTCGGCCACCTTGACCTCGGTCGCTGAAGCTCCCAACGGAAATCCGGCCACCGCGCACACCTTCACCGGGGTCGCCGCCAGTTCGGCCGCCACCAGGGGAACCCAGTACGAATTCACACACACGCTGGCAAATTCGTGCTGCACCGCTTCCCGGCACAGCGTGACGATCTGATCGTACGTGGCTTCCGGACGCAGCAGAGTGTGGTCGATAAGTTTGGCGACAGTGTTCAGCGGATTACCCTAAGTGATAGAAATAGCGGGAGTTGTTCCCTCGCCTTGAGTCTTCCATGATAACATACCGCCGGCCCTGATACTCTGCTTCGTATGACTTGGTTGCCATACGTTGGGATTGGACTCGTTGCCGGCGTCTTCGCGGGTATGTTCGGGATCGGGGGAGGATTGATCATCGTGCCCGCTTTGGTGTACCTGTTCCACGCCGACATCAAATCGGCCACCGGAACAAGTCTGGCGGCACTGATTCCTCCGGTCGGGCTACTCGGGGCTTTCGAATACTGGCACGCCGGCCTGATTAATCTGCGATGGGCTCTGCTGATAGCCTGCGGCCTGTTTGTGGGGGCCTATTTTGGGGCGAAGATCGTTATCGGACTGGAGCCGATCCTGATCAAGCGGATCTACGGAGCGTTCCTGCTGCTGATCTCCGTCCGAATGCTGTTCTTCGAGAGATAGATTAACTTGCCTGGAGGAACGGCGAAACCGGCTGCGGCCTGGCGTCGCCTTCGTTCACTTTTTCGAGCAATCGGGCGACATTTCCGGACTGCTCATTCGACAGGCTGCGAGTGCTGAAAACCGACACGCCGCGTGTCACCTGCTGCGGATCGCCACCCTCTTCGATGGTCATCTCGTGCTCCACCCAGTTGGAGAGAGGAATGTTCCTGAAATAGAGCCGCTCCTGCAGAACCACGGACTTCTTGCGCATCAGAAGGGACTTGTTTTCACGGATATAGTGGCGTTCTTCCACGCGGAACTCCTGCATGAAATCGTCCAGCGATTTGCGCCGCGCCTCTTCTTCGGCCGCCTTCACCTTTTCCACGGTGGTGGCCTCGTGAGCCTTCAGAGTGGCCTTGGTCTCCGCCAGTGCCTCGCGCTCCTTGGACACCGCGACCTCCAGCCGGGCCGACATGATGAAGTAACACAACAGCATGGACCCAACCGAGATGAACACCGGCAGGAGCACCCAGATGACCGCGTCAGACTGCATAACTACATCCAATATCGGTTTCATGTCTTCTGAACCTTAGTCCCCCAGGCGAATGGTGACCAGTTCCTGGCAATCCGCCTTAGGGCATATCATCCGTAAGTTATTGCGATTGCACCTTCTCGGTCTCACCCGGCTTCAGCAGGGTGGGGGCTTTGCGCGGCGGATTCTGCTGGGCCTCGGCCTCTTCCGCCTTCTTTTTCTTCAGCTCCTCGGGAGTCAATACCGACTCGCGTTCTTTCTTCTCGCGATTCTGTTCGGCCGTAACCTCGGCGGCGCGTTTGGTGGGATCTTCTTCGGACAGGTCGGCGCTGTCATGGGTGGCGTCGAGCGCCTCACTCAACACGAATTGATAGCGCGGGAAGTCGGCGGCCGGTTTATCCGAGATTTTCTCCAGCGAGGCCGCCATTTCCTTTTCGGCGGCGGCCACGGCTTTCATGCTCACGGTGATGTCCACCTTGCGGCGCAGCGCATCGTCGGCGACCGTATCGATGGCCTCAATGATGTTCGTGTAGTCCTCCAGCGTGTCGTGCACAAGAATAGAGCGCCCCGGTTTCCGGTCCTCGAGAAGATGGTTCACGTACTCGATGCGCATGCGCGCAAACTTTACGTAGAGAAGCAGCCGCGCGTTCGGTTCCTGGGCGTCGCGCACCTGCTGCACTTCGTCGGGGGTGAGATAGTCGCGATCCTGCGCCAAAGCGCACGGTGTGGCCGCAGCGAGCGCGATTCCGGCGGCAGCCATTGCAATGATCGTAGGGAATCTCATTCGTTCTTCCTCCGCCTGGTCATCACCGCGTCCAGAATCTTCTCGTGAAGATCCTGCAGGCGTGTTTCCACCTGATTCACCGCGTCGCGCTGATCGTAATCGACCTCGAGCCGAAATGCGTCCACGCGCCGGATCAGGTTCCTCAGTTTCATCTCCACCGTCTTGTAATGCCTATTATTGCGCGGCTGCTGTTGCTTGTCCGTTTGTTCGAGTGACGCGCCGGCGAGTTCCGCTGCTTCCTTCAGCTGATTGAGGGCGGCCTGCGTCTTGTCCCAGTCGCCCGCCTGCCATGCCGTGCGGGCGGCGTCCAGATCGCGGTCCGCCTGGTCGGCGGCGAGCTCGGCGCGCTTGTTGGCGTCGGGTTCGGCTTTCAGGGCATCCAGGTCGCTTGCGTAAGCCATGCCCGCCAGCAGCAATGTGAGAGACACGCCCGCGGTTCTCATCGCCCGTTCAGCTCCTGCTTAATGATACGGATTCTCTGGCGGGCTTTGAACTCGTCGTTGGGATCCTTGCCGCCGCTCGCGTCCAGAAAGCGCTGATAGCTCTCCATTGCGCCTTGGGCGGCCTCGCGATGCGCCTTGCCGGAATGTTGCATTTCCTGCATTTTGTCGAGAACGATGGCGCGCAGGAACATGTGCCCGGGCTTTTCCGCATTGAGCGCGCGAACGTGGTCGAGCGCGGCGAGGCCGGGCAGATAGTTGTCGGCCACCACCAGCACGCTGGCCAATTCGCTCCACGGCCGCCAGTCATCGGGTTTGAGCTTTGTGGCCTGCAGGAACTGGGCCGCCGC
>Ga0187887_10003585_pt1 | contig 11964 bp, 9 predicted proteins | sample June2016WEW_7_10_FD_132977 | JGI IMG/M metagenome (GOLD analysis project Ga0187887, IMG submission 132977) | Peatland microbial communities from SPRUCE experiment site at the Marcell Experimental Forest, Minnesota, USA - June2016WEW_7_10 | ecosystem: Environmental > Terrestrial > Soil > Wetlands...
CCATACTCCGAGAACTTCGCCATCTGCTCGAAGATCTCGCCCACCGCATATTTCGGATGCCCGTGCGCCGCCGCCCCGCTCACAAAGCGGTCCCGCTGCTTGGCCATCTCGGGGGCATTCTTCTTGCCCATCGCCCGCCGCAGCAAATCCGCCTCGCCCAGCGAGTAACTGGCCAGTAACTGCGCAATCTGCATCACCTGCTCCTGGTAAACAATCACGCCCAGCGAGTCCTTGAGAATCCCCTCCAGCTCCGGCAGCATGAACTCCACCTTGCGCCGCCCCCACTTGCGCTCGATGAAGTCGTCGATCATGGCCATCGGTCCCGGCCTGTACAGCGCATTCAACGCCGTCAGCTCCTCCACCGTATCCGGCTTGTAGCGCCGCAGCACGTCCCGCATCCCGCTCGACTCGAACTGGAAGATTCCCGAAGTCAGCGCCGGGTGAAAGACCCTCTTGAACGTCTCCTCGTCGTCCAGCGGAATCATCTCGATGTCCACCTTCTCTCCCCGGCTGCGCTCGATCAGCTTCAGGCAATCGTCGATCACCGTCAGCGTCGTCAGCCCCAGGAAGTCCATCTTCAGCAGGCCCAGCTTCTCCACGGCCTTCATGTCGTAGGCGGTCACAATTTCGTCGTTCTTGGTCTTCGCCACCGGCACCAGCTCGGTCAGCGGACGCGGCGCAATCACCACCGCCGACGCATGAACGCCCGAGCCGCGCACCAGGCCCTCCAGCTTCTTGGCCGTATCGATCAGCTCGCGGATCGCCGGGTCGCTTTCGTATGCCTTGCGCAGCTCCGGCACATCCTCCAGCGCGCGGTCCAGCGTGATGCCCACAGTTGCCGGAACCAGCTTGGCAATGCGGTCCACATCGCCATACGGCATGTCCAGCGCACGCCCGCAGTCCTTGATCGACGCCTTGGCCGCCATGGTGTTGAAGGTGATGATCTGCGCCACCTGCTCGCGCCCGTACTTCCGCGTCACGTAGTCGATCACCTCGCCGCGCCGGTTCATGCAGAAGTCCACGTCGATATCCGGCAGCGACACCCGCTCCGGATTCAGGAACCGCTCAAACAGCAGCGAGTTTTGCAGCGGGTCGATGTTCGTGATCTCCATCGCATACGCCACCAGCGACCCGGTCGCCGACCCGCGCCCCGGCCCCACCGGAATCCCATGGTCGCGCGCGTACTTGATGAAGTCCCACACAATCAGGAAGTACCCCGAGTACTTCATCTGCTTGATGATGCCGATCTCATGTTCGAGTCTCGCTTGATATTGATGGGCTTCCGTCCGAAGGACTCCGCGCAATTCAAGCTGCCGCACCGCCGTCGCCAGCCGCTTCCTGAACCCCTCCCGGCACACCTCATCGAAGTAGCTGTCGATGGTGTGCCCCTCCGGCACCGCAAACTCCGGAAACGGATTCTCCACCTTGTTCAGCTTTAGGTTGCAGCGCTCGGCAATCTCCATCGTCCGCGCAATCACCTCGGGCGAATCCTTGAACAGCGCGTCCATCTCGCCGGCGCTCTTCACAAAAAACTGGTCGCTGTCGAACCGGAACCGCTCGCGATCGTGAACCTTCGACCCCGTCTGCACGCAGAGCATCACGTCGTGCGCCTTCGAGTCCTCGCCGCACAGGTAATGCGAGTCGTTGGTCGCCACCATCGGAATCCCCAGCTCCCGTTCCAGGCGAAACAGCGCCTCGTGAATCCGCTTCTCCTGCTCCAGGCCCTGATCCTGAATCTCCAAAAAGAAGCTGCCCTTGCCGAAGATCTCCTCGTATTGCCCCGCCACTCCCCGCGCCTTCTCGTAGTTGCCCGCCAGCAGCTCTTCGCACAGCTCCCCGCTCAGGCAGCCTGAAAAGCCGATCAGCCCCTCGGCATGTTCCGCCAGGTACTTCTTGCTCACCCGAGGCTTGCGATAGAACCCGTGCAGCGAAGCCTCCGAGGTAATCCGCACCAGGTTCCTGTACCCCTCTTCGTTCTCCGCCAGCACTAGCAGGTGATTGTTCTCGTCTCCCTCGCCCGGCGCGCGGTGGTCCTCGTTCTTGCAGATATACAGTTCGCAGCCCAGAATCGGCTTGATCCCCCGCTGCTTGGCCGCGTCGAAAAAGTGTACCGCCCCATAGATATTCCCGTGGTCCGTCATGGCCACGGACCGCTGCCCCAGCGCCGCCACCCGGTCCACCAGTTTGGTCAGGTCGCAAGCCCCATCCAGCAGCGAATACTCCGTATGCAAATGCAAATGCGTGAATTCAGCCATAGGACTATGATTTTAGCCGCTAGGCGGCCCGCCGAGACGGCCGTCCAGCGGTTGAAATCCCGCCCATCTGAGGAGAATCCGCCAACGCTAGCTTCCGATTAGCGTCCTGCAGACCGCCAGGATGCTTCTCTCGCTCTTCAACTTGACTTATAAAGCGCCTCATGGTATATGTATGGCAACTAAGCGGGTTCAGCGAAGGGCGGGCATTGTGGAAGGCAGCGGAAGACGGCTTTCGTTCGTTCTGTTTGTTTGCTTCCTAATCGGAATCGGTATTTGCCTCTGGAGGATAGCCAACGCATCACCGACCGCAAATGAATCACTCCTGCTAAGCCTTTTCCTAACCGGCCTTTCAATCGCAGCAACTTGGATCGTATCTCAGCATCACTCAGAGACATCCTTGAATAAGAACCTCCGTATATTTGCATTGAAGGCCGCAGAAAAGGTAACTAACCTTTCAAACGAATTCGATCGTCTATCATTATTTCTACAGCAAGAGCTTAAGGAACCTGAATACGAGTCACCTAGTGAGGCCCTCCTAGCGAAGACATCCGAATAGAGGGAGCTATCCACATTATCAATACGCTCAAATCTGTTAATGATAAGTCCCTCAGCGACTGGCAAGGTATCATCGGCGAAGAGATTTCAGCCAAGCAGGAGGCACAAGAAGAGCGAGAGGCTACCCTCCGGGAGATAATGGAACGCTTTGACGATCTACAACATACTCGATATGAAGAGCATACTCAAGAGGCTGAGCAGGAACGTCTCCGGTCGGAGCTGGCGTCGATCCGCGGTCAGCTAAAGGTTATGACCTCTCAGGTGAGTGGCATTCCTGTCTCACAATTGAATCGTCCGCAAAAGAAGACTCCTATAGAAAAGCGTTGCCCAACATGCGGTAACTTGATGCAGTACATTCAGAAGAGCAAACCTGGGACAATGAAAGGCGTCAGCTGCAAGGTGTGTGACGCGCGGTGGGTGTCCACGGCAACCGACGGAGATGTCGTTCTAGCTCCAAGGGTGCCCATTCGTGAGAGGGTGGTCTGCCCGGGCTGCAATTCCGCATCGACCGTCGACCTTGACCCCCTGGCCGGTTCTTCGACAGAGACGACCTGCCCAAATTGCTCCCTTCCTTTTAGGGTGAGTCGGAGCGTTACCGGTGTCAGAACCCACGCAAATGGGCATGTCATGAAAATGAATGTCTTTGGCACCGATCATTCTCCGATTCTCGACGAGATCGTCCTTGAGAAAATTACGAGTCTGATGGGAAAGCAGCCCTGGCCGGAGGGACAGAGCGGTCGAACCGCCTTGGCGCTCGGTATCTCCAAAACGGACGTACGCACCGGAGTCGAAGAGCTGATTCGGCGGGGTACCTTCATGCGCCAGTTTGCAGGCGAATTGTACGCACCGATGAACCCGCCAGAAACCGAGCCACCGAAGTTGAGCGAGGCTAGCGGATAGGAGACCAGATCCCATAATCCGGGTAGCGGATGGCGCACCCTTATTTCGCCCCTGTCTACTTATAAAAACGAACTGGGTGCCCCATCCTTGCGCGCTCGCCGCGGCGACCCGCGGCGACCGGCAAGGGTGGGAGACCACAAAGCCCAACCACCGGCCACCGGGTCCTTCCCTTCTCCCGTCAGGGAGAACCCGAAAATAGCCCATGGGTGAAACCCTGGGTCAGCGTCCCCAACCCCCACCCGGTCCCGTAGGGCCGGCGCAAAAGCTCCAAACGTGTTCTCGCCCCGGTACCGGGTGCTCAAGGTTCCAATTTTGGGACCCGGAGGCCGAACCGAGGAAGAGTGGCCATCGTCCGTGAAAAAACACGAATCATTCCGTTCGGCAAATCCTGGCAGCCCGGTTTAGTATGTATCTGCAATCAACATCCACATCGGTTGTGTTCTTTTTGGGACTCACCCCGCCAATCGGGGGCTCTTCGCCCCCCCTGGCAATTGAACTTGGCTCCGTTGACTGCCAGCCGATACCGGGCAGCGGAGGGAGGGAAGCGCATGATCGAGAAAATACTCGGCCCCGTAAGAGACGACAAGTTCCTGACTCTGGATCTGGCCAATCTGAAGCAGTTGGCCATAAGCGAAGAAGGGCATCCGCCGTATAACAGCCATGTTTCAGGTTATTATTTCCTGCCCTATTCAACGATAATTCACGATTCCGCGCAGGATGGAAGATTTCAGTTCTTGCCCTATCAAAATGGGAAGATCAGCGTTGTCCGGCAAGTAGACGTGGATGTGCTTTCGGGCCCGATGAGCGGCTGCTGGCTCGTCATGTTTCTTTGGCAGGGATCGTATTATGTTGCCCATGTTGTCACCGATTTTGAATCGAAATCTTCCAATTTCCTGACCAAGGCGGCCTGGAACTATTGGGTCGACACTGAGGCATCGGTAACTGTGATCGCGGGGTTCAACCCTTATGCCCAATGGTGTACGAGTCCGGGTTTTCTTTCGGTGCAGCCGTCGCAGGGAAATGACGCCTTTAGCAAGGTCTTTGGTCTGTTGACGCCAAACAGAGAACTTTATTCGATCCACACATATGAGCAAATGAGGGAAGGAAACTTATATCGAATCGCCGGTGTGATCAAGACGCGTAATGGCCTTGAAAGAGGGAAATATATTCCGGCTTGATCCCTCATTGGATAAGAAGGATGGGAAAGCCGGGCGCCCCAGGTCTCGCCTTTGAGACCTGGAACAGGGAGCCGGGGGCTTCACAGAGGGAGAGAATGCCGAATTGCACCGCCTTCAGGCACGGGCTCTTGTTCGCCTTCTACTTGAGACTTAGGATTGCACCCTACCTTTGCTCTTTCTCTTCTCCGCCGTGTCGCAACTACGGGGCGTAGTCTCCGAGCGCCGCTCTGAAGTACTGAGGATACCGGTGGAGAAAACCGGCCGAGACATGGCCCACATGTACCTGATCTTCGTGTCTTAACAGCAATATCTCATCGCCACTCCGCGCCCGGCACAGCACAGCAAATGCGTTTTCGTTCTTTTTTTGCAGCACCTCAACCGCCGAGGTGAGCTGACGGCAGTCGGGGTCTCGATCCGTCTTGAGGTCGACGTCCGCATGCCACACGCTGCTGTCCTCCATCGACCAATCGGCGAGAAACTCCAAATCCTGTGGGCCGACGTGTACGGGTAGCGCGCTTGAGCAGGCGGGCTCGGTCTTCGAGCGATCGCCGATCTCAGTATGTCCACAAACGACAATACCGAGGGTCGCGTCTTGCGGTTCCCCAGGCTGGGCAGATCCAATTGCCTTGCCGGCATTTGCGGTCCATGATTCAAATTCACTCAATCCCGCTGGCGGATTCACCGGAGTTGGCTGATTCGGTGGGACATGATTCTCGCGCATCCAGGCGCGCAACCATATAACACCTGCGGTCATCATGATTGCGAGCGCCAGAATACCCAGAAAGTCTTTCACTGGAATCTCCTTGCTTGATTATGAGACGGTGAAATTATAAGGCCTTCCAGTCGCCGGGCGCCGGGCGCCCCATCCTTGCCAGTCGCCGCGGCGACCCGCGGCGACCGGCAAGGGTGAAAGCCCCGCAATCCCGCACGCATTTGCTCTCCTACGTACCCTTCGCGCCCCGCAGCATCTATCATCGGTACTGTGATGACCGCCAAGCATCGCGGCCGCGCCCGCATCGATCAGTTCATAGGAGTCTGACCCGCCGTGAGCGACATCTTCTGGATCAAAGGCAATCCGCCCGCGCCGCTGGCCATCGTGCTCAGGCCGCGCGGCGACGAGTGGCTGGAGGACGAACTGCTCAGGATGAAGCAGGGCGGCATCCAAACCCTCGTTTCACTCCTGGAAAGAGATGAGGCCGTCCTGCTTGGCCTTGCCGATGAAGCTCCCATAGCAGAGCATATCGGGCTGAAATTCCTTTCTCACCCGATTCCCGATACCGAGATTCCATCCAACATCGCCGCCTTCCAGAGCTTCGCCGCCGGTCTGGCCAGCCGCCTCCGCGCCGGGGAAAAGGTTGGCGTGCATTGCCGGGGAAGCATCGGGCGGTCCACCGTCACCGCGGCCTGCGCGCTCATCCACCTGGGCTGGGCACCCCACGCGGCCCTGGCCGCCATTCAAGCGGCGCGAGGTTGCATGGTTCCCGATACGCAGGAGCAGGAGGATTGGATTTTGCGCTACAAGGCAAGGCCGTGACCGCTCCGGCCCCCGCGCCCGTTGTGGACCTCAGCTTCCCGCACCGCTGGCAAGCCGAAATTCTCCCGGCGCGTCCCCTCATCCTGCCCGCCCGCCACTTCGTCTATCCCCGCCAGGCAGAAGAGGTTGAGCGCGGCGCTCTTGAACTCCTCATCCGGCCCGCCGCCGAGGCGGTCGATGTATCCAGTCCAAAGCCTCTGCCGGACGCGCCGTCCTCGCCCTTCGCGAAGGAGTTCCTGGCTACCTGTGCGCTCGGCTTCCTCGACCCCGCCGTTCCCACCGGCATCTGGTCCGCGCCGAACCCGGAAGAGATCTGCGCTGTTTCCGGCGGCTACGCCTATCTGATCGACACATCCGATCCAGACCGTTTTACCATGCTCCCCTGCCGTCCTGTGATGGAGGTTCGACCGCTGCCCGCGCAGGGCCTGCTGCTCTTTGTCAGCCATCGCTCCATCCTCGCCTGGAACCGCGACGGCCAAGCCTGGCAAGCAGAGAGACTCTCTTCCGAGGGCGTCGTCGTTGCCTCCATTGACGGTAGCGTCCTCCACGGCCTCGGCTGGGATCTCTTCACTGGCAAGGAGTTTCCCTTCGCCCTCGACCTGCGCACGGGTCTGCGCATCCCCTGACAACAGACCCAGCCGCCAACAATTGGTCCTTGCTCCGGCGCATTGACGCGCTGGCCCGGCGGGGTGGAGGATGAAGACTGGGCCAATTGACGTTAGGTCTAGAGAGGAGTCTGCTGCATGTCTAAGGAATCGGTCGCTAAAAACGGCGCGCCGGACGACAGCTTGATCCCTCCCCGGCCGCTCCCGGACGGAGCCGATGACTTTTCAAATCGGGTACACGGCCTGCTCGACGGCCAGCCCAAGGACGATGCGACAGTCGCCAAGGCAATGGATGGCATGGACGACATCTTCGACCTGATCGCCGCCGGGCTCTACAGCATGGCTTCCATGCTGCTCGGCGAGGGCGAGGAGAGCATTCGGGCGGTGGAGACGGCGATTGCCAATGCGGAGGTTTCGGCCTGCCACAATCCCGTCGAGGCGCGCCAGAGCAGCCGCAAGGCGCTGTGCGCCGCGGCCCTGGAGACCATCGCGCGGCGTGACCCCGCCAGCCTGGCCGCGCCGAGGGCCTGGAGCGGGCGTCTACCTGCATCGATGACGACGACCTTATCGCTGCGCGGGAATCGGGCCAAGAGCTGCTGAGGATGCTTGCCGGCCCGGACCGGGACCGCGTGCGGAACTGGCTCGCCAGCCTGCCCATCGCGCAGCGCACCATCTTTGTCTTGCGCGCCGTGGCCGGCATGACCCCGGCAGAGACCGCTGCGCTGCTCGCGGCTCACGGCGGCCCACGGGCTGCGGGGTGGACCGAAGATGCCGTGCGCGAGTTCTGCCGCCAGGCGCTCTGCTCGCTGGCCTCCCAGGTGATTCAAGCCTCGACGGCGCGGTAACCCGATCAGAGATTAGAGATCAGGGATCAGAATCCCAAGCGATCTATGAGTCGGCCGTGCGCCAGCCCAGCCCGTTTGGCCGATCCAAAAGAAGCTCCGTGCCCCATCCTTTCTGTCATCCTGAGCGACCCTAAGCACAGCGAAGGGGAGCCGAAGGACCTGCGGTCGGTTCTAGCGAGAGGGTGGGAAACCATGACTCTCGCGGGCGCAGTTCATGGGAGTCGCAATCCATCCGGCAACTCTCCGCGACCTCCTTTCCGCGCTGGATGGCGCCGAGATTCCGGGCTCGGCATCGGCCTGCGCGGAGCGGGTCCGCCCCGTTCTCCGATACACTTGTATTGAGAACCCTGCCGCCGTTGCCGCGCATCCATCGGGGGCGATCGGCTTCGGGCTTTGCCGTTTCGCCGTGAGTGAAAGAACCTTGATTTTGTTCGAGCATCCTGAAAAGAACACGATCCGTCGCTGCCTCTGCGCCCTTCTTGGCCTTGCGCTTTCGGCTTCCGGCGGAATGGCCGCGCAGTCCTTGCCCGGTCTGCCCGGAAGCCAGTCGTCCGCGGCGGATGCGTCCAGCTTTCAGGGCAGTGTGGCCACTGGGGAAGCCTCGCCGCAACCCATCGATCTCTCCCTCGACGAAGCGATCCAGCGGGGGCTGAAGACAAACCTGGGCGTGATCCTCAGCAGCGCGCAGACGGCGGGGGCGCGCGGCGAGCGGCTCAGCCAACTGCAATCGCTGCTGCCCTCGGTGGATGCGAGCGCCAAGGAGACCGTGATGCAGGTTGATCTGCCCGCCGAGGGGTTGCGCATTCCCGGCTTTCCGGCCATCATCGGGCCCTTCGGCTTCACCGATCTGCGCGCTTCGCTCAGTTGGTCGCTGGTGGACGTGGCCTCGCTGCGCAACTATCTGGCCGCGCGCCACAACTTAGCCGCGGCCCAGCTCTCCGCGCAGGACGCTCGCGACTTGGTGGTGCTCACCGTGGGCAATGCTTATCTGCTGGCCGTGGCCGATGAGACACAGGTCGCTAGCGTCGAAGCGCAGGCGGCCACGGCTAAGATCTCGCTCAACCAGGCGATCGCCAATCACCAGGCGGGCACCGCGCCGCTTCTGGATGAATTGCGCGCCCGCGTGGATTCGCAGTCCCTCGATCAGCAGCTCATCGTGGCCCGCAACGCCCTCGAAAAAGACAAGCTGGCCCTGGCGCGGGCCATCGGCCTGCCCCTGGCGCAAAGCTTTACGCTCACCGACAAGGCGCCCTATGCAGCCTTCGATCAGCTTGACGTGGATGCGGCCATTCGCCAGGGTCACGCGAATCGCAAGGATCTGGCGGCAATGGTCGAGCAGACCAAGGCATCCGAAGAGCAGCGCAAGGCGGCCACTGCCGAACGGCTGCCTACGCTGCAATTCAACGGCGACTACGGCGATATCGGCGTCACGCTCTCTCACTCGCACGGCACCGGCGACGCCGCGGGCACGCTGAGCGCGCCGCTCTTCAAGGAGTATGGCTTGCGCGGCGAGGCCGAGATCGCCCAGGCGCAACTGGACGCCGCGCAGGCCCGGCTGAGCGACAAGAACGCGCAGGTGGACGCGGATATTCGCGACGCCTTGCTGGATATTGCCTCGGCGCAGAAGCTGGTTGAGGTCGCCCGTTCCTCGGTCGATCTGGCCAATGAGGCTCTCAGCGAAGCCCAACAGCGCTATGCCAACGGCGTCAGCGACAATTTGGCCGTCAGCCAGGCCGAACAATCCGTGGCCCAGGCCGCCAGTCAATACGTGGCCAGCCTCTACCGGCACAACGTGGCCAAGCTCAGCCTGGCGCGCGCCCTGGGCGCGGCCGGGAACTACAAGGACTATCTGGGAGGAAAGTAGACGTGGCGGATTACACTCCAGTACCAGCCCCATCCGAGCCGGATGAAGACAACGAGGTCGTGCAGCCGCAGTCCCGCCGCGGGGCCATCGTCGCGGTCGTGGTTGTGGTTCTCGCGGCGGTCGCGGTGGCAATCTGGTGGCACGGAACCTTCACCGAGAACACCGATGACGCGCAGGTCAACGGCCACCTGATTCAGGTCAGTTCGCGCATCAACGGCCAGGTTCTGAACGTCGAAGTGAAAGAGAACCAGATGGTGAAGGCAGGCGACGTGATCGCCGAGCTCGACCCCGCGGACTACCAGGTTGCGGTGGAGAACGCCGAAGCCATGCTGGCCAGCGCCCAGGCCAACGCCGCGGCGGCCAACGTGGCCGTGCCCATCGCCACCGTCAACACCGGCAGCAACCTCAGCTCGGCCGGCGCCGATGTGAGCGGCACCAAGGCCGGCGTCGAGCAGGTCCAGAACCAGTTGCAGGCCGCACACGACCGCGTGGCCCAGGCCAAGGCCAACAACGTCAAGGCGCAGACCGACCTGGAGCGCTACAAGCCGCTGGTGGAGAAGGACGTGATCAGCAAGCAGCAATTCGACGCCGCCGTGGCCGCCGCCGACGCCGCAAAAGCCGCGCTCTCCGACGCCCGCGCCATGGAGCGCGCCGCCGACGACGCTGTGAAGGTAGCCAAGGAGCGCCTGGCGCAGGCCCAGGCGCAGTTGAACTTCGCCGAGACCGGCCCCGAGCAGGTGGCCGCGCAGAGCGCCCGCGCCCGGCAGGCGCAGGCCCAGGTTCAGCAGGCCCAGGCGCAACTGGATATGGCCAAGCTCAACCTGAGCTACACGAAGATTGTGGCCCCGGCGGCGGGCATCGTTACGCGCAAGAGCGTCGAGATCGACCAGAACGTCGCCGCCGGCCAGAATCTGCTCACGTTGGTCTCGCTTGAGGACCTCTGGGTAACCGCAAACTTCAAGGAGACTCAGTTGCGCCACATGCTTGCCGGGCAGTCGGTCGAAATCGAAGTGGACTCCACCGGCAAGACCTATCACGGCAAAGTAACCCAGATTGGCGGCGCAACCGGCTCGGTGCTTTCCCTTTTCCCGCCGGAGAACGCTACCGGCAACTACGTCAAGGTAGTCCAGCGTGTCCCGGTGCGCATCGACTTCACCGATCTCAAGGACGAAGACCCCAATCACGAGCTAAGGCCGGGGCTTTCGGTCGAGCCGAAGGTGCGGGTAAAGCCCTAGAAAAGCTGCGTTCAGCATCTGGTCTCTGGCCGCTCGCTGTTGTACCAAAACTGGGTGCCCCACCTGGGCGCCCTCTGGGCAGCGCGTCTCTGTTCTTGTGCCTAGGGTGGGTTCCTCGGCCGCCGCCCACACACCGATCATGCGCTGCGCGGATCAGGGCAGCTTGCGCAGGTTCGTGCAACCGTCCTTGTCTCCACCGCTGCAGGCTTTTTGATACCAGGTGCGCGCCTGGGCATTGTCCGGGGTCACACCTTCGCCATTCTGGTAGATCGTGCCGAGGTCGTTGCATCCCTGCATGCTTCCACCGCCGCAAGCCTTTTGATACAAGGCGCGCGCCTGGGTATAGTCCTGGGTCACGCCCAGGCCGTTGTCGAAGAGAACCCCGAGGCCGGAGCATCCGTTCATATACCCGCCGTCGCAGGCTTTTTGATACATGGCGCGCGCCTGGGCATAATCCTTGGTCACGCCTTCTCCGGTTTGATAGTCAACGCCGAGGTCGAAGCATCCGTCCATCATTCCGCCATTGCAGGCCTTTTGATAAAAGGCGCTCGCCTGGACAGGGTCCTGGGTCACGCCAAAGCCGTTGTCGTAGAGAACGCCGACACCGACGCACCCAGCCATGGTCCCGCCGTCGCAGGCCTTTCCATACAAGATGCGCGCCTGGGCATAGTCCCGAGCCCCGCCTTGGCCATTTTGATAGAGAATGCCGAGGTTGCTGCAGCCGCCCATATCTCCGCCATCGCAAGCCTTTTGGAACAAAGGCCTGGCCGCGGAATATCGCTTCTGTGTGAAGAGCGCAAAGGCCTGGCTCTCCACGTCAGCAATGCTCTGCTCTTGGATTGGCTGCCCGGCTCCCCCTTGTGCGCCTTTCGATTCCACAGCCGTAGCCGCCGTCGCCATCTGGCTGGTGCTCGGCTTCGGATTCGATGAGTTGGAACTCCCGTCCTGCGCCGGGCCCGGTTCCGCCGGCAGTTGCTGTGATGTGGTCGTTGC
>Ga0187887_10003588_pt1 | contig 11963 bp, 7 predicted proteins | sample June2016WEW_7_10_FD_132977 | JGI IMG/M metagenome (GOLD analysis project Ga0187887, IMG submission 132977) | Peatland microbial communities from SPRUCE experiment site at the Marcell Experimental Forest, Minnesota, USA - June2016WEW_7_10 | ecosystem: Environmental > Terrestrial > Soil > Wetlands...
AGAGGGTGTTTTCGTCGATAGCCATGCCGCGGTCGGCGAGGGCCTTACGCAGCGCGTAGCCGTAGTGCTCGGCGCGGAGTTGGGCGAGGACTGCCAGGACGAGGCAGCCGCGCCGGAGCTCCAGGCGGAGGTTGTCGAAGGGGTCCGGGCTTGATGCTGTGTGTGACACGGTGTATATAAAACACTATATGCCAACTTGTGGACGGTGTCAAGGGTTTTTTGATTGCGGTGGGCGGGTCGATGAATACCCCCATTTGCGCTGGGTGGATACCCCCCTTTTTGGCTTCGTTTTGTATTCTTGCTGGTTTGGGAAGCGACGCTGGGACTGTGCGCGCCGGGCGGCCCACTATCCCGTTAGCAGGGCGGCGGATGAAGACTGGGCAGCGAATTTGGTTTAGTCTTTGTTTCCAGACGCTTGTGGGTTATTTGCTTTTGTAGGGTGGGTGAGAGCTTGTGCGTGGCTGAGCGGGCGAAGGGGTAAGCGGGCGCGGGGGCGAATCCGTTATGCAAGAGTGCGCAGGATTGGGCGGAATTGTGCATCCGGGGTCCGTGGGGTGCTTTTGTGCCGACCAAAACCAATTTCGCGGAAGCCTAATATTTACCGTTGATTGGATTGTGGATTTTCGACCGGCCTGCTCTTGGCGGGTCCGGCCCGTGGTATGCATCCGAGCGGCTGGGTTGTCGGGACCGGCTTAATCGGGCGACGGTGGTGGCGCGCAGGGTCGAGAGGCGAAGCAGCCGTGGTTCATTTACTTACGAACGAAGCCAATAAGTTGCTTTTTTACATGCACTTGGAAAAATGGCGAAACCAATCTCCGCGTTGATGGGGTGTGGGGTCTTGTTGTGGGTCGGCGGGAAGGCGGTGGTAGCGGAAGTTGAGCAAGCGAGGCCGATTTCAAGCGGGTGCTTTGGTTCCGGCGCTGTGGATTGGGGTTTTCAAAGAGCTGCGGCAATGGGCGGGTGGCCGTAGACGGTGCACGCGTCTCATTTGTCCCGACTTCACGATAGCACGGCGGCGGTGAACTGGTGGCGTGCCGCTGGCACTTTGGCCTTTGTTTTCAGTGTATTCGGGGGATGGGTGGTCACGTGATCGATAGAGGTTTCTTCAATTTGTGGCGTACAGCGTTGCGCCAGCGAACTTGTGTTCGTGCCGCAAGCTGATCAGTGAACCAAACCTGGGGGGCCGGTGCTGGTTCTTTATTGGGCTTTGCTAGGCGGGTAAGGCGACTTCGGGGAGCTGAAAGCTGACGTCGGTTCGCCGCACGGCGGTGATGCCGACTACTCGGCTCCAAAGTACCGGGAACGAAATGTATTGCCCATTTTCGCGGAACGGCGTTTCCCAGGACCGATCCGGATTGGGTTGGCCGGAGCGGGATCTCATTAAAGGATGCTGGCCGACTTCCGGGTACTAATCCGGCCGCCTCTGCTCGACGACAGGCGAGATTCCTGGTGGGAAGGGCTGTTATCAACAGCGATTGGGCAGAACTGGGTACTCGCACGATGGCGTCTTTCATTTTGCGCGGCATGAGTCGCCACCGGGTCGTGGTCATTTGAAGTACTGCCGGATTTCCTCCATGTCGGCCGCATGAACGCGCGCCCGCTCAAGTGAGTAAAGAGGCTTCGAGCCGGCCGGACCGCCGGCAGAGGCTCGAAATGTTCCCCATACCCAGACCAGAGCCCTCCGCGAGAACCGGACTCGCGCGTCGGGAGCGAGGTGAACAGTGATCATTTGGTCCCCGAATCGATGCGCCGGATGCAACAGGTTTCCGGCTTCGGGTAGCAGGACGAAATCGCGGACCCACTCCCCTTCGCCCTTTGGACGATCGCTTTCGACCATATAGCCTAGGGCCTGAACTGGCGCGCCGATAAAGAGCGGGGACCCAGCGGCCAAAGAATGAGTATGATCGCGCAGCAGGGTTGGCCAACTGAGAACGACGCAATTCTCTGCCGAATTCCCGATCGGGACGAGATCGGAAAGATCGGGGCGGCCCGTCTCGGAGATGGCCAATACTGCTGCGGCGAGAGGAATGGCGATGCCAGCACCTATTAGGAGCAGTGTGCGGACTTCCTCGCTTCGCGAAATGGAAAGCTTCCGCTTTCCCCGACCTGGACCACGCACGTCGTAACTTTACGTCCAAAGGGTGTTACGCCAAAGGAGTTTCCGGCGGGCGGGCCACTTGTCTGGATGGTCGATCTATGTTGCCGGATCAGCGGAATGCGAAGGCAGCGGCAACGGACACCACGATACAATAGCCGTCGGGGCCGCATGACATTGGCCGACAATTGACTGTAGGCAGCGACCATGCCCGATTGGCTAAGCATCCACGAGCCGGTTCTCGTAAACACGATCGGCCACTGCGCCGGCGCCGTGATCTTCGGGATGCTGCTGTACTTTTTTCTGGTGAACCGTCGCCACGCGGGCGACGAACGCAGCAGCCTGCCGGTAGGTGCCGCGGCGCTGGCGATGCTCTGGAATCTCGGCTCCCTTGTGGCACTAGCAGCCGGCCCTGGCGGCGGCCTGATCGCGGGCGCCATCGTCGCCCTTAGTTTCTCCGTCTTGAGCCTGCTGCCGGCAGTCCTGCTGCACATCTCTCTCCAGTCGCGCCGACGCGCGGTGTGGATCGCCGGTTACATCGTGAGCAGCGTGGCCGTAGCGCTTCACCTGGGCGACTGGTTGAGCCATCTGCCCGCCCTGCACTACGCCGCGCTGCTGGTGGTGACCCTGGGTTTTGCAGCCCTCACCATCCTCTCTGTAATCCTGGAATGGCGTCAGGAAAATCGCGCTGCCGGGTCGCGACTGGCCGGCGCCATGGGTCTGTTTCTCTTTGCAATTTCCTTCGCACATTTTGGCGCCGCACACACCCAGCTAGCCTGGTCCAAGGAAGCCGCCCTGCATCACGCGGGCCTTCCCCTAGCCTTGCTCGTATTGCTGCAGGACTACCGCTTCTTGCTCATGGACGCGTTTCTGCGCTTCATCGTGAACGCCACGCTGGCGGCCGCCGCGCTACTCGCATCCATCCGCATCCTGCAATCACGGGCTCTCACCGAGCATCTCCAACACCCTTTTGATGCCGGAGTGATCTTCGTATCGGCAGGCCTGCTGTTGACGCTGTTCGTCTGGGTCCACAATCGCATCCAGCGCCTGCTGACCAGCGCCATTTTCCTGCGCTCCAACCCGGATGAGGCTCTCCGCGAGTTGCACGACCTCTCGCATGCCGTAAGCGACGAAGCCGAATACCTGCGCCTGGCCGCGGAAGCCATTACCCGCTTCCTGCATGCCGCGCGCTGCGACTTGACGGCGCAGAGTCCCACAGTCGGCCCGCCGCTCGCCGCTCCCGTAGCAGTGCTCGGTTCGGCGCGCTACGCCATCCCCAGATGGGTGCAAGCGGTATTGCCCCTGCGCTTCTCGCGGGGCGACGCCGCCTATCTCCTGCTCGGCCCGCGCGACGGCGGACGGCGCTATCTCAGCGAAGACCTCACCGTACTGGCGCACCTGGGAGCCGCTGTCGCCGAGCATGTCGAGCAACTCCGCGGCGTCCAAATGCAGAACCTGGTCTCGCAGGCGGAACTGAAGGCTCTGCAGGCGCAGATCAACCCCCATTTCCTGTTCAATTCTCTGAACACGCTGTACGGGACCATCGACCGCAGCAACACGGAAGCCCGCCGGATGGTGCTGAATCTGGCAGATGTGTATCGCTACCTGCTACGTTCCGAACGCACCCTGGTGGAAGTCGAAGAGGAGTTGCGTATCGTCCGCGCCTATCTGGAAATCGAGGAATTGCGCCTCGGCCCCAAGCTCCAAACAAGGGTGGACGCCGATCCAACCGCTCTGCGCGCGACTATTCCCCTGCTTTCGATTCAGCCTCTAGTGGAGAATGCGGTGAAACACGGCGTGGCTTCGCGCATGGGCGCGGGGTTCGTGCATCTCAAAATCAAAGGGGACGGTGAGACCGTCTCCGTGGAAGTCTCAAACTCGGGCGTGTGGGACGGGTCTCCCGGTCTGTTGTCGCAAAGCGACCCTCCATCGGGGATCGGTTTGTCCAACGTCCGCCGCCGGCTGGAGTTGTGTTACGGACCCACGGCGCGCTTCGATATTCGCGCGGAGCACGGTGTCACCACCGTCGCCTTCGTTCTGCCGGCCAGGCCCGCGTCACCCGGGCTGATGTCCAACGAAGCGGTCGCGCTTTCATGAGCCCGGCCATACCCGTCGACCCCGATTCTCAGGCCGCCGGCCGCCCCGGCCCGCCCGTCCATCCGAAAAGCATCCTGCGATCCGGCTCCTGTGTGCTACAAGGGTCTGAGCCTTGGCGCTTAGGCATGGGACTGAAGACGCTGATCGTCGATGACGAACCGGTCGCGCGCAAAGTACTGCGCGAGGAGTTGGAATCCATGGCCGGCATCGAGGTGGTCGGCGAGGCGGACAGCGGCGCAGCGGCGCTGGACCAGATCGCCAGCCGGCGCCCGGATGTGGTCCTGCTGGATCTCCAGATGCCCGAGATGGGCGGCTTCGAAGTGATCCGCAAGCTCCACCACGGGACCAACCTGCCGGTAGTCGTCATCGTCACCGCTTACGATCAGTACGCGCTGGACGCCTTCGAGGCCGGCGCGATCGACTATCTCCTGAAGCCCGTCGGGCGGGACCGGCTGGCCGAAGCCATGGAGAAGGCCAAGCGTCTTACCGGCCAGGAAGCCGCCGAGAGGCTGGCGCGCCTGCAGGAGATCGCGGAGCCGCCGCTCCCCGGCCAGCGGTTGAAGAAGATCGTCGGTAAAGCCGGTGCTGAATATTTTCTGCTCGACGCCAACGAGGTTTTCGCGTTCAATGCGGAAGGCGACATCGTCTGGATCACCACTGCGCGCAAGCGATACCAAGCCACCCAGACGCTTAAGGTACTGGAAGAGCGCCTGAGAAACACCAGCTTTCAGCGTATCCATCGGAACGCCCTAGTGAATGTCGATCATGTCCGCAAGATGAGCGCGTTGAGCAGCCAGCGCTGGCTCATCACCCTGAGCAACCAACAGGAGTTCATTGCCAGCAAGAGGCAGGCCCACGGCATTCGCCGGCTTGTGAACTGGTAAGGCCGCCAGCCGCAGCCGGCGAGCCGGTCGTCCAACGCGCTGTCCGCTTATCGCCGGAGCCAGATCATTCACCGTTAGCACCAGGCCGCCGGTCGGATTGTGCTAGGATCGCGCCACTCAGCCCTACGATGATCGAGTAATATGAAGAGGTTCGCTTCGGTTGCCTTGGTCTGCTTTGCGCTATCCCTCGGCTGCGCGCTCTCCAGCTTTGCTCAATCCAGTAGCGGAACGGTTCACGGATCGGTCCTCGATCCCTCGGGAGCGGTTGTCGCCGGCGCTGCCGTCACCATCGAGAACCCGGTCTCCCATTACAGCCGCAGCACCGTGAGCGATAGCCAAGGCAAGTTCGAGTTCGATAACCTTCCGTACAATAATTACCATCTGTCCGCGGCGGCTACGGCTAGCGGGTTTCAGATCGCCGCCGAGGACATCAACGTGCGTTCGGCCGTGCCGATGGAGCTGAAGATCAGCCTGACCCTCGGCAAGGAGACGCAGTCGGTCACCGTTGAGGCCGGCGCGGATTTGGTCGAGAGTACACCGATTAGCCACACGGACGTCGATCGCGGCCTGTTCGACAAGCTGCCGCTCGAGAGCCAGTCCTCCTCACTGAGTTCCCTCGTCACCCTGGCCGCGCCAGGGATCAGCGCCGATTCCAACGGCCTGTTTCATGGATTCGGGGATCACGCCTCGAACTCATTCTCGGTCGACGGCCAGCCGATTACCGACCAGCAGAGCAAGGTCTTCTCCAATCAGCTTCCCGTCGATGCAGTCGAGTCGCTGGAAGTGATACAGGGGGCTCCCCCGGCCGAATATGGCGGCAAAACCAGTCTGGTGATTGTGGCCACTACCAGGTCGGGACTCGATAACACCGAGCCGCATGGAAGCGTGACCACATCCTATGGCACCTTCGGCAGCGCCAACGCGGGATTCGATCTCGCGTATGGCGGGAAGAACTGGGGCAACTTCATTTCGGCGAACGGTCTGAATACGGGCCGATTCCTGGATGGCCCGGAACACCAGACACTGCACGATCATGGCAACGAAGAGAACTTCTTCGACCGCATCGACTTCAAGCCGTCCCAACCGGACAGCCTCAATTTAAACCTCGGGTTTACGCGGTCGTGGTTCCAAACGCCGAATTCCTACGACACTCAAACCGCGTCGGCTTGGTCCGGGTTGGTGGTCGACAATGGAGGACTGGGGCCGGACGGGCAGCCGGTAGGGTCGGCGGATCAGCGCTCGAAAATCAGGACGTTCAACATCGCCCCGACGTGGACCCGCTTGCTCAGCCCTACCACCGTGCTGACGTTCGGCGGCTACGTGCGGCAGGATCAGTTCAACTATTATCCGAGCCGTGACCCCTACGCCGACTTCGCTCCCGACCTCCAGTCGACCAGCATCGGTCAAAGCCGCCGGCTGACCAATGCCGGGGTTCGCGCCAGCTTGTCTTACATGAAGGGCATTCACAACCTGAAGGCTGGCGTGGTGTTTCAGCACACATTCCTCACCGAGAACGACACCTTCGGCATCGTAGACCCCGGTTTAAACCCGCCGTGTCTGAATGCCGACGGAAGCCCGGATACGGACCCTACGGTTACGAATCCCTCCCAATGCGCCGGAAGTCTGCAGCAGAATAGCGGATTTGTTCCCTTGCTGGCCGCGTATGACCTGACACGGCCGGGGCCCGGCGTTGGGCTTTACAACTATCTAGGCCATGCCGACATCAAAGAAACGGCGCTCTACATTCAGGACTCGATTACGCTGAAACACCTGACTCTTAATCTCGGACTCCGCGGCGATCTGTACTACGGAATCAGCACCGCCAGGCAGGCAGAGCCTCGCGTGGGGGCCGCTTACAACTTCAAACAGACGAACACCGTGTTGCGGTTCTCCTACGCCCGCACGATGGAAACGCCTTTCAACGAGAACCTGGTCCTGGCCAGCAATGGATGCAACGATCCGGTGGTCAACGCCATCTCGACCGCCATTCAAGGCTATCCCTGCCTGACGTCCCCTCTGAGCCCCAGCACGCGCAACGAATTTCACGCCGGGCTTGGGCAAGCGTTTGGAAGGTGGGTGGTTGTGGATGGCGAGTATATCTGGAAATACACAACCCGGGCCTACGACTTCAGCGTGTTTGGCAACACTCCGGTTACCTATCCGATTGAATGGGCCCGTTCGAAGATTCCCGGTTATGCGGTGCGCGTCAGCGTGCCGAACTTCCACGGATTCACGGCCTTCACCGTCTTTTCGTCGGTGGCGGCGCGCTTCTTCGGACCGCAGGTGAGCGGAATCGGCACCACGCCATCCTCGGTGGGATCGACCGCGGTATTCCGTATCGATCACGATGAGAATTTCAATCAAACCACTCACCTGCAATACCAGCCCTGGAAGAAAGGGCCCTGGTTCGGGTTCAACTGGCGCTACGATAGCGGCTTGGTGGCCGGCCCGGTGCCTTGCATCGGAGGCAATTGCAACAATGGGCCGAATGGGACTGACAGCGAGGTGGGTGTATCCGGACTGACGCCCGACCAGCAGTTCCAAGCCGGACTTTATTGCGGGAGTGTGCACGCGACTCCCACCACGCCGATCAGCCCGACTGGGTTGTGCCCAGGATCCATGTACGGATCGAGCCTGGTGAAGATTCCGGCTCCCGGCACGGAGAACGACGACCACAATCCGCCGCGCATTCAACCCCGCAGCCTCTTCGACGCGGCCGTGGGTGTCGACAATCTCTTTAACGGCGACAGGTACAAGTGGAGCTTGCGATTCACTGTGGTGAACTTGACGGACAAGTACGCGCTCTACAATTTCCTTTCGACCTTCAGCGGAACACACTACGTCACGCCGCGCGCCATGACGGCTACGGTAGGATTCCACTTCTAGTTTTCGTTGAAGTACTTCCGGATTTTCCTTTGGCAAGCCGGCTGGATGCGTGCTCGCTCAAGCAGGTATGGCGTCGAGCCTGCCGCATCGCCGGCAGAGGCGCCAAACGTCGCCACACCGAAAACAGGGCCCTGAATGAGACCCGAACCCGGGCTCCTCGTTCGAGATGAACTACGATTTGGCCGCCGAATTGCGAGAGCGATGGACGACACAGACAACAGAGCGATTTGGGATCGCAAGTATCAGGAGGGACTGCCTTCGTTAACCAAGCCAGACCCATTTTTTATTTCGGCTTACGAGCGTATGGTGGATCGGGCATTCCCGAACGCAGGCACGGCGCTGGACCTTGCAGCGGGGCTAGGAAGACATGCGTTGTGGCTGGCGGAGAGAGCGTGGCAGGTAAGCGCAGTAGACGTTTCCGAGGTCGCTATTGGTGAACTCAGTCAAACCGCTGCTCAGCTCAATGTCAAAATCAAACTCTTTGCAATCGATGCGGCAGAGTACGACTTTGACACCGCACGCTTCGATCTGATCGTCCTGTTTTATCACTTGGACCGGGCTCTCTTTCCTAAGGTCGTTTCCGCCTTGAAACCCGGCGGCCTGTTCATCTGTAAGATGGCTGTACATTGGGGTTCGGAGATAGCGCGACCAGGGGGTAACTTCAAACCACTGGGGAAGAATGAACTCGCGTCACTCGTTCCCGACCTCCAACCTGTTGACTACCACGAGCGACCAGTCCGCGATCGGGGAGTGGTCGAATTCGTGGGAAAGAAGCCGTTTCCACTCTTGATCGACTGACGGTAAGCTGGGCGCGGGCTCAGGCCGCCGTCTGTTCGGTTGCGGGCGTCCTCATCCCCTCGGCGAGAGGGGCTGGCTGCCGCGCTTTGGACGAGCGCGAAAGCAATCGGGCGGAATTGAGAATAAACACCATCTCCGAGGTCACGTGTATCAATGCTGCGAGGACAGGGTTCAGATATCCGCACGCCGCCAGCGCGACTCCCGCGGCATCCACACTCAGGGTTCCCGCGAAATTAGTCATAATGATGCGGCGGCAGCGGCGCGCGATCTTGATCACCTCGACCACCTTTAGGAGGTCGTTGCCGAGAAGCAGCACGTTGGCGCTTTCGCGTGCGATCTCGGTGCCGGAACCCATCGCGATTCCGACGTTGGCCTCCATCAGCGCGGGAGCGTCGTTGATCCCGTCGCCAACCATCGCGACCGTCTTGCCAGCGCTACGGAGACTTCTAACGCGATCCAGCTTCTGCTGAGGCAGCAGTTCCGCCTCCACCTCGTCGACGCGAAGCTGATGTCCGATTGCTCGGCCAATTGAGGCCGTGTCCCCCGTGAGAAGAACCGTTCTGATGGACATCTCCCGCAGCGCCCGCACGGCTTCGACCGCCTCAGGCCTCAGCACATCGGCGATTCTCAGGCTCCCCAAATGTACGCCGCCCTGAGCTACCAGTATTTCGCTGGAGGAGTCGTGATCCACAAGAGGCGTGGAGGCCTCCACGCCGTGCTCCCGCAGAAATGCCCTGGTTCCGACGACGGTCTCCTTTCCATTCACAAGGCAAGAAATCCCTTTGCCGGGTGTGTATGAAAACCGTTCCGGATCTGCCAGTCCGAGGGCTGCTCCGTGAGCTGCTGCCAAAATGGCGCGCGCCAAAGGGTGTTCGGAGTAGCGCTCCGCGCTCGCGACAACATGCAACAATCGTTCGCGCCCGATTCCGGCCGAAGGGTCGATGGATACGACCTCGGGGTTTCCGAGTGTGAGCGTGCCGGTCTTATCGAGCACCACCGTATCCACTTTACTTAGCGTTTCCATGTACAAGCCGCCCTTCACGATCGTGCCGTGCCGCGCGGCGCGTCCAATAGCACCCAGGATTGCCAAGGGTGTGCCGGCGGCAATGCCGCAAGCGCCGGCCACGATCACCACCGAAATAGTGGAGCGCGCGTTGTGCGTGAGGACAAACGTGAACGCCGCACAAATCAAGGCAAAGTAGACCAGGTAGCCCGCCAGGCGATCGGCTGTCTTCTGCACTGGAGCGCGTGAGCGCTCGGCCTGCTCGACCGCCTCGATAATCTTCCCAAAGGCCGTGTCACCGCCCACCGTTTCCGTCTGAATTTCAAGCACTCCGGACTGATTAACTGTGCCTGCATAAACATTGGCGCCCGGAATCTTTTCGACCGGCATGGACTCGCCGGTAATGGTTGCCTGATCGATGAACGAGTGCCCGCCCACCACCACACCGTCAACTGGCACCCGGCCGCCCGGCCGGACCAGTACCACATCCCCGATGCGCAATTCGCTCAAGCTCGCGGATTGTACGCCGTCTGGGCGCCGAAGTTCCACCTGCTGCGGCAGGAGATTCAGGAGATCCTTAATTGCGCGGCGTCCGCGGCCGACGGTCAATTCTTCAAGGACTTCGGCGATCAGGACGAAGAACACAATCACCAGTGCTGTGAACACTTCTCCGATCGCGAGTGCGGAGACCAGGGCTATGGTCATGGAGAGTTCCATGGTCATGCGGCGGGATAGGAGATCGGCGAAAGCTTCGTGGAATATTGGGTAGCCGCCGATCAGGACTGCCGCAAAGCCGGCGATATCGAAATGCGCCAAGGGCTGACACAGCCGAAGCCACGTTACGGCGATCGCCAGTCCGACAAAGCCGATTCTTCCCAATTCAACCCACTCAATGTGGTCGCCCCCCAGCTCGTCGTGCTCGCGGTCATGCGTTTGAGATTCTGACATGGCCTGTCCCCCCATCATAAGTGCTTATTTCAGGTACATCTTGATGACATCGATCAACTCTTGGGCCGCTTTAGCACGTTCTGAAGTCGGATGATGGTCCGGATCGACCACGTGAAATCGGATGTGGCCCTCAATGACCTCGGACATTAGTCCGTCTATCGCGCCCCGGCAAGCGGCGACCGTATGCAGAATATGCGAGCATTCGGCGCCCTCCTGCAGCGATCTTTCGACAGCTTCAACCTGGCCCTTGATGCGGCGAACCCTGTTTAGCAGCTTTTTCTTGTCGCGAATGACGTGTGCCATCTGCACGGTCCTTCTTTCCATGATACTATACCCCCGTTGGTATAGCTGTCAACGGCCACAAATCGTAATGGGATTGTAATATGTGGAAGTTGTTGCGGCGCTTGTGCGCCGTGGCAAGCCGGAGGTGCTGATTAAAGGCTTAAGACGATCGAGTGCTGGGATACTCCTGGCCGGCGTCTTGTCGAGAGCGGCCTCGCCCAGCAACCGCTAACTTTTGGAAAATGAGGTCTTTCGCATCGACCACGACGAGCTCTTTAACCAGACCACGCACTTGCAATACCAGCCGTGGAAGCGTGGGCCGTGGTTCGCGTTCAACTGGCGATACGACAGCGGGCTGGTGGCCGGCGCCGCGCCGTGTTCGGCGCCCACCGCGACCTGCTTCGCCGCGACTCCGACCGCGGATGGGGGAGGGGCGAACATTCCAAGCGGCGAGGTGGCTCTCGTAAACGCTATCACCGGGGTGCCCCTAACCGCCGATCAGGAGTTTCAGTCCGGGCTTATTTGTAATGGTAAGCCGGCCGCTCCGAGCCCTCTTGGGCCCGCGCTGGCCACGTGCAGCGCGGCGGGGCTCGGCTCCATCTACCTGAAGATACCAGCACCCGGGATCAGAGTGCCTTGTCTTAACGCCCATCCCCCAGTTGGGAGCCTGCCCCACAACCACCCGCCTGCAGAAAATCGAAGTCGCAGCCTTGGTTCGCCTGGGTGACATGGTCCAGGAAGAGGCGCCCATAGCCGCGCTCATAATGCGGCGGGGCGGGACGGAAATCGGCCAGGCGGCGGGCGATCTCTTCGGCGGGGACCAGCAGGTCGATGCGGCGGCCGGCCCCATCCAGCGCGATCTCATCGCCAGTGCGCACCGCCGCCAGCGGGCCGCCGATGGCCGATTCGGGCGCCACGTGCAGCACCACCGTACCGAAGCTGGTGCCGCTCATGCGCGCGTCGCTGATGC
>Ga0187887_10003592_pt1 | contig 11958 bp, 4 predicted proteins | sample June2016WEW_7_10_FD_132977 | JGI IMG/M metagenome (GOLD analysis project Ga0187887, IMG submission 132977) | Peatland microbial communities from SPRUCE experiment site at the Marcell Experimental Forest, Minnesota, USA - June2016WEW_7_10 | ecosystem: Environmental > Terrestrial > Soil > Wetlands...
CTGCTGTTAAAACTGCACCCTCCCAAAGAATTCAATCACTCTCCCGCTGTCCGCGCCCGGCGACAACCCAAACAGCGGATTGTTCACGTGCGTCCCAGCCGTCGTGTTCGTCGAGATCAGCGCCTCGGTCGTCCCAAACCCAATCGGCTGCAGATTCGTCAGGTTCAGGATGTTGAAGAAGTTCGCCTGGAACCGGAACAGTGCCGGGTGATCGTGCAGGCTGAACGTCACCTGCTTGGCAAAGCTCATGTCCAGGTCCTTGTAACACGGGCCGTTAAACGAATTCCGCCCGATCCCCGGCGGTCCTGGCGTTCCATAAGCGAAATAGTTCGCCCCGCCATCAGGAAAGTTGCCCCCGTGCACGAAGACGTGGTTGGCACAGTTGTTCATCGCCAGAGCGCCAGCTGGCGCGCCGGAATTCGGCCCATACCCCGTCGGCCGCGTCGGTGAAATCTGCGCGGCGCCGTTTACCAGCGCCACCGTCGGCACCCCGATCACTGGCGTCCACGGATAACCCGTGTGCCAGGTGTAGACACCGTTCGCCTGCCAGTTCCCAAGCACATTCTTCACCAGTCCATTTTTTCCCGGGCTGGGCAGCGTCCATGTCCCGAGCGTGCTGAATCGTTGCCGCGAATCAAAATCCGACGGTCCCCATTCCGCCCTGGGATTACCAGGATCCGTCTGGTTGCTCGCGAACCCTGGACCCTCTTCCGACGCATTGTCCAGGCTCTTCGAATACGTGTACACCACGCTGAAATCCAGCCCGTGTTGCAGCCTCTTCTCCAGGTGCCCGTTTAGAGCGTTGTAACTCGTCTGCACATCCGACGTCGGCACGTACGCCGCATAGAACGGCGTCTGGTTCACGCCCGGCGTGCACGCTCCGCCCGTCGCACACGTCCCGTTCGACTGTGGATACAAAAAGTTCTGATCCACCAGCCGCAGAAAGTGAAACCCCGTCGACCCCTGATAGCCCACCGTTAACGCCATCTGCCATGGCAGCGCCCACTGGTTATCCAGCGAGAAGTTGTACAGCGTTGGCTGCTTCATCCCCGGCAAAATGCTGTACGTCTCCACCTGTGGCGTCGACGGTGTTCCTCCCGGCGGCGTGAAGGCGTTCGGCGTCCCTGTCGTCGGATTCGTTCCCACCGCCAGATTCGGATTCGGCGCATAGCTGAACGGCGAGTCGCTCGACCCGAACTCGAAAACGATCCCCGTCCCTGTCGCATTCGGGTTCGTCGACTGCAGTCCTCCGCAGCACAACCCGTAGTCGAAATACCCCGGCCCGTTTTCATATGCCGGCGAAATTGGCTCCTCGTCCAGATTGTCGAAGCTCACGCCCACGCCGCCGTGTACCACCAGCTTTCCGCTCAGCGGCTCTGAGGACGGCTGCCACGCAAACCCGATCTTCGGCGCGATCGCGTCGCCCGTTCCCGGATACAGCGTGCCCGTCAGCGCCAGCCTCGAATTGATGATCTGATCGCCCGCCCCGCTTCCCAGCACCATGTTGTTGATCGGGAATCCCTGGTTCGTCAGCCCGCCATAATACTCGTAGCGAATCCCCAGGTTGATCGTCGCATTCGGCTTCACCTTCCAGTCGTCCTGCACAAATCCCGCGTAGTAGGTCCGCCGAAAATATCTCTGCACATTGCCCACGCCGCCCGTGTTCGGATTCGCTCCGATCCCTTCATACAGCGGCGCATCGTTGGCCAGATCCCACACTCCCTGGAACGCGTAGTTCGGCCGCGCCAGCCCTGAGTCGTTGTCGTTGTCCTGTTCTCTGCGAATCACCAGCCCCATCCGCAGCGACATCGGCCCCAGCACCTTCGTTACCAGGTCGCGAATCTCGTACGTGTTCTCCGCGGCGATGTACGGCGTCGTCGGTGAGGCCAGCTGGCTGAACTGGAACGACCCAAACCCGTAGTTCTGCGCGTAAATTCCCGGGACGCCCCAGTTCACCTGCCCCGTCGTGTCGGCGATCTGGTTATCCGCGAACCGCGTGTAGTTCGCCCGCAGCTCGTTGATCAGCGTCGGGCCAAACGTGTGAATCCACACCGGCGTCGCCGACTGGTTGAAAGGCCGGAACGGCAGATTCGAGTCCGGCGCAGCCCCCGCGGCCGAGTCAAACGATGACTGGTCCAGCTTCTGCGTGAAGAACCCCGCGTAAATTTGGTCTCTGTGCGAGAGATACCAGTCCACCCGCCCGTGGAACTGCGTCCCGCGATACTGGCTCGGCGTCTGGATTTGTGCGAACTCCACGTCCGCGACCCCATCCAGCCCCGCGCCCGTATAAAGATTAGGGCTCGCCGCCGTGCCATTCGCGTTCACATTCGGCAAATATTGCCCGTCCGCCCCTCCAAACGATCCAATGTCGAAACCCGTGCCCACCGGATTGCAGATGGTCTGCAGCGCACTGCACGATCCCGGCAACACCGCGCGTACCACGGCCTGCCCAGACGGCTTCGCGACCGTCCCCGCCACCAGCCCGCTTGGCCTCGCCGCCGCCAGCGCCGAGTACCACCCTGGCGTCGGCACATACGTCTCGCTGAACGACTGCTGCGTGCTCTTCACCGCCTCGTAGCTGCCGAACCAAAACAGCTTGTCCTTAATGATTCTCCCGCCCAGGCTCGCCGCCCACTCCCGCTGCTGCTGATCGTCGCGAATCGCCGGTGCGAACACTCCCGGCGTGCTCGTCGGCCCGCCATACGGCTGGAACGCATTCAGCCCCGGCTCGTCGTACTGAAAGAACGCGCTCCCGTGATAGTCGTTGCTGCCGGCCTTCGTCACCGTCAGGATGTGCGCGCCCACACTGCGCCCCAGCGTCGCATCGTAGTTCGACGCAAGGACCGTGATCTGGTCCACCGACTCGATGCTCGGCGTCACAATCGTCGATCCGCCGTGCAGCAGGCTGTCCACCGTCACCCCGTCGATCTCGTAGGTGTTCGAGGTCACCCTCTGCCCCGATGCCGAAATCTGAATCTGGTTTTCCGTCTGAAAAATTCCCACGTTCGACTGGTTCTGGCTCGTGTTGTTCGGCAGCGCAATCGCGCCCCCGCTCCCCGATCGCGCGCTGTCTCCCGTAATCCCCACCCCCGTGCGCAGCAGCTCGTACGGATCACGCCCGAACGCCGGCAGCCGCGTCACATCCTCCGCGCTGATCGTGCTCGAAGTCGCCGCATCCGTCGTATTCAGAATCGGCGTCAGGCTTCCGTTCACCGTCACTGTCTGCGCCGCCGCGCCTACCGTCATCTTCACGTCCAGCCCACGCGCCTGCTCGGCCGTAATCGCGACGTCGCTGTAGTCCTCTTCTTTAAATCCGTTCGCCGTCACCTTCACCGTGTAGTTCCCCGGCGACAGCTCGGTTAACGTGTAGAACCCGGTCGCGTTGGTCGTCGTCGTCTTCGCCGCCTGGTTCGCGGGATTGGTCAGCGTCACTGTGGCGCCCGGAATCACCGCGCCGGTGCTGTCGGTCACCGTCCCGTTGAGGCTGCCGCCAAACTGGGCGTGCAGCGCGGGCGCGGCGGACAGCAACAGCGCCACAAATAAAAGCGCCAGCATTCGGCCGGCGCTGCGGTGGTTGTTTCCTGAATGGACGATAGGCTGCGTTCTCCGCGCTTCGCGGAGTAGTTCGGCTGACGGCAGATTCATAGTGGCTCTCCCTGCAATAACTGCAACTAACTCGGGATGTCGCTTGCCTCCGCCGGGATGCCCGACCAATACCAAAGAAACTGCTGTCATCCGTCACAAATAAAAGCCGCCAGCGGTTATAGTGCGGAAGAACCGGTCCGCCGCGTTCCAGAGCACTGCATCTTTCCGTAGGGCGTTTCAAATCCGTGAGGCATTTGCACTCGTTAGGCGATCAAAATTGACCACCCCAGCCGCGCCCCGAACCACACTCCGCCCCGCCATCCTGTCGCGAGCTGCCATCATGGCCATCGTGGGACTCACCACCGCTGCTCACTCCGCCGAAATTCCCGACGGCATCCCGCGCGCCCTCGCCCAGGAACGCGCCGCCCGCGTCTCCGACCTCCACTACCAGCTCGGCTATGTGCTCGTCCCCCACGCGCCCTCGACCAATGCCACCGGGCAGATTCGCTTCGACCTTACTGATGCCTCCACCCCGCTCCTCCTCGACTTCCGCGACGGCCAGCTCTCCAGCATCGCGCTCAACGGCACGCCCATCCCCGCCGAGATCCAGAACGGCCACATCGTCCTTCCCTCGTCGTCCCTTCGCACCGGCCAAAACCTCGTCGAAACTAAATTCACCACCAACATCGCTCCCGCCGGCAAAGCCATCACCCGCTTCGAAGATCACGACGACGGCAGCGAATACCTCTACACCCTATTCGTCCCCATGGACGCCAGCATGGCCTTCCCGTGCTTCGATCAGCCCGACCTGAAGGGCCGCTTCACCCTCACCATCACCGCACCCACCGCCTGGGCCGTCATCTCCAACACCCGTCCTTCACTCATCGCAACCGTCGGCGTCTCCCAGGAAACTCAGTTCGCCGAAACCGAACCCATCCCCACCTACCTCTTCGCCTTCGCCGCCGGTCCCTTCGTCAACGTCCACCCGCAGCCCGGCATTCCCAACGTCTGGGTTCGCGCCTCCAAAGCCAAATCCGCCGAATCCGAAGTCCCCGCCGTCCAAACCACTGCCGCCGCCGGCATCCGTTATCTCTCCGACTACTTCGCGCAGCCCTTCCCCTTCCCGAAGTACGAAATGGTCCTCATCCCGGGCTTCGCCTACGGCGGCATGGAGCACGCCGGCTGCACCTTCCTCCGCGAAGAGTCGGTCCTCTTCCGCACCGCGCCCACCGCCAACAACCGCCTCGCCCGCGACGCCGTCGTCCTCCACGAGCTCACCCACCAGTGGTTCGGCGACTTCGTCACCATGCGCTGGTTCGACGACCTCTGGCTCAAGGAAGGCTTCGCGCAGTACATGGCCTACAAAACCCTGGCCGCCCTCCGCCCCAACGACGACATCTGGCAGCACTTTTACCAATCCATCAAGCCCGCCGCCTACGCCATCGACGAAACCCAGGGCACCACGCCCATCTACCAGGAAATTCGTAACCTCGACAGTGCCAAATCCGCCTACGGCGCCATCGTCTACTCCAAAGCCCCCGGCGTTCTCCGCCAGCTCAACTACGTCATCGGCGACGACGCCTTTCAGAAGGGCCTCCAGCTCTACCTCGCCCAGCACAAATACTCGAACGCCACGTGGAGCGACCTCATCGCCGCCTTTCAGTCCGCGTCCGGCCGCGACCTCACCGCCTGGGCCGACATGTGGATTCGCCATCGCGGCATGCCCCGCATCGACGCCTCCTGGTTCTGCACCGCTGGCCGCCTCGCCTCGCTCCGCTTTACCCAGCAACCGCTCCTCGGCGGCACTGACCTGTGGCCCATCGCCACCGAAGTTGCCCTCGGCTACCCCGACGGCTCCGTCCGCACCCTCCGCGCCGAACTCGGCCCCTCAGCGCCTCCCGTCTCCCTTGGCTCGCAACCGCCGCCCTGCCCCGCGTGGGTTTTCGCCAACAACGACGACCACGCCTACGGTCTCTTCCTCCTCGACGCAAAATCCCGCGCCGCCGTCATGCAGCAAATCGGCACCATGCACAACCTCTTCCGCCGCACCTTATTGTGGGGATCCCTCTGGGACTCCGTCCGTCAGGTCGAGCTCGATCCCGCCGACTACGTCCGCCTCGCCCTCACCGCGCTTCCTCAGGAACGCGACGAATCCCTCGCCGCCTCGCTCCTCGCCCGCACCCAAACCGCCGTCCATCATTATGTAAGCGCGCAAGCCCAACCCGAACTCCTCGCGCGCGCCGCATCGCTCGCCGCTGATCAAATCAGCAGCAATCCCGACCACGATCTCCGCATCGTCTGGTTCCGTTCGCTCGCCGGATTCGCCGCGCAACCCGCCGGCCAGGCCGTCCTGAAAGACTTCCTCCAGGAAAAGCGCATCATCCCCGGCGTCGACCTCCGCCAACAGGACCGCTGGTCCCTCGTCACCGCCCTCATCGCCTACGGCGACCCCGAAGCCGACGCCCTCTTCGCCGCCGAGCAAAAACGCGATCCCTCCGGCGACGGCCTCAAGTTCGCCTGGGTCGCCCAGGCCGCCCGTCCCGACGCGGCAACCAAGCAGCGCTACTTCGCCGACTACACCCGCGACCCCGCGGCCCCGGAATCGAGCCAGACCCCCAAAATCAGCGAAGATTGGATCCAGTCCAGTCTCGGCGCCTTCAATTTCTGGAATCAGTCACAGTTAACGGCACAATATCTCGACCCCGCCCTCGAAACCCTCCCGCAGGTCAAGCGCGACCGCAAAATCTTCTTCCTCGTCGCCTGGCTCGACGCCTTCATCGACGGCCAGCAGTCCCAGGCCTCCCTCGATGTCGTCGAGCACTACCTCGCCACCGCAAACCCCGACTCCGACCTACGCCTGAAAATCCTCGAAGCCACGGACGAACTCAACCGCACCGTCCGCATCAGGGTGAAGTACGCACATTGATCCGCCCGCCCTCATCCGACCTCCGGCACCCAAACCTGCATCGGGCTCTCTTCTCGGTTATCCCACGCATAGTACGGAATCATCTTCAGCTGTGCCGGCTCCACCCGCACCACGCCAGCCCCCAAAACGTACAGCACGTCCGTCGACTCCATCCCCTTCGCGCCCTCGTGCGTCAGCACCATCACGCCATCCAGCAAATCCGGTTTGAACTCCTCACGAATCGCCCCGCTCCGCTTCGCCATGTACAGCGGAAACGTCTTCGTATCGGCCTTCGTCTGGTCGAGACCCTCCATGCAATACACTATCGGCCCGCGCTCCATCGCCACGCGCCCCGTATCCTCCGAAACCGCCGGATTCGCTGTCACTCTCCGTGGAGTCATATCAAACGCCAGCACTACCACCGTCTCCCCGCTCCACCGCCGCCGAATCGGCAAATACTCGCCCGCACGCACCCCGTCCACCGCAGCCCCCGCAACCTTAATACTCGACTCCCGCGACCACCCCGGCACCCGCACATACACCGTGAACTCCTCCGGCTGCTCCACGGCCACACTCAGCCGCACCGTCCCTTCCCACGGATACTTCGTCTTCTGCGTCACCACGATCCCGTTCCCGCTGTCGAGCGCCCACTTCATCTCCGAGTTGTGGTAGAGGTGCACATACAGCCCGTCCTTCGCCGTCGAGTAGAAATACCCCGGCAGACTCGCGAACGTCCGCTCCAGATTCGGCGGACAGCAGGTCGTGTCGTACCACGGATTCCGTATCTTCTCCCCGCTCGCCGGATCGAACGCCAGCGGATTCCGATAGCAGTACGTTTTGCCGTCCAGCGACATGCCCGAATTGATCCCGTTGTAGAGCGCCCGCTCCATCACATCGGCGAACCGCGCCTCGCCCGTCGCCGCCAGCATGCGCCAGTTCCACATCATGTTCCCGATCGCCGCGCAGCTCTCCCCATACGCCTGCGCATTCGGCAGCTCGTAATCCTCGCCAAACGCCTCGCCATCGCCGCGCGCTCCCACACCTCCGGTCACGTACATCTGCGCCTGTGACAAATCCTTCCACAGCACCTCCAGCGTCTTCCAGTACGCCGGATCGCCCGTCTCGAGGTAATAATCCGTCGCCCCGCAGCACGCATACATCGCCCGCACCGCGTGCCCCTGCAGCTTCGTCTTCGTCGTGAACGGAACCCCGCAGTTCATGTACACGATCTCCCACGGCTTCAGTTCCACCCGCGGATCGCCCTGCAGGATGTATCCCGCCAGTTCGACATACTTCCTCTCGCCCGTGGTCCGGTACAGCTCGATCAGCGCCATCTCAATCTCCGGATGCCCCGACACAATTGGCTTCTTGTCCGCTTCCGGCCCGAAGTTCGGCAGGATGGTTCCGTCCACATAACGCATCCCCGCGTCCATCAGCGTCCGGTCGCCCGTCGCGCGGTAGTACGCAATCGAGGCCTGCAGCATGTGCCCGAGGCAATACAGCTCGTGCCCGCGTTTCTGCGTTTCGATCGTCATGCGGTCTTTCTTCCGCTCGTCCTGGTAGTACGTGTCGATGTAACCGTTCGGCTCCTGGATCGCCACCACTTCCCCAATCGTCGTCTCCGCCGTGTGCCGCAGCGCCGCATCGTTCTCCGACTGCAGCGCAAACGCGGCCGCCTCCAGCCACTTGTAAATGTCGGAGTCGGAATACACCGGTCCGCGCTGCGGCGCGCTCGACCCGCCCGTCAGCCGCAGGAAATTATCCCTGCGCCCGTGCTCCAGCAACTCCTCGTGCATCGACGGGATGCTCGACGTGACGTTCGTCGTCCGCCGCTTCGCCCAGAATCCGTCCTCAATCGTCACCGCCCGCACCGGAACACTCCGCAGCTTCGCGTACGGCGAATGCGCCAGATTCAGCACACCCTGATCACGCCACCCCGGCGTCGCGGCAGCCGGCTGATCGAATCCCCACCCACCCGTCGCCGCCATCAAAGGCCGCACCGCCGCGGTCCCCGCAGCGAGTGAAAGAAAATTCCGTCTCGAGAATGAGCGACGCGACATAGCAAGCCTCCTGGAGTCTCCGGTGCCCGTGCCCGGAATCGCGCCCACCATTGTAGGCGCTACCGGCCACCAGCTACCGGCTACGAGCTACCGCCTACCGGCTGCCTTTCTTCCGCTTCGCCGCCAGCCGCGCCCAGTACTGAAACTCATCCGCATACAACTCCCCATCCAGATCCGCGACCCGCTGCTGCAGCCGCGCCTGCGCGTCCCCGATCGCCTTGTTGTAGATCGCCGGCCCAACCTCTTCCAGAAAGAAATCCAGCAGCAACCCCGCCCGCAAATCTCCCAGCGGCTCGCGGATCTCCTCCTCGAAATACTTCTTCACCGACGCAATCGCGTCCGTCCTCGCCTGTTTCGTCAGCTCAATCGTGACCATCGCTCCCGCCCTCCGCAATGCGATCAGGTCCGAGCTTACACGCCGCTCGCACCCTCCCTGAAACCCACTCCCAATGCCGCGAAACCCGCCCGAGATCCCAGCAAAAACTCCCGTGACCGCCAGCACACCGCCCGCCCCATGCCCCGCTCTACCATGGATTCCAAATCGCTGGAAAGTGAATGCGCCATGCTCCAGAACCTGCTCCAGGAAACCCGCTACGCCCTCCGTCAGCTCCTCCGCCATCCCGCCTTCACCCTGCTCGCCGTCCTCACCCTCGCCCTCGCCATCGGGGCCAACAGCACCATCTTCAGTTGGATTCGCGCCACCCTCCTCAACCCCATCCCCGGCGCAACCCAATCCGCGCGCATGCTCACCATCACCCGCGGCGAGCGTAACCAGCATCCTTCTCCGCCCTTCTCCTTCCCCGACTACGCCGACCTCCGCGACAACACCAAAACCCTCTCCGGACTCGCCGGCTATCACGATGACTACATGGCCATCACCGGCATCGGCAAGCCCGAACGCATCTACGGCGCGCTCGTCTCCGCCAACTATTTCAGCGTCCTCGGTGTTCGCCCTGCCCTCGGCCGCCTTCTGCTCACCTCGCCCGCCGCCGAATCCACCGGCCAGAACGAAGTCGTCCTCAACTACGACCTCTGGCGCAACCATTTCGGCGCCGATCCCTCCATCATCGGCCGCACCATCCAGATCAACCTCCACCCCTACACCATCGTCGGCGTCACCGCCAAAGGCTTTCACGGATGCAAAACCGGACTCCGCGCCGACGTCTTCATCCCCCTCGGTAATGCGCGCCAGGTCTGGGGCTGGCCCACCGTCGACGATCGCTCCGCCTCCTGGCTCAACACCCTCGCCACTCTTCGCCCCGGCGTCGATCAGCGCCAGGTCGACAACGAGCTCAACGTCCTCATGCAGCGCATCGTCGCCCAATACCCAAGCTCGCATCAGGGCAACAACGCCCTCTCCACCGATCCCCTCTGGCGTTCCCCCTTCGGCGCCAACGTCTATCTCTCCGGAACCCTCCCCATCCTCCTCGCTCTCGCCGCCCTGCTCCTCGTCCTCGCCTGCGCTAACGTCGCCAACCTTCTCCTCGTCCGCGCCATCTCCCGCCGCCGCGAATTCGCCATCCGCCTCTCCGTCGGCTCCGGCCGCGTCCGCCTCGTTCGCCAGCTCTTGATCGAAAGCCTCCTCCTCGCCTTCGCCGGCGGAGCCGCCGCCCTCCTCCTCACCTTCTGGACCGCCCGCACCATGTCCGCCTTTCTCCCGCCCACCACTCTCCCGCTCACTCTCAGCGGAAGCGTCGACGGCACGGTCCTCACCGTCACCATCCTCCTCTCCCTCTTCACTGCGCTCCTCGCCGGAGTCATTCCCGCTCTGCGCTCTTCGCGTCTCTCCCCCATCACCGTCCTCAAAGACGAAGCCCTCACGACTTCTTCCGGCCTCGGCCGCTCGCGCATCGCCGCCGCTCTCGTCGTCACGCAGATCGCCCTCTCCACCGTCCTGCTCACCTCCGCCGGCCTCTTCGTCCGTAGCCTTGAACAGGCCCAGCAGGGCGACCCCGGCTTCGACCCCAACCACGTTCTGCTCGCCACTTTCGACCTCGACCCCCTGCGCTACTCCGCCGCCAACGGAATCGAGTTCCAGCGCCAGCTCCTCGCTCGCCTCCAGACTCTCCGCGGCGTCCAGTCCGCCACCCTCGCCGACTTCTCCCCCCTCAGCTTCACCATCCACTCCAACGGCATCCAGCCCCAGGGCTACGTCCCCCAGCCGCATGAAACCGTCGAGGCCGACCGCGGCAACGTCGGACCCAATTACCTCGCGACCCTGCGGACGCCAATCCTCCGCGGCCACGACTTCTCCGACGCGGACCACCTCACGACACAGCCCGTCGTCATCGTCAACCAGGCCTTCGTCGACCGCTACTGGCCCGGACAAAACGCCATCGGCAAACACGTGCAGCTCTGGGGAGCAGCGCGCACCGTCGTCGGCGTCGCCGCGAACGGCAAATACCGCCGCCTGGTTTACGATCCAACCCCCACTATCCTCCTGCCCCTCTGGCAGAGCTACCGTAGCGAAGTCACCATCCACCTCCGCGTCGCCGGCGATCCGCTCGCGTACACCTCCGCCGTCCAGCAAGCCGTCGGCGATCTCAACCCTGACCTGCCCCTCTACAACATCACCACCCTCAAAGACAATATGAAGATGGGCAACGCCATCGAGCGCATCGTCGTCGACTTCGCCGGCTCCTTCGGCATCCTCGCGCTCCTCCTCGCCACCGTCGGCCTCTATGGAGTCGTCGCCTACGCCACCAAACAGCGTACCCACGAAATCGGCATCCGCATCGCCCTCGGCGCGGAGAAGCCCATCATCTTCCGCCAGGTTCTCGCCCAGGGCCTGCGCCTCACCACCGCCGGAGTCATCGCCGGACTCGCCGCCTCTCTCGTCCTCACCCGCTTCCTGCGCAGCCTGCTCTATGGCGTCGGCGTTGCGGACTGGCTCACCCTCGCCACCGTCGTCCTTCTGCTCGGTCTCGTCGCGCTCCTCGCCAGCTACGTCCCCGCATGGCGCGCCACCCGCATCCTCCCCATGGTCGCCCTCCGCCACGAGTAAGGGACCGTCACCTTCAGCCTCCGATTTGTATCAGGGTCCGTCGGCTTCACCTCCGACGAAGCGACCATCCGCTTCAGCCCCCGATTTGTTAAGGAACCATCGGCTACAGCGTCCGATTTTCTAGGGGACCCACGGCTCGCCCACCGTCGCTCCTTATCGCTTCCCTCCCCGAACGCGGCGACTCCGCCTCGGGCCGCGACAAATCTACAGACGCTGGCCCTCAATGCGGAACCGCAAGGTCATGGCTCTCTCTGTTGGTAGAATCCATGCAAACTTCCGGGGGGGCCATGCGCAACGGCGCCGGCTGTGTCCTGCACGTGCTTCTGTTTGCCGCCATCGCCGTTCCGGCTCGCGGTGCGGCGACGGCGCAGATTACCTTTCCTGTTGCGCCGGCCGCTGGCGCC
>Ga0187887_10003594_pt1 | contig 11952 bp, 10 predicted proteins | sample June2016WEW_7_10_FD_132977 | JGI IMG/M metagenome (GOLD analysis project Ga0187887, IMG submission 132977) | Peatland microbial communities from SPRUCE experiment site at the Marcell Experimental Forest, Minnesota, USA - June2016WEW_7_10 | ecosystem: Environmental > Terrestrial > Soil >...
CCGAGATTGCCGCTCATGCGATCGCGGTGGGAGCCGTGCTGGTGAGCAGCGACGCCACATTCCGGCATGCCGTTGGTCTTCCGGGACTCGAAGCGTGGGCTACCGATCTGTGAAGCAGAGGCAACAAGGAATATGGGAGCATGTTCATCATGCGACGTAATTCACTTCTGAGCTTATTGCGGGTAGCAGGTGGTGGGTCGTTGGCGGCGTTGCTGGCGTTGGTCGCGGTGCGTGCGGCATCAGGGCAGGCGGGTGCGTCAACGCAGGCAGCAGCTCAGGCGGGGCAGGGGCAGCCATCCCCGGAACAGACGCCGCTGTTTCGGACGAATGCCGATCTTGTGCTGGTGGATGTGGTGGTGCGGGAGAAGAAAGGCGGGAAGCCGGTTGAGGGGCTGGAGAAATCGGAGTTTCAGGTTTTTGAGGATGGGCAGGCGCAGGCGCTGACCGTATTCGAAGAGCACCGGGCGACGGATACGATGCAGGCGAGCAAGGCTCCGGTGCTGCCGCCGCATGTGTACAGCGATTTTCCGCAGTACGCGATTACCAGCGCGGCCAATGTGCTGCTGCTGGATGCGCTGAACACGCCGATCAACGACCAGAAGTATGCGCGCGCGCAAATGATCAGGTACCTGAAGACGATTCCGCCGGGTGCGCGCATCGCGGTGTTCACGCTGGGGTCGAAGCTGCAGATGATCCGGGGCTTCACGACGGATACGGGCGCGGTGGCGGAAGCGATTGCGGGGAAGCGTGGCGGGGCGGAGATCTCCCCAATCGCGGACCAGAATTTGATCGAGTCGAGTTCGGGGTTGGCGGACTTTGGCGCGGGAGGGCCGGCGCAGACGGCGGTGGCACTGGAGGAATTCAGCAAAGAGATGGAGACCTACACCATCGATGTGCGAGCGCGCATGACGATTGCGGCGATGGAGCAGCTGGGGCGTTTTCTGAGCACGGTGCCGGGCCGGAAGAATCTGATCTGGTCTTCAGGGAGTTTCCCGATCAGTCTGGATCCGGATCTTTCGCACCTGGACGCGGGTGGGAGTCGCGACTATGGAGCGGCGCTCGAGGAAATGGACGAGCTGCTGGCGAGGGCGCGCGTGGCGGTCTATCCGGTGGACGCACGGGCATTGATGACGCTGCCGAATGCGAACCCGGCGAACGATGCAGGGGGTGGCCAGCGTCTGAGCCTGCAGAGTGCGGCGGCCAGTGGATTCGCGAATGACGCGGGGCAACCGCAAAAGTGGTGGGAGTCGCACGTGACGATGCAGCAGGTGGCCGAGGAAACGGGTGGGCAGGCGTACTACAACACGAATGCGGTGGGGCAGGCGGTGGCGTCGGCTATCTCAGATGGGTCGAACTACTACACGCTGGGGTATGTTCCGGCGAACAAGAATTACAACGGAGGGCTGCGGAAGATCGAGGTGCGGCTGGAAGAGAAGGAGTACGAGACGTCGTACCGGCGTGGGTACGACGCGGTGGATCCGGCGCAGGCGGACAAGCTGCATGCGGAGAAGCTGAGCCCGGTGACAGGAGGGATGCTGCACGGGTCACTGCCGCTGTCGCAGGTGATTTTCGAGGTGCGGGTGCTGCCTGCGGGCGATCCGGCGCTGCATGGAGTGCAACCAACGCCGGGTCTGGCGGGCAAGCCGGACAAGCCGCTGAAGGAACCGGTGCGGCGGTATATGGTCGACTACTCGATCGACCCACATCATCTTGTCCTGACGGAGTTGCCTGACGGGCGGCGGCAAGCGGAGCTGGAAGTAGCGCAGGCGGTCTACGACCCTGAGGGGAAACGCGTGAACTACAGCGATGCGGGGCTGGAAGTGGATCTGACCGAGAAGGAGATGGCGCGGGCGATGCGGCTGGGGATTCCGATCCATGAGGAGATCGATTTGCCGGCGAGCGATGTGTATGTGCGGATCGGCGTGCGCGACGCGACCAGCGGGCGCATGGGGACGGTGGAGATACCGGTGGGGGCAAAGCGGTAGGAAGGGCGGGGTGCTCAAGCGCTTTCCCGGGTCTCAAAAGCGAGAGCCGTTCGACTCCCCTTCGACGCGCCTCGCTTGCTCAGGGTCGCTCAGGCCAGGCTCCGGGGCACCCAGCAACACCCCCACCCTGGCGGCACCAACACCGGGCGCGACCAGGATGGGGCACCCGAATTGTTCAGTGATCAAGAGCGGGGGACCCGGATTCCGCGTTCGTTCTTGCCCTATTGGCTGGCTTGCTGGGACGGCGTGGTTCACGGTTTCGACGAAAGCCTGGGCCGGACCCTGGGGCGGCATCTGGACCTGGCCGGCGAGGATGGCGGTGAAGGGCACTTCACTTCCGAGGAGGGCCCTGGTCTTGCCGTGGCCTGGATCGAAGCGCAGGGTCAGAGACAAGACCGTTCCGATGGCCGGTTCCAGGGCGGGGCGTTGGGCGTTTGTGGAATTTCGAACGCAGCGGGGCGCGAGGGGCACTGTAATCTGTCTCTGCATGGGTGTCAGCTTGCAGACTTTTGACAAACGGATTGCGCGGCGAGACACGGAAGTTCGGCTGATGAACCTTCTCCAGGAGCGTCTGGCGCGGCTGCTGGCTCCCGCCAGCCAGGGACATCGCGAAGTGACGCTGGTTCGGACGGTCGAGGAAGCTATTGTCGAGGTCGCGAACAAAGTGAATCGCCAGGGGTGGTGCGCCTACCTGGTGGGGGGCACGCTGCGCGACCTGCTGACGGGATTCGACAGCGGCCGCGGGGGCGTCGAACCCCGCGACGTGGACATCATCGTGGACGGAGCGACGAGTGAGGAGCTGCAGGAACTGGTGCGGCCGACGCTGCAGCTGGAGCGCCTGACGCGGTTCGGCGGGCTGCATCTGAGCCGGCAGCTTCCATCCGGTGCTCGCGTGCTGTTCGACCTCTGGACGCTGCGCGACACGTGGGGTTTTCAGTCGAAGAAGATTCCGCCGCGCATTGAAGATTTTCCGGGAACGACTTTTCTGAATATCGACTCCTGTGCGATTGAGCTGCAGCAGACGGAGGGGAGAGAGCGGAAGGTGTTCGAGGGGGGATTCTTCGCGAGCATCGCGGACCGTGTGCTGGATGTGAACTACGAGCCGAATCCGTATCCGTATGTCTGCGCGGCGCGGTCGCTGGTGCTGGCGGCGCGGCTGGACTTCACGCTTTCGCGACGGCTGGCCGGGTACATCCTGGGGCACGCCGCTGTTGGGGGCGTCGAGGGGCTGATCGAGGCGCAGCGGTCGCATTACGGCATGGTGCGGAGCGGCGCCGAGGAGCTGGGGAAGTGGCTGGAGGAAATCCGGGGCCGTTTCGACGCGGGAGCGGAGGCGATCGGAATCCAGGTGCCGGGAGCGCGGCAACGGGAGCTCTGGAACGATTATCCGGCGGCGGGCAGCGAACCGATCCGGGGTTAGCTGGTGTTGGACGAGGTGGACGAGGTGGTCGAGACGATCAGGTTCTTCGCCATATCGATGCCGAAGCCGAGGAGGAAGACGGCAAAGATGGCGCTGGCGGTATCGAGGGAGAGGATCTTTTCTTTGGCGCCGGCAAAGAGGCCGATGACGGCGACGAAAAACCCGGCGAGCCATTGCTGCAGTTCAACGGCGAGGTGACCGCGGGATTTGGAGGAGGAGAGCTGCATGGCGATGGTCTTGCTGACCGGGTGGAGGGCGGGAATCGGCACCTGATCGGTATCGGTGAAGGTGGCGGCGACGATGTACTGAGGGGCGTTGAGGAAATAGTGATGGACTTCCCAGCCTTTATCGGTAAGTTGGTCGCCGAAGTCCCAGTTGCACTCGATGCGGCGGCGGGCGGCGGCGAGATTGAGGAGCTTTTTATTGAAGACCAGTTTCATCATGATGGAGGTGTTGGGGCGCACGGCGTCGCGGTCGGGGACGATGCTGACCCCTGGCGGATCCGCGGTGATCTCGGCTTTCAGTTGCTGGAGGGGGATACCGTCTTTGAGTTCCGCAGTCAGCTGTTCGGCGAGCAGGAGGGAGGCGTAGTTCAGGCGACCGAGGCATTGGAGAATGTCGTTGTGAGGGGAGTGGAGCTGCACGAGGTCGGCGATGACCGCGAGCTTGCGAGTGTTGGCGTCGCGCTCGCTCTGGGAGAAAGTCTGAGGGCCGCCGGCAACGAGAAGGGTGAAGGGAATGGGCACGGCGGGCTGAATCTGGCGGCAGGTTGGATCCTGGAGAAACGCGGCAGTGAATTTGGCGGCCAGAGCCGCGAGTCTGGCGGTGATGATTTTTTCGAGATTGTCATCGGGCGTCCCGGCGCCGTCGAGTAAGTTGGCGGCGTCGCCGAGGAAGGCCTGGATCTTTTGTTTCTCGGCATCGCTGAGGAGGGATTTTTTCAGCAAATCCTGGGCGGCGGAAAGCTTGCCGGCAATTTCGTCGATGATTGTGGGGGCCAGAGCGCCCGCGTCGATCAGGTGGTCCCTTTTGCTGGTGGCGTCTGCGATTTGGGAGGCTAAATCCACACGCACGGTGAGCGCTCCGGTGTCTGTATCGGACTGGTTCAACACGGCAGCGGTCTGAGGCGTGAACAGAATCTTTCTCGGGATCGTCGCCTGGATCCGGTAGCGCTCGAGCCAGAGAGAGACGCGCAGCTGGGAATTCAGTTGCGGCCCGATCTCGCCGATCTGTTTGGACAACTGGCCGAGGCGTTTGCCGATGGAAATCACCTTGAAGCGGTTGACCAGATCGACTTTGATGTAAGAAGAGGCAAAACCGCCCAGGGCAAGAACAAAGAGAACGGCGATGGTGGCCCAGAAATCGCGGGCGGTGGGATTGTAGTCATCCAGATCCGCCGTGATGGGGATGATCTTCGAGGGGTACGCGGCGGAGTCTCCCGTGGGTTGGTAGCCGAGGGTCAGCTCGCCATCGAGGGCCTGGCTCCGGAAAAAGCTGCCCCAGAGGGAGAACCAGTGATCGTCGGGCGTGACGGTGAATCGCGTGATTCCGTTGGGACCGGCCATGGTGGCGCCGGTCACTGTCCGTCCGTTGAGGGAAATCTGCCACTGAAGCGGATAACTCATGGGATCGTCGTTCTTCAGGCGCAGATCGAGGGGAGTTCCTTTGACGAGGTGGATTACCGGCTTCTCGGGAGGGTTTCCGTCGAGCGAGACCCTAAAAGGAAGGCCGCGTTGCTTGACCAGCCTTAAGTCGGCGATCCTGTCGTCATCGGAGCGGAGCTGGGCCGTGGTCTCTCCCGCCTCCACCAGATTGGAGAGATCGACGCGGACGGAGAAGGGCTGTTTGGGTGGGGCGCTGCCCGACAACAAGGGGCCGGCGGGCTTGTTGTCAGAGCCATAGAAGGAGACCAGCCAGTCGGCGGGCTTGCCAGTGTTTTTGGCGACGGCGTCGCGAATGGTCAGGTTGTATCGGAGCGCGGATGGGTTTGGATTGTAGAGCTGCAGCGTGGTGGAGGCGGTGGTCGCGTTGCCGTCCAGATCGAGAGGGGTGTAGAGGATGAGCTTGAGAGGTTGTTGGGCGCTGGCAGCGGGAGTTAGTCCGGTGAGGCATGTGAAGGCGGCGAGACACAGCGGAAGGGCTCCGCGAAGGCGCGCATGCGGCTGGTTCATAGGTGGCCTCACTTAGTCGCGAGTTATGCCTGGGCGGTGGAAGTTATCCGACAATAGTACTCCCGAACCGCGACGGGCTGTGTCAATATCGCGGTTTGCGGGCGACTGTCTCAGACCCTATTGGTTGGCTTGCTGGACGGCGTGGTTCACGGTTTCGACGAAAGCGTGCGCTGGACCCTGCGGCGGCATCTGCACTTCGCCGGCGAGGATGGAGGTGAATGGTACTTCACTTCCGTAGAGAGCCCTGGTCTTGCCGTGGTCCTGGTTCAGCTCCGCGCCCTGCAGAGTCGCGCCGATATAGGCACCCTTCGCACTTGAGTAGCTGAGGATGGACGCCTTCCATCCAGCCGAGCCCGAGGCTTCGCGGCCCACCGGGCCGGCTGCCGCGTCGACGCCGGCACCAACTTTGAAGTGGCCCGACTGGAGGGCCTGCATGCCGCTGTCGTCCATGACCATCATGACGTAGCCCTGCTCTTCGCCGCCGATCTGCGCGCCGAAGCTCGCGCCGGAAAGCTGGAAGGGAGCGGGTGGGCTCCAGCGGCCGTCGCTGAGACGGCAGGTGGCCACGCCATCGCCATGCTGCGCGCCGACGACGAATCCACCTTTGATCATCTTCGGGATGACGGCGACGCATTTGGCGGCCTTCAGCACCGCGTCGGGAATGCCGGCGGTGGATTGCGGCCCGGTGAGCTGCTGCATGATCTGGCTCGCCTGGTCAAGCTCCATGTCGGCCTTGCTCTGGGCCAGAGCGGGCACGCTGGTGGCGGCCGCCAGCATCGCGGCGGTCCATACTGCGATGGATTTCCTCATGGTTGTGTCCTTTCTCCTGGAGGGAATTCTCTGCGGGAACCGATGGACTCCATAAAGATACGCGCTTCTCCCGTGGATTGGGGGTGCGCGCGGGGGGCAGGCTTCGGGGCGGGGACACGAGCTGCAGGGAGATGCGGCGGCTCGTAGAATCGACTCCAGGCATGGAACAACGCATCAGCATCGTGACGCTCGGGGTTGCGGACCTCGAGCGCAGCAGGACATTCTACGAGAGACTGGGGTGGCGGGCGTCCGCGGCCAGCTCGGCAGCGGTTGTCTTCTTCCAGGCCGGAGGGATGATCCTGGCGCTCTACCCGCGCGCCGATCTTGCGAAGGATGCCAGCGTTGCCGGGGAGGGCCAGGGCTTTCCCGGATTCAGCATTTCGTACAACGCGCGCGCGCGCGCCGAGGTGGATGCGGTTCTCGCCGAGGCGAAAGTTGCCGGCGCGAAGATCCTGAAGCCTGCGCAGGAGGCTTTCTGGGGCGGATACTCGGGGTACTTCGCCGATCCGGATGGCTTCGCGTGGGAGGTGGCGTGGAATCCTTCGTTCCCGATTGCGGAGGATGGGAGTATTCATCTGCCGGAGTGAGTGAGGCAGCCGGGAGCCGGGAGCCTGGAGCCGGTAGCTGTACCCTGCTGCTATGCACATTGGGATTGTTGCCTGCTCCGCTGAGGGAGCCGCTCTCTGCTACCGGACCGTCGTTCACGAGGGGGAGCAGCGGCTCGGCCTCTACGCGCACCCCCGGGTCACGATGGACTCGATTCCCTTCTCCGAGTACATGGTGTGCGTCGACCGGGACGACTGGGCCGGGGTTGGGGAGCTGATGCTGCAGTCGGCGCATACGCTCGCGGAGGCGGGCGCGGAATTTCTGATCTGCCCGGACAACACCTTCCACCAGGGGCTACCCTTCATCACAGCGCGCTTGCCGCGGCCGTGGCTGGACATCGCGGCGGTGGTGGCGGACGAGGCGGTACGGCGCGGGTTTCATCGGATCGGGATCACCGGGACCAGGTGGCTGGTGGCGAGCGAGGTCTACCCGGAGCAGCTGACGGCGCGCGGGATCGAATATGCGCGGCCCAGCGACGCCGAGCGCGAGGAGATCAGCCGCATCATCATGGAGGAGCTGGTGTGCGGGGTTTTCAAGCCGGAGGCTGTGGCGTATTTCCAGAAGACGATGGAACGGATGAAAGCCGAGGGCTGCGACGGGGTGGTGCTGGGGTGCACGGAGATTCCGCTGATCATGAACGACGGTAACTCGCCGCTGCCGACGCTGGATTCGACTCGGCTGCTGGCGCGCGCGGCGGTAAGTCAGGCAATAAGAAATAGGGAATAGGTGTGAAGTTGCAACAGGTTGTCCATTCGATCCGGATCAGAGAAGCTGATGGTGACCAAACCGCAGTTTCCGAGAAGAGGACCGAATGGACTACCACCAGAATGCCCGACTGACGATCTATCGTCGAGAGCAGTTAGCCAGAAAAGTGATGGAAGAAGGGAGCACGCTGAAGCCTGGCTGCGGCCAGTTTCAGCGTGAGCGCGAAAACCGCCGCCAAATGGGTGCGGCGCTATCGCGAGGGTGGCCGGGGCGGACTGGCTGATCATAGCTCGCGCCCGCGTCGGATGCCGCGCCAGACGTGTTTTTCCTTAGAGCGCGTAACAAAACCTACCGAACCTGATCTTCGTCGGCGAAGTAGCGTGAACGGCGTATGGCCGCGGCGTTGCTTCCAGATCGGTTGTGGAATCTTGTCGAACCCTTCTTGCCGATTCTTGCACGGCGGCCACAAGGTGGCCGACCACGTGTTTCGGATCGCGCGTGCCTGACGGGCATCGTCTTCGTCCTTCGCAGCGGAATTCCCTGGCAGATGCTTCCGCAGGAACTCGGGTGCGGGTCGGATGACATGCTGGCGGCGCCTACGCGATTGGCAACGGGCGGGCGTTTGGGATCTGATGCACTTTGCACTGCTGGACTGGCTCGCGCGTTCCGACCAGATTGATTGGTCGCTGGCGGTCGTGGACAGTTGTTCCGTCCGCGCGGTCTGCGGCGGTGACCAGACCGGTCCAAATCCCACTGATCGGCCAAGCGCGGGAGCAAGCGTCATCTGATCTGCGACGGGCGGGGCGTGCCGCTCGCGGTTCGCCTGACCGGCGCCAACCGAAACGACTCGCAGGAGGCACTGGCGCTGGTGGATGCGATTCCGCCACTCCAGGGCGCGCGGGGACGGCCGCGACGTCGCCCAGATTCTGTGGTGGGAGACCGCGGCTACGATGCAGAGGCCATCCGATCCGGGTTGCGAACTCGCGGCATCCTGCCGCTGTTGGCGATGCGCCGTACCAAGCACGGCAGCGGTTTGGGAACTTGGCGCTGGGTCGTCGAGCGGACATTTGCGTGGCTCAATCAGTTTCGACGCCTTCGTGTCCGCTACGACAAGCGGGCCGACATTCACGAAGCGTTCCTCTCGCTAGGCTGTGCGCTAGTTTGTTGGCAGTCGCTGCGCAGGACGTGGAGGACCGCCTGAGCAGATCCGCTCTCTAGCTCCCATCGCCAGGTCGCCGTTGGGGGTAGTGGCGTCCGCCGCTGCTCTGGCTTCCGGAGACGGGACCCGGGAGTCGATCGACCCTGCGGCCCTGCAGAGGATCTATTGCACTTGCGGTCCGAGCTCTAAAGACGCGCGACGGATCGCGCCAGAAAAACGACCCGCTCAAAGAGTTCGAGGAGCGGCGCGTTCTGTGCGCGTTCGCGTCGATGGGGGAGTGCCCGGTCGCTGTGCTGTGGGTTCGTCGCTCAGAGACCAACCGGCCGTCTAAATGCCTGGAGGACACGCGAGGCGAGCTCGCTCGCAAAGGCCTCACTCACCGGCGCATGTCCAATGATTCGCCGAAAATAAAGTGGTCCTGTCAGCGCGTCAATGAGCAGGTCGGCGTCGGTATCCCGAGGCAGTTCTCCGGCCGCGATGGCCTGTTGGACCAGGTCTAAATTCATGGCTCGTCGCGGCAGATAGAAACGTTCGAGGAAGAGTCGCCGAAGCACGGGATCTTCCTGAACATCACTGATCAGGCGGACGGCGACGGGTGAGTCCTTCGAATGAAGCCACTCCGCGCCGCGGACCACACTCTGATGCAGCCGTTCGAGCGCCGATCCCTCAAGCGGTGGCGCCAGCGCCGGCTTCACCCGCGCCAGAAATGCGTCGAGCATGACCGCCTCCTTGCTCTTCCACCAACGATACAGAGTGGCCGTGCTCACGCCTGCCTGCCTGGCCAATTCCTGCGCCGATACTGACGCAATCCCCCGTTTCTTCAGCAGACGGTAAGCCGCCCGGAGAACGGCTTGCTTTGAAGCGTCGCTTCGAGGTCGGCCGCGGGGGCGGGGCTTGGAGTTTCGTGATTTGCGCATCGGCACGGCCTGTTTACAGCGATTCGGTAAATACGACAATAGCAGTTTCGTTTTTAGTTGACGAGACCACTGCGCAGTGACTATAAACGAAAACATTCGTTTCGTTATTAGGGGGATGCCATGGCGCAAGTATGGTTGATCACGGGAAGCGCTCGGGGGCTGGGTCGGGCGATCGCTGAGGGCGTCCTCGCAGCTGACGACAAGCTGATCGCCACCGCCCGCAATCCACAGCAGCTCTCCGATCTGGTTGAGCGTTACGGCGACAACGTGCGCGCCGTCGCGCTGGATGTAACCGATGAGCGTGCAGCGATCGCGGCCGTCCAGTTGGCCGTTGACGTGTTCGGCCGCCTCGATGTGTTGGTCAACAACGCCGGCTATGGGAACCTTGCCGCGATCGAGGACACGACCATTCAGGACTTCCGCGCCCAACTTGAGACCAATCTCTTTGGCGTCGTGAACCTGACCAAGGCGGCCATCCCGGTGATGCGACGCCAAGGAGCGGGCCGGATCCTCCAGTTCTCGTCCGTGGGAGGACGCGTCGGCCCGATCGGGCGCGGCGCGTACGCGGCGGCCAAGTGGGGTGTCGAGGGCTTCTCGGAGGTGCTCGCCAAAGAGGTCGGGCCGCTCGGGATCAAAGTCACGATCATCGAGCCCGGGGGCTTCCGCACGGACTTCGCGGGATCCTCCCAAACCATTCTCGCGGACAATCCCGCCTATGCCTCGACGGTCGGAGCCGTCGCGCGGTTTCAGCGCGAGTACGATGGCGCGCAGCCCGGCGACCCGAAGAAGGCGGCGGCGGCCGTCCTGAACATCGCGCGTCTCGATGAACCGCCGATGCGGCTCTTGCTTGGGCGTGACGCCGTTCGTGCCGCGGCGGAAGCCGAGCGTACGCGCGCCGAGGCCGACAGGAAGTGGCGGTCGTTGAGCGAGTCCACGGATTTCATCGACGACGCCGGACAGACTTCCAATCCTGCCTCGCAGTCATCGTCGACCGGCGGTCGCGCCGATCTGAAATCCAGAACTTGGCTCATTACAGGCGCGTCGAGCGGGCTCGGCTATGCCCTCGCCGAGTTCGTGCTGCAGCGCGGCGATCGCGTCGTTCTGGCAGCGCGATCGATGAACAGCATGAGCGGTCTCGCCGCGCGTTACCCGGATAGGGCGCTCGCGATCGGATTGGACGTGACGCAGTCGCAGCAGCGGATCGCCGCGGTCGAGCGGGCGCAGGCGCACTTCGGCGGGATCGATGTGCTTGTCAACAACGCCGGCATCGATTTTCTCGGCGCCGTTGAGGAGCAGCGCGAGGAGGACTATCGAGCGCAGTTCGAGGTCAACTTCTTCGGTGCCGTGGCAATGCTCCGTCTCGTCCTGCCAGGCATGCGTCGCCGGCAATCCGGGACGATCGTGAATATCTCGTCCATGGACGGGATTGCGAGCCTGCCCGTGAACGGCTACTACGCGTCCAGCAAGTTCGCGCTCGAGGGCGTTACCGAATCCCTATGGCAGGAAATCGAGCCGATCGGCCTGCGGGCCTTCCTGGTCGAGCCCGGCTCCTTTCGTACGGGAATCGAGCAGCGCACGCGCTTTTCAGGAGAGCCAATCGAGGCATACGAGGCAACGTCGGGTGTGTTCAGGAAGATGATGACGACCGTTTCTCCTGACATGTTTCCGGGAGACCCAGTCCGCGCCGCCGCTGCGATCTATGAGGTCGTGGCATCGGAATCTCCGCGACATTGGGTGGTCCTTGGGAGCGACGCGCAACGAAGGATTGGGGCCAAACTCGATATGCTCCGCGCCGAATTTGAGGCGGGCGCCGACACGGCCCGAAGCACCGACTACCCTGGAAGCGCGAAAGCGATTCTCTGACCAGCGCCGACCGCCGGATCAAAAGGCAATTGTCGAGAGAATTTCATGAGGGGCGATGGTTCGTCGAACGAGGAAAGACTAAAAACCGGTCGGAAATATCGAACCGACCGGACAGAAGGAACAGCAGCGGTTCGCACCGGGTCAGGGTTCTGTTACAGGCTCTTAGTAGAAAGGGTTTTGGGTTTGCGCCGCCAGCGCTGGACCGGCTGCCGGATTGCCGGGACCGTCGGGCTGAGCCGGGCCACCATCAGCCGCATCCTGTGCCGGAACCGGCTCAGCCGCATGCGCGATCTGGAGCCGCGGCCTCCGGTCGAGC
>Ga0187887_10003596_pt1 | contig 11950 bp, 15 predicted proteins | sample June2016WEW_7_10_FD_132977 | JGI IMG/M metagenome (GOLD analysis project Ga0187887, IMG submission 132977) | Peatland microbial communities from SPRUCE experiment site at the Marcell Experimental Forest, Minnesota, USA - June2016WEW_7_10 | ecosystem: Environmental > Terrestrial > Soil >...
AGGACGGCCCCGGCCCGTTCGAGGTGGCTCGGGCCGCCCTTGCTTACCGACGCGCCCGGGCTATCCGTCGCAATGCGTGCCTCTATTCGATCCGATCTTACGGTCTGCGGTGGGTTCCCTTCATGGTTTCGCACGGCGCCCCTCGCGAGGAAAGTCAGACCTCGGATACGCGACCTTATCCGACTTGACCACTGAAACCCTCACCCTATATCCCAACCCGGCCAAGATGCGAACCAGCAAATCGCTGGACACGTGATCGAGGTCGCCATTGAGAATCGCGGTAACCCTTGTTCGTGAAGTGCCCGCCCGTTTGGCGACCTCTGCATGCGTGATCCCTTGTCTCACCACAATTTCCTTCAGGCGCTTGCGCAGCGCATGCTGGAGCTGCCACTCTTTCGCCTCTGCCGCGGAGAGACCCCATGGCGGCGGCCAGCTCTTCGGGCGTGTTGCAAACGATAGGTTTGAGTCTATGCATCCGGAAGCTCCTTTAAGCGCTTGCGTGCCAGCTCGATTTCGAGCGGAGGCGTCCGCTGGGTCTTTTTGACGAATGCGTGAAAGACGAGAACCCCCTTCGGAGACGCGAGGTAGTAGAACGCGCGAAAGACGCCGTCCGCACCCTTCACGCGCAGTTCCGACACGCCCGCACTCACCACTGACACCGGCCGGGAGACTGGCATTGCGACCCGCCCCCCATCTGCAACCGCGCGCCTCTTTCGGAAACCGGCGCACCGCATCCCTTGATTCCCGATGGAATAAGGCCGGCCGCGCAACCGATTGTATCAAATGTGGGACGTTGTCCATCTGGCGGGCGTGCCGCCTTGAGCGTCGGCGGGAGAGGCTTCGCCGCCACCGCACGCATTGAAGGCGCAGCGGATTTGATTGCGACAGGCCAACTGCGCGAAACTGTGTATGAGGTCTACCGTCCCATGCCAGCCACGAAACCCGCGAAGAACGGCGCAGCGCCCCGAACCACCCGGCAAATCGGCCGCTACATCGTCGCCGACCCGCAGGTGTGTCACGGAAAGCTAACGTTTCGAGGAACCCGGATCTTCGTTACCGACGTTCTCGAGCAGGTGGAGCGCGGCATGCCCTGGGACACCATCGTTGAGGAGTGGTACGGAAAAGTTCCCCAAGAGGCGATCGCCGAGGCCGTAAGGCTGGCTCGGGAGAGCTTGCTGGAACACGCTGCTGAGTACGCAGTGCCCGGCGTGCGCCGGAGAGCCGGGTGATCTTGCTCGACGAGAACTCGCTTCGCAGCCAGCAGGAGTTTCTCGAAGGGCGGCGCCTGCCCGTTCGCACCGTAGGAGTGGATTGGGGCCGCGCTGGAATGAGCGACGAAGAGATATTAACGGAGTTGCGGGGCGCACGCCAGACCACATTTTTCACCCGCGATGCGGACTTCTACCGGCGAAGCTTATGTCACCCCGCTTACTGCCTGGTGTTCATCGCAGCGCCAGCCGAGCAACTGGCCTCTTACGCCACGCGGTTCCTGCGGCACCGCGGCTTTCGGACCCACGCGCTCCGGATGGCGAAGGTCGTGCGGCTGCAGCCTAGCGGCATCGTCTACTGGGTACGAAACACCAGCTTCGAGTCATTTGAAGTATGGAACTGAGGATGACGATCGGCCGCACATTTCCGCTGTCAAGCGTCTCAATCCGCTGTAACAAACGTCCGCGCCGCCCGCCGCGACCGCGGCTTGATGCGAATGACAATCTCCACGTCCCGCCCGAGCGCGTTCAGGAAATGCATCAGCCGCTCAACGGACAAGCCCTCCAACCGGTAATTGGCAAGCGCGGAGACCTTGGGCTGGTTGATGCCAAGGTGGCGAGCAGCTTCAGCCTGGGGGAGACACCGCCGCTCCAGAATCTGGTTGATCGCATACGCGAGGCGAACCTTGGTCTTGCGCTCCTCGGCGTCGGCGAACCCCAGGTCGGCAAATACGTTCCCGGAACTCCGGGTGACGATCGGGTCCTTTTCAGTCTTGGACATAACGCTCCTGATAATCCTTGCGCGCTTGCTTCAGGCGCTCCCTTTGGCACGGCCGGTTCGACGTCCTTTGTTGGGGTTCAGGCGCTGCTCCATTTCCTTGCGGGTCAGTCCGAGCGTTCTTCCCACCGAAAGAACAATGTCTTCGGACAGGTCCTTTTTCTTCGGGATCACGACCGGCCGCGCAAGGCCCGGTTTGGTCATGATATAGTGATCGCCTCTCTCCCTGTCCCGGAGACAGCCCTCGCCTTCGCACAGCTTGACGAGTTTCTTCCAATCAGTGGGAGGCACGCCGGTTTGCCGACCAGTCGTACTGCGCCGCTATGTAGGCTGGGATGGATACCTCGATATCTCGCTCTCTGGTAAACGCGTCCGTTCCCTGCTTTTTGGTCCCAGTAGCCGCGTGGCTCGCGGGCCACGTGCGTTGTCCGCGTACGCCGATCGCGCCGGAATCGCCGGGGACAGCATCCCCAGGCCGCAATCGACTGAAACCAGCTTCAACCAAGGCATCGTCCAGGACGTTGCGGGAAATGCACGATTCAAACCAAAGCTCGACCGCCTCCCGCAATGAGTCGATAGCCCGCTGCTCGGTTTCCGCCTGCGTCATGACGTCAAGGGCGGGGCACCAAGCCAGCCACACCGCACCTTTTTGGCGCGTGCATGCTTGCAGTTTCACTCTTAGCTCGACGATGGAGCGATGTACGAAAGGCTTCCTGGCAGTGCGCGGCATTTGCGGTCAGCCCCTTTTTCCATCCTGCTTCCGTGGAAAATAGGATTCACGGAAGCCGGCCCGCCGTCGATTCGAGAGGCACGGGCCCGCTTTCATACTAGCAGGTCCCCGGGCATGCCGGCTTGAACATCAGCGGTTAGACGCCTCGCCGAACACTGGCACGCATTGAACGCGCAAAAGGAATTTGATCGCACCGGCCAATCGCGCGAAACTGTGTATGAGGTCTAACTTCCGGTACCAGTCAGGAAACCCGCGAAGAACGGCGCAGTTCCCCTGACCACCCGGCAAATCGGCCGCTACATCGTCGCCCTCCCTCGGGACGCCATTGTCGACGAGTGGGAGGGAAAAGTTCCCCAAGAGGCCATCGCCGGGGCCGTAAGGCTGGCGCGAGAGAGGTTCCTGGAGCACCCGACTGTCTAATCGGGGCAGGTCCGCCGGCGAGCAGGGTGATGCCGCTCGACGAGAACTTGCGGCGGAGTCAGGATCAGGCGCTCGACCACTACACGCTTGCACACGCGGCGCCGTAAATACATAATGTAAATGTGGACTTGTGAAGTACACTTGCGATCCGGAAAAGAGGCGGAGCAACATGGCCTATCGCGAGGTCGCCTTCGAAGACGCTATCGGAATCTTCGAAGGCCCAACGTTCGAGAGGGCCGATGAAAGCTTCGATTACGGGGAGGCTCGCGTATACGCGATCGGCATAGCGGACGGCGTCGAGATCACGGTGATTTACACCGACGTGTCCGACACGGAACGCGGATTATTTCGGCATGGAAGGCGGAACGGCATGAAAGAGAAGCATACTGGAGGAACATTGTCTAAGGGGCGCACCGACTGGGAGCGCCTTCGGTCCCGGAGTGACCGTCAAGTCCGGCACGGGATCGAGATGGATCCCGACGCGCGACCGACACGGAGTTCTGGAAGAAGGCGCATGTTGTCATCCCGGAAACAAAACAAACCATTACGATACGATTAGATGCGGACCTTCTCGCATGGCTGCGTCGGCAGAAAGGTTATCAGACGAGAATTAACGCCGTGCTGCGCACCTACATGGAAGCGAGCCGGGGATCTGCCAGGCGGGGCTGAAACGCGCTCAAACCCTTACGCCGCAGTCACAATAATCCGCGCCGCCCGCCGCGACCGCGGTTTGTTGCGAATGACAATCTCCGCATCCCGTCTGGGCGGTGGATGCCACGCAACCACGGGCCCGCCCTTGTCACTTACTCGGGAACCGTCTACTTAGATATACGTCAATTGCCGAGAAACAGAGCGGGTGCCGGGTATGCCGTGGATACGGGTATCGTTCCGATCACCTTGAGCGAGGACGTAGAAACAATCTGTTCAGAGCAGTCCTGGCATGGAACCGGGGTACCGCCGTACAAGTAGTTACCGTCCGGACTGACCGTCAGGCTGGTGAGACCGATGCCGTTCACCGTGTTGGTGATGGCGAGAGTCTGCGCATCGAACGTGTAAAGCGTATTGTTCGACGAGAAATAGATTGTACCGCCGTCCGGCGAAACCGCCGGGTTCGAGTACGTGCTCCCGCCGCCGCCCGGCGCCTGGACCTGTAGGGTGATCTTGCCCGTGCTCAGGTCGATTTCGTCCAGATCCAGTATGGACCCCGCGGGAACCACTGCGTAGGCCACACCGTACCCTGGGGCCAAGCCGAGCAGGGGCAGGGCTTGGAACGGCCACAATGCCATGAGTTTCATCTGCGAGGTATCGATAACCGCAATAGCGCTGTTTGGTACGCTTATCGAGGGAGCGCCGGCGCTTAAGGCAAACCTGACCGGGCCGCCGTTCTGGCTAGCGGTGAGGGGCACGTAGAGCGTGCTTCCATTCATCACCGGTTGCGAGTAACCGATGAGATTATCGGACGGATTATTCAGAAGGGTAACAGCTCCGGTTACTTGGAGCAAGACCGGATCGAACCGCAAGACTTGCGCGCAATCGCAGCCCTGGGTGGCGCTGACGGGGCCCACGAAGGTGACAAATCCGGAACCGCCGCTCGCAGTCATGTAGGGATTGGTATTGTTCAAGAGCGGAATAAAAATATGCCCGGCGGGTTCGGAAGTACCGGCATCGAGCACCTCGATGTTATTGGCGGTATCGGCCACCAGAAGAAGGTTGTCTATCGCGTCGTAGGCGGCAGCGTCAAGTTGCCCGGTGGCGGCCGTGCCAAGGATCGTTAGCGAAGGAGGTGGACCGGCCGCGGCCAGGGTCGAGCTTTGCCCATTCAGGTAGTAGAGCAGGCTCCCGGTCGAGTTAAGAGCAAAGGGGCCATAGCCATAGGCCGACACTTTCCCCGTCACCGACTGCGAAGCCGGATCGAAGACCAAGACCTCCGATCCGCCCTGAATATTATTCGATGTGTTCCCAACATACACTGTTCCGTCCGGCGAAACCGCGATGCCGGCGTCGACGACGACCGAGACGTCCATCAAAGCCTGGGTGGCGAGGTCGAGTGTGAAGATGTCCGTGCCCTGAAAATTCGCCTGACCTGGCAGGTAGAGGTGAGATCCGTCGGGCGAAATTGCGAGGCCGAAAACAACGCTTACGCCGGCAAGAGGCACGGTTTGCGTCACCTTGAGGGAGGCGGTGTCGACTACGGTCACGGCCATGTCGGGATATTCGCCGGCCGCCACATATAGCGTCGAACTATCGGGAGAAACGGCTGCATAGGAAGTGTCGGAGAGAGGCACCGTGCCAATCAGTTTCAGATTGGAGGCCTGGACCGCCGCCACGGCGGCATAAGGGAACCCGTTGAGGTAGATGGTCTCCCCGTCCGGCGAGACCGTCATGGACTGGCCGCCGTTGGCGCCCAGGTTCGAGTCCAGGATCGTATGCAGAGTGATGGGGTCGATCGCCTGGATGTGGAAGTTGGCGCTCGAATCGGCATAGCCGAGATAGAGGACGCTGGCTTTAGGGTTCGCGGCTACCATAACAGGTCCTCGCCGCGACACAAATGAAAGCTCGCGTGGCCCTGTGATGCGCCCCGTACTCAGGTTCACAACAGACAGGATATACACTGCGGAGGCCGAGTTCTGCTGCAAGCCCAAGACCGCGGCGCTGTCGCCTGTGTTCGTGATTGCGAAGCCGGCGTTCGTAATTTCGCCGCCAGTGGGGGCGGTGGCCGTCACCAGGTTACGCTCCACCCTGCCCGTGGCCGGGTTGATGACGCTCAAGCTGCCGACGCCGGCGCCTCCGTTCGGGATAACGGCGACCGGCGCTGCTAGAGCCTGAGACGCCAAGATCCAGCTAAGGGCTATCCAAAAAATCGTTCGCATAAATCCTCCGTTCGAGATATTAGTACGCCGGTTAGGAGTGCCGACTCCCGATTCCGGGTCTTTGACTCCGCCTGCCTTGTTTCGGGGTACATCACGCTTCGTCCTCCGGATTTGTCTGCAAGGCGAGGTTGCCGTGTTCATCGGCGGCCACACCTACTATAACTGTAACCCCCCATTGTGTAGATCCAACCTCGAAAGTGTCACGTTTGTGTCACGTTTTTCGTCATCGAATCCACACCCCCGTGTGTACGGGTCCGTACACAGCGGTAAGAGCCGGATACGCGATCATAGCTGGCGCTCCCGATTCGTTGTCGGCTAACATCTTTATTTCGGAGCCAAACATGATTTTTGCCTCGCGCGCGAGTCGCGCCATATCGAGGGTCGTGGCAATGGGCGCGCTAGCCCTTCTCGCTTCTCAAATGGCGACGGGACAGCCAACTCACGGCGCATCCGCCGATGCGCCCGCCGCCCCTGCGAAGGGCTGCGCACCGCCGCTGAATTGGACCGCGGCACAGGACCATCGGAACATGATGGATCAGTTGGGCATCGAAGCGCTCCGTCCAGGGCCGAGCGGGAACGAGAAAGCCCCGGATCACGCCAATTACGATGAGTCGAAGGCTAATCCGTTTCCGGATCTGCCCGATGCGCTCACCTTTGAAAACGGGTTGGAAAACGGGCAAGGGGTCGCGTCCGCGGCACAGTGGTGGCATCAGCGACGCCAGGAGATCGTGGAAGCCTTCGCGCGCGAGGTGCTCGGCCGCGTCCCGCCCAATGCGCCCAAGGTGACCTGGGCCGTGACGAGTGCGGCGGATTCCAAGGTAGGGGTCTTTCCCGTCGTTAAGAAGGAACTGGTCGGACACGCGGACAACTCGTCGTGCCCGTCTATCAGCGTCGATATTGCGATGACGCTGGTGACGCCGGCGAATGCGCATGGTCCCGTGCCCGTGATGATGATGTTCGGCAGCGCGGCATTTCTCAAGCGCATGGCGGACATGATGGCCAGCCGACCCGAATTGAAGGCGGCGATGGGGAGCGATCCGGCCGCGGCGGAACAACTGATAGCTGGAGGATGGGGTTACGCGCTTATCGACCCCGGCAGCATTCAACCGGACAACGGCGCAGGTCTTACGAGCGGAATCATCGGCCTTGCCAACAAAGGCCAGCCTCGCAAGCCGGAGGACTGGGGCGCGTTGCGGGCGTGGGCGTGGGGCGCTTCCCGCGGTCTCGACTATCTGGAAACGGACAAGACTGTCGACGCGCAGCGCGTGGGCATCGAAGGTGTCTCTCGTTTTGGCAAGGCCGCGCTGGTGACCATGGCGTTCGATACTCGCTTTGCGGTGGTGCTGGTGGGTTCCTCCGGGGAGGGAGGCGCCAAACCCCACAGGCGCAATTTCGGCGAGGCGGTGGAGAATCTCACAGGTTCCGGCGAGTACCACTGGATGGCCGGTAATTTCCTGAAATACGGGGCGGCCCAGGGTTCGTTCGGAAGCAGGAATGCCGGCGATTTGCCGGTCGACTCGAACGAATTGATCGCGCTCTGCGCACCGCGGCTCACTTTCGTCAGCTATGGAATCCCAGAGAACGGGGACGCGCAGTGGCTGGACCAGCGGGGCAGCTTCATGGCGACCGTGGCTGCGGGTCCCACATTCCGTCTATTGGGCGCCAAGGATTTGGGAGTAACGGACGACTATCGCACCGCGAAGATGCCGCCCGTAAACAGCGGACTTCTCGATGGCCAACTCGCGTGGCGCCAACATGACGGCGGCCACACCGATGCCCCGAACTGGAAGTACTTCATCCCCTGGGCGGACAAGTTTCTTGGATACCGAGCGGCGCCGTGGGAACTTCCGGCCGACCAGCCCGTCTTCCGCACCGACCCAAACTCCCTGGTGGCGCATTCCCAGTTGCTCCGGAAGGCGAAGCCGGGCGCGATCGACGTCTACTTCGAAGGTGACTCGATCACGCGACGGTGGGGGGCCATCGATTACCCCGACCTGCTGGCCAACTGGAAACAGAATTTCTTCGGCTGGAACGCGGCTGATTTCGGGTGGGGAGCCGACCGGACCCAAAACATCCTCTGGCGTTTGCAGAACGGCGAGTTGGACGCAGTCAAGCCCAAAGTGGTGGTGCTGCTCGCCGGCACAAACAACGTCGGCAATATATCGGCCCGAGGCGACGTTGACGCGAGCGCGGACGATGTCTGGTGCGGCCTGCAGGCGATTGTGCGCGTAATCCAAACAAAAGCGCCCGCCGCGACAATCGTCGTAATGGGAATCTTCCCGAGAAACGACAATATGGCTTTGATGCCGGTCATCGACAGGATCAACCGCAATCTGTCCAGGCTCGCCGATGGCCGGAAGGTTCGGTATCTGAACGTCAACGACAAACTCGCCGACGGCGACGGAAGGCTGTTCTCCGGGATGATGAACGCAAAAGACAGGCTCCATCCGACCGTGCAGGCGTATCAGGTCTGGGCAGATGCACTGAAACCCGTCCTCACGGAGCTGTTGGGGCCTCCGGCTGCCGCGGATCACGCCCCGCCGCCCACGGGCGATCCGGGCGCGGAACGCTGACAAAGGTGGATCCGTGCAGGCGATCCATTACGGGCTCGCGCAATGGCCGGCGCGCCCACGCATTGGCGGATTCCTAAACGGGATTGCGCTCCATGCAGAACTGGTCAAACACGGCGGTGAGGACGCGGGCGATTTCCGCAGGCTCGCGGCGTTCGATCTCGCTGCGATGCAACATGTACACCGGCTTTCCATCCTGGAATAGCGCCATCGACGGAGACGAAGGTGGGTAATCGGACAACCGGGCGCGCAAGTGAGCCACCGCCGCTTCGTCGCCGCCGGCGAAAACGGTGGCCACCTTGGAAGGACGCACTGCATGTTGCAGAGCGAGCCCGACCGCCGGCCGGGCCCTCCCGGCGGCGCAGCCGCAAACGGAATTCACGATCATCAACACCGCGCCACTGTCCGGCCCCAGCAGGCGGTCCACATCTTGAGGAGTTCTGGCCTCTTCTACACCGTATCGGGTCAGATCCTGGCGCATTGCGGCGATGAGTGGTTCAGGGTAGGGCACCATCCGATTGTAGCGCCCGTTCAGGAGCCGTCGCTAAAACAGAGCGAGTGCTTAACAATTGGGGAGTTCTGGCTGGAAGAAACCGCTTCCTGACGGTCGCGGCTCAGCCTGGGCCTCCGGCGCGGTTTCCCCGGTGAGCGAGAAGCGATACGGTCACGCTGGTCCTCTTGCGCGGCACGATGCTCCACCGGAATTCATGGGCACCCGCGAGTCTGCAAACTCGTCACCCCCGAAGCCGCCGTTGTCGCAGAGCGGTGAATAACGCGCATTCTCCCCCTAGAGGATCCGCTCGGCAGTGCCGCCCGGTAGGACGCCGTCGCGACGCGGGAACCCGCGAAATCCTTCAAGATTCGTACTTTTACGCACATTGAGCTATAATGGAAGTACCGCACCAGTACGCAATAGTCCGCTCGATTTGTCCTTTTTGGAACTGTCCTCACAGTAAGGAGATCACAATGAATGTAATCCGAGTTTTCAGCGCCTTCGCGCTCTTCCTGGGGTGTTGCCTCCCATCAAGCATCGCGCACGCCAAGGGTTGTTCGGGGCTCCCCACGACGTTCACCGGGAACCAATTTCCGACGGGTGATTTCTTCACCAACTTCGCCGCGAACCCCTGCTACACCATCCATCTAGGCACGGGCTTTGGCGGCACGGAGTATGGGGATCTGAACGCCACGTATTACCAAATATTCTTTAAAGTCGACCCGCGGTATCAGTTGATGGTCTTGGGAGATTTCCCGAACGCGCGGTACTTCTCGATTGCGTTGAACGACGCCCACCAGGCATTGTCCGGATCGATCCTGGACACCAGCATCGTGCCGTTGACTTCCCAATACATTAATCCGTATCTGCCTGGAGTCCCCTACGTCGACGGGCAGCAGTACGCCGTGCCGATCAACTTTGGGGGTACTCCGGGCGTTCTCCAAACCGGTTGCATGATAGACGGATACAACGTGGACGTGAACGGCCTGGATGCCACCCAGCGGCACCCGGGCATGGATTGGAATGCCGATGTCGATTTTTTCCAGCAGTTCCCCACCTTCCTCGACCACGTGGTCGATACGCCCCAGCACACCAATCCGAACACCGCGGGCCTTCTCATGGTACGGGCGTATTTGAACGACAGCTCGTCGGAGGCGGACCCGGCCATCATTGTGCGCGACGTTGCCTCTGGGTGCGCCTATCCGGCGGCTTATGCCATTAGCACCCTGCAAATCGTGGCGGCCAGTAACGCAGTGGGCCTTGCGTGGCTCGATCCGACGCAGTCTCACTCTCATCACATTTACGAAACCACATATCTGCCGAAGCTCTGTAACGCGCCGCCGTCCCCGCCGGATACCCTGCGGTGGTCGCGGCAGCCACAATACGTGCCCATCACGAATCCGAACGCCTCGTACACTGTCGCATCCGTGTCACCCGGCCTGCCTGCCACCCTCGCCGCGGCGGGAGAAGCGATGCGGATTCGCGTTCGGATCCCGACGACACCTCCAACACCGTGCACCGATGGCTGTTCGCGATCCGGAAACGAGCAAATGCGATATATGAGCCTGTCGTTTACGCAACCGGGCGGGAGTACTTTGGCCAGTATCGCGGACAGCGCTTTCACCAAAGACGTCAACGGTTATGCCACGCTGATCGTCGGCACGGGCGCGGCCATTCCCAATTGGATCACTCCGGCGAACGGCTATACGTTCCTCGATCTGACTGCCATTTCGGACTATGAACTGCTGAGTTTGCTTTCCGTACGCCACATCATTCCGGGCGATGGGTTCGACTGTGCCGGACAGTTCGTTCCCTATCGCACTTCCGTGGACACCGCCGCGGGCAGCCTGCTGGGCGACTACACACCGGTAGTCGACTACCCGGCCGCGGCCAGCCTGCCCCGAACGGCATCGCCGCTGGTTGGGCCAAGCGCTTGCGGAGTTCTTCCGGACGGGCAGCCCGGGGTCCGCCCCGTCTGCGGAGTCTTTCCGGCGCCGGCGCCCTCCATCGGCGGCATCGTGACGCAATGCGCCGCGCCGGGCTGCAGCCAATTTGCAGCTCAACCGAATCCGCCAATCACCATGACCGGCGAAGGTTTCGGAACTTTCCCGGCGGGAACGCCCTTCACCGGTTTCTCACAATATCTCGGATTCCGGGATTTGACCCAAAGATGGGCAGCCGGCTACCCTGGGAGCGAATGCACGGTTTCCATCGGCGAATGGGATACCGGGACGATCCAACTCCTGGCTAATGTCAACCTGGACGGCAAGTGCCCGCTGGTGTCCGGGGACCTGCTGAAATTCGAGGTCTGGAATCCTCAATCCATGCTCTCCGCCACGTTCAGCGTCACGGTGCAGTGATTCGCGCACAGCGCCGTCCCGGTATAGGTGAGATTGTCGCCGGTCGGCACGGTCGCAGGCGTTGACAATATCAAGATCTGCGACGTGGGGTGGCCCGCGTGGCGCGCGCTCCCAGCGTGCCGTGTCGGCACTCTGCCGACACAGGCGGGCCCTGCAAGAAGCCAGGCAGAGCTTCGCGGCAGGCGTTCTTGGGGGGCGGGATTTATCCCGCGCGGGGCTTTAGCCCCGCGCTTAGGCGCGCGAAGCTCGCCGCTCCACAAAAAGGCCAACGTGCAGCCAGCCGTCTGAAAGGCGGCTGCGGGCATAACTGCCCACCCTCCAATTCGCGCAGCATCGCGTATGGAACCTGTTGTCGAGTATTACCTGGGACAGGACACTAGCCTAGCCTAAGCCTAGCCTAGGTAGACGCTGCCTGCGGCATCCACTGCCAGATGAACACTCCGAATGCAAAAGCCCCACTTCCTGCATAGGCCGCAAGAAATGGGGCGCCCGGCCAGCCCTCTCCGGTATGAAACTCTTCC
>Ga0187887_10003599_pt1 | contig 11942 bp, 9 predicted proteins | sample June2016WEW_7_10_FD_132977 | JGI IMG/M metagenome (GOLD analysis project Ga0187887, IMG submission 132977) | Peatland microbial communities from SPRUCE experiment site at the Marcell Experimental Forest, Minnesota, USA - June2016WEW_7_10 | ecosystem: Environmental > Terrestrial > Soil > Wetlands...
GGGTGGGGGGTTTTGGGGGGGAGTGGGGTGGGGCGGTGGTACGGTTGGGGCCGGGGCGTCTGGAGGGGTTGGGGGAGTAGGGGGTTGGGGCTTCGGCTTCGGATGGCCGTACTGGGGATTTGGCTGGGGACTGGGCTGGGCTCCCTGGTGGTATGACCCTTATTGGTATGCCCCGGCGTACGGCTACCCGTACTATTCGGATTACGGGTACGACTCGTACGACAATCCGCCGTATCGTATGGATCCGTCGGGGGATTTGTCGCCGAATGCGTATGACTACGACTTGCCGGGAGGCAGCATGAGCACATCTGGCTCGACGACTCAGCCCGAAGCGGCGCCGAATAGTCTGGCGCCGGCGACCCAGCCGCAAGAGAGCTCGGTCGCGCAGCCGGCAACCTGAGTTGTGCGGCCTCGCAGAGGTCAGTGACCCGCCCCGGTCAAGAACTACGTTCTCATTGAACTAAGATTGGGAACTAAGACTGGGAACTAGGACCGGGGCGAAAATTCATGTTCGACTTCCATCCATTCGAAACCCGCGCGCTGCTTGCGCTTGTCCTGCTCTGGGCCATTGGGGCACCGCCATTGGTTGCGGAGCCTGGCCAGGGGCTTCATCCGAAATACAGCGTGCAATTTTTTCAGTTGCAGGTCGAAGACCAAGATCTGCGCATGGCCTACCGTGACGTCCAGCCCACGAGCGGTGCCAACGGAAAGACCGTGCTCCTGCTGCACGGAAAGAATTTCTCGGGCTTTTATTGGGAGCCCACCATCGAGTTCCTGGCGCAGCAAGGTTATCGCGTCATAGCACCTGACCAGTTGGGGTTTGGCGCTTCGTCACGGCCGGACATCCATTACAGCTTCCACCAGATGGCTCAGAACACGAAGGCGCTGCTCGATCATTTGGGCGTCAAGCAGGTATACCTGATTGCGCATTCGATGGGCGGAATGCTGGGCGTGCGTTTCACGCTCCTCTTCCCGGAGACGGTCGAGAAACTCGTGCTGGAGAATCCGATCGGGCTCGAAGACTACCGCAAGCTCGTCCCGTACATTTCGCTGCAACAGCAATATGCGGCGGAGTTGAGCCAGACCTACGAGAAGATGCTCGATTACCAGAAGACCTATTACCCGGGAGCATGGAAGCCGGAATATGAGGTCTACGTGCAGGATCAGGCCAGCGTCCTTGGCACGGGCGAGTATCCTCGCGATGCGTGGTCCTCGGCGCTTACCTACGAGATGATTTACGAGCAGCCCATCGTCTACGAATTGGGCGAAATCAGCCGCCCGACGCTGCTGATCATTGGGCAGGCCGATCGCACCGTCGTGGGCAAGAATCGCTTGCCGCCCGGATTGCAATCCGTCGCGGGACAGTACCCCGAGTTGGGCCGCAAAACGCATGCCGCCATCAAGGGGTCGACCCTGGTCGAGGTTCCGGATTGCGGGCACATACCGCACATCCAGAAGCCGGAGGAGTTTCGCAAGGCGGTCGTGACATTCTTCGCCGCCGCGCCTTCATCGCGCTGAAAGCATCATCGTGCGGAAAGATGACCGCCGATTTTACGCGCGCGCACTATTCCATTTCGCTGGTTAGGATGAAAAGTGGCTTCATTTCGAAGCTTTTGTAATGGGGCCGGAGACGGTCGACGTTGTACTGCTCTTTTACGTTGACAACTTTTTTCGAGGCAGTAACGGTGTCGATGGGCAGGTTGTCGTAACGGCCATCCCTGAGGACGACAAGGCGTCCGTGAATCTTGCCCAGGAGCAAGTCCAGGGCGATGTTGCCATAGGCCATAGGGACGATGGAGTCAATGGCATCGGGATCACCGCAGCGGACCAGGTAGCCGAGTTTCTGACTAATGACGTCGACGGTCTTTCCGTTGTTGTATTTGGAGGAAAGCTCCTTCACCTTCTCGGACACACGGTCTCCGATACCGCCGAGTTTCTTGTGGCCGAAGGCGTCAGTGGTTTCACCCTCGAAGACCATTTCTGCGCCTTGGAACGTCGCTCCCTCCGAAACCAGGACGACGGAATAGCGGTTGGGATTCTTCTGGCGGTCGGAGACCAATAACTCGGTGAGCCGCTCGATATCGAATTTGTGCTCCGGGATCACGCAGCGGTTGGCGGCTCCGGCCATGGTGGGCAGCATGGCAGTGAATCCGGCATAACGGCCGAAGACTTCCAGAACCATGAAGCGTTCGTGGGAGCCAGCGCTGGTGCGCAGGCTATTCGTCATGGAAATGGTGCGGGTCACACAGGTGCTGAAGCCGATACAGTAGTCGGTACCGGGAACATCATTGTCCATGGTCTTCGGAATAGCGACTACCTTTACGCCTTCCTGATAAAGGCGGACGCCGTAGCTCAGCGTGTCATCTCCGCCAATGGGGATGAGGTAGTCGATGCCGAGCCAATCCAGGTTCTTCAGAACTTCCGCGGTCAGGTCGTTCTTTTCGGCGTTATAGGTAGATTGCAGGTGAGCGGGAACGCTGGACTTTTTTACCTTGCTGGGATTGGTGCGCGAGGTGTGCAGGAACGTACCGCCGGTGCGGCCGGTGTGGTTGACGAGATCCTCGGACAACGTCTGGAAGTTCTCGCTATTGTCGTAGTCTTTTTCGCGGACGATGTCGACCAGCCCGGCCCACCCCCTACGGATGCCAATCACTTGGCAGCCCTCGCGCAGCGCGCGGATGGTTACGGCTCGGATGGCGGGGTTCAGGCCGGGTACATCGCCGCCACCGGTGAGGATTCCGATTACACCTTTTTTTGTTTTCACGTTTGCCGCCTTGTGTTCGCAGATGTCGTGTTCGCAGATGTCGTGTTCGCAGAGGTCGGGTCGTCCCCACTTTCATCCTATTCGCCGCTGTCGCTGGCAGCAACGAACAAGGCACGGAACAGGTCAGGTAATACCTCTCCTGCTTTCCCGAAATGGCATTCCGTGAACGAGGATGCGTTCGCAGGGCGCTCCGGGCCGACGTAGATTGTCCGCGCACGAGCGGCGACGTGATCGACAAAGCTGGCCGCAGGCTCGACCACGCCTGACGTTCCGGTGGCGACAAACAGGGTGCAGGCGCCGAGTGCCGCATAGACTCGATCCAATTCAAACGGCACTTCGCCGAACCAGCAGATGTGCGGACGAATCAACCCGCCGCATTTACAGCGGGGAACTTCGGCTGGCGGCTCGTAGAGATTGGTGTCGTCAAATGGAGGGCGGCTGCAAGTGTCGCAGCGGCTCTTGAAAAGCTCTCCGTGCATGTGGACGACATTCCTCGAACCCGCCTGCTCGTGAAGGTTGTCCACGTTCTGGGTGCAGACGAAAAGACGGTTTTGCAAAGTGTTTTCAAGTTTGGCGATGGCAAAGTGTGCCGGATTCGGTTTGGTTGCCGAAGCCACGCGCCGACGCATGGAATAGAACTCCCACACCATGCGGGGATCGCGGCGCCACGCTACGGGCGAGGCGACCTCCTCGATCCGGTAATTTCGCCAGAGGCCACCCACGCCACGGAAGGTTGGAATGCCGCTCTCCGCGCTTACTCCAGCCCCGGCAAGAATGAATACACGATCGGAGGAAGACAAGGTGGGCATTTACGAAGAGTGTACGCTGGAGGCTCTCGAAGACTGCAGCGTGATTGCATCCTTGTTATTCCCACGCAGCAGCATCCAGCAGCTTTCCGGTCCTCAGGTAGTGGTTGATCGCCTTTTCCCAGCTTTGCATTTTGTGACCGAACCAGTCCTGGTTATAACGCTCCACCTCTCGATTACCCGCGTTCGACAGCCCGGTGTAGACGTAGCAGATACGCGCGTCCGTGGTGCCTTGCGAGTTGCCGACTAGCGAGATCCTGATCCGCGCCGCCATCAAGCCGAGATTCATCCAGACGAAAGCGATGCGTAATGCGGCGGGGTCGTACTCGGTGACCATCCAGATTGTCTCCGAGCCATTCTCGTTCGGGGTTGCGAACACGCAGCCGGCTTCCGCGACCCCGGAAAGGGAGTAGATCATCCGGTATTGCCATTCGGGAACCCAGTCGGTTTCTCGCACCGGACATAACAACGGGAAAACCTCTGCCGGCGTGGCGGCATTAGTTTGCGTGTATTCGTGAGTGACGCGGTTTCCTTGAAATTCAGTCATCGTTTTCCTCCAAAAGAAAATGGCCCGCGCCAGAAGCGCGAGCCGGATTGTGCCGCAATAGAAAAAGGCCGGACTCAAATCCGGCCCTTAGCTCACGAATTAAGCATCTCACATATTTGGCGGTTTGGATAGGGAGAACGGGAGAGGATAAAGTAAGGTTATTCATGGTGCTCCAACTCAGATCTGGACTCATAGTTTTTTTTGCGTTTGTCACTCTGGGTTGGACGTCGTTCTCTTTAGGACAGACGCCTCAGCAAACGCCTGTGCCTGATCGTTTGCCCGGAAGCATCAGCGGAACGGTCGTTGATCAAAGTGGCGCTGTCGTCACCGGAGCCCGGGTGAAGCTTACCCGGGAAGATCAATCCCTAAACCAAGAAGTGGTATCAGGCACCGATGGGCAATTCTCCTTTCCTAACATTGCTCCCGGACCTTTCCAACTCATAGTTACGGCGGAGGGCTTCGCGACGCAAACATTCTCTGGAATCCTCGGTTCGGGGGACAACTACATCGTCCCGCAGACTGCGTTGGTGATTGCTGGCGATAGCGCTGAGGTGCGGGTTGAACTCTCACAGACCGAAGTGGCAGAAGAGGAGATCAAGGTTGAAGAGAAGCAGCGTGTGCTTCGCGTCATTCCAAATTTCTATGTCAGCTACATCCCCAACGCAGTTCCCCTCACCTCGAAGCAAAAGTTCAAGCTTGCCTGGAAAACGACAGTCGATCCGTTTACGTTCGTCTTGAGTGGGATCATTGCAGGAGTTGAGCAGGCGCAAAATGATTTCAGTGGATATGGGCAAGGCGCACAAGGTTATGCCAAGCGCTATGGTGCGGCCTATGCCGACGGGGTTACGGGCACGTTCATCGGAAGCGCCATACTGCCATCGCTCCTGAAGCAAGATCCCCGTTATTTCTACAAGGGAACAGGCAGCAAGCGATCACGGATTCTGTATGCGATCGCCAATGCAGTGATCTGCAAGGGCGACAATGGACACTGGCAGGCAAATTATTCGAGTATCCTGGGAGGCCTGGCGGCGGGCGGTATCTCGAATCTCTACTACCCAGCGCAAAATCGCAATGGCGCGGAATTAACGTTCGAAACCGCGCTCATCGGGACCGGCGCAAGTGCCGCCGCCAATCTGTTTCAAGAATTTATCGTCCGGAAGTTTACCCCGAAAGTTCCTAACAACGGCCCGGCCAAACCGTAACCGGCTGCTGAAAAACTGGCTGCCGAGCAGGGAGTGTAACCTCAGCGGCTAAAGCCGAAGTGAAAACAAAGCGGTTACCGCAGCGCTGAAGCGCTGCGCCACCCAAAATCAGGCGCGAGACCGAGTTTTTCCGCAGCCTGCCAGAGTTCGATCGGCAAGAGTCGGGTGTCGCCGCCACCGGTTACTCGTATCGCAAGGCCTCAACCGGATCGAGGTTCGCGGCGCGTGACGCGGGAATCAACGCGCTCAGTACGCCGACGAGCAGCAAGACCACGGTCGAAATCATGACGGTGAAGAAAGAAATTCTGAGGTGGATGTCGGCTTTGCCGGAGTCGTCCTCGAACAGGGGGCCCATTAGCGGAAGGGTTCCGACGGCAACTGCAACCAGGTATGACACCACAATTCCGATGGCGCCGCCGAGCAGCATGATGAGCAGAGTCTCGGCCAGAAACTGCGCCTTGATGTGCCACTTGCGCGCGCCGAGAGCGCGCCGCAAGCCGATTTCCCGAATGCGCTCATCGACCGAAACGAGCATGATGTTCATGACGCCGACGCCGCCGATACCGAGCGTCAGAATGCCAATGAAAATGAGCAGCACTTGCAGACCGATGGTGATGCCGTTGATGACCGGCCGGAACTCCTCGCGGCCGAACATCTGTATGGCTTTCTTGTCGGTGGGCGAGAATTGCTGGCGGGTGGCGATGGCGGACAGTACCTGCGCCTCCGCGCGCTGTTCGTACTGGGGCGCGATGGGTTCAAACACCAGGACCTCGGCGTATTTCGCGTTCCAAAGATCGTTGGCGGCAGAGTAGGGAATCCAGGTCGACTCGTCGTCGCTGGAGAAGTAATTGCTGAGCTGGATCTTCCTATCCATGGTGCCGATCACCGTGAACCGCACTCCCCCAATAACCACCGTTTCGCCCACGGCGGGGCGTCCGCCGAACAACTGCTCGCGCACGCGCGCGCCCAGGAATGCGACGCGGCGCCGTTCGAGTTCGTCGAGCGAGTTGATCCAGCGGCCCTCCGAAGGTTGTTCGTTGCGCATATCGCCGTATTCCGGGCAAACGCCGCGCACGGCCGCAGTGCCGACCATGCGGTCTCCGTAGGCGACGCCAGGACGGCGTACGGTCTCGAGACAGGCGTGGCGTACATAGTTGGCGGTTTCCTTGATCATGTCGAGGTCGGCTTGCTCGAAGACGACTTTCTTGCCGGCGCGCTGGCCGCCAGGTTGTTCGCTGGTCTGTTGCGGCCAGGCGATGACCGCGCCTTTGCCGAAGGCATTGAAGCCACTGACCAGGATCTCGCGGAAGCTGCCGCCATATGCGATGAGCAGCGTGACCGTGGCGATTCCCCACACGATGCCCAGCATGGTAAGCGCGCTGCGCGTGCGGTTACGCCGCAGCGCCCTCCAGGCTTCGTTCAAGACCTGATAAATCATGCCCATGCTAGCCACCTGCCTCATGACGCAAGGCTTCAATGGGATCGATGGCGGCGGCGCGTCGCGCCGGATACAAGGCCGACAGGACGGCGATGGTTCCGAGAACCGCCATGGCCACGGCACCCGTTTGCCAGGTCGGCAGCAGGCCAGCGAAAAAGTCCGGCATCGGTAGCAAGTCGACCAGGGCACACAGGCCGAACGCGATAAGCAGACCCGTGCCACCGCTGATCAGCGCGACCAGGAGCGCTTCCAGAAAGAACTGCCGCAGGATGCTGTGCGCCGGAGCGCCGATGGCTTTTCGCACTCCGATCTCGCGCGTGCGCTCTTGAACCGCCACCAGCATGACGTTCATGACGCCGAGGCCGCCGAGGAACAAGGTTACAATGCCGACCGCGCCGAGAAAGTACTTCATGCCATCCGTCATGGTGCGGAAGGCTTTTGCTTCCTGGATGGTGTCCCAGATGGGGCAGGCTTCTTTGTCGCTGGGATCGAAGTCGTGCAATCTTCCCAGCACGTGCCTGATCTCCCCCTTGCAGGCTTCGTGGTGCTCGACCGAGCGGGGAACGACTAACAACTGGTCGAAAGTTTCGGGCGTACCCGGGGGCTTGTCGGGAAAGTCGTGCCGCATGGCTGGGAAAGGGATGAAGATTTTGTTGATGTCCCACCCGTCGTAGCTGGAGTCCTGTTTCTTGGACGACATCACGCCGACAACGGTGAAGGGAATGTCGTTGAGGTAGACGAACTGCCCCACGGCCGGACGACTGCCGAACAACTGCTTTTTCGCGTCGGAGCCGAGGAAGGCGACGCTACGGCTTTCGGCGATGTCACTCTGATCGTAAAAGCGGCCCTCGCCGATGCCGAGGCTGCGAATCTCGGCAAACTCCGGGGTCGAGCCGGTGACCGTGAACGCAGCCGCATTGTAAGCGGTGTGCGAACGCACCGTGTCCTGTTCGAGTTCCGGGATCACGTCCTGACAATCGGGGGCCTCCTCCTGAAGATGGGGAATATCGGAATCAACCCAATGCACCAGGCGTCCCGCCCGCGTGCCGCCAGCCTGCAGGCTGGTGCGGCCATGGAAGACAATCATGAGGTCGCGGCCCAGGGTCTCGGCCTGCTTGGCTTGGCCGACGCGCAGGCCCTCGCCGGCGGCAACCATCAAGACGATCGAGACCACCCCCCAGGCAATGCCAAACATGGTCAGCACGGTACGCACGCGGTGCGCCCAGAGGGTGCGGAACACATCCTGGATGAGGTCGCGAAATGACATCTGCAGGTTCGACGCAGCTCGACCGGAAATGAAAGCGCGGGCGAGCGTCCCGCTCTGATGTACGTGGAATGGAGGAGTTTTGTTCCGGCGACGACGGGTTGAGACCAGCCGCGTCTGGGCTCAGCCCAGCAGGTGCAAAGATCCGGGGTTGCGGAAGCCGGGAAAGACGCGCTCCGAGCGCGGATTACCCAGTTGCCGCGCCACTGCCTCGGCCATCACCTGGCGGAAGTCCGTGGTCAGCGCCAGGTCGCGCTGTTCATAAAGTTGTTCGTTAGCCAGCCCAGGCCAGCGCCCGTACACTTTGCCGCCGTGCACCGCGCCGCCCATTACAAACATCACGTTGGCGTGACCGTGGTCGGTGCCGCGGGTTCCGTTCTCGCGCGCGGTGCGGCCAAACTCGCTCATCGTCACCACCACGGTTTCTTCCGCCAGCGCTCCCAGGTCCTGCCAGAAAGCGGCCAGCGAGCCGCTGAACTCCTTCAGCAGCCTTCCAAGCTGCCCATCGCTGGCGCCTTCGTTCACATGATGGTCCCACCCGCCGATGTCGGTGAACGCCACCTGCACGCCAAGATTTGCCTTCACCAGTTGCGCCGTCTGCTTCAGCGCGTCTCCAAATCGCCCTTTCGGATAAACCACACCGGCCGCCGGACGATACTTCGCGGGGTCGGCGGCCTTCAGCATTTTGACCGCGTCAAAAGTTTCCTGCGCCGTGCCGTGCAGCACTGCATCCACGCTCGCCGCGTACATGGACTCAAAGGTATTCGCCAGCGGCTGCGCCTGCGGATTGCGCGGCGCCACGCCAAAGTCATTCACGTTGCCCACGGCCAGCGCCGGAGCCTGTCCGCTCAACATTCGTGGCAGGGACGTGCCCAGCGCCACGGCGCGGAACGCCGCGTCTTTCTGCGGATCGCCGGTGGCCACCAGCGCGCGATTCAGCCATCCATCCTCGGTGCTCTTCACTCCTGGCGTGCCGCTTTCCAGAAAGTCTTGCGCGTCAAAGTGCGAGCGCGTCGGGTCGGGCGATCCGGCGGCATGCACAATCGCAAGCTGCCTTGCATCCCACAAGGGTTTCAGTGCGCTCATCCCAGGATGCAGTCCGAAGAATCCGTCGAGATCGATCACGTCGCGCTGGGGAATCGCAATCGTCGGGCGCATCGTGTAGTATTCCGCCGCGCCGTGCGGCACCACAATGTTCAGCCCGTCGGCCGCGCCGCGCTGGAAGACCACCACCAGCCGCCGGTATGGCTGGGCCGCGTCGGCGGCCATGGCCGCGCGCGCCAGGAAGCCCGGCACCGCCGCCATGCCCACCACGCTCATGGCCCCGCCCTTCAAGAAAACTCGCCGCGTGATTCCCATCGCCTGTCTCCTAGCGCCGTTGAAACTCCGGCGAGCCCAGAATCAATCCAGCCACCGCGCCCTGGTTTACGGGCTTCGGCGGGTCGTCCAGTTTGCGCCCGGTCACCAGCGGATCGCTCAGCCTTTTAGCGATCGTCTCATGCGTCTGCGCCGAGACCGCTCCGGCGAGCAACGCCTGCTCCAACGTGCGCTGCACTTCTTCGGCCTGGGTTTCGGCATGGGTGCCCTTGCCCGCCAGCTTCGCGGCATCAATCTTCACTCCCGGCAGCTTGCCCGTGCCTAACCGCAGCGCAAAGTTCATACGGTTCAGCAGCGCCCCGGAGTTCACCCAGCTTTCCGCGCGCATCGAGTATCCCGTCGGCGGCTGCGCCCCGTAGAGCGGCATTCCCATGCGGTTCAGCGCATCGTTCACGCTCTGCGTACGCGTCAGTTCCGCGCCCGTTGCCCGTAGCGCCGACACCGTAAACTCCAGCGGCGTTTTCACCTTGGCGCGATACTCCTTGACGTCCCAGAACTCCGGCGCGCCGAGCATGGTGCGGAGCACCGCCTCGATGTCTCCATCGCTTTCGAGAAACGTCTTTGCCATCGCATCCACCAGCGCCGGAGGCGGCGTGTCGCTCACAAAGCGTTGCGCCAGTTTGGTGGAGATGAAGCGCGCTGTGGCCGGCTCATGCGCCAGCATCTCCAGCGCAGCCTCACCCTCGCGTTGCCCGTCCTCGTGAAAGACCCGCCCCAGCACTGTCTTGTCTCCCGGCTCGTGCCTCGGCTCGCGGAAGACGAAACCTCCGCCCTGCCTCGGCTCTTCCAGCGTCCACCCGGTCAGCACCCGCGCCAGTTCGGCCACATCCTTCTGCGTGTAGCCGCCGTTCACGCCCAGGGTGTGCAGCTCCATCACCTCGCGCGCATAGTTTTCGTTCAGGCCCTGCGCGGCCTTGCCGTTATTCTTGGCGCGCGCGGCGGCCTGCGAGTTGGGACCCACGCTCTGCCAGTTGTCCAGATACCACAGCATCGCCGGACTCTTTGCCGTGGCCAGCAGCAGGTCGCTGAACTTTCCCAGCGCCCGTGGACGAATCACGTCGCGCTCGTACGCCGTCACCAGATACCGATCCGCGCCCTTGCCGATAAATACGTTGAAGTGATTGAACCAGAAGTCGGTCATCACCTCCTGCAGTTGCCGCTCGCTATACGTCGCGCGCAACAGCTTGCCCTGCAGCAGTTCGCCGTTCACCACCGCCACGGGATTTTCCAGCGAGAGCAGCAGCTCCTTTTGTTGCGGAGTCATATCGGAGGTGAGCTTGTCGCGGTCGTCCTGCGAGAGAGCGCGCCAGAAGCCGCGCCGCTCGTCCGCGTCCATCGCCGCCAGATTTTGCGTGCGCGAGTCGGGAGCCATCTCCACCAGATCCAGCGCCCGCGAGCGCGCATGGTCCCGCGCCTCTTGCCGCTTCTCCTTCATGTCCTGCGAAAGGTCGTCCGCCGGATTCATCTCCAGCAAGTCCGCATTGTCCGCGGCCTTCGTGTTCTTCTTTGCCTGCTTGTCGTTAAAGCGCGCCACCCCCGCCGTGTAAACCGCCTTTAGCTGCGGATCTTTCGGCATCGGCATCTTGCCATCCGCAACCGCCCGCAGCACCTGCTCCGGAGGAAAGTACTCCACCATCTCCACGGTCGTCATGCGCAGCGTGCGATAGGGCGCGAGCCGCGCCTCCAGCGCCGAGTCGTCAATCTTTCCGGGCTCAAGCTGCTGCGCGATCCACTTGTCCACCCCCATGGCGAGCACCCGGTCCACATCTCCGGGCCTCGGCCCAAACGTCAACCGGTTCAGCGCATGAATCGCCCGCTGGCGCTCGTCCATCCGCTGGATGGCCGGAGCCGGCAGCTTTTTGTTGTGTTTCCGGGCGAAGGCGGGCAGGGAAGTGGAGGGCAGCAAGAGCAACAGCGCAAGGGCCGCGCCGATCAGCTTTGTCCGAGGCATTTCCACCTCCCGAGGCAAAGATATCCCATGCCGGTTAGGAGTACTAACCCGCTGCTGAAGAAAAAGTTTCTGAATTAGATACGGGCAGGTGTGTGGCAGCTACGGTGGGATCCTGTTTTTGGATTTGGAGGTCGAATCCTGAAGAACTGCACAACGCATCAGAATTATGGAGGTCAAATCTATGACGCAGCTTTAAACAATTTCGCGAGACTATCGATGTCGGCAGCGCTTGCGTCGCCGATCACGAAATAGCGCAGCCCGCCTTGACTCCATGTTTCCAGGTTGAACGGCAGTTTGTTCGGCGAGAGAGAATTCCCGTCCAAGCTGGCTGGGAATTTCAATGATAATGATAACGACCGTTCCTGGAACACGAACACCGAAATATGGTGCTTCCGCACATCGTAGATGAGATGGGCGCCCGGCGTTTGATCAAGATAGGTCATCCGGCCTCCCAGCAGAGTGAACTCGGAGTTCTGGAGTTCCGGCAAATTGAACGCGAAGGGGATTTTTCCCTGGAACCAGGGCTTTACCGTGTGTCGATCGGTGGAGATCACATCCACCGGCGATGAGCTAGCCAGGGTCGCCACGTGCAA
>Ga0187887_10003605_pt1 | contig 11931 bp, 11 predicted proteins | sample June2016WEW_7_10_FD_132977 | JGI IMG/M metagenome (GOLD analysis project Ga0187887, IMG submission 132977) | Peatland microbial communities from SPRUCE experiment site at the Marcell Experimental Forest, Minnesota, USA - June2016WEW_7_10 | ecosystem: Environmental > Terrestrial > Soil >...
AGCGGCCGTCCTTTCCGCCGTCACGTTGCGGGCCGGGCTTGTTTGCCAGGTTGGACGCGAAGTTGCGAACCAGCACCTGATCGGTGTTCGTATCCACGTTGATCTGTTTACGGGCCAAGGCCAATGCGAGATCTGCGGTGTGGTTCGATAATTCGCGCCGAACCTGCTTGGCGGCGGCGGCAATCTCCTGCTCGGCAGCCTGTACTACTTTGCGGAGCTCGTCTTCGGCGGCTTGCTTAATTCTAGCTTCCTCGTCTTCGGCTTCTTTTTCCACGCCAGCCTGCATCCTGGCAATTTCAGCGTCGATTTGCCGCAGACGGTTTTCGATGTCTGCGAGCCGCTTGCCGGCCTCATGGCTGGCGGCCCTCGCTTCTTCCAGAGCATGTTGGATGGCCGCGGTACGGCCGCGCATGATGCCGGGCACGCTCTTGCGCGCGAACCAGAAGATCAGGAATACGACGATGGCGAAGTTCAGAACCAGTGCGACAATGTGAGCCTGATGCACGGTCAGTCCCGTAAGGCTGGCGAGTTTCTGCACCATTGTCGAGTGCTTGAGTTTGACGTTGTCTTCTTCTTCCCCCTCAGACTCGCGCGTTTCCTTGGCGAGTTCACCGCCGATGCTGGTTGGGTGGTGTTCCGCGGGAGGGGCTTGTTCTGTTTCCGCAGACTTTGGCGCTTCGGACGGCTCCGCATTCGCCTTCCGGGCAGGCTGTTCGGCGGTTGCCTGATTCAGGGCGAGTGCGGCGGCTGGTCTTGCGGGGAGCCAGAGGCATGACAACAGCCCCACGATCAGCAATGACCGGACAATTCTATTTTTCGATTTTGCAGTGGCTGTCGTTGGGGTATTCATCATTGTTCTTGCCTTGCTCATCCGCCGACCTGGCTGGGGGCCGCGACGGGCCGGAGCACGGTGCGTACGATGTCATTGGCGAGTCTTCCCGCTTCTGATTGGAGTTTGGCCATCGCCTCTAGCTTGTCCTGCTCCAGAAGGGCGCGCGCCTGCTTAACCTGTTCCTGGGCCCGGTTGCGGGCCCGGTTCACCGCCTCGCTGCGGGTGTGGGTAGCCTGCAGGCGGCGGTTTTCGAGGCTCTTGAATACTTTCTGGCGCGCTTCGCGCAAGCGCTGTTCGTAATCCGCAGTCCGCGCTTCAGCGGCGGCGATGTCGGCCCGGGCTTTTTCCATGGCGCCCTGCGTCCGGTTGCGCCGTTCCGCGAGCACCGCCATCAGCGGCCGATACACGAGGAAGGTATAAAGAACAAAGAGCATCCCGAGCAGAATGATGGTCGGCACGCTTCCAAGCAGTAATTCGCCTAGTTGTCGGAGTGTCTGCTCCATAATCCTTTGATCGAAGCTCGGCTGATAAAAACCCGGGCGATCTTGCCCTAAGAATAGCGGTTTGTAAAACCAATAAAACTAGCACCATGGCGGCGAGAGTGTCAATGAGTTGCGAACTTAGTTTTCAGGACCGCGACCAGCCAAGATTTCCGGAACATCTGCTTGACAATCTTTTACTACGGTTTACCATGTAGGTATCACCTCCGATCCCTTTCCGGATCGAGTGGGCCGATAGCCAAGGAAACGTCACCGCTTCTTGGCTGGCGGCCCATTTTAATTTTCCCCGCGTCTGGTTGCGGATCTTTGATTTTCGTAAGGAAATTGGCCGGCGAACTCTCCGACAGGATTATTACAGCGACGAGACAACTTTCCGCTCATTCCGGTCAAGAATAAAGGTGTCCGGGATGGCTCTCTGTTGGGCAGAGAACCTGAAACAGGGAGAACCTCCGTTAGGTCCTGGAACGTCTGCCGCGAGGTATTCCCTCCCCATCGCGCCAGATCTTTTTCCCGGCTGACTTCCAGAAAAGCAATTTAGTTGCCTATCAATTCGCGGCCGCAGGCTGAAGCAGGATTGCGATCTTCTCCAACACGCGAAGCATACTCATCCCGGAATCTACGGTAGCGTCGACCTCGTGATGGTGCGTCCCGGCGTGCATAACGAGCACTCTGGTGCCCGGATGAGCCTTCTTCACCATGTACGGCAGGTGATGGCGGTCGTCCTTGGACAAAGTGGAGCCGAGGATGACAAGGTCAAATGCGCCTTTTTGGAGGGCGTCCTGCACTTGCGCGCGGTTAAGAGCGGTCGCGACCTGATATCCGGCTTTTCTGATCTGTGCGGTCTGGCTGGAAAGAACCGTGTCATCACTCTCGCTGTAGAGAATCTTGATCTCCGGTTTCGTCGTGGGCTGAGGAGCGGTAGCGGCCAAAGGTCCTCCTTGAACTCAATTCGAGCTTAGCAAGCAACGCCGCGGGGTCAGAGGTCACGGAAGAACAGGTACTTTGTAGCGCCCAGCGGCCATGGTGCAGTCCCTGGCCCGGTTCGTGGAGTCCGGGTCCCCACGCTTTAGCCTATTCTGGCTGTAAAATCTCACTCAAGTTAAGGAGCACCTGGCATGCAAAAGATCACTCCATTTTTGTGGTTCGATGGAAGGGCCGAGGAGGCCATGAATTTCTACACTTCGATCTTCAAGAACTCCAAGGTGGGTGGCGTTTCCCGGTATGGAGACGCTGGGCCGGGACCGAAGGGATCGGTTATGACAGCGTCATTCCAGCTGGAAGGGCAGGAATTCGTCGCACTGAATGGCGGTCCGCAGTTCAAGTTCACACCGGCCATTTCATTCGTCGTCTCCTGCGAAACACAGGAAGAAGTGGACCATTACTGGGACAAACTGGTGGAGGGCGGAAAGCCCAGCCGGTGTGGCTGGCTGGATGACAAGTTTGGATTGTCCTGGCAGATCGTCCCTGCGATTCTCTCCAAACTGCTGGGGGACAAGGAGCATCCCGAGAAGTCGCAGAGGGCAATGCAGGCCATGCTGAACATGATCAAACTGGACATCGCGGGCTTGAAGCGGGCGTATGAAAGCGATTAGTGGGCTGCCGCAGAGAACTCGTTACCGCGACTGACAGCGGATCGGTGCAAGAGTCTGCCCGACCGGGGAGGCGGGATGCCCCACGATCATGGCCAGCACCGCGGCGTAAACCCGACAGGCGACCAGGGGACTCAGCCCGGGCCATGCAAAGAAACCGCCTTTCGCAGGCCCGGGTGGAGAGATTGTTACGGCAGCAGGCCGAAAACTCCGACGCCCGTCTGGGTTCCCACGTAGACTTTGCCATTGGCGATCATGGGCGTGATGAACTTGTTGCCGTTTCCAAATTGGTCGCGACCGCCCGAGGCCTGGTTCGAGTTATACAACTCGACCGCAAGGTTACCGGCGTTATAAGCATGCAGCACCGCCGGAGAAGAATTCTCGGCAGCCCACAGGATCAAGTTGTTTTTCGTACTGCCGGAGAAGCTGGGTGTGGCTCCGGGGTAACCGAATGATGTGACGGTCTGCGATTGCGGAGTCGAATTCAATTGGGCGTTGGAGTTGAACGCGAAGGCTTTAATGTGGTCGCCGACCGCTCCGTAATAAATCGCATTCTCGCTGAAAGCGGGGGCCGAGTATACTCCGCCGGCGAGGGCGCCCGATAACTCCTGATAAAGCTGATTATTGTTATTGGGATTGAATTTGCCCATGTTGGTGCGGTCCGCGATATAGATGTTCGCGTCCTTGCCCGCGCCGACCACCAACTGATGTATCACTCCGCGCGAGTCTTTGATATTGGGAATCACCATGGCTCCGCCCGATCCGAGGTCCTCATCTTTATCGGACTCGGAGACGGTGTTGTACATATTGAAATAATCGGCCACGGCGAGTTGTTTCTTAGCAGTGGAAAGCTTCAGGATGGCATTGCCGTAATCGCCGCTGGCAGGAAAACCATTCGGGTTGAGACTGGTATCAAAGGTGCCATTGGCGTCATCGAAATAGATATTCTCCTCAGTATCGGCGGCCAACCCCGAGCCGGCAGCCCAGATCGCGCCTTCACTGCCGTTTGGCGTGACGTTCAACACCGACTTTTGTGTCAGCGAGGTTTCGTTGTAGCTCATGATCCAGCCGGTATAGGGACGATCGTCACAGTGCGAGGCCCACGACGTATACACCACATGGTTCAGCAGCAACAACCCGGCACGCTCTTTGTATTGCTTGGGATCGAAAATCACGAATCCGCCCTGGGAGTTGTCTCCCGTGCCGGGATACTGGGCGGTGATTTCGACCGGACCAGAGAACTGTTCAGCTCCAGTGGTCACGTCGAGCGCATGCAGGCGCTGATGATAGTTGCCGTTCGAGTCTTTGCTCATGGCGACGACATACATCGTGCCGTGAGGTCCGGCCGACAGGTCAATTACCGGGGTAGACGTAACCCCAATTTCAGGCGTGACCTGACCGCAGCCGCGATCATCCGATGGAGTCTCGCCTGCACCCAGAGTGGTCACCTGCCACAGGATCGCTCCATTGTCCGCGTCAAAGCCATAAACCGTGCCGTGTTCGCTGGCCACAAACAGAACGTTGTGGTTGCCGCCGCCTACGTTCAGATTCGGGGCATACAGAGGTTCCGCGTCGACCAGTCCGTCGGTCGAAACCACAAACAGCTTTCCAAAGGTGGAAGAGTTGACATTCTTGAGAGTAAGCGTCGATTCGCTCAGATTGCGGCCCGTGCGCAGGGTGTCGTTATGCCATGTGAGCACGCCTTTAAATGCCGGAGCGGCGCTGGCAACGGTCTCATGACGCAGCAGGAACGCACCAAGAAGCACCGGAACGGTGATCGCGAAGAACAAGAAAAGGCGACGCTGGGGGAAAGCTCGTTTCATTGGCAACCTCATTTCATAGATGCATTGGATGCCTGAAAGTCCGGCCGGGCTTCCAAACTGGGTTTCGAACGAAGCTGCGCTCATCAATTCTACCCCGAAACCATCTCCGGACGCGGCCCTGGTGCAACCATCGCAGTCTTCTTTCAATCGAAGGCACCGAGGCGTCGACCTCAAAGTTGGTGTGCTAAACTTCAACTCGCTGCTGGAGAAAAATGTCGCGAAAAGCCCTTATTACGGGAATTACGGGCCAGGACGGTTCTTATCTGGCGGAGTTTTTGCTGAAGCAGAACTACAGGGTTTTCGGGCTGGTTCGGCGTAGTAGTACGATCAATTTCGAACGCATCCAACACCTTCACGACCAGGTGGAACTGATCCCGGGCGACGTACTGGACCAAAGTTCCCTGATCACCGCGTTGCAGAAGAGCGAGCCAGATGAAGTGTATAACCTGGCGGCACAGTCATTCGTCCCCACCTCGTGGAGCCAACCCGTGTTGACCGGAGAGTTCACAGCGCTCGGGGTTACACGGATGCTGGAAGCAGTCCGCGTCGTGAACCCCGCGCTTCGTTTTTATCAGGCCTCTTCGAGCGAAATGTTCGGCATGGTGCATGAATCGCCCCAGTCGGAATCGACTCGCTTTTACCCGCGCAGTCCCTACGGAGTCGCCAAACTCTACGGACACTGGATCACGGTAAACGCACGGGAAAGTTACGGGCTGTACGCGTGTTCGGGTATCTTGTTCAATCATGAATCGCCGCGCCGCGGAGTCGAGTTCGTGAGTCGCCGCGTCACCTACAACGTCGCCCGGATCAAGCTGGGCCTCCAGCAAAAGCTCAGGATGGGGAACCTCGACGCTGAACGAGACTGGGGTTTTGCCGGCGACTACGTGCGCGCCATGTGGCTCATGCTGCAACAGGAAAAGCCTGACGATTATGTGATTGCCACCGGGGAAACTCACAGCGTGAGGCGCCTGCTGGAGATCGCCTTCTCGCACGTCGGACTCGACTACCAGAAGCATGTCGAGATCGACCCCGAGTTGCTGCGGCCCGCCGACGTACAGCACCTGCGGGGCGACTGTACAAAAGCACGACGCGTTTTGGGCTGGACGCCGGAGGTGAGTTTTGAAAAGCTGGTCGAGATGATGGTCGATAGCGATCTTGAGCAGGCATCCAGAGAGGTCTCCGGGAAGGTAGCTTTCGTACGCTGAAGTGAATCGATCGCTTCGATCAAGTTGAAGCCTACCCAGTGCGGCGCATTCTCATCACGGGCGGAACAGGTTTTGTGGGCGGACACCTCATCCGCCATCTGAAGTCCCCGGACGCGAAGCTAATCGTGGTTTCGTCAAGCGATGTCACGACCCGGGAGTCTGATGTCGACTACTGCAAGGCCGACATCCGCGATGCTGACGATGTGGCTTCCATCGTTCGGGAGGCGAAGCCCGACCACGTCTACCATCTGGCCGGCGTTTCTTCGATTCCCGACTCGTGGCAGAATCCGCGGAGGACCTTCGATGTCAATGTGGCCGGCTCGTACAACGTTTTTGAAGCGGCAATGCGCCTGCCGGCTCCGCCCAGGATTCTAAATGTGAGTACGTCTCAGGTGTATGCGAAATCTGACGCTGCTTTGAGCGAAACGAGTCCGCTAGGCCCTGACAATCCTTACGCCGCCAGCAAAGCCATGACGGAGTTGTTGGCCGTGCAGTATAAGACATGGCCGAGCGGGGGAATCATTACCGTCCGAGCTTTCAATCACACCGGACCCGGCCAGCTCCCGAGCTTTGTGATGCCCTCAATCGCAAAACAGCTCGCCGAAGTCGAAGCGGGTCTCCGGCCTCCGGTTCTCAAGGTCGGTAACCTGAATGTGAAGCGCGACTTCACGGACGTTCGCGACGTGGTCGGAGCCTATTGCAACTTGCTGAATAGCGCTGCGATCGGAGAGATTTACAACGTCTGCTCTGGGCGGGCCGTCCTGCTGGCAGACATAGTGCGAGCCTTGCAAAAGAATTGCAGAGTGGAGGTCGAGATCGAAGTCGACACTTCGCGAGTCCGTCCCAGCGAGGTTGCGCAGATGCTTGGAGATCCCGGGAAAATCAACCGCGTCACAGGATGGAGGGCCCGGATCCCGTTAGAAAGCACGCTCCAGGATTTGCTCTGCTATTGGCGGGAGAAAGTCGCTCGCGATCTGCCCGAGACAAATGATAGGGCCGCTCAAATCGCGCGCGAATGATGCTTTCAGAACGCATTCGCAGCTCCGCTGCAGCTCGTTTTTCAGCGAGTAGAATCGCGCTCACTGCGTTAATTCGTCGTCCGCAGGCAAGTCGAAGTTGACCAGGTCTCCCCGGAACCCGTGCGTCTTCCACGCTCCGAACGCGATTCCCGCCGCCATCCAGATACTGCCCGCAATTTTCGCGGGTGTGCTGAGGTTCAGCCACAGCAGCAGACAGATGACGAACCCCAGCACCGGGGGTACGAGGTATGTAAGCTTCTTTTCCGGTTGCCGCAGGTAATAGCGCACGAAAGCAGCGGCATTCACTCCCATGAAAGCGATCAACGCGCCGAAGTTCAGCATCTCGGCTCCGAGTCCATAGCTCATGACGAAAGCGCCGATCAGCGCGATCATTCCCACGAACAGAACGTTATTGCGAGGCACTCGGTGCTTTGCATCGACCGCTCCGAAAAATGATTTCGGAAGTGCGTTGCTCCGCCCCATACCGTAGAGCAGGCGGGCGGCGCCAATTTGCGAGCCCATACCGGAGCCGAAATTCGCCACCAGCAGAGTGAAGCCGATGATCGCAAACATGGGTTTCCAGGCTCGGCCTGCAACATGAACGAAGGCGGTATCAACGTCAGGGAAAGGCTGCGAAGCGGGCCAGATCAACTGCGCCGCGTAGACCTCGGCCGCCGACAGGATTCCAATAACGAGGCAGGTTAGAACCGTAGCGAACAGGATGTTTCGCCGGGGATTTTCCGCTTCCTCGGAAAGCGTGGAGATGCCATCGAATCCAATGTAGGTCAGCACGGCAATCGAGGTACCGCCGAGTACCGCCTTTGTGTTCCAGAGGGCGGGATTGTAAAAGGGATGTGTGAGAAATCCGGCCTCGTTATGAGGATGGCCAAAAATGTAACGGGCGGCGACCACAAAAAAGATCGCGATCACCACGCCCATCGCCGCAGCCAGAGCCGAGTTTACCCGCGCTGAGGTCTTGACGCCCTGAACGTTGAGCGCCGTGAAAACCAGGGCAAAGAAAACTGCCCAAATCCAATAGGGAATTCCAGGGGCGAAGACATGCGCCTGCTGGCTGCACCAGATCGTGCAGATAATTGGATTGAGCATGTAGTCCATTACCATGCTCCAACCGGTGACGTAGCCAAGCGCGGGATTGATTTCTTGCCCGACATAGGTAAAGGCCGAACCTGCGCTGGGATAGGCGCGGGCCATGCGCCCATAGCTGATCGCAGTGAACAGCATTGCCACCATGGCGATGAGAATTGTCGTGACGACGTGTCCGCGCCCGCGATCACTCAGCACTCCGAAGACCGACATGGGCGCAACCGGTTGAATGACGATGATGCCGTAGAGAATCAGGTCCCACAATGTGAGCGAACGTCGCAGCCGTGGGGCGGGTGAGGTTGGATTTCCAGGTGAACTCATGCGCGTCGAATCCCGTACATTATCTCTCTTTCCAATTGGTGCATCTGCATCGACCCAGAGTATTAATTTCGAGACAATGCTGGCCTGCCCTCAGCGAGGGCCCCCAAGGCTCGCACTCGGCAAGCTAACTGCGCTCAGGGTTAGGCTAACCTATCGTCGCTGGTTGGACACGGGAGAGACAGGAATCGCAGTCGAGGAAAATTGAGGGGCTCACCTGCATCCGGGCCACAGGGAACGTTGCCGGAGGAGAAAACCCCTTTGAAACGGCGAGGCGCAAAGACAAAAGTAGCGGCCCTGCCAAAATATGGCGGAGAGAGTGGGATTCGAACCCACGTTAGAGTTTCCCCTAAACACGCTTTCCAAGCGTGCGCCTTCAGCCACTCGGCCATCTCTCCCGCGCAATCGTCGACTGCCGCATTGATTTTAGCAGTTGACCGATTTCAAAAACTTCCCGATTTCATCGACCCGGCTCGACATCGACCTGACCTTTCCTTCCCAGCCACGCCCATTAAAAACCGCAAACTCGGCTCCGAGCCTTCTAGCTTTCTTCCGCCTTATGCAGCTGCTGCGCGAGATAGTTCTCGTAGGTCATTTCTTTGATCGCATGCAACTGGGCTTCCAGCCAGTCAATGTGGTGTTCTTCGTCGAGCAGGATTTTTTCCATTAACTCGCGCGAACCGTTGTCCCCGACTGCCACCGCCGCCTTGATGCCATCATTCAGGCGTTTCACCGCCGTGTATTCGAGTTGCAAATCATTCTCCAGTTGCTGCTTCAGCGTTTGGCCAACATTGATCTTGAAGTAGTCGGTCATGTTCGGCGCGCCGTCGAGATACAGAATGCGCTCCATGAGAATTTCCGCGTGCTGCATTTCCTCAATCGACTCCTTGCGGATTTGTTTGGCCATCCTTTCATAGCCCCAGTTCTCGCACATTTCGGCATGCAGAAAATACTGGTTAATCGCGGTCAATTCCGCTTTCAACACTTCGTTCAGGATGGCGATAATCTTTGCGTCACCTTTCATTTTGTCCCTCGCAATAATTCATCTCGTAGATTGTGTTTCTGAAACCTGGCCCAGAATATGAAGAATGATCGCAACTCTCCCAGAATTCCACTTTGAGTGGATGATTGAGTTGCGAACTCTGGATTGTACTAAAGGAAACGAATCACTGGCGGGATCCCGAAGCCGCCGCGCTGGCGTTCGGGGTTACGGGACTCGTACTCTCGGAAGCTTGCGGAGCTTGCTCGTTGGGAGGCGCGGGCGTCTTGACCGCAACTTCTTTATCGCTGTCTTTCTGAATTACGCGGTGATTCAGCGTATAGAGCGCCAGTTCCAGGCGGTCGGCCACGCCCAGCTTGTCATACACCTTGCGCAGATAGTTCTTGACCACCTGCTCGGTGGTACCGACACGCACCGCGATTTCCTTATTCTTCATGCCCTGCGTCACGCAGGAAACGATCAGCGACTCCTTGGGTGTGAGCTGCACTTTCGGACGGGAACCAGGCGGCCGCACGCTCTGCGTGCGGTAAGCATCGAGCACCCAGGCTACCGCACGCGCCTCGAGCCAAGGTTCGCCCTGTGAAACTTTTCGCAGACACTCGACCAGCATCTCCGGTTCAACTTCGCGCGAAACCACTGCGTGGGCGCCGCGCCGGAACAACTCCAGGGTCATCTCCTGGTCAGGTTCCTGCAGCACGACCACCAAGTGGCAGCTCGCGCTTTGGCGCAACAGATCCGATACCGTTTCCGGCGGATTCGCCGTCAGCGCCGCTTCGAAAATCACAATGTCTGCCGAGAATTTCTGGATAGCCGCCACCGTCTGCGTCAGGCTTTCGGCTTGGCCCACCACGCGGATATCGTCTTCGAGCGCAAAAATCTTACGCAGCCCTGCGCGGAAAATGGCCTGCGTATCCGCAACTATCACACGGATCGTGCCCTTGCCGTCCTCAGGCTGAAAGCCTTCGCCAGGCTCGATGCTCATCGAAGTGCTCGCCATCCGTCCTCTTTCGCGCCTACCCGCGCTCAAACCTGTACTCGTCGATCACCACGCCGACTCCACGCCGGCCTCCGTCCTCTTCGAAACTCCGCACCACCCTGCCCCGGCAGTCCACCTGGACATCGGCACCTCCTCCCACCACTTTGGCGGGAAGCGAGATGGTGAAATCTACCGCCGACCCGATCGGCACATCCGCATCCATGCGGAACAGTACTCCGTTCGCGGATATATTCTCGGTTTCAATCATCTGCCCGGCTGCGCCCGTCTTCAACGCTACCGGCAACTTGATGGGAAATCGCGCCGCTCCTTGCACGTCCGCGTACTCCTTGCGGCGCTTGCTACCCCCTGCCACGGATTCTTTGCCGGCTTCCGTCACTCTTAAGACAACCTTCCTTCAGCTTCCTGCGGTGCACCACTCCCAGCGAGCCAATGCACCATTTCAGGCCGAGATTACACCCCGGTATCCAACCTGCAAAGGTTACGTCGGTCATGAAACAAGTGTGGAGAAATGCCGGTGGTACAGGGACTTAGGGACGTGGAGTCAATTTACACGCGAGCTTTAATTGATCGCGGACCATTTCGCGGCCTTCGCTCATCTAGGATTCCGGCGTCGATGCCACTCCTCGGCAGTGATCTCCCAGATCTCAGCCGGAAATCGCCCGGAAACAAATTCTCGTTCCTCGATTGCGACCACCCGCATTCCCTGGCTCGCCGAAATGCGTCGGGAGGCTGTATTGTCGATCGCTTTGACGACGCGCAATACGGGAAACTTCAGCACGTCGAACCAGTAGTCGGTCACCACCTCGCAGGCCTCGCTCATCAAACCCTGTCCCTGCCAGGTTAACCCAATCCAGAACCCGCGATTCTGATTCCGGAGTTTCTTGAGGCTGATGCATCCAATCACTTGAGTGGCATTGTTCTGGGAGCGCAGAGTCCAGTGCCACTCTTCTCCGCGTTGCGCGGCTGGCAGTGCGATATCGCGACAATACGTCCGGGCGCCATCTGCCGGATAGGGCCAAGGCACCCGCCCGGCGAGGAAGCGCACGACCTCCCAGTGCGGAAATACCTCCTGGATCTGGTCGGCATCGGAAAGCTGCAGCGGATACAGCCACAGCCGTTGCGTCTCAAGCGTCGGAGTCATAACTTTGGCAGGGTAACTACTGCCCGCCCTTTCGGGACGGAGGATAAAAATTCGTACCCGCCTGCTAGAATCTCGTAACTTCCGTAAAGTTGAACTCCTTCACTTTCATCGCCGGCACCACCATATCGAACGATTCCTCTCCGCAAGCTCGCACCGGAGCGCCCGTCGCCTCGACATTCAACAGCATGCCAATCAGGCTTTGATTGAAACGGAAGTTTCTCAGCCCGAATTGCACCTTGCCGTTTTCAATCAGAAAGGTGCCGTCGCGCGTCATGCCCGTGACGATCTTCTCGTATGGATCGATTTCCCGGATGTACCACAACCGCGTTACGAGGATGCCGCGCTCCGTCGAAGCAATCATCTGGTCGACGCTTTGCGGCTTTTCCGCGCCACCCACCACGAT
>Ga0187887_10003610_pt1 | contig 11915 bp, 8 predicted proteins | sample June2016WEW_7_10_FD_132977 | JGI IMG/M metagenome (GOLD analysis project Ga0187887, IMG submission 132977) | Peatland microbial communities from SPRUCE experiment site at the Marcell Experimental Forest, Minnesota, USA - June2016WEW_7_10 | ecosystem: Environmental > Terrestrial > Soil > Wetlands...
CCACCAACAACCGCATAGCCGTCACCGCGGCCCGGGCAGCGCTTGCCACGGGGCCATCTCGTCATGCCCGGAACCGCGGTCACGCGAGTGGGCTGAGGTGGTTATTTCTTGGTCAGACCGCTTGACCCGAGGCGGCCATATGTCCCATGACCTGCGGTTTTCTGGCTGATACCGGCCTTCGCGCCCGGTCCTGTCCGCCATATGTCCGTGCGCTCACCGGGCCGGGCAGTCGAAACCACGGACAGGCACGGACAGCGTCCGTGCAAGCCCTGCTACCAGCACGTTCACCTGATTACCGGCCTGGGATGCGCTTGCTGGCACGAACGTCGAAGCCAAGATGATCCCGCCCGGCAGTTCCGCGAGCAACCTTCTCGGAGCGTTCGTACCCACCGTTCGGACAGACGTCACCGACCGGATGCTGATCTTCAGTGGCCGCCCCTGCGGTCGATCCTGGCTGAGTACTCAGCGAGCCGCATAGAAGCCCAGGTCGAGGCCAGTGGCCGAGTTATGGCACCCCACGCCGTAAACGACCGGTGCCGGCTAGCGCAGCGGGGATGCGTCGGTGGGGGCGAGGAGGGTGGTTTCGACCCGGACGATGTTCGACCTGTCGAAGCCCTCCATGTCGGCCTTGAAGCCGGGGCTTTGCATGTAGTCGCGCTCGATCTGCACGGGGTCGGCGTCCGTGGGGAAGGAGGTGAGCACGTACAGCCGGGGAGCGTCGTCCTCCGGGGAGGTCCACATCCCGTGAATGGAGATCCCGAACTCGGCGAAGCTCCCGAAATGGCGAGGGTAGTACACGTCGCGGTAGACCGCCAGGCTTGCGGAGTCTTTGAGGGTATACACCCTGAGCCGGTACATCATGGGCGGTATTGTCTCACGATAGGCGGGTTGTCCGGTGTTCTAGGCGTCACTGCGGGTGACCCCAGCGCAAGCCAGCCGAACACGCGCAGCACCCCACAGGTAGGCGAATCGCATTGACACGAGTACCGACAGTGCCTGACTGCGAGGTTCGCACGCAGCCAGATGCCTAACTCGGCCGCCCCTCATCCACCACAAGACACCAGGTCAACGGCTATGACAGGGTTTTCGGCACCCACAAGGTCAGCGCCGGCTACGTAGCGCATGGCTATGTAGAGCAGCGCCCCGGACGACCCCACGTCGTAGACAGGGATGACATTCGGGTGATTCAGGGACGCGGCGATGCGCGACTCCTTCAGGAACCGTGCACGGAAGACGTCGTCGGCCGCGAGCTCAGGAGCGAGTACCTTGAGCGCCACGGCGCTGCCGAGACGCGGATTCTCCGCCTCGTAGACGACGCTCATTCCGCCGCGGCCGGCGATTCCCCGCAGCTGGTAGCCGGCCCAGTCCTCGCCGACTGCGGGCAGTGCTGGCATCATGTCTCCCCCTCGGAGATCGTTGAGCCGGTGGTCCGGAGTTTCTGCCTAAAGGCGCACCCGCGCACCGGCTCGAGGGCCCGGCAGGCTCCCGAGCCGGTGCTGGCGTGGTGGGCCGCTAGCACGTAGGGGCGTACTCCGGGTAGTAGCCGAGTCCCGAGCCGAGGTCGAATGATTGCTGGGAACCGTCCACATTGACGGTGACCACGTCATCCCAGTAGGACGTCCAGTTACCGCAGACAGGAGGCGCCGTCCAGGCTGAAAGACGGTAATTGTTGTAGTCGGTCCCCCCGCCGCTACCCACGCGAACCCAGCTGGATCCGTTGTAGCGATAGAGGTATACGTAGGCAGTAATGGAGCCGCGGTAGTGGCCGCAGGTGATGTCGGCGCCGCCGACGGCTGCACCATTGGACGTTTTGACGTTTCCGAGGGTCACGCTGCAGTCGCCCCATGCCCAGACGTGATGGGGTCCGGCGGGGTTTACCTGTGCCTGGGCAGCCGACGCCGCTCCGAGTCCTAGCGCCAGTGTGCAGGCGGAGGCGGCCAGAGCAAGTACCGGCCTGGGCAGGCGGCGCGGAAGGTGACCGCGGGGACTTGGACCGACCTGCTGGGTCAGTGGCGCCTCCTCGCTGGCCGGGGCTTGCGTGGAATGCTGGCGGCTGGCTCGGCGGATTGCGGTGCTGGGCAGGAATCGCGACATCGTCAGTTCCTTTGGCTTGCGGGCCCGGTGAGGTTTGCCTTCGCCGGTTACCCGATGCATGGACTGTGCGAGTGAGCGCTTAAGCGGCGCTTAACTGGCACTGGCCGGACGTGGCCAGGGCCTCCGGGCGGCCTGGATCGCGTTAGGGCGGGACCGCGAAGCACATGGGATGCTGGTGCCAGGCGGACCGTCCGGGACCACCGCCCTGACCGGCGTGGTCGCAACTGTTGCGCGGGGGTGGGGGTTGCTTGAGCTCCGGCTGCTGGGCGATATGCAAGTCAGGCTCGGCGGCACCGTGACAACTGTGGTTCCGGGCCGCCAGCGGCTGCTGCTGGCACGGCTGGCGCTGGCCGAAGGACGGTTTGTTCAGGTCGCCCAGCTAATTGATGATCTGTGGGAGGACCGGCCGCCGGATTCTGCGACGAACGCGCTGCAGGTTTATGTGTCGGCACTGCGCAAACTGCTAGGGCCCGGAGCAGTGCGGACGCGGGGCCGCTCCTACGCCCTTGATGGCGCGGCAGTCATTGATACGGCCGAGTTCCGCCGGGAGATCACCGCAGCACTCAGCGCCGCATCGCCGGCCGGCGCGTCAGCGGCGAGTGGCGAGCTGGAGCGCACGCTCGGCCGCTGGACCGGCCGGCCGTGCCAGGATCTGGACGACGTCGGCTTCGTGCTGGCCGCCCGGGCGGGGCTGACAGATCTCTATCTATCCGGCATGGAGGTCTGGGCGGCTGCCCGGATCGCTCAGGGCGCCGGCAGGGAGATGGTTGCTGAACTGCGCGACCTGGCCGGAGATCATCCTTTCCGGGAAGGCATACACGCCCAGCTCATCGTCGCGCTGGCCGCCTCCGGGCGCCAGGTGGAAGCTCTCGCCGCCTACGAGGACGTCAGGATTGCACTGGCAGAGGAATTCGGCGTCGATCCTGGCGGCGCGCTGCAGGCTGCTCATGCTGCGGTGCTGCGTAATGAGCTGCCCATCCCGCCTCCCGAGGTGACAGCCGGGCGGCCAGTTCCGCGTGCGCTGAACAACCTGCCAGTCGCCCTCACCAGTTTCGTAGGCCGCGAATCGGAGGCACCGGAAATCAGGGAGTCTCTGGCGGGCGCCCGGCTGGTCACGCTGACCGGCCCCGGCGGGTGCGGGAAGACGCGCCTGGCCATCAACGTCGCTGCGGCACTCCAGGAACGATACCCCGACGGGATCTGGCTGGTCGAGCTCGGCGCCCGGACGGACACCGATGGGGTGCAGCAGGCTGTGGCCCTTGCTCTCGGGGTCAGCGAGGCACCGGCTGATGCGCTGGCCGGGACGTTGATGGAGCATCTGCGGGATCGGGACATGCTGGTGATCCTCGACAACTGCGAGCATCTGGCCTGGGCCTGCGCTGACTTGTCGGCGTCCATCCTGGCAAATTGCCCGGGCGTCCGGATCATGGCCACCAGCCGGACACCGCTCGGCGTTCCCGGCGAGATCGAGTGGGCGGTGCCGCCCCTCGAGTCGCCCGACTTGCGCCGCATCCCGCCGGCTGGCCGTCTCGGCGAATACGCCTCCGTACGCCTTTTCGTCGATCGGGCCAGCGCCGTCCTCGCAGGCTTTGCGCTGACGGAGTCCAACGCCGCCGCCGTAGCTGCCATCTGCGCTCGGCTCGCTGGAATCCCGCTGGCGCTTGAGCTGGCGGCCGCCCGGGTCAGGGCACTTTCCGTCACCCAGATCGCTGCCCGCCTGGATGAGCAGCTTGCGCTCCTGAGCGACACCGCAAGGCATGGGCCGGCTCGCCAGCGGACCCTGCGCCACACCATGGACTGGAGCTTCGACCTGCTGACCAGCAGGGAACAAGTGCTCTTTGCGCGGCTATCCGTCTTCGCTGGCAGTTTCAGCCTCGAAGCCGCGGAGGAGATGGCCGCAGATGACGGAGATGGCCTGGACCTCTTCTCCCGCCTCGTGGTCCACTCGCTCGTTGCCGTGGAACGTGACGAGGACTTCACGCGGTACCGCTTGCTGGAGCCGTTGCGGCACTACGCCGCCCAACGCCTTGCGGACCGCAACGAGAGCGAGGACATCCGGGCCTGGCATGCGGCCTATTACCTGCGGATGGCCGAAGAGGCCGAGGGAAACCTGGAGGGCGGCTCCGGCCAGGCAGCATGGTTCCGGCTGCTCGAGCGGGAATGGGATAACCTGCTGGCCGCGCTGCGGGAACTAGACGAGCGCCTTGACATGCCCGGCGTCGCCCGGCTTGTCTCAGCATTGTGGCGGTTTTTTCTGATTCAGGGCTCGCTCCGCGAGGGGCGCCGGCTGCTCGAACAGGCTCTCGCCCACCCTTCCGTCGCCGGATCGGTCCGGGCGCGGGCGCTGCGGACGTGCGGGATATTCACGCACGAGCTAAGCGACTACGAGCAGGCAGCCCAGCGCTATGCGGAGAGCCTTGAGCTGTTCAGGTCTGCGGGAGCGCAAAAGGATGCCGCTGGTGTGCTAGCCAACCTCGGCCTGCTGGCGGCGAATCAGTCCCAATTCGGCCGGGCTGCACAGCTCATGGAGGAGAGTTTGCAGATCCGCCGGGCTCTGAACGACGTCCTGGAAATCGCGTTGTCACTGGACAATCTAGGCATGCTGGCGCTGGAACAAGGAGACATGCCCAGGGCACGGGGTCTCCTTGAGGAGAGCGTGGAAATGTTCCGGCGGGGTCACGACAAGATGGGCGAGAGCGTAGCCCTCAACAACCTGAGCCGGATCGCGATGCGGCAAGGCGACTGGGATGGGGCAGTGGCGCTGAATCGGCAGGGCCTTGAGCTTAACCGCGAGCTAGGCGGCCAGTGGAGCACCACCTACTGCCTGCAGGGGCTTGGCACGATAGCCGCCGGCAAGGCTCAGATGGCTGAGGCCGCAGGCCTTCTCGGCGCAGCAGCCATGCTGCGGGAATACACAGGAGAGGTGCTGTCGGCCGCCGATGAGGCCGAGCACCAGAAACTCCTCGCCATGATTCAGGCAGCCCTCGGCCCAGCCGAATTTGAGAGGGCCTGGTCCCATGGCAGGGCCCGCGCTGATGCCGACCCCATCGCTTATGGCCTCGAATACGCATCAAGGCAATCTGGTCCCACAAGCCCCGGCCAGCCATCTCATCTGGCCACGCCCTGACTCGGCCGGTGCCTGCGTAAAGGCGGCGGGCAGCGGCTTCCGGTGTCAGCAGGTATCCCGGATGGAATACAGACCGGCTGAAGGAACGGAACCCGGCCAGATCGCGGGCCACCACGCGCCGAGCTGAATTCTGCCTGCGCGATCCTCCCGTTGGCCGGGATGCCTTCAGCGGGGCGGGGAAGCAGGCGCGGACTTCTGCCTGCGATCCCCCGTGGCGGCCGCGGTGGTTCCTGAGCAACTGCGCGCGGGAGAGGTACGGCCTCCGGGTCGTGGTGAATGGCACGCGTCATGGTATCCGGGCTGCGGTGACGGTTGCGAGTCCGCGCCAGGCGGTACGCGCGGCAGGACTGGTTCACCGGGCCTGCAGCCGGGCAGATGCCTGGCTCTGGCTCCGCACCAGGCAGCCCTCACATCTTCGAAACCACGTTCTTCCTCGTTTGAATGTGATCACTGGGCCAGCTCTTTCGGTGCCTCCAGATCCAGGTTAGTGATGATTTCCCGGAAGCGTCGCTTGGCTGCATCCAGACCGTCTTCAAATCGAGGAAGTCGGACGTCAGTCTGATGCCACAATGGCTGTAGTGTCCTGGCGGCCGTCATCGCGTGCGGTACCCAGCTTGAGAGCCACCCCCGCATGATCATCTTGTTGTATCCGGCGAACTCTCTGTCGCGAGTCAGCAGGTTAAACATGGCCGTGGTATAACGCAGGTCTCGCTCGGCGAAGTCGTAGGATTCTGCGGCGACGACCGTTGGCGTGACGAAATCACCATGATGCGCGGCGGCCTGCTGTACCAGGCCGTTCCTGAATAGTTCGCCGATCAGTGGCTCGAAGATCACGTTCGCTGCGAACACTGCCTCGCACCAGTCATCTATGGCCGTGAGCCGCTCGGTGGTCTCACGCACACCTTGCCAGACCGGGTCTTCGTTCCAGGCCTGGAGGTGCGCCATGCCGTCGAATTCGTCGATCTCCTCGCTCAGTGTCAGGTTGTAGAGCGCGAGGTCCTCAGCGAACCTGATCCGGTGTATGCAATTTACTGAGATCGCGTTGTTGTGCATGTTCGTTGGTGCCCGGCGGCTCGCGTTGAAGAAGAGGTATAGCCCGAGGCCGTGGCTGACGTGCATCCATGTCCCAACGTGGTGGGCCACGAACTTGGCCCATGCCTGATCCCATTGCCTGAAGGCCCCGGACTGGCTTGCTATTTCGATGTTCTGCCTGGCCTGGCGCACGGTGTTGGCGTTATGGCGGTATATGGTCCGTTCCCATTCCTCGTTGGGGTCGCGGAACTCGTGCCATCCCAGCGCGGGCCAGTGATAACCCTTGCCGCCAGAACCTGTAGGGCTCGATTACTCGATCTGGCTTTGGCCTGGGCAGGCTCCCCGCTTGAGATCATCGCTGAGTGATCTCCTCGGTCGCCTGCCTGGTCGTGCGCCGTCTGCTCGACTGTCTGATGGTGCTGGCCCGGCGTGAGGTGTCCAAGGATGCCGAGCTGCTGGTCCTCCGGCACGAGAACGCGGTGCCGCGCCGCCAGACCGGCCGGGTCCGCTACCAGCCGGGTGACCGGATGTGGCTCGCAGCGCTGTCCCGGCTGATCCCCCGCCGCCGGTGGGGCGAGGTGTTCGCGGTAACCCCGGCGACGCTGCTCGGCTGGCACCGCCAACTGGTCACCCGCAAATGGGACTACTCCAACCGGCAGCCCCCCGGACGGCCACCGACGGCTGCCGCGATCCGCAAGCTCGTCATCCGCATCGCCACGGACAATCCGACGTGGGGGCACCGGCGGGTGCAAGGCGAACTCGCCAGGCTCGGCCACCCGATCGCCGCCTCCACGGTGTGGCAGATCCTGCACGCCGCCGGGATGGATCCCGCACCCCGCCGCACGGGACCGACCTGGAAGCAGTTCCTGACCGCACAGGCCCGCGGCATCCTCGCCGTCGATTTCGTCCACGCGGGCACCGTGCTGCTGCGGCGCATCTACGCCCTGATCGTCATCGAGCACAGTAGCCGCCCCGTTCACCTGGCCGGCATCACCCCCAGCCCCGACGGCGCCTGGACGACGCAGGCAGTCCGTAACTTCCTGATGGACCCCGGCCAGCGTTCGGCTTCAGTCAAGTTCCTGATCAGGGATCGCGCAGGCCAGTTCACCGGCTCCTTCGACGCCGTGTTCACGGCGGAAGGCATCAGGATTCTCGCCAGCCCACCGCAGGCGCCGAGAGCGAACGCGATCTGCGAACGGATGGTCGGCACCCTCCGCCGGGAGGTCTTTGACCGGCTGCTGATCGTCAATGAGCACCATCTGCGCCAGGTCCTGACCGAGTACCTGCACCACTACAACACGGCCAGGCCGCACCGTTCCCTCGGCCAGCTCGCGCCGGCTCAGGCTCCCACCCGGCCACCGGAGATCAACCTCGCCGAACACCGGATCCGCCGAAAACAAGTCCTCGGCGGAGTCACCCACGAGTACCAGATCGCCGCCTGACAGACCCACACTGCTACCAGAAGAGAGCAGGTCACCGCCACGATCGTATATTCGAGCCCAACAGGATCCTGGCGAGCAGGCGGACCGGGTCAGGTTCATGATCCGCGACTGCGAAACCAAGTTCACGTGCGTGTTCGGCGCGGTCATCGCTCACGCCGGCTGAAACCGCTACCCGAACCGATTGATCTCAACGAGTACCGCGTCCGGAAACACGTTCATGCCGGTGGCCTGATCGGCGAATATCGCCTGGTCGCACGACGTGGACGAGGTTTTCGGCACGCACAGCTGCTGCGGCCAGGGTTCTCAGTCAGGCGGGGATGGGTAGACGAACCTGGCTGATCTGCCGGGCCGTGGTGATGTGGCAGGCCCATGCAGGCCGTTAGGCAGCAGGAACGCTATTGGGATCATGGCATCAGCGTGCGCGTGCTCCGTGACGCTGCTACCTGATGGGCACGAGCGGCAGCCCGGCCACGGCCAACCGGAACGCATTCCCGGCCGCCAGGCTGCCGTGAATGGCCGCGCTGGCCTGGCGGTTTTCGTGGCGAAGGTCCTCGCTTGGCCACATCAGCGCGACTACCGGATAACGGTTCAGGCCGGCGAACAGTCGGCTGATCTGGCGGGGCTGGCGCGCGGGGGGCCCGGCCGAGGTGACGGACGCGAGCACGGGCTTATTGGTGAGCTGCCGCACCTGAGAGATAGTGTGGCCGAATACGCTCGCGAATGTGCCGGACGGCCGTGAGTAGCGGCCGCTGACGCCGGCCCAGCCGACATAAGCCGAGCCGGGCCACCACGATGCAGCCGGGCTGGTGCCGCGGCGGCGGGCGCTGACCGTCCACACCCAGGTGACGTTGTCGGCGCCCTGATGGCGGAACAGTTTCACGATGTGCCGCCACGCCGCCACGAAAGTCCGCCCAGAGACGTTGCCATAACCCCACGAGTGCCCAGGCGCATTCATGTCCTGCCCGAAGCCGATTATCACGGCGTGCCCGAAATTCCGCACGCTGCGGGCGTACGCACGCAGATACATGTCATCAAGGCCGTCTGCGATCGCAGGCAGGGAAACGCCAGAAGGATCGATCTGAACCAGCGGCAGCGCTCTGTGCCTCCAGATCGTCCGGGCAAACGACGCTGCGAAAGGCTCACCCCAGCCGCTGGAATATCCAGCAAGATTTGGCCTCCGGCCGGCGGCGTCCGCGAAATCCGCGACCGGCCGGTAGGACGGCTGCCCGGCCACCGAAACGCCTAGGTAGGCAACCGGGCCGGCCCGGCGAAGCTGTGCAGATGGAGCTCCATAGTACGGCGCGATAATCGGGCGCGGCGGGTTGAATGCGGCAACCACGAAGACAGCTGCGATGAGCATGCCGACCTGCATGGTCAGACGAGACTTCCTATTCGCTGGCCGCACCAGCCTGGCTCGTGCGTGACGTGCCCCAAGTGGCAGCCCTGCCGGGCCAGCCGGCGTGATGCCATACCCGCTGGCCGCTGTAGTCTCCCCTGGTGCGCTGCTGCCCGGAACGCCGGAGGAAGCACCGGCCAAGACGCCTGCGGGCTGTTCAGCGGGGGCGGTGGGTGGCCACACGATCCTGGTTCTCCACCGGCCGGCCCGCCGCCTGATCACTGCTGCATGGTCTGGCGCCGGGTTCAGCGCCCCGCAGAGCGCGTCAGCGAACTCCCGGCAGCTGGCATAACGATCTTCCGGTGCCTTGGCCAGCGCCCTCGCCAGAACACCGTCGACTGCCGCGGGCAGCTCCGGCCGCCGGGCGGTCAGCCGCGGCGGCGGTTCCGATACATGGGCCCAGATCACCGCTTCCGCGTAGTCACGCCGGAACGGTGGCGCGCCACTCAGCAGCTCGAAGGCCGCGCAGGCCAGGGAGTACTGGTCAGCCCGCCCATCGACGCGCCGGCCTGCGATCTGCTCCGGCGCCGCGAAGTTAACCGTCCCCAGGAACTGCCCCGGCCCGCTCGGGCCGCTGGCCGACAGCGCGCGCTTGCTCAGCCCGAAATCCGACAGGTACACGTGATCGGGACGGCCGGGCCGCACATCCACCAGCATGTTCGCTGGCTTGACATCACGATGCACCAGCCCCGCGCCGTGCGCGGCATCCAGCGCCGAAGCCACCGAAGACACGATCGCTGCCGCGCGGGCCGCAGGCAGCGGGCCCACCCGGCGGAGCAGGGAACGCGCGTCGCCGCCAGGCACATACCGCATCGCGATGAACAGCGCCCCGCCCGCCTCACCGGCCTCAAAAACCGGGATGATATGAGGATCGTCCACAGCAGCAGCCGCCCGGGCCTCGCGGGTGAACCGGCCCCGGAACTCCTCATCAGCCGCGAGCGCCGGAGCCAGGATCTTCAGCGCCACCCGCCGGCCAAGCCGCTCATCCCAGGCCCGGAAGACCACGGCCATCATGCCCACGCCGAGCTGCTGCTCCAGGCGGTACCCGCCGAGATGCGAGCCCGCCGTGAAGCCGGACAGGAAAGCGCAGGCCTCCCCGCGGAACTCCCCGCCCATCATGCCCCCAGCGCTGTAAGCCGGCCCCTGCCTATCCTCCACCAGGCAGCAGGACAGCAGGTGCATTCCGGGTTATCCGCTGCCAGCGCCAAACGTCCTGGGGCGCCGATGGCATCTGCAGGGAAAAAGTCCAGATGAGCCCGGAGGCAGACGTAGCCGTGGCTGAGGTTGCCCTGGGTAAACGGTACCTCGACGCGCAGCGCGGCTCTCACAATATGCAACAAGCCATTACTGAGCGTTGTAGCCTGGTGCGCGGTCGCTGAGAGGATGTGAAGCCATGCGAGCCGGGACGATGACGGCACGGTGGACGGTGCTGCGTTGGCTGGTCATGCCCGCGGTGCTGGTCTTGCTCGCAGGGCTGGGCTCGGTGGCCGCGAGCTCGACGGCATAGCCGGGCGCGGTGCAGAACACCCGCCCGCTTGAGCCGTGCGGTTGGTCGCGGGCCACAGGTGACGCTCATATCTGGCCTCGTGCCCTCGGCTGCGCGAGCCGCCGGGGTACACCCCAGGTCCGTCGCAGGTATACGCCAGGCCGGTCACAGGTCAGCGGGGACCGGCCCGGCACCGAGCGGCCCGGCCAGCGCGGCCAGCGTGCTCTCCCCAGGGTGAGGGTAACTTGATGAACCACAACGCCCGCTGGGCACTCCAGCGTTCAATGCCCGGCCGTCAAAATGGGCGCCGCGTCCGCCGGCGTGTCCCGCGAGGCTACACGCGGGAGCCCAGATCCGGGTATAAGCGGTGATCTTCTCCGGTCAGGCCGACGACCGGATGAACCATCACAACGGTGGAGCAAGCGGTGCGGTGAACCGCTGGCTCCGCCCCGATTCCGTCCGCCATATGTCCGTAACCACTGCTACGCAGCGGCTCACAGCGGCACACCACGAACCACAGCGGGACAAGACAGAGAAGGCCCGCGAGACCGGGAAAACCCAGCTCACGGGCCGTTTCCGCAGGTGGTGGCAGGTGCTGGGTTCGAACCAGCGTCGGCTTAGCCGACGGTTTTACATCAGACCGCCACGGCTCAAGTAGGTCTCTGGCCTGTGACCTGCGCTGACGCTTCTGTCCTCGTTTGACGGTTGCGCTGCATCCCGGGTATATCCCGCACGGCGAGGATTGGGTTCAATGGTTGGACTACCACCTTGGGGTCTGGGACCGATCATGCCCGCCGTCGCCCTGGCGAACTGTTCAGGACCGGCGCGTGCGGGAGAGGAGGAACTGCGGTGTCAATCGAGGAGAACCGAGCAGTGGCCCGCCAGGTACTCGAAGACGTCGTGAATCAGGGACGGTTGGAGCTCGTCGACCAAATCTATGCTCACGCCTTTGAATTCGATGATCCGACGGCAGGACAGACGATCACGACGCATGAAGGCATCAGGGAGCTGGCTCGCGATATACGCACGCGAACGCCGGACGTCGCCTTCCTCATCGAACAGGAGATCGCAGAAGGCGATGCGGTGGTTCATCGCTGGACCGCAAGCGGGCATGATGCAAGGACTAGCAGATTCTGGACCGCACCGGGCATCTCGATCTACCACCTCTATGAGGGACGCATCGTCTCTGAGTACGTTCTCCCGGACAGGCTAGGGCTGTTCCGGCAGCTCGGCATGGCTCCTACTGCGGAGCAGCCTGTGGGTGCCGAAAACCTGTGCCACCTGGCCGGATGCTCCGCCGACCGCTGGCTGCTCGGCCACGCGTCCGGCATATGCCAG
>Ga0187887_10003611_pt1 | contig 11914 bp, 12 predicted proteins | sample June2016WEW_7_10_FD_132977 | JGI IMG/M metagenome (GOLD analysis project Ga0187887, IMG submission 132977) | Peatland microbial communities from SPRUCE experiment site at the Marcell Experimental Forest, Minnesota, USA - June2016WEW_7_10 | ecosystem: Environmental > Terrestrial > Soil >...
CCGGGCCGCGCCTCGACCGCGCCGTGAAAGACGCCGGCGGTTACGCGGCGCACTGCAATGACATGATCGAGCCTGTCGTCGGCCGGATGCGCCAGCCGCGCATCAGCGGTGAGGCCGCCAAGCGGCGCCCCTTGCGCGTCGCGCGCGGTCACGTCGAGCCGGGCGCCGTCAGGCGACGGCGTCACCTTGGCGTCGACGTGCCATTGCCTCGCGTCCTGCGCCCTGGCCAGGGCGACGTCGTTCTCGAACATGCGCCCGGCCTGGTAGGCGCTTTCGGTGTCGACGCCGCCGAATGTCGATAACGCCTCGTGGATCAACACGCCATTGACGGCGAAGACGACACCAAAGAAGGCCAACAGCGCCAGGAAAATCATCCGCCCGGTCCACCGCCGCGGCGGTTCCGCGCGCTCCATGTCGATTTCGCGGCCCAAATTGCTCATGGCTCAGCTGCTCCTTCACGGTCCCAGAAAGTGATCGGCCGCGCTCGCGGCCACGGCGCCTTCGCTGGAGACGACAGTAAACGTCAGCGGGATCGAGGCTTCCGGCGCGAGCCTTTGGTGCGTCGTCACCAGTACCCGAATCTCGCGCGACTGATCGGGACCAACGTCGATGACTGGGTCTCCACTCGCGCGCGACTCACTGCCGATAGCCTCGACGTCGGCGTCCGGCAGACCGGATATTTTCAGCACGAAGCTTTGCGTCTCAAGCGTCTTGTTGAGAATGTGAACGGCATAGCCGTTGCGCACCGCGCCGTCCGACAGTCGCACGAACAGCGGGTTGCGGTCGTGAATGACATTGACGCTGTCGTTGCGCCGCGTCGCCATGGTATAGGTCATGACCGCGGCGACTGCGACGATGATGACGGCATAGAGCACGGTGCGCGTCCGCACGATCTTGTAGACCGGATCGAGCCCCTGGCGGCGGCGTTCGAGATTGACGTCGGTGTCGTAGGCGATCAATCGCGTCGGCCGCCCGATCTTCGCCATCACCGTGTCGCAGGCGTCGATGCACAATCCGCATTGAATGCAGGCGAGTTCGGGTCCGGTGCGGATATCCACCCCGGACGGACAGGCATTAACGCATTGCAGGCAATCGATGCAGTCGCCGGCGGCTTCGCCCTCGGCGTGCAACGCGGCGGCTTTTTTCAACGAGGTCCGCGGTTCGCCGCGGTCATAGCGATAAGTGACGTTGAACGCATACTCATCGGTCAGCGCCGCCTGGATACGCGGCCACGGACACATATAAATGCAGACCTGCTCGCGCATCCAACCAGCGAGCGTGTAAGTCGTAAACGTCAGCAAACCGATAAAGACATAGGCGACGAGCGGGGCCTGAAATGTCGCCAGGTCTTTGACCAGCGTCGGCGCGTCGGCGAAGTAGAGAACCCAAGCGCCGCCGGTCCACCATGCGATCATCAGCCACCAAAAATGCTTCGAGGCCGCTCGCGCGGCGCGTTCGAAACTCCATCCCTCTCGATCGCGCTTGAGATGCCTGCGCCGGTCGCCTTCGATCCAGCGTTCGATGGCGATGTAAAGATCGGTCCATACCGTCTGCGGGCAGAGATAGCCGCACCACACCCGGCCCGCGAGCGCGTTCATCAGAAACAGCGTCATGGCGGCGATAATGAGAAGGCCGGTCAGGTAGTAGATCTCCTGCGGCCAGATCTCGATGAAGAAGAAGTAGAAGCGCCGGCCCGGTATATCGATCAGCACGGCCTGGTGCGGCGCATTCGGACCGCGATCCCAGCGGACAAACGGCAAGAAATAATAGAGGCCGAGCCCGACAACGAGCATGGCCCATTTCAAGCGCCGGAACGTACCCGATACGTTCTGCGGATAGATTTTTTTGCGCGCCTCGTAAAGCGGCTCGTCGTCGGGCTCAGGCGGCGGCCCCGGCTGCGCCTCGGTCACGCCTTGGGAGGCGAACGCCGTTGCCGAGCCGGGACCCATCCGTCACTCCCCGCCGCCGAACGTATGAACGTAAACCGCCAGTGCCTTGATGGTGACGGGGTCGAGCTTGCCGCCCCAAGCCGGCATGACGCCGCCGTGGCCGTTCCAGACGCCGTCGATAATCGTCTTGGTATCCGGTCCGTAGAGCCAGATCTGATCTGTCAGGTTGGGCGCGCCGACCGCACGATTGCCCTTGCCTTGCGGGCCGTGGCAGGGCGCGCAATTGTCGGCGAAGATTTTTCCGCCGCGCGCGAGATCGGCGCCCGCCGTGTTCGCAAGTCCCGACAGCGAGCGCACATAATTGGCGACGCTGACAATGTCGTCGCGCTTGAGCATGCCGTCGCGGCCGAAGGCCGGCATCGAGCCCTGATGGCCTTGATCGTCGCCGGAGCGGGCGCCGTGCGTGATCGTTTGCGAGATCTCGGCAAGCGTGCCGCCCCACAGCCAGTCGTCATCAGTGAGATTGGGGTAACCCTTGGCGCCACCGCCGCCGGAGCCATGGCACGGCGCGCAATTGTCGGCGAAGGCACGGCGACCGAGTGCGCGCGCGAAGTCGAGCAGTTCCGGCGTCGTTTCGATGTCTTGCAGCGAAGCCTGTGCGAGCTTGGCCATCATCGGGCCGCGCGCCGCCTGTAGCGCGGCGAGGTCAGTGGCGACCGCTGCTCGCGAATGCCAGTTCAAAACGCCGTTGCTATACGACGATATCAGCGGCCAAGTCGGATAGACGATCCAAAAGCCCACGGCCCAGACGATTGTCGCGTAAAATAGCCACAGCCACCAGCGCGGCAGCGGCGTATTGAGCTCGCGGATGCCGTCCCATTCGTGACCCGTCGTGCCGACATGGGTCTTCGGCGCATCGGGTCGTTTGGTTCGATCGTCCATCTCAGTCCTCCCGCAGCGGTACGCGTGCGGATTCGTCGAACTCTTTCTGGCGCGACGGCCATAGCGCGTAAGCCAGCACCACGACGAACAGCGCGACGAAATAGACGAGGCCCCAGGTCTGGGCGAAGTGGGCGAAGAAGGCGTAAGTCGGCGACACGATCGTCTCCTCAGCGGATGTTGGCTTTGTCGTCGTAGAGCTTGAAGTCGACTAGCGTCCCGAGCATTTGCAGATAGGCAATCAACGCGTCGGCCTGCGTGACGCGGTTCGGATTGCCGTCGAAATCGCGTGCTTGGGACTTGGGATAACGGCGCGCCAGCACGTCGGCGTCCGGCGCATCGGTCGCGGCCTGGGTGCGCAGATCGGCGATCGCGTTGGCGACCATCTCATCGCTATAGGGCACGCCCAGCAACGCCTGAACCTTCATGTCCTCGGCGATGTGCGCGTAGTCGAGATCGGTGGTGAACAGCCACGGATAGGCGGGCATAATGGAGCCGGCAACCACCGCACGCGGATTATTCAGATGGTCGCGGTGCCAATCGTCGGAATATTTGCCACCGACGCGCGCCAGATCGGGACCGTTGCGTTTGGAACCCCATTGGAACGGGTGATCGTATTCGCTTTCGGCGGCGAGCGAATAATGTCCGTAGCGTTCGACCTCGTCGCGCAACGCCCGGATCATCTGCGAATGGCACAGATAACAACCCTCGCTGACATAGATGTTACGGCCAGCGAGTTCGAGCGGCGTGTAGGGTCGCATGCCTTCGGCGCTCTCGATCGTGCTCTTCAGATAGAACAGCGGCACGACTTCGACGAGACCGCCGATCGCGATCACGATCAGGATGCCGAGCAACAACAGGATCGAATTGCGTTCTAGTATGCCGTGCTTCTGCCAGAGCGAAGACGACGACGCGGATGTGGCCATTGCTGCCCCCCTACTCTGCCGGAGCCAGGCTCGGGCCGGCCTCGGCTGGAGCCAGCGCTTCACGCGGCACGATGGTCCGCCACACGTTGAAGGCCATGAGCAACGCGCCGATCAGGAACAGCGAGCCGCCGAGCGCCCGGATCACGTAGAACGGGTGCATCGCCTCGACCGATTCGATGAAGGAATATTCGAGGAAGCCGAGATTGGTGTAGGAGCGCCACATCAGGCCCTGCAGGATGCCCGACACCCACATCGAGCTGATGTAGACGACGATCCCGATCGTCGCGATCCAGAAATGCCAGCTGACCAGACGCAACGAATAGAGCGGGCGGTTCCACAGCCACGGCACCAGACAATAGATCGCGCCGAACGAGATGAAGCCGACCCAACCGAGTGCGCCGGAATGCACGTGGCCGATAGTCCAGTCCGTATAATGCGAAAGCGAATTGACCTCCCGCACCGCCATCACCGGTCCCTCGAAGGTGGCCATGCCGTAGAACGCGACCGACAGCACCATCATGCGCAGCACGGGATCGGTGCGCAGCTTGTCCCATGCCCCGGACAGCGTCATTAGCCCATTGATCATGCCGCCCCACGACGGCATCCACAGCATGATCGAAAACGTCATGCCGAGCGTCTGTGTCCAATCCGGCAGCGCGGTGTAGTGCAGATGATGCGGGCCGGCCCAGATATAGAGAAAGATCAGCGCCCAGAAGTGAATGATTGACAGTCGATAGCTGTAGACCGGGCGCTCGGCGCGCTTCGGGATGAAATAGTACATGATGCCGAGGAAGCCCGCGGTGAGGAAGAAGCCCACCGCGTTGTGGCCGTACCACCATTGCACCATGGCGTCCTGAACGCCGGCCCAAACAACGTAGGACTTCGGCGAAAACCACGACACCGGAACCGCGGCGTTATTGCCGACGTGAAGCACGGCGATGGTGAGGATGAACGCCAGATAGAACCAATTGGCGACATAGATATGCGGCTCTTTGCGCCGCATGATGGTACCGAGATAGATAAAGAGATAGGTGACCCAGACGATCGTCAGCCAGAGGTCGGCGTACCATTCCGGTTCGGCATATTCTTTCGACTGCGTGATGCCGAGCAGATAACCCGATCCGGCGATGATAATGAAAAAATTATAGCCAAGCACGACGAACCACGGCGCGAGATCGCCGGCAAGCCGAGCCCGGCAGGTGCGCTGCACGACATAAAACGAGGTTGCGATCAGAACATTGCCGCCGAACGCGAAAATCACGGCCGAGGTGTGCAGCGGCCGCAGCCGCCCGAACGAAATGTAGGAGAGATCAAAATTAAGCGCGGGAAAAGCAAGCTCGAGCGCGATCCACAGCCCCACGGAGAAGCCGGCAATACCCCAGAATACGGCAAGGACCGTGCCTAGCTTGATCGGTCCGAAATTGTAGTTCGGCCTGCCGTCGATCTCGAGCGGAGCTGTTTGCCCGTTGCCCCCAAAATATCGATTGACGATGGCAAACACCGCCGCGACGCTTGCCGCGGCGAACAGATAGGCGTGAAAGGCATATTCGGGTGTATAGGCCTTGGCGGCGATGACGATCGAAAAAAAAGCAAGCGCGGTCATGGCGGCTGCCAAACCACCCTCGCCGAGCGTCATGTATTTCCGTTCTGCTTGCGACGGCGTCATTGCGGGTTCCGTGAGCGCGAGACTTCGTATTAAGTACTCACACCATGCGCGGAACCGATTGCCGTTGACCTAGATCAAGGCGGTATTCTTATCTACCTCGATCACCCCGCCGCGCGGGCCTAGCGCTCGAGCGATTTCAGATAGCCGATCACGTCCGCCACCTGACCCGGATCGTAGCGAAACTCCGGCATGGTCGGATGGCCGGTGATGATTCCCTCGGCGAGCGGCTCTTGGAGATTTTCGACCGGATAATGCAAGTGCAGCGTGCGGAACGGCGGCGCGATCTTGAGGGGGCTGTCGTCGACCTTGCCGATGGCGTGGCAGCCCGCGCAGTCGGCGTGCAAGAGCACGTAGCCGCGCTGCGCCGCGGGCGAGAGCACTTCGTCGCCATGCGCGGGCAGACTCGCCAGGGCCAGCATCGCCGCGAGCGGTGCGACGCCGATGACTTTCAGATACCGCGGTAGGATTCGACGCATGATGACTGTCCTCGCCTTTTTCTGCTTAATCGGCGATTCGCGGGTGGGCGCGAAACGGCGTCAAAACGCGGCGGCCTGTGCCTTGGATTCATCTTCGGCGGAGGGAAACGCCATGCCTGACATCGGCTCGACCCAGACGAGATGGTCGTGCACCTGCTCGACGCCCGGGACGTTCTCGGTCGCGACGACGAGCCCTTGGCGCTCGCGCTCGTCGGTGATGATGCCCCACAATTCGGCGACGCCGTTTTTGACGACGACGTTGACGCGCGGCGCCCATTGCTGCTGGCCGATGGCGGTGAGAATATTTTCCCGGATCGTCGAATCGCTGCCGACTCGCGCGGACGAATGGCGGACGAGGCTGACCAGCGCGTGCATCAGATTGGCGCGGCTGACGATGCCGACCAGCTTGCCGTCGCGCACGACGGGAAGACGCTTGATGCGACGGCGCTCCATCAGATCGACGACATCTTCCAGCGACGCCTCTTCGCCGACGGTGGCCGGATCCGGCGTCATGATTTCGTCGACTCTTTTTCCGGTGGCGTAGACAAATTCCTGAGCGAGACGGCCCGGCCCGACAATGAATTCGAGCCATCGCGGCCGGCGGCGTTGGGTGCCGAGTTCGCTGCGCCGCAGAAAATCACCCTCGGTCACGATGCCGACGAGTTCGTCGGCTGCGTCGAGCACCGGCAGACCGCTGGTCCGGTTCTGTAGCATCACGCGCGCCGCCCGTACGATCGGCTCATTCTCCCGGATGGAAACAACGCTCTTCGTCATGATGTCTTTGACTTGCATGATCGTCCCTTATCGTGCTTGCCCCCGCAATGTCGCGCCGCTTACCCGTTCATGCGGCTCAACGCCAAGCGATTGCGCAGTACGATGCGCCGCGACGACGGCACTTCGATTGTCGCCGAACACTCCAACGAGGTCAGCGTCCGCGATACGGTCTCGATCGTCAGGCCGAGGTAATCGGCGATGTCCTGGCGCGACATCGGAAGCTCGATCGAATTGCCGCCGGAAACGCGCGCGGCCATTTCAAGCAGAAAGCTGGCGACGCGTTCTTGGGCGCTTTTAATGAGAAGCATGATGCGGTCCTGCACCCGGCCGAGTTCGCGGCCGGTGAGCGCAAAGAGCTGTCGGGCGACCGATGCATCGCGGCCGGCCAACGCATTGAGCGTCGAACGCTTGATCACCAGGATTTTCGCATCGGCGATCGCCTCGGCCGACAACGTATGCTCATCGGCGAATTCGAGACCGAAGATATCGCCCGGCAGATAAAACCCGCCGATCTGACGACGGCCGTCATTGAGAATCTTGTAGGTACGCACGCTGCCGCTGACCACCTTGTAAAGGTAATCGGCGGGCTCGTTCTCGCCGAAAATCTCGGAATTGCGCGGATAACCCATCATCGCGCCCATCAGTTGCATGGTCTGGTCGAGCACTTCGGTGTCGATTGCGCCATCCCATGCCAGACTTGCGGAACGGACCGGCACGGCCGGGCGGCGGATGGGATCGCTGCGGACTGCGGTTTGTGGATGCATGGGTCTTTACCTCCGGGAGCTTGCGGAGGTATTGCTAAACGGCGGGCGACAAACGGAAAATTCAGGTAATGACCCTAAGGGAATTCCCTTAGACCGCAATATGATGGACAAGCCGTTGAATAAGAAAGGTTTTTGCCGATCCCTCTGGCACTAAAACGGGACCGGCTTCGGTCCTGCAATGGCTGAAACGATACCCACTTCGCAAACTCACTTGACGGCTGGGCCGGTGAAGCTCCCGGCATGGCAAAACCTCGTCTGGCGCTACGGCGTTGCATGTGTGGCGATCGCGGCCGGACTTGTCGTCAAGTTGTTGTTGGAATCGCTGTTGCACGGCGAGGCCTCGTATCTGTTGTTTCTCCCCGCCATCCTGATCGCCTCGGCCGTCGGCGGTTGGGGGCCCGGCCTATTCGCCACCATTCTTGGGCTCGCATTCGGTCTGTTTTTCGTCCGCGATTTTCGCGCACTATCGGTCGCCGACTCGGTGCATGCCGTCATTTTCGTCCTGCTCGGCATTGCCGTGTCGTGGCGCGGCGAGCTGTTGGAGCGCTTTCGTCGTGCCGCCGCGACGAATGCCGATGCCGCCTTCGCCCGCAGCGCCCATCTGCAATCGATTCTCGACAGCATTCCCGACGCCATGATCGTCATCGACGAGCGCGGCGTCATGCAATCGTTCAGTTCGGCGGCGGAACGGCTGTTCGGCCGCGCCGCTGCGGACGTCGTCGGGAAAAACGTCAGGATGTTGATGCCGTCGCCCTATCGGGAGGGGCATGATGGCTATATCGAACGCTATAAACGCACCAATGAGCGCCGTATCATCGGCATCGGCCGGGTCGTGGTCGGGCAGCGCAGCGACGGCTCGACGTTCCCTATGGAGCTCGCCGTCGGCGAAATGCATGTCCGCGATCAGCGCTTCTTCACGGGATTTATCCGCGACCTGACCGAACGCCAGCAGACCGAAGCCAGGCTTCAGGAACTCCAGGCCGAACTCGTCCACATGTCGCGGCTCACCGCGATGGGCGAGATGGCGTCGGCGCTGGCGCACGAGCTCAATCAGCCGCTATCCGCCATCGCCAATTACATGAAAGGGTCGCGGCGGCTGTTGGAAAATCGATCTGACGAAGGCGCGCTCATGCTGCGCGACGCCATGGATAAAGCGGCCGATCAGGCGCTGCGCGCCGGCGACATCATTCGCCGCCTGCGCGATTTCGTCGCGCGCGGCGAAACCGAGCGCCGCGTCGAGGACGTCAAGAAACTGATCGAGGAAGCAAGCGCTTTGGCCCTCGTCGGCGCCAAAGACAAAGGCGTTCGCGTACGCTTTTCGTTCGAACCGCGGCTCGATTTCGCACTGGCGGACAAGGTGCAGATTCAGCAGGTTCTGCTCAATCTGATGCGCAATGCCATCGAGGCGATGGAAGAGACCGAAACGCGCGAGCTTGTCGTCTCGACGGCGGCGGCGGCAGACAATATGATTGAGATCGGCGTGGCCGATACCGGCGCGGGAATTGCGCCCGAGATCAGCGCGCAGCTGTTCCAGCCGTTCGTCACCACGAAACCGCAGGGCATGGGCGTCGGACTGTCGATTTCCCGCACCATCATCGAGGCGCACGGCGGCTCCATCGCCCAGCGCTCCAATCCCGGAGGCGGAACGGTGTTTTCCTTCACCTTGCCAGCCGTGACCAATGAGGAGGCCGGCGATGCCGCCTGAAGCAGCGACCGTGCACATTATCGACGACGACGAGGCGCTCCGCGATTCGCTGACGTTTCTCTTGCGCACGGCGCAGATCGAAGCCCGCAGCTACCCGACCGCCAAGGCCTTTCTCGACACGCTGCCCGGCACCAGTCTGGGCTGCGTCATTACCGATGTGCGCATGCCAGGGCTAAGCGGCATCGATCTGTTACGGCGCCTGAAAGAGCTCAATGTCGTTGTTCCGGTCATTGTCGTTACCGGCCACGGCGACGTGGCGCTTGCCGTCGAAGCCATGAAGATCGGCGCCATCGATTTCCTGGAAAAGCCATTCGACGACGAAGTGCTGCTGGCCAGCGTCAATTCGGCGCTGCGCCAGCACGACGGCCAGGCCCGGCGCCAGAACGAACGCGCCGAGATCGAGCACCGGGTAGCGGCGCTGTCGCCACGCGAGCGCGACGTCCTGGTCGGGCTGGTCGCGGGCCGCGCCAATAAGCAGATCGCGTTCGATCTCGGCATCAGCCCACGGACAGTGGAAATCTACCGCGCCAATCTCATGAATAAAATGCAAGCCGGAAGCCTGTCCGACCTGGTGCGCATGGCGTTGATTGTCGGCATGCTGGGGTCGGACTAAGCCACCGCGGTCCCCGGGGCGGTTAAGTAAAGGCCCCTAAGCGCTCGCCCCAGCGCCCCGATTGAGCCAAATCAATGCGGCTTTGCCGACGATGCCGCATTTGGCCTGATGAATAAATTTAATCGATAGGTCCGGACTCAGGATGACGCCGCACTCTGAATTGGCAGCGCAGCAGCCGGTCGTCATCGTCGTGGACGACGATCCGGCCGTTTGCAATTCGCTGAAATTCTCGCTGGAGCTCGAGGGCTTCGCGGTGCGCGCCTATCCCAGCGGCCCGGAGTTACTGGAGTCCGGCGACCTCGGTAGTTGCAGCTGCTTCGTCATTGACCAGCGAATGCCGGCCATGACCGGAATGGAGCTGATTGGTAAGTTGCGGCAGCGCCAGGTCTTGACGCCGGCCATTCTCATCCTCAGCCATCCCAATGCCACGCTCACCGCGCGTGCGGCGAACGCCGATGTTCCCATTGTCGAAAAGCCGTTACTCGGCAACGCATTGGTGGAGCGGATTCGCGAAGCCTGCCAACGCCGCCAAGCTTAGCTCACCCGTCGCAGATAAAGATTTTCCGCCGGGTCTTCGCTTGATTCACATCAATGCATGACGTTTCCAACGCGCGATTATATTTCTCATGTACGGGCCCGCGGGTCGTCACATTGGCAGCTTCGCGCTCCTGTGGACCGCATTCGCAGCCGCTGCGGCAAGCGACATGGCGGCGCAAGTTGCCAGGCAGTTCACCAGCCTGGCGGTCGGCCCCGACGGACCGGCGGCGCCAGCGCCGCAATGGGCAACGCCGCATCGGGTGGCCCTTGAACTCAAGACCGTGCAGTTGCGCGACTTCTCGACTGCACCGAGCGGCGCTGCCGCCCTGCTCTGCGCGCCGTTCGCGCTGCATGACGCGGCCGTCAGCGATCTCGCTCCCGGCCACAGCCTGGTCGGAGCATTGCGCGGTGCCGGTCTGACACGGCTGTTCGTGACCGACTGGCGTTCGGCGACGACCGAGATGGCCTCGCTCGGCATCGACGATTACCTTGCCGACCTCAATGTGCTGGTCGATGAGATCGGCGCGCCAGTCGACCTGATCGGCTTGTGCCAAGGCGGCGTCATGGCACTGATTTATGCGGCGCGCTTTCCCGCCAAGGTGCGCAAGCTGGTGCTGGAGGCGGCGCCGATCGACATCGCCGCCGCAACATCGGCCCTGTCGTCGCTTGCCGACGCTAGCCCCTTGGCTGTGTTTCACGAATTGGTGCGGCTGGGCGAAGGACTGGTGCCGGGACGCAAGGTGCTCAAATTCTGGGCGCCGGAATCGCTCGAAGCCGAGGACATCCGGCAATTGCTGCAGACCGATGCAGCGCTCGAATCTGTCGCGTTTGCCGAGCTCGAAACCATATTTCGATCTTGGTATTCTTGGACCCTCGATCTGCCGGGCATATTTTTTCTTGAAGCCGTGGAGCGGCTCTACAAGCGCAATGAACTCGCAAGCGGCAAGTTCATTGCATTGGGACGAAGGATCGATCTCGCAGCGCTGACCGCCCCGCTGTTCCTCGTCGCCGCGCGCGACGACGAACTGGTGGCACCGCAGCAGCTATTCGCAGTCGAGCATCTGGTCGGCACCGGGCGGCAGAATGTGCGTAAGGCGACTGCACCGTGCCGGCATCTCGGCTTGTTCATGGGCAAGAACGCCCTGCAGGACGTGTGGCCGGAAGTGGTGCGTTGGCTCGCGCAGCCGACAACCGCCGCGCACGGCAAAAAGCAGTTTCTCCAAGCTTCCTAGCTTGCTTCCGTAAATTCCCTTAGGGCCGAGACCTGAATTTTTAGCCGCAGAGCAGTGGGTTAAGTCTACCGCCGGGGCGACGCCTTTTACGTATCGAGTGTAGGCGCGAAATGGACCGAGACAGCAAAATAACCCGCGCGGCGTGGCCTGATACGAAGGAGCCGCAAACGCCGCCGACACGCGACCTCGTGCCGGCGCGAACGGGCGCGGACCTGCCGGCGCTCGTCGCACCGAAGCGCGCGACCGCGCGCAAATGGCGGTTGTGGGCCCTGCTTGCGCTTGCCATTCTCGGCGGCGGCGCCGGCGGCTCGTATTATTGGTGGGGGTGGCTTCACCCGCAATTGCCGCCTGGTATCGCATTCGGCAACGGTCGGATCGAAGCGGACGAGATAG
>Ga0187887_10003612_pt1 | contig 11911 bp, 10 predicted proteins | sample June2016WEW_7_10_FD_132977 | JGI IMG/M metagenome (GOLD analysis project Ga0187887, IMG submission 132977) | Peatland microbial communities from SPRUCE experiment site at the Marcell Experimental Forest, Minnesota, USA - June2016WEW_7_10 | ecosystem: Environmental > Terrestrial > Soil >...
ACGTCAAACACCCCAATACCCCCCACGGGTGGCACATCGAAAACGTGGTGGGAATTAGTTTCGAGCAGATTGACGGCGCGGCGGAAAGTCGGCGTAAGCTTGTTGGGCAAGCCCTGTCACCCATCCCGAATGGGTGACAATAACGCGCATCCCGCGCCCGCTGTTGGCGCCCCGGCGCCTGCGTTGTCCGTCGCCGCGACCGCCTGGCGGGCGGATGGGAAGCGCGCGGCGCGGGGCGGATGGCGTTCGATATTCGAGTGCGGCCCACTTCGCCGGGACGCTGACGCGCAGCCTGCACGCCCGTGGCGCAGTTGCGCCGGGGGATACCTTCGGGTTCCATACAGGCTCCGAACGCCGACAAGCTGGTCGCGATTCGTTGTTCGCGCCCGCCCGCGGTCCGGCGCCGCGACCGCCGGCGCGCGGATGGGGATGCGCGGCGGGGAGGGCGGCGCGGCCATGACGTACACGGTGCCGGACGGCGGATGGCGCCGCATCTCCCCGACTGCGCTGTGAATCCAGCAACGTCGCCGCCGCCGCGCGCAAGCCCGCTCGATCGTAGCTATGATCTCGATGGCTCAGCCGCGGTTCCCGCGCCCGCCGCGCCTGGTCCGTCGCCGCAACCGTCGGCTGTATTGTCGCCCTCCCCTCAACCACGCGGTCCGCCTAAAGGGCGCTACGGATTCTCTGCAGCGGGGTGTATAACATACTTGTCGAGGTACGCGCGCATCTCCGTGTGATGGGCCGCGCAATAGACAGCATAGTCCTGCGCGATGCCGGCGTCCATGCCGCCGCTCATCAATACCCACGCTTCCAGTAAGCCGTCGCCTTTGAGCAGGAGGATGTTCATCAACTGGGGATCGAGGTGTTTCGCCTTCTTCCGGTCGACCGTATCCGCCACCGCGCTCAGAGCCGCCACTTCTTCGGCTAATGAGTGCCGGTATTCCTTCTCGGTGGGATAGCTCTTGGCAAAGAGACCTTGGCGCCATGCGGCGCGTGTCAGGCTGTAACTGACCCAGGCAGAACGCCCGCTGTCCTCATCTAAGTCGTTAGGATTGACGACTATTGTCTGCGGGTTATCGCTGATCTTGGGCGGCTCGATCTTGGGCGCCCTTAACTGGCAATTATTCTGTTTGGCCCAATTCATCAACGATGCCCAGGGTTTCTGCGAAGGCTCTGCGATCACCGCCTCTATAAATTTATCGCGCGCCTCCATCATCTTGCCGGCTGACATTAGCGCGTCTCCCCAGTAGCGGTATGCGGTCTCCCGGCCCGGATCGATGGCTACCGCTTTGCCAAACCACTCCGACGCGCACGCAACATCCTTCTTTCGGAAACAGACGTCTCCTGCGAACAGGGCAGCCGTGTACAGCTTGGGATCCAGCTTAAGGGCTTCCGCGTAAGCCGCCAGCGCGCCCGCATTGTCGCCGCGCGAAAAGGCATCCTCGCCTTCTTTCATCTTGGCGTTCACTTGCGGATTGTCCGAGTAAGGATGCTGCGGCGCGCCGGGTGTCTTTAGAATCGAAATGAGTTCATCCAGCAGCCTCCAGTTGTTTCCCAGTTGTTTTGCGCGTTCGGCGGCGTCCAGCGCGCGTTTCAGCAGCGCCGGCGCTTCCGCGGCCGTGGCCCCGTGTCGCGCCTTAGCGAAAAGGCAATACGCCAGCCACCCCATTGCGACGCCATCGTCTGGATTGGCGGTCAACAGGTCTTCCACCAGCGGCAGCGCGGCCAGCGGTTGCACTCTCTTCATAAGGTCGAGAGCCTCTTGACGTTCCGCGACCAGGTCGCGCGCCGGTTGGGAGGACGCACGTGCCTGCGCATAGCACGTCGCAGCTACCAGCAGAAGAACAGATATGCACTTCATCGGTGATTATCTTACCGCTCTTCTTCAACACCGCTTGCCCGTTCCGCCGCCCACCGCCCGCGGTCCGTCACCGCGACCGCCGGCGCGCGGATGGGATGCGCGGCGGGCGGGAGGGGCCGCAGCATGATCGGCGCGGGGCCGACTGGTGAGTGGCGCACCATTTGCCGATTGCGTGGCATGCCACCAGCGAACCGACGCCCGGCATCCGAGTCCACCAGCGCATACTCCGCGCTCGTCAAATGTCCGTCAAATCTCAAGATTTCACTTCGCCCCAAACAAGATTTCACCTCGCCCCAAAAGGGTGCGTTTTCCGTGGGTCTTATTCGTCGTATCGCTCAATTCCCCCCGGACGCCCTGTGTGGCCTGCCATCGCTCGTAACGTTCCAACAAGGGCAAGTAGCGGTAATGGGGCTTAGCTTGTATAGTGAGCATCAGGGAGCATTTCGCAAGATGACTCCAGAGCATCCCGCCAGTGGCGGAACGAATCAACCTGTCGATCTCCCGGACCTCCGATCTTTGGGGGTACACCAGCCTGTCATCCTTGTCGCTGATGACGAAGCCCTAATCCGAAATCTGGTCACTCTGCTATTGCAGCACGAGGGATATTCCGTTCTTTCCGCCGCCGATGGTCATGAAGGGCTAGAGCTATCGCGCAAGTACCCCGGACCAATAGATTTGGTGATTACCGACGTGCAGATGCCCAGGCTGAATGGTACCGACCTGTGCGCGCATCTGATCGAAGAGCGACCCGGAATCAAGGTGTTGGTAATGTCGGGCAAGGACATGAGCGAGATCGTGCGCCAGAACGTCCACATGCCGTTCCTGCCTAAGCTGTTCGATGGAGAGACCTTGAAGGCGAGGGTTCGGGCGATCTTGGGCGGTCCACATCAGGCAGCGAGCGGTACTGAGCGCTTGGCCGCGCCGTCCAGCCCTGCTGCTGGTTGAGGAAACGCAAGGCGATGATGGCGTTGGCATGGGCGACCGTCCAGCGCATTCCCGACTGCTTCAGTCGGAGCCCGATGACGGTCTTGCAACCAGGTCGAGTTCTCGATCCTTAGGAACCAGCCCGCTCTGGCATCCGGGGCAATGGTAGTAGGCGCGTTGCACATCCGCCGAAGACAAGACGGTGAGGATCTGTTTGCTACGGTATCCCACAAATTCGGCGGCATGTCCGTGGCCACAATCGAGGCGCACGCCACGATACCCCTTGCCATCGCTGTTGAGCAACTGCTCCAACAACACGCCGCCCATCTGATGCATGGCCGTGCGGATCGCCATTTCACTGGCTTCCAGCGCGGCTTCGCCGGGCGGCGGGCCGACGCGCGCCTGGGCGGGAGGCTTTCAGCAGTGCCTATCTTGCGGACACCACGGCATCGACTTGTTGCCGCGGGTCCCTGTGCTCTGGCTTAGGATCGACGGTGCTCCACCATTGCGCTCCGTGGCGAAGCCATTTGGCTCTCAGTTCGGCGTGGCTCGCGAAGGCATCGTCGTACCCAGACTCGATCCCACATGACGGGCAGATGGCAAAGCTCTTGGGCAGATCTTCGAGCCGGTCATATCCACAGACTGGGCAGAGGTGCATTTATTCAGGTCCTCACTTACAGTTCGACTGAAACCTGTGAATTCGGGGTGCTGACACCAAATGCCCCTCCCGCGCGCATTCCAAGGCTCCGCCCGGAGTACTCATTGGCTTGTAGCTCCAAGCTCTTCCCCGTGACTCACGAAGTGCCTTTGAAGATCGTAGCGATGTCTAAACGGCACGGCGTTCGCAACTCCCAAATTGTACATCAGCCGAGCGATGGCTTCCAGCGCGTCGGGTTGAGATGGCCTTGAGCACGGCGAGCCTGATGTTTGATTATCCGCTCCGGCGGGGCTTAAGCCCGCGCTCCGTTCCCTCCATCCGCTCATCCTGGACCAAGCGGAACAGGCGGAAACGGGGTGATTTCGGTGGGTCGGCGGCGCCTTATTGATGTTGGCGCAAAGTGTGAGGGGTCCGCAATCTCCCGTAGGCGCGCCAGCCTCTCGACGGCTGGCTGTGACCACGCCCGGTCAGGTGACCGCAGGGCGTCGTGCTTCCGCGAGAATTCCTGTCCGGCGACAGCCGCGCGATGCACTAGGCGGCCTTCTGTTCCCATCAGTTCGGCTTTGGTCCCCAATGTGCAACTGTACTGGCGGCTTCGCCGGTAGAGCGGGGCGGCCAAGAGGCAGATTATGGATATAAGAGCACTAAGTACAACGGACATAGTGTTGATCGCGGCTCTCGTCGTGGTTCTCGCGACAGTCATCGCCGCGTTTCTATTGCAACGAAAGCGCCGCACGCAAAGGCTGCGTGCCCAATTTGGCAGTCCTGAATATGCTCGCGCCGTGGAGCAAGGCGGCAGCCGGAGGAAAGCGGAAGCCCGGCTCGAAGAGCGCGCCGACCGAGTTGAGGCGTTCCACGTCCGTCCGCTATCGGCAGGCGATCGCGCGCGTTTCTCAGAGTCGTGGCGCGGACTCCAGGCGCGTTTCGTGGACGGCCCCGCCGGCGCGGTCAGCGAGGCGGACCGGCTGCTGGGCGATGTGATGTCCACGCGAGGCTATCCGGTAGCCGAATTTGAACAGCGGGCGGCCGATATCTCCGTGGATCATCCACTGGTTCTCGAAAACTACCGGGCGGCGCACGAAATCGCGCTTCACCAGATGGGCGGGAAGGCCACCACGGAAGACTTGCGGCAGGCAATGGTTCACTACCGGACGCTTTTCGAGGAACTGGTTAGCGAACCTGTCGTCAGCCATGTGAACGCTTGATGGCCGGTCCAAGCCATATGTATGTCCTATAGGAGAAAAGATATGAAATCGTTTAAGCTGCTGTTAGCCTTGTTCACTGTATTTGCGATCGCCATGTTGGCCGGCTGTTCGGCCACCTCCGCGAAATCGCCCGATGTTGGCGCCAGCCTTCGCAAAGCCCTCGATCAGGCGGGCCTCAAGAGTGTCTCGATAAGTCAGGACACAGACAAGGGAGTGGTGACCCTTTCCGGACACGTGCCAAACGACGCCGATAAGTCGCAAGCCGATTCCATTGCCAAGTCGATTGCCGGCGAGCAAGTTGTGTCGAACCAGATTGCGGTGATGCCGCCGGGCACCGAACGAGATACCAAGGCGATGAACTCGGACCTGGATAAAGGCATAGCGAACAACCTGGATGCCGCGCTAATCCAAAACAAGCTTCACGAGGCCGTAAGATACGATGTCAAGAACGGGGTCGTGACGCTGAGCGGCGAAGTCGACTCTCCAACCAAAGCCACGCAGGCCGGGACGATCGCATCTTCGGTTCCCAACGTGCTTCAGACGGTAAACGAGTTACAGGTGAAGAACCAGAAGGCCACGTCATCGCAGTGACCGTCTTTTGCGTGGGCGGCCTGAGAGGCCGCCGCAGGCTGAGAGCCTGCCCCACTCGGTCATTTGCCCACGTAGCGGTCCACCCACTCGACATGGCGCTGCATGATATCGAGCAGGAACTTAGGCTCGCGGGGACCGTGGGGCGTGCGTGGGTACACCACCATCTTGGTCACGACACCCTGACGCTTTAGGGCGTTGTAGAATTCATAGCCCTGGGTGGTGGGGACGCGCACGTCGGCCTCGCCGTGCAGGATCAAAGTCGGCGTGGTAACGCCCTTTACGAACGCCATGGGCGAGTGGTTAAAGTAGCCGTCGAAGGCGTTCCAAGGCTCGCCCGAGAAGTAATCGGGCAGAAAGCCGGGTATGTCGGAGGTGCCGGTGAAGCTCCACAAGTCAGTCACTCCGGCGCCCACCGCGGCGGCCTTGAACCGGTGCGTGTGAGTGACTACCCAGCTCGTCATGAACCCGCCATAACTCCAGCCCATCACCGCCAGCCGATCCGCATCGGCCACGCCCATCGATATGACATGATCCACGCCCGCCATCAGGTCGGCGTAGTCCCGGCCGCCCCAGTCGTTCATGTTAGCGAAGCGGAAGGTGCGTCCGTAGCCGCCCGATCCGCGCGGATTGACGCGCAGCACGGCATAGCCCCGCGCGGCGAAAGTGGCATAAGGATAGAGGCCATAGCGCGCCAGGAAGCTGTCCTGGAAGACGCCGGTGGGTCCGCCGTGAACGACTAACACCAGCGGGCACTTCTTCGCCGGTTCGTAGCCGACTGGGTAAGTCAGCAGGCCTTCGATCTCCAGCCCATCCGCGGCTTTCCATGAGAGGCGCTTGGTTTCGCCCAATGGCAGCTTGGGAAGGTCCAGGTTGGCGCTGCTGGCGCGCTGCGGAATGCTGTCGCCGATTTTCAGCACATAAGCTTCCGGTGCTTCGTCCCAACTTTCGCCCGCGAAACCGAATGCCGTGCCGGTGGAGTTTACGCGTCCGGTTTGCAGCGTGCCGTGCCGGGGCTCATATACGGGCTTGGGCAGGCCATCGGTGGGCATGGCGTAGACGACGTTGGCGACGCCTCTCGGTTCCGTGAATAGGAGCTGCGACGAATCGCCGGTCCAGCCCAACAACGCTGGCCGCTCGTCGAAGGTCGGCGGCAGGTCGCGCGACTCTCCTGTCTTGCGGACGCGCAACACGATACGATCGATCCCCGCCCAGCGGGCCGGATCGGTGGAGCGCACGTAGGCCAGGTAACGCCCATCGGGGGAATAGCGGGGGCTGTGCTCGGCGGCGCCGGTGGCCGCGATAGGATGCACCGCGCCGTCAGCCACAGTAACTTCCGAAATGTCGGATTTGGTCCAGTCGTCTGCGCCGGGCGTGGGGGTGTGGGCGAAAGCTATGGCGGCGGAATCGGGCGACCAATCGAAGTCGGTCACGTGGTCCGGCGTGTTGGTCAAGCGGCGCGGCGTGCGCTTTCCCTGGTTGTCCGGCTCGGCTGCGACAATCCAGAGGCTGTGGTTCTTGGGGTTTTCGTCGATCACGCGGAAGTCGCGCTTCTCTTTCTTGGCCTGCTCTTCGTCGGTGCGCGGTTCCATGCCCGCGAATGCGATCCACTTGCCGTCCGGCGAAACGTGAAAAGCGCCGATCTCGCCCTTCCAATCGGTGAGCATCTCGGCCTCGCCGCCATCCACCGGGATACGCCACAGGTTGGGCTTGCCGGCGCGCTCCGAGGAGAAGTACACGTAACGGCTGTCGGGCGAAAACTCTGGCGCGGCAGCGCTTTTTTCGCCGCGCGTCAATTGCGTGCGATGCGAACCGTCGGCCGCGGCGAGATATATCTGCGTATCGATTTCACTTTTTTCCGTCTCGATGATGGCATGGCTTTGGGTGTAGGCCACCAGTTTGCCATCGGGAGAAGGCAGCACGTCGGCGACGGGTTGCACTTGCATGGAAAGTTCGGGGGTCCATGCCGCGGGTGTCTGGGCCCAGGCTGCGGCGGCTAGGAGAATGGGGAAAAGTTTGGGTTTCATTTTGTCATTGCTCCCTCGCTCCGGATGGCGGCCTGAGAGGCCGCCGCAGGCCGGGGGCCTGCCCCACTCAGGATACTGCGCAAGGCGTCCAGGATCTTGGCGACATTCTCTGCGGTGGAGGAGTAGCCCATCAACCCAATACGGAACACCTTGCCGGCCAGCGGTCCGAAGCCACCGGCGATCTCGATGCCGTATTTGCTCAGCAGCCGCTGGCGCACCTGGGCATCGTTCACGCCGTCCGGCACGCGCGGCGTGTTCAGAGTCCACAGCCGGTGTCCCGCGGCGACGTGCATGCTTAGCCCCAGGCCTTCCACGCCCGCCACAAATGCCTCATGATTGCGGCGATGGCGTTCCCAACGATTCTCGATGCCCTCTTCGCGGACGATGGCCAGCGCCTCGCGGAGCGCATAAAACATGGTCGCCGACGCCGTGTGATGATATTTGCGATCGCGGAAGTAGCTTTCGAGCAGCCGCAGATCCATGTAGAAGGAATCCACCGGCGCGGTCCGTTTTCGGAGGCGCTCCCAGGCGCGCGGCGAAACGGTGAGCGGCGCCAGCCCCGGCGGACAGCCGAGCCCCTTCTGCGTGCAACTGTAGGCGATGTCGATGCCGGTTTCGTCCACCAACACGGGCATACCGCCCAGGGAAGTGACGCAGTCCGCGATCGACAGCGCGTCGACTTCGTGGGCCGCTTCACAAATGGCATGGCCTGGCTGGAACGCGCCGGTAGAAGTCTCCGCTTGCACGTAGGCCACTACGCGCGGCTTTTCGCGGCGAATGAAATCGCGGGCTTCCTGGTCGTCGAAGACTTCGCCCCAGGGCTTTTCGAGGCGCGCCACGACAGCGCCGTGGCGGCGGGCCACGTCCGCGAGGCGGTCGCAGAAGTACCCGTTGGCCAGGACGGCAAATTTTTCGCCAGGCTCGATGAAATTAGTGACCGCGGTTTCCATGCCGCTGGTGCCCGTTCCGGAGATGGCGATATTGAATTCGTTGGCCGTGGAAAAGGCGTAGCCGAGGAGGCGCCGGATGTCTTCGGCGACCTCGAAGAAATAAGGATCCAGGTGCCCGACGATGGGCTGGTGCAGCGCTTGGTAGACGCGCGGCGCTACCATGCTGGGTCCTGGTCCCAGCAATAGGCGCGCGGGCGGGGACAACGGGGAAAGCGGTTCGGGTATCACAAGGACAGTGTATCAATGCCCGCGTGCCGACTAGCGCGCACCGTGCTCGAACACGGCAGGCCACGAAAAACGATGGCCTGCCCCACGGCCTAGCGTGACGGTTCGCGCGGCGTCACGAACTTGATGCGCGCGGGCGCGGCTGGCGGCGCGGCTTTCGACACCTTGCACACCAATTGCAGCGATTCGACCGCGGTAATCACGCGGGTGACCGCTCTGTCTTTATCGACGCCGGTGAGCACGGCAACCTTCCAGGAGGGAAAGAAGAACTCCAACACGCGCACGGTCTCGCCGCCGGTATGGAACAAGACGACCAGTTCCTCGTCTTCTTTGAGCGCCTTTTGCATGGCTTGCACTTGCGCGAGCACGGCCGTGCCTGTGTTGTCGGGCCGCGGCGGGGGGGCAGGCGGGTTGACCGCGTTGCGGATTGCCTGCGAGGCAAGTTGCTTGGTGAGATCGCCCAGGGCCATCAGGCTGATGCTACCACCACGCCGGGGGAGCGCGGGAAGTGCGATCGCTTCTTAAGACGATGAAGTGCAGCTTGACGGGCCGGCAGGGCACCCCCTAGTCGAGCCACAGACTAAAGTCTGTGCCACCACAGGCTAAAGTTTGTGCCACCACAGACTAAAGTCTGTGCCACCACAGGCTAAAGTTTGTGCCACCACAGACTAAAGTTTGTGCCACCACAGACTAAAGTCTGTGCCACCCACAGACTAAAGTCTGTGCCACCCACAGACTAAAGTCTGTGCCACCCACAGACTAAAGTCTGTGCCACCCACAGACTAAAGTCTGTGCCACCCACAGACTAAAGTCTGAGCACCACAGACTAAAGTCTGTGCCACCGGATGACTGGTGGCACAGGTTTCAGCCTGTGAGAGCCTTTTCAGCAGCACTACTGGCGTTGCGCTTCGCTGGCGGCTTTTTCGTAGAGCGAAATGCTGGTATTGAAAGCCTGCATTAAATCGCGGTCATTGCGCTGGGTGGCCACGGCGAGGCCCTGCCGGGCGGTGCGCAAGGCATCTTCGATCCGGCCAACGCTCGCATAAATCGACGACAGCGCCCCCAGGGCGAGGGGATCGTCGGGTTTGGCTACTGCCTCGAAATGCGGGATCGCCTCCGCGAATCGCCCTTTGGCGGCCAGCGCGCGGCCCAGCGCGCGGTGCGTCTCGAGCGGGTCGAACCCGCCCGCAAGCGCCTTCTCAAGATGCGGAATGGCCTCGTCGAAACGGCCTTGGCGGGCCAGGATCAGGCCCAGGTTCCCGTGCAGTTCGGGCACCTCCGGATCGGCCTCCAGGGCTTTCTCGAGGTATGGGATGGCCGCTTCGGCGCGGCCCGCGCGCACCAGAGCGACGGCAATATAGTTCTGGGTGTCGGCATCCTTGGGGTCCAGTTCCAGCGCCTGCTCAAAGTGCGGAATGGCTTCCTGAATCTTGCCCTGGTCGGCAAGCAGGCTCCCCAGCGCGCCCTGCGCCTTGGCGTCCCTCGGGTTCAGTTCGATCGCCTTTTGCAGGTGCTCCAGCGCCTCGTCGGGGTGCTTGGTGCGCAGCAGCGCCATGCCCAGGCCGGTTTGGGTCCGGGCATCGGTGGGCTTTAGCTCCAGCGCCTTGCGCAGCGGCGCCAGGGCCTCATCGTCGCGCTTGGTGACAGCCAGCGCCACGCCCAGGTTATAGAGCGCCGCGGGTTCGTCCGGGCTCATTGCCAGCGCAGTCTTCCACTCGGCGATGGCCGGTTCCAACTCGCCCTTCGCCTGCAGCCCGACGGCGACATTGAACAGACGGTAGAATTCGGTGGCCGGCGCATTCATGGTTTCAATGAAGTCCGGTGCGATGTTCACAAACTCCGGGATGTTCACCCCGCGATTCGCCGCCGTCGCGTTCTCCACCAGGATGGCCGGGCTGTCGTTGCCATTCTCGTCGATGTGGGTCAGGAACATCTGCGTGAACAGGGAGCGTCCTTTCGACGAAAACGCGAGCCAGCGGCCGTTAGGCGAAAACGTGTGCCAGGAGTTCATGGGCGACAGGTTGCAGTTCATGCGGCGCGCCGTGCCGCCTTCAGACGGTACGATATTCAGCTCACTGTCGGGCCGCATCAGCAGGCCGTTCTTATTCTTTACGAAGACGATCCACTTGCCATCGGGCGAAACTTTGGGGAAATTGTTGCTCATCCCGTTTTCGCTGGCGCCCCGCACCGGCTCGGGCTGGCCGCCTTTGCCGTCGTTGAACGGGATCCGGTACAGGTCGTATTGGATCTGCGTTTCGTCGGGCGAGTTGGCGTACTCAGGATCCTTCGCGCCCGGCGGAAAGGGATCGCGCGCCTTGGCGCGGGAAAAAACAAGGTACTTGCCGTCCGGGCTCCAGAAGGCGCTGGTCTGAACCATGTCGGGGTCGTCGGCGCCGGGCAGCGGCTGCAGCTTGCCGGTCGCCTTGCTGTACCAGGAGAGAATGCCGCGCGTCGGGTAGAACACCTGTCCGAAGCCGTAGTCTTTGTAGAACCCGTTGAACAGCCGCTCGTCCACGCTCTTCATGCGCGCATCGGGGTGTTCGGTGGAAGTAATCAGGTACTGCCCGTCGGGCGAGATCTGGCTCATGAACCCGAAGCGTTTCTTTGCCGGATCGTTGGAGAAGGAGTTCCAGCGGATCACATAGTCGTTCCGGATGGAAGTCTCTTTGCGCACCGGCACCAGCGCGTACAGGCCTTTGTCGTTCTGCGGTCCGTCCACGTCGATGCCCATCCATTTGCCGTCGTGGGAGAAGGAGTGGCAGTTGGCGCAGGTGGGCAGGCCCGACATCATTACACGGCTGCGCCCGGTCGAGAGGTCCATCAGCCGCCACGCGATCAGCGGCACTGCCTCGGTCGGCAGCGGCTGGATCAGTCCGTGCTCGCCCACGGGCACGGAGATCAGCGGCACGTCGCGGTAGAAGACCGGCGCGCCCACCGGGTCGCTGGAGATGCGCAGCGTGACTTGTCCACTTGAGACCAGGTTCTTCGCCTTGTCATCCTCGTAACCCAGGAACCGCATCGTGACGGGCTGCTGGACGCCGTGTTTCTTGACTTTGTCCCAAGTCGCCGCGTCCGGCTTCCAGGCGTGTCCGGCTTCCTGGTTGGGGGTGAGTTTCGGCGTCACGGCGCCGGCCTTGGCGCAGCGCTCGTCAATTGGGCCAAGCTGCAGCCGCTCGCCGTGTGATTTCGCCCTCACCGGTGCGGCGCCGTCCCCGAAGACGAAATCGACGACCCACAGCCTGGCGCGCGGGTCGGCATCACGCCACTCTATTGTGGGCGGGACAAAGTCGGGTGGAAAGACGGAACCCGTGGCGGGGTAATCGATGGTGATCGCGCTAGCAGACTCCGGTAAGCGTTGGTGCGAAGGCCGCGCCAACAGGAGTGCCGGCGTCAGGACGGCCACGAAAATCGCCAGCGAATAATTTGCCATGGAGATCGAAGCGGCGCGCGGCTTTGAAGGCGGTGTGGAAAAC